>Ga0247727_10015959_pt1 | contig 12215 bp, 9 predicted proteins | sample WisWelCaveWW1625_FD_202498 | JGI IMG/M metagenome (GOLD analysis project Ga0247727, IMG submission 202498) | Biofilm microbial communities from Wishing Well Cave, Virginia, United States - WW16-25 | ecosystem: Environmental > Aquatic > Deep subsurface > Groundwater > Cave microbial mat | place...
ATCATCCCGACGCTCACCTTCCCCCCCACACCCACATTCATCTCACCGGCACCTGTCGGGACCTGCTAGGCCGGCCGCACATGATCGATGAGCGCACACCGGTACTCAACACATGGGAGATGCGGTTCGGCGACCGCTGGATCACAGACGAGGAGAAGAGGCGTCTGAATGGTTGATGCAACGCGGGCCAGACACTGGGTCGCACATTCGTCCGGCCAACACAGAGCGAGGTGAAGGACCTTCACATCGCACAGCAACCATGCGGGTGGGACGAAGGCACGCCCGCCCGTAAATCGTTGCAGAGCGTGGTGCCGGGAGCAGGACTCGAACCTGCACGGGGTTTCCCCCAGCGGATTTTAAGTCCGCCGTGTCTCGCCAGTTCCACCATCCCGGCATTTCCGACCAAACGACAGCGCCCGGATCCGCGTGGACCCGGGCGCCTGAAGCGCGCAGAGGAGTCGAGCCGCGCGCTAGTGCCCGTGCCCTCCGTGAGGGAATAAGACGTCGGCGACCTTCACGCTCGGATACTTCGTCAGGAACCCCTGCACCGCCCAGCCGAAGACGCCGAGGAAGCCCAGCGTCACGCCCACCTCGGGCAGGCTCACCCACACCCTCTCGGGCTCCAGCGACGGCATCACCAGGACGTGACGCTCGAGCCACATGCCGCTCAGCACGATGAGGCAGAACAGCGCGAGCCAGAAGGGATTCTTTTTGGTGCCCATGTTCATGAGCCCCAGGAACGGCAGCAGGAACACGAAGGCGAAGACCGTGAACCCGAGACGCCGCCACGGCTCCTCGAACCTCAGGAACACCCACCACGTCTCCTCGGGCAGGTTGGCGTACCAGATCGGCAGGTACTGCGACCAGAACTGGTAGACCCAGAAGATGCTGAACGCGAAGACGGCCTTGCCGACGTCCCAGAAATGGTGCGGGGTGATGTAGGCCTCGAGACGGTACTTGGCCCGCAGCTGGGTGCTGAGGAACGCCGTCATCGCGATGCCCGAGAGGAACGCACCCATGAAGAACCACCAGCCGAACAGGGTGCTCACCCAATCCGGAGTGAGCGACATCACGAAATCCCAGGCCAACAGCGTGTACGTCACGGCATAGAGCAGCACGATCTGCGGGGCCCGCATGGCGAGGTGGCGTCGCTGCCAGTCGCCCTCGGCGTCGTCTCCGCGCCAGCCCTCCGACAGCTTCTCGTACTGGGGCTTGAGCTCGGGAGCGACGTGGTTCTCGAGCAGGTGGGCATCGGTGCGGAGCGACGTCCGCACCAGATCGCGCGACAGCCACCACAGGAGCCCGAGGCTCGCGAGCGTCCGGATGTAGAGGAACGGCACGTTGAGCCAGGGCGCCTGGCGCGGCTCGACGTGCTTCACCCACGGCAGGTAGGTTCCGATGCCCGCGACCAGCAGCACGGCCATGAGGCCGATGCCCCAGGGCAGGAACGCCGAGAGCGACTCGGCGATCCGCAAGATCGGCCCGGCCCAGCGCCCGTTGGCGAGGCGGATGGCGCAGGCCAGCACCACCGCGCCCTGCGCGATCCCCAGCCAGTAGAGGGTGTTGATGGCGTAGGCGCCCCAGGCCCGCTTCGGCTCGGTCAGAAAGAGATACGCGAATGCCGCGATCCCGATGGCGATGCAGACCATCCAGATCATGCGCTTGCGCGCGTTGGGCTTCACCGGGAGCTTGCCGGCGATGTCCTTGAGGATCTCGTCGCGCTCGGCCGCGGTCCGGGGTTCCGCAGCGTGTGCGGCGTGGGCGCTCATCGCGGGCTCACCTTCTGCTGGTGGCGGAGGTAGTTGATCACGTCCCAGGACTGCGACTCGGTCAACGCGTGGCCATACTTGGGCATGATCGGGCCACCGTATCGGATGTAGGTGTAGATGTAGCCGTCGCTGCGGCCACGGGCATTGGCGCTCAACAGGTCTGGCGGCGGCATGAACTTCGCGGCGACCGGACCGTCTCCCGCCATCGACTTGCCGTGGCAGGGCGTACACAGCCGGGTGAAGAGCCGCGTACCGCGCGCGAGCGACGAGTCGTCGGCCGCGACGGTGTTGCGGAAGCGCGCGCCGACCGTCTCGCGGTTGACGAGCAGGTCGTCCGGACGCGGCATCCACTCGCGGCCGCTCACCGGGACCGCCAGGCTGTCCGGCGCGCGCAGCGACACCTTCTGGGGCGTTATCGCCACGGTGCGGCGCATGTCGCGGTACGGGTAATAGTCGAGCTTCGTGAAGGACGTCGTGACGTCCCTGCAGCCGTGCTGGAGCGTGGCGCCCGCCCACACCGACGCCGCCACCACCGCCACCAGGCCGAGGGTCAGCTTAAGCATGGACCTGGACCTCCTCCGCCCCGTGTCCCCGCATCATCTCCTGGACCTTGACCGCCGCATTGCCCGAGCACGGCACCCAGATGCCGATCTTGTCCTCGCTGAAGCGCGGGTCGTACGGTGCCTTGTTCCTGAGCGCCGGCAGCCGGCCCAGCGCCAGCATGCCCAGCAGGTTCGCGAGCGCGCCGAGGAGGATCATGGATTCGTAGCCGATGACCACGAACGGCGGCAGCGACATCAGCTCCTTGCCGCCCACGACCAGCGGGTAGGAGGACACCGAGTAGAAGCAGAGGCCGAACCCGCCGGTGATCCCCAGCACCGCGCCGCCGAAGGTCACCCAGCGCACCAGCGAGGGCCCCTGCTCCATGGCCCGCTCGATGTCGTGGTGCGGCACCGGGGAGAAGACGCTCAGGTTCTTGTGGCCGTGCTGCCGCAGGGTGCGCACCGCCTCGGTGGCGTCGTCCACGTAATAGAAGATCCCCATCACGCCCTCGTAGCGCTGAGGCCGTCCGGCCAGCAGCTTCTCGATGAGGCCGCCGAGCGCCTGGATCATGCCCGCTTCCTCCGCATCGGCGGCGTCAGCGTCTCCTTGATCTCCGCGACCGAGAACGCCGGCAGCAGCCGCACGAAGAGCAGGAAGTACATGAAGAACCAGGCGAACGAGCCGGCGAGGATCGCCCCCTCGGTCCACGACATCCGGTAGTTGATGTCCCAGGTGCTGGGGTCGAAGGGGTGCGCGAGCGACGTGATGATGATCACGAAGCGCTCGAACCACATCCCCACGTTCACGAACAACATGAGCACGAACACGACCGGCATGCTGCGGCGCACCTTCTTGAACCACAGCAGCAGCGGAATGATCGAGTTGCACGTGAACATGATCCAGAACGCCCACGCGAAGTGACCCGTCGCCCGCCACCAGAAGAGGTCGCGCTCGAACTTGTTCGGCCCGTACCACGCCAGGAAGAACTCCACCAGATAGGAGTACGTCACGATGGTCGAGGTGAGCAGGACCAGCTTGCTGAGCTTCTCGATGTGGTCCGTGGTGACGATGTGCTGGAGCTTGAAGGCCGAGCGGATCGGGATCAGCAGGTTGATCACCAGCGCCACCCCCGAGAAGATCGCGCCGGCCACGAAGTACGGGGCGAAGATGGTGCTGTGCCAGCCGGGCACATTGGCCATCGCGAAGTCCCAGGACACCACGCTGTGCACCGACAGCACGAGCGGCGTGGCCAGGGCGGCGAAATAGAGATACGCCCCGTAGAAATGCTTCCACTGCGTGTTCGAGCCGTTCCAGCCGAACGAAAAGAGGGTCAGGATCAGCCGCATGAACGGGTTCTTCTGCCGGTCGCGGGCCGCGGCCGCGTCGGGAATGATGCCGACGAAGAAGAAGATCGACGACACCGTGAGGTAGGTGGTCACCGCAAACACGTCCCACTCGAGAGGCGAGCGGAAGTTGGGCCAGATCTGCCGCTGCGAGGGGTACGGAAACAGCCAGTAGGGAAACCACGGGCGTCCCAGGTGCAGGATCGGGAACAGGCCCGCCGTCATCACCCCGAAAACGGTCATCGCCTCGGCCACCCGGTACACGGCGCGCCGGAAGTGCGAGCGGAACAGGAACAGGATCGCCGACACCAGCGTGCCGCAGTGCGCGATGCCGACCCAGAACACGAAGTTGGCCACGTACGACGCCCACATCACCGGGCGGGTGTGACCGGCCACCCCGATCCCGTGGACGATCTGGTTCCGGACCGCGATCCCGCCCACCGCGAGGATGGCGAGGTCGATCAGGAAGATCGTCCACCACCACTTGCCGGGGGGGCCGATCAGCTTGAGCAGGTCGTCGTTGAGCGACTTCTGGGTGATGGTGGCGGGGACGTGCTCGGTCTCGCCCACGTCCTCGGGACCCGCCGCCGGTTCGTAGGTCAGCTCTTCGGCCACGCCGCTCCCCTACGCGCTCTCGCGCTGGATCTTCTTGAGGTACGTCACGCCGGGCCTGGTGTTGAGCTCGCCCAGCACCCAGTAGCGGCGGTCGCCGTGCGACAGCTTCGACACGTTCGACTCGGGGTCGAGCAGGTCGCCGAACACGATCGCCTGGGTCGGGCAGGACTGCTGGCACGCAGTCTGGATCTCGCCGTCGCGCACCGCACGGCCTTCGTCCTTGGCGTTGCCCTTGCCCTCGAGGATGCGCTGCACGCACATGGTGCACTTCTCCATCACGCCCTTGGAGCGCACCGTGACGTCGGGATTGAGCTGCCAGTTGAGCGGCTCGGGGAACGCAAACGTCTCCTTCTCGGGCGCCGCGTAGTCGAAGAAGTTGAAGGCGCGCACCTTGTACGGGCAGTTGTTGGAGCAGTAGCGTGTGCCGACGCAGCGGTTGTAGACCTGCGCGTTGAGCCCCTCGGGGTTGTGATAGGTCGCGTACACCGGGCATACGGTCTCGCACGGGGCGTCGGAACAGTGCTGGCACATCATCGGCACGAAGCGCACGTCGTTGGCGCCCGGATCACCCACCTTCTCTTCGAAGCGCTCGATCCGGATCCAGTGCATCTCGCGGCCCCGCTTGATCATCTCGGGACCCACCGTCGGGATGTTGTTTTCCGCGCTGCACGCCACGACGCAGGACGAACAACCGGTGCAGGAGTTGAGGTCGATCGCCATCGCCCAGCGATGCTGCGCGTGGGCGTAGCTGCCCTCGCTCACCGGAACCTGACGTGGGCCGCGCACCACTTCGTGCGGCTCGTACGCGCTCACCGCGTGAGCCGGGTTCTTCGCGCCAGGCGAGCGCTCGAGCGGCTCGGTGTAGCGCCCGGGCCTCGACTGCATCGGGTGCAGCATCATCGACCCGGGCGCGCCGTGAGCGGCTTCCGCGCCGTGTCCCGCCTCGCCCCCGTGGCTGCCCGTCAGGGTCGCCATCAAGGACGTCACCGGGATCACCTGCGCGATCTCGCTGTCGGCCTGGTGCAGGTGAGGTTGCGTGCGCACCAGATCCATCGCCTTCGCGCCCCTCGACGCCTTGGCGCGGGCGCACAGGTAGGCCACTGCGCCCGAGGCGTCGTCCTGGGCCGGAGGCAGCAGGTTGAGCGCGTTCACGCCACGCCCGGTCGCGTAGCGCCCGTAGGCCGTGTGGCCCTGCCCGAGCGGCACCGCGATCGTGTCCTTGCGCACCCCGGCGTAGAGGTAGGCCGGCAGCTCGACCGAGCCGGCCTCGGTCTCGATCCTGACCGGATCCCCCATCGCCACGCCGATCCTGCCGGCCGTCTCGGGATGGATCTCGACCCACGAGCCCCACACCGCCTTGGTGGTCGGATCGGGAAGCTCCTGCAGCCACGGCTTGTTGGCGCCGCGCCCGTCGAACAGCGCCGGCGAAGGATAGAGCACCAGCGCGAGGTCGCCCGTGCCCTTGAGCTCGGGTGCCGCGAACGCAGGAGCGCCGATCCAGCGGACCGGGAGCGCGCCCGCGTCCTCCCACAACCCGCCCCGCCGGAGTGTCTCGGCCCAGAAGGTGTCGAAGTCGCGCCCGCCGCCGAACCGCTGGTGGAGCCCTCGCCACTCCGCGGCGAGATAGTCCGACCAGGCGGCCGGGTATTGCCCCCCGAACCCGCCGGCCTTCGCCATCGCGATGAGCGCGTCGCCGACCGGGCGCGCATCGAACATCGGCAGCTTCTGCATGCCCGGCTGCACCATGGAGTAGACGCCGCGCGCGGTCTGGGCGTCGCCCGCGGTTTCCAGCGCGTGCGTGACCGGCAAGACCAGGTCGCAGCGTTCGGCGGTCTCGTCGAGCGTGGTGGCGAGCGCCACTTTGAAGATCACCTTGTCCATCGCCGCCGCGAACCCGGCCCATGCCGGAACCGCGTACACCGGATTGGCGCCGTGAACGACCAGCGCGTCGATGCGCCCGTCGCCCATCGTGCCGATCAGTTGCTGCACCTCGGCGAACGACCCCACCGCGTCGACGTTGAGAATGCGGTCGAAGCGCACGGTCTCGCCGATGTTGCCGGCCACCACGTTGAGCAGGTTCACCGCCGCCAGCATCGCCACCGAGCGTTCGCTCTGGGCCGCGATGCCACCCGCGACCGCGAGGCTCGGCCGCGCGCCCGCGAACGCGCGCGCCAGGCGTTTGACCGTCTCGGCCGGCACGTCGGTCTGCTCGGCCACCGTCTCGGGGGTGTAGGCCGACACCAGGTCGAGGAGCGCGCCGCGATCTCCCGAGGCAGCGCCCAGCCCCTCGGTCAGGATCACTCGCGCCATGCCGAGGGCGAGCGCCATCTCGCCGCCGGGCCGGATCGCGATCCATTCGTCGGCGTTGGCCCCGGTCAACGAGAGACGCGGCCCGACCGCCACGAACACGCCGTCCGCCGCGCCCGAGCGCATGGCGGCGAAGCCGCGCGCCTGCGCCACCGGGGAGCCGAAGGTTTCGAGGAAATCCGCGCCCAGCGAAAGCACGTAGCGGGCGCGCGCGAAGTCGAAATGAGGCACCACCGCTTGGCCGAAGGTGCGACGGTTGGCCTCGCGCAGGCTCTCGTACGCGAATGGCTCGTAAACCAGGTGCGTGCCGCCAGCCGCGGCCGCCCAGCCGGCGGCGAGCTTGTGGAGCGAGCCGGTGGCGTTGTCGGTGACGAGCGCGAGCTTGCCGCGCGCCACCCCCAGCTTCTCGCCGGTGAGCTTCAGCGCCTCGTCCCAGCTCACCGCCTTCCACGCCCCCGAGGCATCCTTCATCATCGGGCTCTTGAGCCGGTCCGGATCGTAGAGTCCCTGGAGCGACGCATGCCCGCGGGCACACAGGCCACCGCGGCTGACCGGGTGCTCGGGATTGCCCTCGAGCTTGATGACCCGGCCTTCGCGCTGCTTGACGAGCACGCCGCAACCCGCCGAGCACTCCCGGCAGGTGCTGGCATACCAGTAGGGAACCCCCGGCAGCGTGTCGTTCGGCGCCACCAGGTACGGAATCAGCCGGTCCGCGGGCGGCGTCGCGCAGCCGGTGGCCGCGCCGGCCACACCCAGGCCCAGCAGCTTCAGGAACTCGCGCCGTTGGAGGACGACCGACTCGGACATCTTGCCCTCTAGTGGTGGCAGGACACGCAGTCCATCGTGGCCGGGAAGTTCTTGTCGTCGAGCTGCTGCCGGTGACACGACAGGCACCATCCCATCTTGAGCGACGAGGCCTGGGAGAGAACGTCCATCTCCTCGGCCTTGCCGTGGCACTTCTGACACTCGACGCCGGCCTTCACGTGACGCTTGTGGTTGAACTTCACGTGATCGGGGAGGCGATAGACCTCGACCCAGGGCGGGGTCTCACCGCGCTCCCAGTAGCCGATCAGCTTCTTCACCTCGGGCCTGTCGGTGGAGGCGAGCTTGTGGCAGCCCATGCACACGCTGACCGGCGGGATGTTGGCGATCGTGGACTTGTCCGCGCCGTAGTGGCAGTAGAGGCAGTCCATCCCCAGCTTGCCGGCGTGGATCTTGTGACTGAAGGCGATCGGCTGCTGCGGGCCCTTCGAGCTCAGGAGCGAAATGTTGAGGGACTGCGAAAGGGCCACCGTGGCGGCCGCGAGCGTGACCAGGATGAGGAGGGCTGCGAGGGCTCGGTTCATGGCGAGGACCGCGGGAAACTACTGTTCTGTCTAGGGGCTGTCAATCCGTTTGTGAATCTGGGCACATAGTAGGGCGAACGCGAACGCGCTCAAGGAGGTGGCGGCGGACGATGGCCGGGGCTGAGGGGTGTCCGGACGCGCGCGCGCCGGCTTTGTTTCCCTCACCGCCTCTTCCCCGGCGCCACGATCTTGATCAGTTCTCCCTGGCGCACGTCCTGGTCGGGGAACGCGTTGTTGAGGATGGCGGTGTCCTCGAGGTTCGCGGCCTGCGGTCCCAGCGCTTCGACCACGCTCTGGAAGTCGGCGCTCTTCGCCGCCGCTAGCACCTTCACGCGATCCGGCAGCGCCGAAAGGCGCGCCGCATCGGTCAGGGCACGAAACGAGCGCACCGTGTCGAAGATCTCCGCCTCGTCGGCGCTCCCGGTCTCCGCGCTGACGCCGAGCACCTGGAACATCAGCTCCGGCGAGAAGCGGATGAAGCCCGCCGCCAGCACCGATTGGCGGCCCTGAGCGTCGGGCGGCAGGACCAGCCGTCCCACCCACGCCGCGTAGCCCCCGAGGGTCTCGCGCGATCCCCGCGTCTCAGACACGCGGCCCGAGCGCTGCATCTCGGCCACGAAGGCGTCCGGCGAGAGCGCGCTCGCGGGGGCGATCGTGACCTGGAGCTTTGCCCGCTCCTCCGGCGCGACGGCGAGGATGGCGCTTCGCGAATCCTGAGTCTTCCATCCCGCCGGGAACGTCATCTGGAATCCCACCCCGGGGTGGTAGTAGCGCTCGCTCTCGAAATAGCCCTGGCGCGGGTCCGGGCCATACACCACTCCGTCCTGTTTCCTGACGTAGTCGCGCCCCCGCACCACCAGCCCGGTGCGGCCGGTCGCGGCCTGCGAGGCCAGCGCACGCGTGCGGTCCTCGCGGGCCCCGGGGTCGGGGTGCGTGGAGAGGAACGCCGGGAGCCCACTGCCGGCCCGCTTGCCGACGCGCTTGAGCATGGCGTAGGTGGCGGGGATCTCGCGCGGGTCGTATCCGGCCCGAAGCGCGTACTGGACCCCCAGATCGTCGGCCTGGTTCTCGTCGTCGCGCCCGTACTTGAGGAACAGCAGCCCCAGCGCACTCTCAGCGGCCTGGCTGTAGCGCTGGAACCCTTCGGAGAAGATGGAAGCCAGTCCCAGCCCCAGCCCCGCGAGCTGCTGCTGCGTGAGTCGCTGGGCCGAGTGCCGCGCGGTGACGTGCCCGATCTCGTGGCCGAGCACGCCGGCCAGCTGTGCTTCGGAGTTGAGGTGCACGAGGATGCCGCGCGTGATGTAGATGTACCCCCCGGGCATCGCGAACGCGTTCACCACCGGATCGTCCAGCACGGTGAAGCGCCACGCGAGGCTCGGCAGGTGCGAAACGCGCGCCAGCCGCCGGCCGACCGTGTCCACGTAGGCCTGCATCGCCGAGTCGGGATAGTTCCCGTACTCCGCGATGATGGCGGCGTAGCCCTCACGTCCGATCTGGCTTTCCTGATCCGCGGACACCAGGCTGAACTCGCGCTGGCCGGTGACGGGATTCGTGGCGCAGCCCGCAACGAGGAGCGGGAGTAGCGCGAGCAGCGGTAGCAGCGGGAGCAGCGGGAGCAGCGGGAGCAGCGCCCCCAGCCGCGGGTCGAAGCGGGGCATCCTTGCCTCCTCGGATGAGCGTCAGTAGCGCGGAACGGTGGGATCCACGTCGCGCGACCACGCATCGATCCCACCCCTGAGGTTCTTGAGCTTCTGGAATCCGGACTGGCGCAGGAACTCGAGCGCCCGCATGCTCCGCTGGCCGTGATGGCAGTGCAGGACGATCATCCGGCTGGTGTCGAGCTCGCTCACCCGGGCCGGCAGCGTGTTGAGGGGGATCAGCGTCGAGCCCGGGATGCGGGCGATCTCGTGCTCGTGCGGCTCGCGCACGTCGATCAGCACGGGAACATCGCCGCGCTCTCGATTCGCCGCCAGCTCCTTCGCCGTGATTTCCAACGCCTCGGCGGTCACGCCTGCCTGCTCGGCCGGCGTGAGGCCGCAGAACTGCTCGTAGTCGATCAGCCGGTCGATCGTGCGACGCTCGCCGCACAGCGGGCATGCCGGATCCTTGCGCAGGGCCAGCTCGCGGAATGTCATCGCGAGCGCGTCGAAGAGCAACAGGCGGCCGATCAGGGGCTCGCCCCCACCGAGAATCAGCTTGATGGTCTCGATCCCCTGGATCACTCCGATCACGCCCGGCAGGACCCCCAGCACGCCGCCTTCGGCGCACGACGGCACCAGCCCCGGCGGCGGCGGCTCGGGATAGAGGCAGCGGTAGCACGGCCCGCGCGCGGCGTCGAACACGCTGGCCTGGCCCTCGAAGCGGAAGATGCTGCCGTAGACGTTGGGCTTGCCGAGCAGCACGCAGGCGTCGTTCACCAGATAGCGGGTGGGGAAGTTGTCGGTGCCGTCGACCACGATGTCGTAGGGAGACAGGATGTCGAGCGCGTTCTCGCTGGTGAGGCGCGTCTCGTACGTGTCCACCCGCACGCCGGGGTTCAGATCCAGCAGCCGCGCCTTCGCCGACTCGAGCTTGGGGCGGCCCACACTCGAGGTGCCGTGCAGAATCTGGCGCTGCAGGTTGCTCTCCTCCACGCGGTCGAAGTCCACGATGCCGATGCGCCCCACTCCCGCCGCCGCGAGGTAGAGCGCGAGCGGCGAGCCGAGGCCGCCAGCGCCGACGATCAGCACCGCCGCGGCCTTGAGCTTGCGCTGTCCCTGGAGCCCGACCTCGGGAAGGATGAGATGGCGGCCGTAGCGCAGCAGCTCCGCCTGCGAGATGGGAGGCAGCCCGTCGGCCCCGGTGACCCAGTCCGGCGGGGCCGGACGCGCCGGGCGCGCCGGGGCGTCGGCCGGTGCCCCGGACTCGCCGGGAGACGATGGATCCGCTCCGCCCGCGATGCTCGGCACGATCGCGAGCGTGTCGTTCGGGCCGATCGGGGTCGCCTCGCGCTCGAGATAGCGGACGTCGTGACCGTTCTTGTAGACGTTCACGAAACGGCGCAGTCGCCCCTCCTCGTCATAGAGGTGGCGCCGCAGCTCCCCGTGACCCGACACCAGCGCCTGGAGCGCCTCGCCCACCGTGTCGCCCTCGACCTCGACGACCGGCTGGTTCCCGGCGTAGAGGCGGAGCGCAGTGGGGATATGGACGCGGGTCCGAGGTTTCATCACGTCTCTCCATCCGCGGCCGGGTCGGCATCGGTCGGTGGGACCAGGACCAGCGCTTCGGTATCGAAGCGCGAACGATCTTCGGCCAGACGCCACGAGCGCATCTCCGTCACCCTGCCGCGGCTCACACTCACGATCAGGTAGGAATAGTAGGGCCAAGCCTGCTCGAGGTCGAACCCCGACGGCTCGGCGGGATGGTCCGGGTGCGAGTGAAAGAATCCGACCACATCGAGACCGGCCTCCCGCCCCTGCTTCTCGGCCGCGAGGAATTGCTCGGGGCCAATGACGTAGCGGTTGTGCCGCGCGCCCTCGCCCCGGTTGTCGATCGGAATCGCCCGCTCGACCCGCCGGCCGCCCGGGAGGTCCTGCCCCAGGAGCACCCCGCAACCCTCCTCGGGATAGGCACCGAGGAGGTGCGAGCGAATCCGCGCGCTCTCGGTCGCGGGCAGCGTCAGGCTCATGGGCGGCTCCATCCTTTTTCTCCCCACAGCGGGTCGCTCAGGTAGCGCTCGGCGCCGTCCGGCAGGATCGCCACCACGACGCCGCGCTCGAGGCTCTGCGCCAGACGCTCGGCCGCAACCAGGGCCGCCCCCGACGACCATCCCATCAACAGTCCACGCCGGGCCTGCCGCCGGACCATCTCGATCGCCGCCTCGCTGGTGACTTCCAGGGTGCGCTGGTGAGCGCCGCGGTCGTAGATCGCGGGTACCATGCAGCTCGCGAGGTGCTTGAGACCTTCCAGGGCGTGAAGGGGCGAGTCCGGTTGCACGGCGACGACCTCGACCGCCGGATTCAGTTCGCGCAGTCGGCGACCCGCGCCCACGAGCGTCCCCGACGTGCCGATCCCCGCCACCAGATGAGTGACCCTTCCCTCCGTTTGCGCCCAGATCTCCTCGGCGGTGCCACGGTAATGTGCCTGCCAGTTGGCCGGGTTCGAGTACTGGTCGGCGTAGAAATAGCGTTCCGGGTGCGCGGCCACCATGCGTCGCGCCTCACGGATCGCGCCGTCGGTGCCTTCCATCGCGTCGGTGAGCACCAGGTCGGCGCCCAGCGCCTCCATCATCCGCAGGCGCTCGCGGCTGGCGT
>Ga0247727_10015960_pt1 | contig 12215 bp, 8 predicted proteins | sample WisWelCaveWW1625_FD_202498 | JGI IMG/M metagenome (GOLD analysis project Ga0247727, IMG submission 202498) | Biofilm microbial communities from Wishing Well Cave, Virginia, United States - WW16-25 | ecosystem: Environmental > Aquatic > Deep subsurface > Groundwater > Cave microbial mat | place...
CAGCAACGCTTCAGTTTCCTCCCGGGTCAAGCGGGCGAGCTTCAACCGGGTGGCCAGCCGCTCCCGATTCAAGTCGAGCATCACCTCGTGGAAGGGCCGGGATTCGTTCAGCTCGACTTCCCGGTAAGTGGCCATCAACAGCACCCGGTTGCGCCGGGTCCGGCGAGCCAGGTGACGCAGCATCGAGAGCGAGCCACTGTCGGCCCAGTGCGCATCATCCAGAACCAGCAAGACCGGGTTGTCTTCGCTCAGCGTGCCGCAAAAAGCTACGACGTTCTCAAAGAGCCGCTGCTGCTCGGCCTGCGGTTCCAATGCCGGATTGGGAGATAGCTCTGGGTAGTAGGGTTTAAGGTCTGGGGCCAGGCTGAGCAAGTCGGCCAACACGAACTCCGGCAGCGGGTGGCCGTTCTGTGCGCCTTTCCCCAGGGTCCGGCGGACGATCTGAGCAAACGGCGCGTAGGGCGCGCCGCCCTCGGCGTAGCAGGTCCCAATCAGGACCCGGCCTCCGGTGACCTCGACGTGGGTCGCTAATTCGCGCATCAGCCGGGTCTTGCCAATGCCCGGTTCGCCGCTGATCAGCAGGGTCTGCCCTTGACCGCCGGCCGCCTTGCCCCACAGCTCGCGGGCCTCGTTCAACTCTTGCTCGCGGCCGATGAAGCGACCGCGGGCGATCCGGTCGATCACCCGCAGCTCTTGCTCGGCCCGGGCCTCCGGGTCGAGCAAGTCGGAGCGCTGAAGAGCCTCGAGCACTTCGCCGGCTGAGGTAGGCCGGTCCTCCGGCCGCTTGCTCATCAAGCGCAGGATGAGCTCATCGAGCAGCGGTGGAATCTCGGGGCGCTTGGCGCGTGGCGGCACGACTGAGGCATGCAGATGCTGGGAGATCACTGCCAACGGATCGCTGTGGGAGAAGGGCAGGCCACCGGTCGTAAGCTCGTACAGCATCACCCCGAGCGCATACAGGTCGGCCCGGCCGTCGAACTCCTGGCCTAGCGCTAGCTCCGGCGCCAGGTAGAAGACCGTCCCGATGATGTTCCCCTCGGACGTCATCCGAGAGGTCACCGAGCGGGCGATGCCGAAGTCCATCAGCTTGGCGGTCCCGTCCGGCAGGAGGACCACATTCTCGGGTTTGAGATCGCGGTGCACGATGCCCTGAGCGTGGGCGTGCTCGAGAGCCCGGCAGATGTCGCTGGCGACCGCGACGATGTTCTCGAAGTCTTGCGGCGGGCCTTCGTGCAGGCTCTTGCCCGCAATTAGCTCCATCACCACGAATGGCGACTTGTCGACCTCGCCCGCGTCATAGACGGCGACGATGTGGGGATGATTGAGCTTGGCGATGGCCTTCGCCTCACCCAAGAGTCGGGCCCGGCCCTCGGTGCCCAGGTTCAGCCCGGAGACCATCTTGACGGCTACGTCCCGGTCGAGCAGTGTGTCGTGGGCCCGGTACACGATACCCATGCCGCCCCGCCCGAGCTCCCCCTCCAGCTGGTATCGATCATTGAGGATGGTCCCGACGGCCAGGTCGGTCATGAGCGCTTGGCGACCAGGAGGGTGATGTCGTCGAAGGGATCGGCCCCGCCAATGAATTCCTGCAGTGCCTGGAGCAGGCCCTGCGCGATCGCCTGGGCCGAACCGGAGGCACTTGCCTCAATCGTGCTGCGCAGGCGTTGTTCGCCAAAGGGCTGCTCGGCTGCATTCAAGGCGTCGGTCACTCCGTCGGTGTACAGCACGAGACAGTCGCCCGGTTCGAGAGTGGCAGAGTGCTGGTCGAGGGTGATCGAGGCATCCACTCCGAGCACCAGCCCGGTCCGCCCCAATTCATCGAAGGAGCCGGAACTGGAGCGATATAGCAGCGGAGGGTTGTGGCCGGCATTCACATAGATCAGTTCGCCGCCCGAAGGTGTCACTCTTCCATAGAAGAGGGTGACCGGCATGGTGGTGGTGGAATTGGCACAGATCAGCCGGTTCGCCTTGGTGATGGCTTCGGCCGCGCTCAGCTCTCCCTCCAGGCTGGCCCGCACCATGCTGCGGGTCAGCGCCATGAACAGTGCGGCGCCCATCCCCTTGTCGGTGACATCGGCGATGACCAGTCCCAGATCTCGGCCCTCGCGGGGGACGAAGTCGTAGAAGTCGCCGGCGACCTCCCGGGCTGGCAGCCAGCTAGCAGCAAACTCCCAGCCCGCAAGCTCTGGGATCGTCTCCGGGATCAGGCCGGTCTGCACCCGGCGGGCCATCGACAGCTCACGTTCCATTCGTCCCTTGTCCACCGCCACCTGGTACAGCCGAGCGTTCTCGATCGCGGTGGCGGCGCTGGAGGCAATCGCGTTGAGCAGCTCTAAGTCGCCAGGCATGAAGATTCCGGCATGCAGCCGGTTGTCGACGTAGATGGCACCCAGCACCTTTTCTTTGACCCGCAGCGGCGCACATAGGATCGACCGCAGTCCGAGGCTCATCACGCTTTGGCGGGACATGAAGCGCTCATCTTGTTGGGCGTCGCTGGTGAGTACGCCTTCGCCATCCCGGGCAACCTGCTCCATCACGCCCCGCGAGATCTGAAACTCGGGTTGACCGATGGTCGCCTGATCCACCCCGCGGGCGGCGCGGAACTCCAGCTGACCGTCGTCCGCCCGCAGCACCACGAAACCGCGCTCGGCATGGGTGGCGGAGATTACCTCGTCCATCACCGAGTTGAGCACGTCCTCCAGATTGAGGGAGGAGTTGAAAGTTTTCGAGAGCTGATAGACCAGCGCCAATCGGTCGGCGGTCAGTTTTGAGGAGGGTTCGGTCGCCATACTCGGTAGTTGAAAATGATGCTTGAGTCGCAAGCATCATGGGCTTATGTCAGTATAATCGCAAGGATGGCCGAGAAGCACACAGTCCGGGCTCCGGTCAAGCAGCCGTCCGCCTTTGATTGGACGGAGGTGGCCCGCCTGATGTTGCGTTCGAGGGCGCTTGACGAGCTGGAAGAGGCCGAGCTGGCGCCGAGCGGCGAGGTGCCCTACCAATTCTCGGCCATGGGCCATGAGTTGGCCCAGGTACTGCTGGCGCTCAGCTTGGATCATCCCCACGACGCAGCCGGCGTGTACTACCGTTCGCGGCCGTTCATGTTAGGCGTCGGACTGACTCTGCAGGAGGCGCTGGCTGCCGGGATGGGAAAACCCCACAGTCCATCCGAGGGTCGGGATGTCGGAGTGGTCTTCTCGCTCCCGCCACGCGATGGGCCAACTGTGCTGCCCGCCTCCGGTGCTGTCGGGGCGCAGTTCACACCGGTGGCCGGCTGGGCTCAAGCCATCCGCTACCGAGCTGAGGTCCTGGGCGAGCCGGCATGGGACGGCGCCATAGCGGTCGCCCTCGGGGGAGATGGCTCGGTGGCCACCAACGGATTCTGGGCCGCCCTCACCATTGCTTCCACCCTTCGGCTTCCGATGTTGTTCTTCATCGAGGACAACGGATACGGGATCTCGGTCCCTAGCTCATTGCAGACCCCCGGCGGCAACATCGCCGAGAACCTGGCCTCGTTCCGCAATCTGCTGAGTTTGAGTGGAAGCGGCTTCGATCCGGCTCGGACCCCGGACCTGATTCAAGAGGCGATCCAATTCGTTCGGGCGGGCTCCGGGCCGTGTCTGCTGCACATGCGGGTGCCACGCCTATCGGGGCACACCTTTATTGACAACCAGGCCTACCGGAGCCAAGCGGAGCTCGAGGCGGAGCGTGAGCGGGATCCGGTCCTGGGTCTTGAGCCGATCCTGGGTTCGGCGAGCCTGCGCTCCTTGCAAGCTGAAGCGGAAACAGAAGTGCGAGAGGCCTTGGAACGTGCCCGGCAGCTTCCCGAGCCCGATGCGGCTGCGGTTGCTGAGCATTTGTTTTTCGGGAGCGTGCCCCAGCAGGTCGGCGGCTTACTGCCGGAGCTCGGCCCCCGAACCCTGCCGACGCCGCGGCCGGCGCCGAGTGCCGGGCCGCGGGTCAATCTGATCGATGCAGTCCGGTCGGTCCTCGAGCAGGAGCTGGAGCGGAATCCGCGGGCGCTGGTATTTGGTGAAGACGTTGGGATGAAGGGCGGCGTCCATGGGGCCACCGTGGGACTGCAGGAACGCTTTGGGGTGGGGCGGGTGTTCGACACCTCGCTCTCGGAAGAGGGAATCATTGGCCGGGCGGCCGGCCTGGCGCTCGCCGGTTTGCTGCCAATCCCCGAGATCCAATTCCGCAAATACGCCGACCCGGCGACCGAGCAGCTCAACGACTGCGGAACGATCCGCTGGCGCACGGCGGGCAAATTTGCCGCGCCACTGGTGGTCCGGATTCCGGTCGGCTATGGGAAGAAGACCGGCGACCCCTGGCACTCGGTCACCGGCGAGGCAGTTTTTGCTCACACCCCGGGCTGGCGGCTGGCCTTCCCATCCAACGCGGCCGACGCGGCCGGATTGCTGCGGACGGCCTTACACGGCGAGGACCCCTGTTTCTTCTTTGAGCATCGCGCCTTGCTGGATGCGGGTGAGGCCCGCCGGCCGGATCCCGGTCCTGAGCACGCCGTTCCTTTCGGCCGGGCTGAAATTCTGACTGAGGGCGACGAGCTGACCCTGGTCACCTGGGGTGCGATGGTCTACCGCTCGCTGGAGGCCGCGGCGCACTTTGAGGCGCGGGTGGAAGTCCTCGACTTACGAACGATCATCCCATGGGACCAGGAGACGGTGCTGGGATCGGTGCGCAAGACCGGCCGCTGCCTGGTGGTGCATGAGGACGGCTGGACCGCCGGCTTCGGCGCCGAGATCCTGGCCACCCTTGCGGAGGCGGCGTTCTTCGCGCTGGACGCGCCGCTGCGCCGGGTGGCGGTTCGGGACGTGCCGATCCCTTACAACGCCGGCCTGATGAGGGCGGTGCTTCCCAATGCCGAGCAGCTCGCTGCGGCGATCGCAGAGCTGCTCGCATTTTAGATTCAACCCGCCAGCGAGAGAGGAACATGGCAATCGAAGTTCGAGAACGGACTCAGATCCCGAAGCAATTCACCTGGAACGCCGAGAGTGTGTTTGCCAGCCCGCAGGACTGGGAGACCGAGTTCAAGGCACTCGGTGCAGAGCTGGAAGGCCTGGGCCAGTATCACGGAAAACTGGCGGAAGGGCCTTCTACGCTGCTCGCCGCTCTCGAACTGCTGCAACAGCTGCTTGCCCGGGCCTGGAAACTTGTGATCTACGCGATGTTTTCGTATTCGGTCGATACCCGCCAGCAGGAAGGCGCCCAGCGACAGGGTCGGGCCGAAGGCATCTTTGCCCAGGCGTCGGCCGCCGGTGCATTTGTCAATCCAGAGCTGCTTTCGATCGGCGAGCCGAAGCTTCGCGAGTGGGTGCGAGGTGATCCGCGGCTGATGCTCTACGATCACTACCTGACCGATCTGTTCCGTAAGCAGCAGCATGTCCGTTCTACAGAAGTCGAGGAATTGCTCGGTAGGGTAATGGACCCTTTCCTGGCGGTGTTCACCACGATCTCGGCACTGGTCGATTCGGACTTTCAGTTCCAGCCGGCCAGGTCGGCGAATGGTCGGGAGATCCCGGTGACTCAAGGCAGCCTGGACACGATCCTTCGGGATCCGGATCGGGAAGCCCGGCGGACTGCCTGGGAAAGTTATGCCGATACCTATTTGAAATACAAGAATACGTTGGCTAGCAACCTAGCGGCCTCCACCCGGCAGAATGTGTATCTGATGCGCGCCAGGCGGCACGAGTCCAGCCTGGAAATGGCGCTCTTCAAGGACAACATTCCTGAGTCGGTCTTCCACAATCTGATCGAGACCTTTCGCAGGCACGTCGGGACCTGGCATCGATATTGGAAGGTCCGGCGCGCGGTGCTAGGCGTCGAGCAGCTACAGCCCTACGATGTCTGGGCGCCGCTCACCGACCGTCCGCCGACGGTCAGTTACCAACAGGCGGTGGACTGGGTGTGCGAAGGTCTGGCGCCTTTGGGGGATGAATACGTCGAGCGGATGCGCAGGGGCTGCTTGGAGGAACGCTGGGTGGATGTCTACCCCAACCTGGGCAAGCGCCAGGGAGCCTTCTCCCACGGTTCGCCCGGCACCTATCCGTTCGTCGTGATGAGCTTCGCGGACGACGTCTCCGGCCTGAGCACCCTGGCCCATGAGCTCGGGCACTCGATGCATTCCTACCTGGCCTGGAAGCACCAGCCAGTGATCTACTCCGAGTACTCGCACTTCGCGGCTGAGGTGGCCTCGAATTTCCATCAGGCGATGGTGCGGGCGTACCTGCTGCAGAACAACGGCGATGTCCAGCTGCAGATTTCGATCATTGAAGATGCGATGGACAACTTCCACCGCTACTTCTTGATCATGCCCACCCTGGCCCGCTTTGAGCTGGAGACCCATCAACGTGTTGAACGAGGCGAGGGCTTCAATGCCGATGGGTTGATCGAGCTGATGGCCGATTTGTTCGCCGAACCCTTTGGGGCCGAGATGCAGCTCGACCGGCTGCGGGTGGGGATCACCTGGGCTCAGTTCCTCCATCTCTATCAGGATTACTACGTCTACCAATACGCCACCGGGATTTCCGGAGCGCATTCGCTGGCCGCCCGCATTCTGGCGGGCGAAACTGGCGCGGCGGAGGCCTACCTGGAGTTCCTCAAAGCCGGGGCCTCGGTCTATCCTTTGGACGCCTTGCGGGCCGCCGGAGTGGATTTGAGCTCGCCGGAGCCGGTCGAGCAGACTTTCAAAGTGCTCGACGATCTGGTAGATCGGCTGGCGAAGCTAACCGGCGTGGCCGAGGCGGTTGCCGCGGCCTGACCCGGGTCAGGCCGATCGCGGGATCGTCCGGCCAATAGGGCGCCGGGTACCTCGGCCCATGCCGCAGCCCTCGCCGCAATGAATCTGGAATTCCGTGAATACCGGCCGCGCCGGATCGTCAACGTCCGCAAGCATGTGGACGGCCCCTGGTTCTGGGATAAGTACAGCGCCCACCCCTATATCGGCTGCCGCAGCGGCTGCGAATTCTGTTACCTGCGCGGCTCCCGCTATCTGGGACGCCGCGACCCGCAGAGCTTCGACACCCTGATCCAGGTCAAGTCCAACGCAGCCGCACTGCTGCGAAAAGAGCTCTCCCGGCTCGAACCGGATGTGATCGCCTGCGGGGACTGGCAGCAGCCGGCGGAGGATCGCTACCGCCTCTCACGCTCGCTCTTGGAAGTGGTACTTGAGCTGGGCTTCCCGCTGTTCGTCGTTGAACGATCCCCGCTGCTGGCTCGCGACCTGGACTTGCTGGTTGAAATCAACCGGCGGTCCTGGGTGGGGGTGGTATTCAGCATTAGCAATCTTGACCCGGGGCTCAAACAGGCCTTCGAGCCGCGCAGCCCAGGGATCCGGCTACGGCTGGAGGCCATGCGCAGGCTGGCGGAGGCCGGGCTGTTGGTGGGCACAACCTTGATGCCGATCATTCCGGTGGTTGGGGACAGCGAGCGGCAGCTTGAGGACGTGGTCCTCGCCACCCGGGACAACGGGGGATCCTTCGTCCTGGGTGGAGGCCTGACGATGGAGGGGCCCCAGGCCGAACGCACGCTGGAGGCCGCCTTGCGTTTCGACTCCGACCTGGAACGACCGCTGCGGAGGATGTATGGCTGGCAGACGGAGGGCGAGCCACGCCATGGGCCGCCGCGCGAATACGCAGCCCGGCTTGGGCGAATGGTGCGCGAACTGTGCGAGAAGCATGGCCTGCGAGATCGGATGCCGCGCTTCATCCCGGCCGGACCGCTGGCGGTCAACAAGGCGCTTGCCGAGCAGCTCTTCTTGAAAACCTATGACCTGGAGTTGGAACGGGCGCCCGCGCCGCGGGTCTGGGTCTACCGCAAGGCGGCCTGGGCGGTCGATGAGCTACCGACCAACGTTGCCGATCTCTATCGGAGCCAAGGACTGGCTGGACTTGAGTCCGTGGCCGAGCTCAATCCCCAGCTGGCCGAGTTCGTTGCGACCTGGCTGCAGGCTCAGGCGCCGTATGACTCCAGATCCGGCCACTAGAGCTGCCGCAGCCAAGTACCCAAGGTCGGTTTCGTAGCCAGGCATTCTCCTCTAGACTAGGGCCACGAAACTGAGGGTACGGTGATGATTCGAACAGCACGGGCCGTTGCCATCCTATTGTTGCTGTCAGCTTGCAACCTGCCGTTCGGGCAAGGCCAGTCGCCGGAGGCGGAAGCGACCGCGGTCCCGGCCGAGCCGGCTGCACCCACTGAGGTCAGTGAGGCGGGCGTCGAGCTCCCGACCGAATCCCCCGAGCCTACCCAGGAGCTGCTGGGCGGTGGGATTGCCCGCTTCGAACCCGGCCAGCTGTTCCTCGTGACATACATCCAAATGGTCAACCAGAACTTGGGTTGGGGGATCGGTGGACTGGAGGGCGCCTCCGATCACGTCCTCCGAACCGGCGATGGAGGCAATACATGGCGCGATGTGACTCCGCCCGAGCCGGCGGCCTCGGAAACGGAGACCGGCAAATCCGCAGTGGGCTATTTCCTGGATTCCCAGGTCGGGTGGGTGGCTTATTACCGGGCCAGCCTGGAGCCGACCCCTGCCCAACTGCGGGTGTGGTCCACTCAGGACGGTGGGGACAACTGGACGGCCAGTCAACCCTTCGAGCTGGAGTTCTTGGGCACAACCGACTACCCACCCGCGCTCGGATTCGAAGATGCGGAGAGCGGTTGGCTGCTGGCAGCCAACGGTCCCTCCGGGATGCACCGCTATCCGATCTACCTGCTGCGAACCGTAGACGGCGGTCGAAATTGGGAGATTGCACTCGATCCCTTCAGCGGGGGCCTGCAGAGCTGCCACAAGAGCGGGATCGTCTTCGCCGATCGACTCACCGGTTGGGCTACGGTGGCCGAGTGCCCGATCGCCGCACCTGAGCTTGCTATGACCAGCGATGGTGGTCGGACCTGGAACTCCATCCCGCTGCCACCGCCCGAGAAGCGGCAGACCCTCTTCGAGACCGAACTGTGCGAAGGACATTCGCCCCAACTGCTTTCCCCGACCGAGGGCGCGCTGGGAGTCAGCTGCAGCACCGGTCTGCTGCTGAACTACTTCTATCGGACCGAGGACGGCGGCCAGACCTGGCAGAGCACTCTGTACCCCGGCGGAAAGCTCTGGCTCTCCGGCCCGCGCACCGCCCTCGCCCTCGGCCAGAAGATCTACCGGACTGAGGACGGCGGCCAGACCTGGGTGCACATCAAGACCGTCCAATGGGATGGCCAGTTCAGTTTTGTAAACGACCAGGTCGGCTGGGCCGTGGCCCGCTCCGGGGATGCCATTGCGTTGGTCACGACTACCGACGGCGCGGTCAACTGGCATCTGCTCAAACCCACCGTCGCGCCCTGAGCCTGGTCCGCTAGGCTCGCGCCTCGTTTATACTCGTAGCCCATAGTAGCCCTCTCGCCCCGAGGGGAGAGGGCTTTACATTGGCTGGGGGGCAAATTCGACCCAGCGAGCGAGAGTGAGCGGATGAGCGCGGCGGTTTCGGTTCACGACCTCTCCAAGACCTACATAGTGCACGAACGCTCCAGCGGGGTGCGGGCCGCGGTGCGCGGCATCTTCCGCCGCGAAAAGAAAGAGGTCAAGGCGGTTCAGGCCATCAACTTCGAGATCCAGCCGGGAGAGATCGTTGGATTCCTGGGGCCGAACGGAGCCGGGAAGACCACCACTCTCAAGATGCTATCTGGCCTGCTCTACCCGACCGGAGGGGAAGCTCGAGTCCTGGGCCATCTGCCTCATCTGCGCGAACGGCAGTACCTGCGCCAGATCACTCTGGTGACCGGGCAGCGCAATCAGTTGATCTGGGACATCCCGGCCGCCGACTCGTACGATCTCTTTCAAGCGATCTACGAGATCGACCCGGCACTGTACAAGCGCACGGTCGATGAATTCGTCGAGATCCTGGATATGAAGGATCTCGTCCGCAAGCCGGTGCGCAATCTCTCGCTCGGCGAGCGGATGAAGGTCGAGATCGCGGGCTCAATGCTGCACCACCCGCGAGTGCTGTTTCTGGACGAGCCCACCCTCGGGCTGGACGTTCCAATGCAGCGCCGGATCCGGAAGTTCATCGCCGAGTACAACCAGCGCGAAGGCGCGACCGTGCTGCTGAGCAGCCACTATATGGCCGACGTGGAAGCGCTGTGCAGGCGGGTGATCGTCATCCATCAGGGCGGGATACTGTTTGACGGGGATCTGTCGGCTTTGGCCGCTCGCTTCACCAGCCACAAGAAAGTCATCGTGAAACCCGCGGACCAGAGCCTCGACCTGAGCGGGTATGGCGAGATCGTGGAATCGGAATTGGGAAGCGTCTCCTTCCGGGTTCCCAAGAGCGAGGTTCCGGGCATGACCGCCCGCCTGTTGGCGGAGGTCCCGATCGTCGATTTGGCGGTTGAAGATCCGCCGATCGAGGATGTGATCGATGTGGTGTTCGCCAAAGGGGCGATCGATTGAGACACATCGCACAAGTGCTCCTGGCAGCCTTCAAGGCCCACTTAATCGCGACCTTTCAGTACCGCGTCCAGGAGGGGATGTCGATGGTCGGGCTGCTGGTCGAGTCGCTGATCTACTTGGTCGTGTGGACGACCGTCTCAGAGGCCCGCGGCGGAGAGGTCGGGGGCTTTTCGACCGACGAAATCGCAGGTTATTTCATCGCCTGGATGTTTGTCCGCAACGTTACAACCGGGTGGAGCCCCTACGCGATGGAGTGGCGAATTCGGCGCGGCGACTTCAATTCGCTGTTGCTTCGACCGGTTCATCCGATTTTCGCCGACACTTCTGAGATGCTTGCCAGCAAGGCCGTCGCCATGATCACGGTCGTCCCAGCAATGATCGCGCTGGCCCTGGTATTCAAGCCCAGGTTCGAGCTGGTTCCGTGGTCACTGCTGGCCCTAATCCCGGCGCTGGTTCTGGCCTTCGTCCTCCGCTACGTGCTCATGTACGTGCTAGCGCTCACGGCCTTCTGGACGACGAGGCTTGGTGGCCTCTTCGAGCTGTGGTACGGGGTCGAGTTTTTCTTCTCTGGGCGGGTCGCGCCGCTCACCGTGCTGCCAGAATGGGCCCAGCAAGTCGCCAACCTCCTGCCGTTCAAATGGATGTTCTACTTCCCACTTGAGCTGCTGCTTGGACGTAGCCAGCCTGACGAGATGCTCTTCGGATTCGCGATGCAGGTTCTCTGGCTGACGGTGATGGTCCTGCTCATGCGTTTCGTGTGGCAGCGTGCCGCCCGGCGCTATGCCGCGGTGGGAGGCTGAGCGTGCACTATCTACGACTGATCCGGACCTACGTCCGTCTGAGTGCGTTGAATGAGCTGCAATACCGGGCAAACCTGCTGGTGCAGATGTTCAACTCCGTATTGGGACTCGGGATCGGGCTTGCTGGCTTGGCGCTGGTCTTCTCCCAAACGGACAGCCTGGCGGGATGGGGCCCGCTTGAGTTGCTGGTGGTTGTGGGCGTTCACACCCTACTCGGCGGCGTCATCAAATCCGTCATCCAGCCCAACATGTACCAAATCGCGGAGGGAGTTCAGGAAGGTCACCTGGATTACATCTTGACCAAGCCGGAAGACTCCCAGCTGCTGGTGAGCATCACCCGGTTTGAATTGTGGCGGCTGGTGGACGTGTTTGTCGGGCTGGGGGTCTTAATCTTCGCCGTGACTCGATTGGGGGAGGGAATCGGGCTGGGGGAGGCGGCCGCTTTCAGCGTGGTTTTGCTCTGCGGCGGGTTGATCTTCTACAGCTTCTGGCTGGCGATTGCGACGACCTCCTTCTGGGTGGTCCGGACCTGGTCGATGTACGAGATGTTTGATCGGCTGTATCAGGCCGGACGGTGGCCGGTGGGAATCTATCCTTCCTGGCTGCGGCTCGGCCTGACGTTCCTAGTTCCGGTGGCCTTTGCGGTGACAGTCCCGGCCGAGGCCCTCACCGCCCGCCTGACTCCGCTCTATCTGGGGCTGGCGCTGGGCATGGCCGCTTTGACCCTGGTCGCCACCCGCTGGTTCTGGCACGTCGGTCTGCGCCATTACTCTGGCGCTTCGGCGTAGCTGGCATAGCGGCAATGGCCTTTGAGAGCGCAACCGGTTAGTGCAGATCTAGGACGAATAGGGTTTCTTTGGCCGATGCGACAGTCCGCTGGCTACTTGCCTGAACAGCCAGACGCCGACTGTCAGTCGACCACAGCATCGAGATGGGCAAGTAAGATCCCATAGACCACT
>Ga0247727_10015961_pt1 | contig 12212 bp, 10 predicted proteins | sample WisWelCaveWW1625_FD_202498 | JGI IMG/M metagenome (GOLD analysis project Ga0247727, IMG submission 202498) | Biofilm microbial communities from Wishing Well Cave, Virginia, United States - WW16-25 | ecosystem: Environmental > Aquatic > Deep subsurface > Groundwater > Cave microbial mat | place...
CTGGCGACCCTGAGCCGCGGCGGAATGCTCACGGTCCTGGCGGGCGGGGCGCTGTTCGTGCTGCTGAGGGTGATCCAGGCGCGGGCGTGGCCCTCCGGGCTGCCGGTGGTGTTGGGGACGCTCGTGGCCGTGTTGATGTCGCTAGGGGTCGTGACAACCACGTTTAGCAGCTTTCCCGGCGACGGGCTGGCGCGAGATACGCTTGCGACGCGGGCGGTGTCAGGGCTCAACGACGAGCCGAGCGCGCCACTTGTATCGCCGCCGGTAACGGATGAGCCGCCCGCGGCCGGTGGCCTCGAGGAGGTCATCATCCACCCTCCGGGAAGCACAGCGGAGGGGGCAGGAAAGCACTTCGATGGGCTGCGCAACGGGTTGGACCAGATGCGGGAGAAACCATTGGGGTTGGGCCTAGGGGCGGCCGGGAACTGGAGCGATGCGCCGGAAGCCGGAGGCGAGAGCGGGGTGGGGGTGATCGCGGCGCAATTGGGAGTGGCGGGATTCTTGCTATACGTGGGATTCTTCGTTTTGGCGATCGTGGCATTGGTGCTGGTGGCGTGGCGGCGGGTGGGGCCCATGAGCGACATCGCGTTGGTGCTGGCGGGAGCGATGCTGGGGTTGTTCTCGATGTCATTCGTGTCGGAATCGGCTTCCGGGTTGCTGGGGAACGCGCCGTACTTCATCTTCGCGGGCTGGATGCTGGCGCTGGCGTTGCCGGTGACGCAGTGTTTTCGCTTCGCCGCTTTCGCCAGGAGCGAGGCGGGTCAGTCCGCGCTTGACGACTCCCCGTCGCACGGCGACACTAGACAGCCGATAGTCGCACCATCGCGAAGCACCTGGGGAGCCGCTTGTTTGCCTGATTCTCGTCCTTCCGTTACCACCGTCATCCTGAACTGGAACGGGCTAGAGGACACGCGCGCCTGCCTCGAGAGTCTGCGTAACGTCGCCTACTCGAGCCAGCGGATCATAGTTGTGGACAACGGCTCGGAGAACGACGAGGGGTCGAAGCTGGAAGCGGAGTACTCGGGGTTCATCGAGCTGATCCGGAACGGCCGCAACCTGGGGTTCGCGGGAGGCGCCAACGTGGGGATACGGGCGGCGCTGGCGGCAGGGACCGACTACATTCTGCTGCTGAACAACGACGTGACGGCTGATCCCGGGTTCCTGGAAGCGATGGTACGCGCCGCGGAGCGGTACAAGCACCTCGCGGCGTTGAGCCCGAGGGCGTACTTCCACGAGCCCGGAGACGTCATCTACTCGACAGGTGGAATGGTGAACCTCTGGACCGGGGTGGCGCGGCAGGTCGGTCGCGGTGCCAAGGACCGCGGGCAGTTCGAGCGCGCCGGCAGGCGGGATTACGCCGATGGGCTGTGCATACTGATCCCCGTGGAGGCGCTGGAGAAGGTGGGGCTGCTGGACGAGGAGTACTTCGCTTACTGGGAAGAGACCGACTGGTGCGTTCGTGCCCACGAAAAGGGTCTTCGCTGCTACTACGTGCCCGAGGCGAAGGTCTGGCACAAGGCCCAGCGGTCGAAACGGGCCAGCGATGCCTTCAACTTCCACTACAGGCGCAATGCCCTGATGTTCGTGCGGAAGCGGGGCGGCGCCCTGCACCTGGCGACGGCGCTGGCGGCGCAGGCGTTCTACTACGGGCCGATGTACTTCATTAAGCACCCGACGCGCATAGGACGGGTGATCGCGGAGGTCCGGGCGGTGGTATCGCACACCAGTAACCGGGTGCGCCGCAGACCGTTACTGTAAACTGGAGGTCTTGTAATGACGACAACTGTGACCGCGACCGAACGGATAACCGGCGCCACCCAGGGCGGCGGCTCCGACTCCCGGGTCAAGGGTCTGATCCTCAGCGGCGGCAAAGGCAGCCGTCTGCGTCCCTTCACTTACACCAACGCTAAGCAGCTGGTGCCGATCGCTAACAAGCCGGTGCTCTTCTACGCTATCGAGCAGCTCGTAGAGGCAGGCGTGACCGACATCGGTGTCATCGTCGGGGACACCGGAGAACAGGTGCGGGCGGCGGTGGGTGATGGCGGCGACTTTGGAGCGCGTGTGACCTTCGTGCAACAGGATGCCCCGTTGGGCATTGCGCACGCAGTGCGGACGGCGCGGGATTATCTTGGAGGCTCGCGCTTTGTGCTTTACCTGGGTGACAACTTCGTCCTGGGCGGCATTAAGTCCTACGTTGATTCGTTCGTGGCAGGACACGCCAACTCGCTTATCTTGCTGCACCCGGTCGACGATCCCCAGTCGTTCGGGATTGCGCAGTTCTTGGACGGCAAGGTCGCGAAGATCGTAGAGAAACCGGCGAATCCTCCCTCTAACCTGGCCGTGATCGGCGTCTACATGCTGGACCACAACGTGTTCGACGTAATCGAGACGTTACAGCCGTCTGGACGCGGCGAGCTGGAAATAACCGACGCTTTGCAGGGGCTGATCGACCGCGGCCTTCGCGTTGACGCCGAAATCATAGATCGCTACTGGATTGACACCGGGAAGATGGACGACATTCTCAACGCGAACCGCAAGGTGCTGAGCACGCTGACACCACGCTGTTCAGGAGAGATCGACGAGCGCTCGCGGGTTTACGAGCCCGTGATCGTCGAACGCGGCGCAAAGGTCATCAACAGCGTGCTCCGGGGACCACTTGTAATCGGCGCCGACACTGAGATCGTCGATTCATACATTGGACCGAGCACCGCGATTGACCACGGGTGCACGATCAAAGGCTGCCGGATCGAGGACAGCATTGTGATGGAGAACACGGTGATAGAAGAGATACATTGGCCGATCGTGAAGAGCATGATCGGTCGACTGGTGGAACTTCGGGGCGCGGCCGGAGTGGGCAGCGGCTACAGCCTGACGCTGGGCGACCACAGCCGCATCGAGATGCCGGACGGCTAGCCGATGACAACGTATCTAGTGACCGGCGGCTGCGGCTTTATCGGCAGCAACTTCATCTTGCGCTTGCTCCGAGAGCATCGAGATGCCCGCGTGATCAACCTCGACGCGCTGACGTACGCGGGGAACCACGACAACTTGAGCGAAGTGGAGCACGACGAGGGCTACCGGTTCGTCGAAGGGAACATCTGCCACCCTGACCTCGTGGACGAGCTGGTGGCGCAGGCGGACATGATGGTGAACTTCGCGGCGGAGACGCACGTGGATCGTTCGCTGCTTTCGCCCGGGGAGTTCATCCACACGGACGTTTACGGCGCCTACGTGCTGCTGGACGCGGCGCGAAGGCACCCGAACGTGAAACGATTCCTGCACATGTCCACGGACGAGGTCTACGGGGATGTGGAGGAGGGCGTGCAGTCCATCGAAACAGACTTGCTGCACCCGCGGAGCCCCTACTCCGCCAGCAAAGCCGGCGCCGAAATGCAGTGCCGCGCCTACATCGAAACCTTTGGCCTGCCGGTCGTGATCGCGCGCCCTGCGAACAACGTGGGGCCGCGGCAGCACATCGAGAAGTTCGTGCCGCTGTTCACGACCAACGCGCTGAACGACGAGCCGCTGCCCCTGTACGGCGATGGCAAGCAGGTGCGCGATTGGCTGTTCGTCGAAGACAACTGCGAGGCTCTGGACTTGCTCCTGCACGATGGCGAGCCGGGCGAGATTTACAACATCGGCGCGGACAACCATAGACACAACATCGACGTAGCGGAGACGATCCTCCGCATCGCCGGCAAGCCAAACAGTCTGATCCGGTTCGTGGAAGACAGGCCCGGACACGACCGGCGGTATCACGTGAATTACGACAAGATCAAAGCGCTGGGATGGGCGCCTCGCCACGACTTCGCGGCCGCCATCGAAGAAACCGTAGATTGGTACATTGAGAACCAGTGGTGGTGGGAGAAGGTGCGTGCCGGTGAGTTCAAGGAGTATTACGAGCAGCAGTACGGAAAGCGGCTGGCCGAGTCCCGACCGAGCGTTGGGGGATAACCGATGATTAGCGAGGTCGGCACGGAAGCGGCCAAGCGCGTAACCACTCGCGACGCCGAAGGCAACGAGAACGGCTTCCTCATCGAGATGTTCAAGGAAGGCGACAAGACGGTAGTATACCTGTCGGCTGCACTGCCCGGGGCGTTCAAGGGATATCACTTGCACCGGGTCCGCGCCGCGCGGTACATCTGCCTGAAGGGGCGGATGCGGATCATCCTGTATGTGCCGCAAACGGACGGTGGCACGACGGCATGGCTACGGGAGGAACACATCCTCGACGCGAGCGAGGTGGGGAGGCTGTTCATTCCGAAAAACGTGGCGACGGGGCTGGAAAACATCGGCGACGAGGACGGCTGGCTGGTGAACTACCCGGACCCACCCTACGATCCAAGCCTGAACGATGAGCAGGTGGAGTACACGCAGGAGGAGCTGGAGCGGGGAGTGGTTAAGTAGGTGCGGCTGCTGGTCACCGGCGGCAAAGGCCAACTCGGGCAGGCGCTGGTGCGGGCGCTCTCGACGGACGAGGTTGACGCGCCGGGGCACGGCGAACTTGATGTAACCGGCAAGACAGTAGTTGTGGACGCGATCGCGATGTTCCAACCAGACGTGGTGATCCACTCGGCTGCGTGGACGGACACCGCGGGCTGCGAACGCGACCCCGAACGGGCGATCGCAGTGAACGCGGCGGGCGCCGGAAACGTCGCTGAGGCGTGCGCCGCGAGCGGAGCGGCGATGGTCTATGTCAGTACGAACGAGGTGTTCGACGGCGAGTCCCGCGAAGGATACACAGAGGGCGCGGAGACGCGCCCCCTCAACTCATACGGGCTTTCCAAGCTGGCAGGAGAGCGCGCGGTAGCTCTGGCGTTGGACCGGCATTGCATCGTGCGCACGTCGTGGCTCTACGGCCCCGGGCGCGTGAGCTTTCCGGAGAAGGTGCTCAGCGCTGCCCGCGCCGATGGCAAGCTGCGAATGGTGACGGATGAGGTTGCCTCGCCGACTCTCACGCTGGACCTCGCCGGCGCGATTGCGCGTCTGATCCGGACGGAAGCACGGGGCGTTTTCCATCTTGCGAACGCTGGAGCCTGTTCTCGGTTAGAATGGGCACAGGCGATACTGGAAACCGCCGGAATGGGGGAGGTTCCGGTCGAAGCCGTGACTCAGGCTGATTTCGGGGCGCCGTACCGCAAGCCGGCGTTCTCGGTGCTGGTAAACACTCGCGCCCTAGCTATCGGGATCACACTGAGGCCATGGGAAGATGCGCTGAGCGAGTATCTCCGGCCTGGCGAGGCGGCGCCGGCCAGCGCGGGCTCACGGAACGCAGGCCAGTAACCGGCCGAGCGCCCCCACGTTCTAAACCGCATAGAGATGGTGAGTTTGAAGAAGCAACCAAGGGTCACGCGAGACGCGAGTAAGCCGCACAAGGTGGATTCGCCGGGGCCGACCAACGGGCACCGCAAGCCTTCGCCGGCGAAGCACGCATATGAAGGTATACCGCACGGGGTCGTGGCCGGTCCGGAATCGCCGTGGAAGCGGGCGATCGATGTCGCTGCCTGCGGGACTGCGGTGGCGATCCTCTGGCCGGTGTTCGCCGCCGCGGCGGTGTTCATCAAGCTGGACTCGCACGGGCCGGCCCTGGTGCGCCAGAAACGTGTCGGCTTGAACGGGCGTGAGTTCGACTTCTTCAAGTTCCGGACGATGTACCACCACCGGACGAAGCAGGACCTTGGCGACCGTTTGCCCACGGGAGACCTGCGGAAGCGGCTGCTGAGCCCGAAGGGGCGCCCGCGGCATGCGACAACGATCGGCTGGGCGCTACGACAGACGACGATTGACGAACTGCCACAGCTGCTGAACGTAATCCGGGGAGACATGAGCATCGTGGGGCCGCGCCCCGATATCCCCGAGATCGTGAACCACTGGCCCGCAGAGTTCCGGCAGCGGCACCTGGTGAGGCCGGGGATGACCGGGCTGGCGCAGGTCAACGGCCGCTCCGACATCACCCACTACCAGAAGGTGAAATACGACATAGACTACGTGCGCAACCACCCGATTGCGCGCGATCTCGGTATTCTCTGGAAGACGCTGAGCCTGGTGGCGAGCAAGAAGGGCGCCCGTTAGCACTGAAGACCAGCGCATAGCATCCGGGCAATGAAATGCGAATCCTCTTCCTGACACCGGAGGTCCCGCACCCGCCGGACAGCGGCGGCCGCCTCAAGACCAGCACGCTGATCGACCACCTGCGAAAAGAGCACGAGCTGACCGTCCTGTGCTTTCGGCGGCGCCCGCTTGACAACGCCCAGGCGCGCTGGCTGGAGGCGCTGCCCCGAGCCCGCACGCTGCCGCTGAGCCGCGGCCGTGACGCCCTGACTCTGTTGCGCAGTTACGCGGCCGGGGTGCCGCTGAGCATCGCGCGAAACCGGACGCCGGCGATGGCGGCGATGGTGGACGAAGAGATGGCGCGAGGAGCCTTCGACGCCGTGTTCGTGGACCACTGGCTGATGGCGCAGTATCGGCCCGCGCCGTTCGAGGGATTGCGCCTCCTCCACGAGCACAACGCGGAGCACGTGATCTGGAGACGCCAGGCAGACCGTTCTCAGAATCCGCTGGTTAAGCGCGAGGCGGCACGGGTTCGCCGGTACGAAGCGGAGATAGCGTCAGGGTTCGACCGCGTGTTCGCGGTCTCGGCGGCTGACCGCAAAGCGCTAATTAAAATCGGTGTCAATGGCCTCCGTGTCGGGATCCTACCAAACATTCCGGACCCGGCACTGCTAGAGGCGCCAGACCTCCAGCTAGAGGGCACGGAGCCGGTGATCGCCTATCTGGGCACTCTGAGCTGGCAGCCGAACATCGATGGCCTGGAGCGCTTTCTGGCCGACGTGTTCCCGCTGGTGCAAGAACGGCTCCCTGAAGCGCGATTCCTCGTGGCCGGCCGCGACGCGCCCTCGAAGCTGGTGACGCTGGCCAAGCGGACACGCGGGGCGGAGTTCCTGGGCGACATCGAGGAGCCGGAGGCGCTGTATCGGCGGGCGCGCGTGATGGTGGAGGCGACGGAGACGGGAGGCGGCACGAAGCTGAAGGTGCTGAACGCGCTGGCGCGCGGGCTGCCGGTGGTAGCGAGCGCGGAGGCGGTTGAAGGGCTGGCAGTAAGCGACGGCGAGAACATTCTGATCGCTCGAAGCGATGTGGCGATGGCGGAGGCTATTATGCGCCTGATGGGCGACGCGCCGCTCTGGCAGCGGTTGTCCGACGGGGGGCGAGCTCTCGTGCGCCAGACGTACGTCGCCGGCGTGGCGTTTCGTCCCCTTGATGAGGCGCTGAGCCGCCTCTCGGTCCCCAACTGATGGCCCGCCCCGAAACCGTCGAGATCCTCGGCGTCCGATTTCACAACCTCACGCGACGGGAGGCGGCAGCAGCGATTGCAATGCTGGCGAAGGATGACGGCAAGCACTACGTGGTGAAGCCGTACTCCGAGTTCATGACGCGCGCCTTCGGTGATGCCCGGTTGCGGGAGATCCTGAACGGCGCGGACCTTTGCCTGCCGGATGGCGTCGGGATTCTCTGGGCGGCGCACTACCTGTCGTTGGGAGGCGGGCCGGCGCGGGCGATGCCGCAGTTGCCTGTGTCCCTGCTGGCGATGGTGCTCCGCCCCTCGGCGCTGCGACGCCCGATACGGGAGCCGATGGCGGGTGTGGACCTGACCTGGGAGATGCTCGCCGAGCTCGAGCGAACGGGAGCATCCGCATTTCTGCTGGGCGGGTCCAAGGAAGAGGTCAGGGCGGCGGCGAAGCGGATCGGGGAACGGTTACCATCGTTGAATATCGTGGGCTCGCGAGACGGGCACTTCTCGGCGAAAGGGGCGCAGAACGACGCCGTCGTGGCGGAAGTAAACGCGGCGCAGCCGGACGTCCTGCTTGTAGCAATGGGATTCCCGCGCCAGGAGCACTGGATCGCCGAGAACCTCCATCGGTTGGATGTGCGCGTAGCGGTCGCCGAGGGCGGGTCGTTCTCGTTCATCGGCGGCAGCGTCTCCCGGGCGCCAGGTTGGATACGGCGAGCCGGGTTGGAGTGGCTGTACAGGCTGGGACGCCAACCCTGGCGCCTGAAGCGGCAGATGGCCCTGCCGCGGTTTGTCTGGCTGGTGGCGAGGGAACGTCTCAGTCGATGAGGTGGACCTCGACGCCGAATCCTGCTGGACCGCGATACTCAGGGTTCGTCAAGCGCTGCGCCCTCTCATACGCCGAAAGAGGCCCACGTACATCTCCCGGTCCTCGCGCTGCGGAATGAGCGCCGAGGCTATGGTCCCACCCGAAACCCGCCGATACCAGTAGAGCGTGGCGATCAAGGCGCAGACGTAGGCGATCGAGGAAGCGATTGCGGCACCTTCCGACTCTAACAGGGGGATGAGGGCGAAATCGAGCGCGACGGTGACGCCGAGGGCGATGAGAGTGGCGAAGGCGTTATAGCGGATCTTACCCTGGCTGAAGAGATAGCTGCCAAGGACGCGGGTGGCGCTGGCCGCCACGACGCCAGGCATCAGGAGCACCAACGGGAGCACCGCGGCGTTATACTCCGCGCCAAAGAGAACCCTGACCAACAGCGGTGAAACGACAGCGATCGCGATGGCGCCGAGGGCGCTGAGCCCGAGCGTGTTGCGGCAGATGACCGGAGTAACTTCGCCGGCACGCTCGCTCTCCATGTTACTGAGGCGCGGCATCAAGACCAGGGCGACGGCCGTGGAGATCCACCAGACACTCTCGGCGAGGCCGACCGCGACTGTGTACTGCCCGACGGCGGCGCGGGTGACGAAGGCGGCAACGAGGAACTGATCGAGACGGTAGTTGAAGAGGGCAGCGAGGTTGGCGACCTGGCCCGGCACGCCGTAGCGGATCTGTGCGCCCAGGGCGCGCCAGTCTGGTATGAGGACCCGGCCGAGATTGACTTCGCGAAGGTTGAGGTTGGCCAGGGCCGCGAAACCGGCCAGGACGAATGAAGCCGTCCACGCCGCGGCGGCCGTTGAGACATCGAGTTCGCCAAACAGTGCGAGTGCGCCGGCGAAGAGAAAGGCGGAGCCGCCCTGGGCTACGCCGGCTAGCGCCATCGCGAGAAAGCGGCTGGAGGCATGCAGGAACGACGTTAGCAGCAAGTAGGCGACGACGGCGGGGAAGGCAGCAGCATAGAGCCAATAGGCCCAACCGTGGACGAACAGGTCATCCGTGCCGATAAGGTTGTAAGTAATGAGGACAAGGGTGCCAACGGCACTGGTCGCGACGACCACGAACAGACTGCCAGAGAGGAGGGTCGAATAGGAGTAAAAGCCCTTGTTCAGGTAGTAGACGTTGCCAAAGCCGACGCCCAGGCTGGCGAGCCCGCCCGTGATGAGGACGGCGTTGAAAAAGAGGGCATAGGTGCCGAGCCCGTCGTCACCGAGACCGCGGGCGAGCAGTACGCGCAGCAAAAAGGCCAGGCCGTAGAGGGCGATTTGGGCCAGGAAGACGATGTTGACGTGGGCCAGAAAACCACCTCGCCCGCCTTCCCGCGGGTCGAGGATGTCCTCCAGTTCGATATTCGTCGGCTGCATCCTTTAGAATTAAGAGTAGCGCCGGGGTGTAGCTCAGTCAGGCTAGAGCGCACGGTTCGGGACCGTGAGGTCGGCGGTTCGAATCCGCCCACCCCGACCATCGTCTCCTTTCTGCTTTTCCCTGCTCTGAAACGCCGCTCCGTGCGGGCGGTTACGATTGGCCGTTCAACGGTCTCTACACTTCGAGTGTGCGTCACGATTTTGTTGATAAGAGCGGACGCCACCGGGTCCTCGCGACGAAGGACGTACACGTTCGGTGAGAACGGTTAGAGTTTGGTAACAGCCGAGCGGCCCCTTCGTCTTACAGTGCAGTCACGGGCAACCAATCGCGACGCATCTACGTTATAACGGTGAATATGAACGGGCCTCTTGCGGCTGCTGCCGAAACGTTAGTAGAATGCGGCGGCGCTAGTATCAGGGGACAAAAGTGTGATGGTATTTCAGGCTGAAGATAGGACACGAGCCAAGAAGCAGCACTCGGATGTGGCCATCCAGATGGCCCTCCAGGGCCGCTGGCCCGAGGCTCTCCAGATCAACCAGATGATCGTTGAGGCCTTCCCGACGGACGTCGACGCCTACAACCGCCTGGGCAAGGCTTACACCGAGCTGGGCCGCTACGCCGACGCGCGGAACTCTTACATGAAGGCGCTGGAGATCGACTCTCTGAACAGCATCGCCAAGAAGAATCTCACGAGGCTGGCGACGCTGGGCGACGAGGTGAGGCCCCTTATGGCGAACCAGAAGTTGTCTCCGCAGATGTTTATCGAGGAGATGGGCAAGACGGGAGTGACGACGCTGATGCGTCCAAACATGGACATCGCGGCGCGGATGACCGCCGGCGACCAGGTGATCCCGCACGCCGACAAGACTCTATTGAACATCCGGACGATGAACGGCGATCAGGTGGGCGAGGTGGAGCCAAAGCTGGGGCAACGCCTGCTGAAGCTGATGGACGCTGGCAACGAGTACGTGGCCGCGATCCAGGCGCTGGGCGACAGCCAGGTGCGGGTGTTCATCCGCGAGACGTTCCAGCACGCTTCGCAGACCGGCAAGCTCTCCTTCCCGCCGACGGTGACGGAGACCGTCCGCCCCTATACTCGAGGCCGCCTTCTCCGCCAGGACGTGGACGATGACGAGACGTACTGGGACGAGAGCGGTGAAGGCGAAGACTGGGAGCCGGACGCCGGCCGCGACGACGGTAAAGAACCGGCATACGATGACGCCGAGCCGGATGTCGACGTCAGCGATGACGACGACGACGAATAAGCACGCACCTCCGCAGAACCGCACTCGGGCCGGGCGATTCGCCCGGCCTGACTCATTCCCGGCTAACGCCCGGCGGCGGCACCTGCTATCATCGCGCCGTGACGGATAGACTCCTCCCGGCTGAATGGCAGCACGGACCTCGCTACGGCGGCGCCTACACCTTTGCGCGCTGCCCGGCGAGCCGCGACCTGTCGAAAGCCGATGTCGCCATAATGGGCGTGCCGATGGACATGGCCACGCTTTACCGCAGCGGCGCGCGCTTTGGGCCGCGGGCGATCCGGGACGCCTCCGGGCAGTTGCGCCCGCACCACTGGGAAGCGGACAAGCTAGAACCGCCGTTCGACAGGCTCAGAGTCGTGGATTACGGCGACCTGGACGTCTACCCCGGCTACATCGAGCAGTCGGTCGAGCACATCCAGGCGGAGATGAAGCCGATCTTTGAGCGCAGCGTGTTCCCTGTAGTGTTGGGTGGCGACCATTCGACGACGCTGCCGGCGTTGAGGGCGGCGGCCGCTGTGCATGGGACGATGTCGCTGGTGCACTTCGATGCGCACCCCGACTTTTGGCCGCCGTTTTCGCCCGAGAGGCCGATCCACCATGGGACCGTGTTTCACCATGCGGTGAACGAAGGCCTGATCGACCCCGCGTCGTCCGTTCAGATCGGGATACGGGGCTCGATTTCAGCGGGCATCGTAAACGAATGCCGCGCCGCGGGGTTCCACGTAATCACAGCGGATGAATTCTCCCACCAGGGAGTGCGCGCGACTGTCGAGGCGGTGCAACGCGTCGCCAGCCTCCCGGTGTATGTGTCGCTCGACATCGACTGCGTCGACCCCGGGTTCGCGCCGGGCACGGGGACGCCGGAGGTGGCGGGACTCACGAGCCGCGAGATCGTGGAGCTGGTGCGAGGGCTTCGCGGGCTGCCGCTCGCGGCGTTCGATGTAGTCGAGGTGGCGCCGGCCTACGATTCGGCCGAGATCACCGCGCTGTTGGCGGCGAACCTCGTGTACGAACTGCTGCTGGTGCTGGCGGCGCAGGCCTGATCCACTGACGTCTACCCTAACCACGGTCCCTGCTTGTCGTTATCATGTAGGCATGAACACGCAGGACATCATCGTTGCCCGTGGGCTGACCAAGCGCTACGGGGAGCTGACCGCCGTGGACGGCATCTCGTTCTCGGTGCGGCGCGGCGAGTGCTTTGGGTTCCTCGGCCCGAACGGGGCCGGCAAGACGACGACGATCAAGATGATCAGTTGCGTCTCGCCGGTAACGGAAGGATCGCTGGCCGTAGACGGGATGCACGTGCAGGTGGACCAGCGGGCGATTAAGACAATCCTGGGAGTGGTGCCGCAGGACGATAACCTGGACCCGGAACTGACCGTGCGCCAGAACCTCCGCGCCTATGCCCGCTACT
>Ga0247727_10015962_pt1 | contig 12211 bp, 9 predicted proteins | sample WisWelCaveWW1625_FD_202498 | JGI IMG/M metagenome (GOLD analysis project Ga0247727, IMG submission 202498) | Biofilm microbial communities from Wishing Well Cave, Virginia, United States - WW16-25 | ecosystem: Environmental > Aquatic > Deep subsurface > Groundwater > Cave microbial mat | place...
AAGCCTCCAATCTACGCGGCATCCTTGAAGCCCACGGTCAATCGGAAACCAAGAAGGGACAGCAGTTCCTCCACCCTGCCGATGCTAAGACTGCCCTTCCTGGCTAGTTCCTTCGCAAGGCTTGCGGCGCGTCGCTTCCTGACGCTGGTCCGGACGCCGGCCTCGGCCACGTTTCGCACAGCGACGAGAAACATCCTCAAGTCACCCGCCTCAAGGGCAGCATTCAGATACGCCAAGGCTTCCTCGGGATCCTGGAGGGACTGGATCAGATGCTCGTGATAGTCAAGGCTCTTAGTCATTTTGCGGACTCCTATAATCTTGCCAATACCGCTTTGCCCTTAGCAGGTCGGTCCTCTGGCTGCCCTTCTCGCCGCCGCACAACAACAGGAGGAGATGCTCTCCCTCCTGGCCGAAATAAACTCGATACCCTGGCCCGAGGTGTAGCCGCATCTCGCTCAATCCTTCTCCCAGGCCCCGGCAGTCTCCCAAATTGCCATCTTCCGCCCGATCCAGCCGGGTTCGGATTGCCGCTCGTGCCCGTCGGTCTCTCAGGGACTCCAGCCACTCCAGGAATGGCGCGCGCCCGGCGGGGGTCAGATAGACCCTGAGGATACGCCGGCGAGCCTCCATCAACCGTGAGTGTAGACTGTCGGCATTTCCCGATGCAACCATGGGGTAGCCGCTTCCGCTCAGAAGACCAGCGCGAGAAACCAAATTCGAGACCAAAGCATTGTTTGCGCCAACCTCCCGGGACTCTGCTATAATCAACCCCGAAGAATCCCTCATGCGGGCAGCCGTGGTCTTGCTCCTGGCCCTGGTCACGTTGGTGGCCCAGGCCCCTAAGCGCCAGCCTTCCGGACCGGCGCCGACCTCCGACGCCAAAATCGTCGTCGAGGTGCCGCGCGTTCCGTTGCTCTTCACCGTCACCGACAAGAAGGGACGCTTCGTCACCGACCTGGCGCAGTCGGAGTTCCGGATCTTCGACAGCCGCAAGCCGCAAACCATCCTGGCCTTCAACCGCGAGAGCAACCTGCCGCTGCGCATCGGCATTCTCATCGATACCTCCAACAGCATCCGGGACCGGTTTCGCTTCGAGCAGGAAGCGGCCATCGAGTTCATCAAGAGCGTTCTGAAGGAAGACCACGACAAAGCCTTCCTGGTGAGCTTCGACACCGCCGCTGAGCTGGTGGTGGACTACACGCGCGACACCGAGAGGCTGGCCAAAGGCGTGCGGGGGTTGCGGGCCGGCGGCGGAACGGCCCTCTACGACGCCGTCTTCTTCGCCTGCCGCGACAAACTCCCGGAGGACTCTCCGCCTGAGCAGTTCCGCCGGGCCCTGGTGATCCTGGGCGACGGCGACGACAACCAGAGCCGCGTCAGCCGCGAGCAGTCCCTGGAGATGTGCCACAAGGCCGAGTCCGTCATTTTTACCATTTCCACCAACCGCAGCGGCGCCCGCATGGACGGCGACGCGGTGCTGAAACGCTTCTCGGAGCAGACCGGCGGTTTGAGCTTCCAACCCTTCCAGGCCGAAGACCTGGGGCAGTCGTTCGAAAACATCGCTAATGAATTACGGCACCAGTATTTTCTGCTGTACGCCCCGAATCCCTTCGTGGCCGACGGGCGCTTCCACGAGGTGGAAGTCCGGGCTTCAGCCAAAGACCTCAAGGTCCGCTGCCGCAGAGGCTACTACGCTCCGGCGCGGTGACACAGGCGTTCTTGCCTGTCCAAATTCTTCTTTCGCTTTTCTTTCGCCCATGCTATCATGGGCCCTGACCCCGACAAAAGGAGAACACCATGGATGAACGGGAACGCGCGAGAGCGCTGGATCTGGCCCTGGGGCAGATCGAGAAGCAGTTTGGCAAAGGCTCCATTTTGCGCCTTGGCTCGAAGGATGCCATTGTACCGGTGGCTGTCATCCCGACCGGATCGATTTCGCTGGATTGGGCGCTGGGGACGGGCGGTTTCCCCCGCGGCCGCGTGGTGGAGATTTACGGGCCGGAGTCGTCGGGCAAGACGACTCTGGCGCTGGAATGTGTCGCCCAGGCCCAGAAAACCGGCGGCATGGCGGTGTTCATCGACGCCGAGCACGCCCTGGACCCGGCCTACGCCCGCAAGCTGGGCGTCGACACCGACAACCTGCTGATCTCGCAACCGGACTACGGCGAGCAGGCGCTGGAGATCGCCGAGGAGCTGGTGCGCTCCGGCGCCATCGACGTGCTGGTGATTGACTCGGTGGCGGCCCTGGTGCCCAAAGCGGAGCTGGATGGCGAGATGGGCGACAGCCACATGGGCCTGCAAGCCCGGCTGATGTCGCAAGCCCTGCGCAAGATCACCGGCATCGTCGCCAAGTCGCAAACCTGCCTGATCTTCATCAACCAGATCCGCGAAAAGATCGGGGTGATGTTCGGGAACCCGGAGACCACCACCGGGGGGCGGGCGCTGAAGTTCTACGCCTCGGTGCGGGCCGACATTCGCCGCACCAGCGCCATTAAAGACGGCGAGGAGGTGGTGGGCAGCCGGACCAAGGTGAAGATCGTGAAGAACAAGCTGGCCCCGCCGTTCCGCGCCGCCGAGTTCGACATCATGTACGGGGAGGGGATCTCGCGCGAGGGCGACCTGATCGACCAGGGCGCCGAGCACAGCATCGTGGAGAAGAGCGGCTCCTGGTACAGCTACAAAGGCGAGCGGATCGGGCAGGGGCGGGAGAATGCCCGGCAGTTCCTCAAGGATAACGCCGACGTGCGGCGGGACCTGGATATCGAGCTGCGCCGGATCCTGGGGCTGCTTCCGCCGGCGGCCGACGTGACGCTGGCGGCCAAGGGGCCGGCGGCCAACGTCAAGGCGACCAAGGCCGGGTAGGGCCCGAGCGACTTCTCACCGCAGAGGCGCTGAGGACGCCGAGGGCCGCCGAGTTTCTCTTGGCTTCTCTGCGTTCCTCAGCGGTCTCTGCGCCTCGGCGGTGTAAGGTCGCCTGGGCATGGTACTATAGAGGTTCCGGGAACTATTTGGCCCCGCCACCGTCTTCCCTTAATAGGCTGCCAAATCGGCGAACCGGGGGAAGCGTGTCATGACGCAACGCAAGAGGCTGCTGCTGGCAGGGGTGGGCCTGGCTGTCTTGGGCGGCATTACCTACGGCAGCATCCGCTACAGCCAGCAGGGGGTAGTGACGGTTCAGACCGGCCGGGTGAGCCGGCAGGACCTGATCTCTCAAGTCACCGCCTCCGGTGAGATCAAGCCGCGCAACTACGTCAACATTGGGGCCCAGCATATCGGCCGCCTGACCGAAATCCTGGTCCGGGAAGGCGACCACGTCAAGAGGGGCCAATTGCTGGCCAAGCTGGAAACCATCCAGCCGGCCGCGGATCTCCAGGCCCAGGAGGCCGGCCTGAAGACGGCTCAGGCCGACCTGGCGGCTTCGGAAGCCGGCATCCGCAGCTGGGAGGAGAATCTTCGCACGGTCCAGGCGGGCGTAGACCGCTCCAAGGCCGAGCGCGAGCGGGCCGCCCAGGATTTCAAGCGGGCTCAGCAGTTGATGGCCGACCAGCTCATCGCCCGCCAGCTGTTCGAGCAGAACAAGGCCTCGTATGACGCCGCTGCCGCCGGCGTAGTGGAGGCCGAAGCCCGCGTTTCTCAAGTCCGTGCGCAACGCGACCAGGCCATCGCCCAGCGCGAGAGCTCGCGCCGCCGCATCGACCAGTTGCAGGCCGCCCTCACCCGCGTCTCCGACGTGCTGCAAAAGCACTTCTCCCTCGCCCCTCTGGACGGCGTGGTGACCAACCTGCCCGTGCGGGTCGGCGAGACCGTAGTCGCCGGCATCCAGAATTCCCCCGGCAGCCTCATCATGACCATCGCCGACATGTCGATCATCACCGCCGAGGTCAAGGCGGACGAAACCGACATTATCAACATCAAGATGGATCAGGTCGCCGACATCACCATCGACGCCATCCCGGAGAAGACTTTCAAGGGCCGCGTGATCGAGATCGGGAACACCGCTATCCTGCGCTCCAGCGGGCTGGCCGCCTCCCAGAGCATGATCTCCAGCCAGGAAGCCAAGGATTTCAAGGTCGTCGTAGCGCTGGACCAGCCCCCGGCCGAGATCCGCCCCGGCCTCTCCTGCACCGCCAAGATCACCACCGCCACGCGCGAGCGGGCTCTGGCCATACCGATCCAGTCGCTTACCATCCGGATCGCAGCCGACCTGGAGGTGAAGAAGAAGGGTGCGGCGTCCTCCGCGACCTCGGCCCAGGCGGCCGCCAAAACCGACTCCTCCAAAGCCGAGCGCGACAAGAAGAAGGAGGAGATCCAGGGGGTATTCGTGATCTCCGGCGGCAAGTGCCTGTTCCGCAGGGTAACCACCGGCATCACGGGAGCGTCGGATATTGAGGTGCTGAGCGGCCTGAAGGAAAACGAGGAGATCATCACCGGTTCCTACAAGGTCTTGCGCACCATCCGGCCCGAGGCGGCCGTGAAGGTCGACAACACAGCGCCCAAGAAGGAAGAGTAGGACAGGTCATCGGACAGGCAGGAATGCCTGTGTTACGGTACAATCAGCAGTATGGCTCAGGTTGCCGTCCAGGGACAGGATCTCGGAGAAGAGCTTCGCCGCTCAGGCATCGTCATCCGCAGCTATGATCTGTGGAAGACCTACGTGATGGGGTCCGAGCAGATCCACGCTGTCAGCGGCGTCTCGATCGAGATCAAGAAGGGGGAGTACGTAGCCATCATGGGTCCTTCCGGGTCCGGCAAGTCGACCCTGATGAACCTGATCGGTTGCCTCGATAGTCCCACGGCCGGGCAGTATTACATCAACGGCCAGTTGGTGAGCGATCTCTCCGACGATGCCCTGGCGCGCATCCGCAACAAGGAGATCGGCTTCGTCTTCCAAACCTTCAACCTGCTGCCTCGGGCCTCGGCGCTCCATAACGTTGAGTTGCCGCTGATCTACAGCGGCACCCCGGCCGACAAGCGGATCGAGCGCGCCAAAGGGGCCCTGGGCAGCGTCGATTTGCAGGACCGCATGTTCCACAAGCCCAACGAGCTCTCCGGCGGCCAGCGCCAGCGCGTGGCCATCGCCCGCGCCCTGGTCAACGACCCTTCCATCCTGCTGGCCGACGAGCCGACGGGAAACCTCGACAGCGCCACCGGCAACGAAATCATGGGGCTGTTCGAGCGCCTCCACCAGCAGGGCAACACCATCATTCTGGTCACCCACGAGCACGATATCGCCCTGCACGCGCACCGCATCATCCATGTCCGCGACGGCAAGGTGGAGAAGGACGAGCAGATCCGATAACAGGCTCCCGAGCGAAGACCCCGTCATCCCGAGCGAAGACCCCGTCATCCCGAGCGAAGACCCCGTCATCCCGAGCGAAGCGAGGGATCTGCTGTTGTTCACCTTTGAGCAAAAAACAGATCCCTCGCTTCGCTCGGGATGACAGACCTCACAGTAGAATCGAATGGTGAACTCGCGGACCCGGGACGCCCAGTCGCTTGAGACCAAGCGCGCCGAGGTCGAATTCCACAACTTCGCTTCCCTGGGTGAACCCGAGCTCGCCGCCGCCGCCTACGCCGAAGAGAACCGCCGGCGCGGGGCCATCCTGGCCGAGCACGCCGCCTGGATCGGTTCCTTCACTCCGTTTCTGGAGCTGGGGGCCAACGCCGGCCACTCCAGCTACATGCTGGTGAACCAGTTCGGAGCTTCCGGGTTCGCCCTGGATATTTCGGCCGACGCCTTGCGGCACGGTATTGCCCTGATGGAGTGGTGGTCGCTCGACCGCGCCCCGGTGCGTCTGGGTGGCGACGCCGCCCGCTTGCCGTTCCGGGACGGCTCGCTGCGCCTGGTGCTGGCCTACCAGATGCTCAGCCAGTTCCTGGGCGTGGAGCGGGTCTTCGCCGAAGCCGCCCGGGTGCTGGCGCCCGGCGGCGTCTTCCTGTTCGCCGAAGAGCCCCTCCGGCGGCTGCTCACCCTGCGTCTGTTCCGCAGCCCCTACGAGCACGACATGCGGCCCTGGCAGCGGCGCCTCTACCGCCTCGGCCTGCTCGGCTACCTGGCCCAGGACGTTATCGGCTCCCGGCAAGAGGAGATCTTCGGCATCGAGCAGAATCACGGCCTGGACTCGGGGGACTGGCGACGCCTGGCCGGACGCTTTTTCGCCGAATCTCGCTTCCTGGTCTACGTGCCGGAGCGGGGCCCCGGCGAGCGCTGGGTCAAGCGGCTGGCCGGCTGGGCCGAGCGCGACCGCAACCGTGAAGGGGCGGGCTGGCTGGGGGCCGAGCTGCTGGGCGGCTCCATCACCGGCATCTGTCGCAAGGCCGGGTCCCCGGTGGAGCCGTCCTTCTCCGACGACCGCTTCGAGAGCGTTCTCCAGTGCCCGGATTGCGCCGGCCTGCTGCTGCGGTCCCCGGCCAACGACCTCTACTGCGCTTCGTGCGCTTATGCCGCCCCGGACCAGGACGGCGTCTACAACCTGCTGCCGTCCGGCGAGCGTGCCGAGCTGTACCCCGGCGACCGCGACGACCATATTGACTTCAGCCTGCCGGGTCACCAGGCCCGGCTGGGCTCCGGCTGGTACGAGCTGGACGGCGTGTGCGGCAATCGTTACCGATGGATGGGCGCTGAGGCCACCGCCCTGCTGCGGCCCCTGGATGCCCGCCCCTGGCGCCTGCGCCTGCGCGGTTTCGCCGCCGAGGCCAGCTTCCAGCAGCACTCCCGGGTGCAGGTCCAGTTCTTCGCCAACGATCAACCCGCCGGCTCGATTACTCTGCGCCGCCCCGGGACTTTCTTGTTTGAAGCCACTCTGCCCCCGGCCCCCGAGTATCGGCTCGTTATCCGGGTCGATCCCACCATCCGGATCCCCAATGACGACCGGCCGTATGGCGTCAACATCAGCCTGATCCGGCTGGCGCCCGCCGGCCCCTGACGGCGACCGCCCTGCCCAACCTGCGAAGAAGCGGCAGAGTCGCCCGAAAGCGCGTCACATGGTCTCGAATCGACCTTCCGGGTCTACCAACCGCAGGCGCAGAAGCCTTTTGGCGAGGGCGTAGATATCGTCCCTGCTGCCCTCCCGGCGAATCCCGATGGCAACAACCTGCACCCGCACCTGCTGCTTCTCCACGCGGAAGATGATGCGATGGCGTTGCCCGACAGCGCGGAGGCTTCGATAGCCGGTCAACTCTCCAATCAGCGGTTTGCCCTGTTTGTCCGGTTCGCGCTCCAGCCCGTCGATCCGTTCGCGGATTTTCTGGCGAATCCGGCGGTCTGTAATGCCCTGAAGCATTCTCAGGGCCGTCGGCGCAATGACTACCTCGTAGATCAAAGTCCGAGCCTGGTCCTGGCCTTCGCCCAAGGAATGGACCTGCCACGAGCCGCCTCCCGGATCCCCTGTCGCAAGGCAGCCATGGCTTTCTCGTCGCCGAGGATTTCGAGAGTTTCGATAATGGACTCATAGAGGTCCCACGAAACGATGGCCAGTACCGGCCTCCCGCGCCGGGTTACCGCCACAGCGCCAGATTCCGGGTCCCGCTCAAACTTTTCGGGAAACGATGTCAGCTTGTTGCGAGCTTCGATGATGGGGATGAACGGCGTCATTCTGCCCTCGTCCGTACATTTGATCGTACCTCATGAAGCCCTTGCGCCGCGAGGTCGCCCGGTCCTAAACTGGGAGCATCCGTTATGATCGGCGAGACGCTGGGCCACTACACCATCCTGGAGAAGATCGGCGCCGGCGGCATGGGCGTCGTCTACCGGGCGCGCGACCAGCGCCTGGAGCGCGACGTCGCCGTCAAGGTTCTACCGGTGGGGGCGCTGGCCGACGAGAGCGCCCGCAAGCGCTTTCGCAAGGAAGCCCTGGCCCTCTCGCAGCTCAACCACCCCAACATTGCCACCATCTACGACTTCAACACCCAGGACGGTGTCGACTACCTGGTCATGGAGTTCATCCCCGGCCAAACTCTGAACGAGAAGCTCGCCGCCGGCTCCCTGGTTGAGCGCGAGATCATCCGCCTGGGATCGCAGCTGGCCCAAGGATTGACGGCCGCCCACGAGGTGGGCATGGTTCACCGGGATCTGAAACCCGGCAACCTCCGCGTAACGCCCGACGGGCGCCTCAAGATCCTCGATTTTGGACTGGCGCTGCTGCATCGTCCCGACCAGGACGCCAGCACCCAGAGCGCTCTGGATGACCGGCGCCTCTCTGGAACCATCCCCTACATGGCGCCCGAGCAGCTTCGCGGCGACAAGATCGATTCCCGCGTCGACATCTACGCCGCCGGCGCCGTGCTCTACGAGATGGCCACCGGCCGGCGGCCATTCCCTGAAACCCATGGCGCGCAGCTCATCGCCGCCATCCTCCAGCAGACGCCCCCGACGCCCAGCTCGGTGGATCGTCGCGTGTCGCCGGGCCTGGAAACCATCACCCTGAAGGCCCTCGACAAGGACCCCGAGCGGCGCTACCAGGCCGCCAAGGAGTTGCTCGTCGACCTGGAGCGGCTCAGCATCAGCGCGCCGCTCTCGGCCTCGGCGTCACGCCGGGCACGGCCCCGGCGCTGGGCGGCGCCGCTGGCGGCCTCGCTGGCCGTGGTGCTGCTGGCGGTGCTGGCCGGTCTGGACGTGGGCCGGTGGCGCAGTTCGGTGTGGGAACGGGTCAGCGGCCGCCGGGCCGGAATTGAGTCGGTGGCGGTGCTGCCGCTGGGCAACCTCACTGGCGACGCTTCCCAGGACGCCTTTGCCGACGGCATGACCGAAGCCCTCACGGCCGAGCTGGCGCAACTGGGCTCGCTGCGCGTGGCCTCACGCACCTCCGTGATGCAGTACAAGGGCGTCAAGAAACCTCTGCCGGAGATCGGGCGCGAGCTCAAGGTCGACGCCGTGGTGGAAGGCTCCATCGCCCGCTCCGGCGACCAGGTGCGCATCACGGCGCAACTCATCGACGCCCGCACCGACCGACACCTGTGGGCCTCCAACTTCGAGCGAAAGCTCGACAACGCGCTCTCCGTTCAGGCTGGCGTCGCCAAGGCCATCGCCCAGGACATCCAGACCAAGGTCCTGACCCTGGTGGCCGCCAGCGCCCCCACCCAGGCCGGCCCGCAGAACCTGGACCTCGAATCCGGCGAGCTCGGCCAGGTGCCAAGCGGCTGGTTCGTGCCGGCCACGGTTGCCAAGGCGGGGTACACGGCGAAGCTGGTAGAGGAAAACCCCAACAGCGGCAAACGCTGCGCCGTGATCCTGCGCGAAAGCGTGAGCGGGGAGGCCCCTTTCGGCAACCTGATGCAGAGCTTCGACGCGGCGCCGTACCGCGGCAAGCGCGTTCGGCTCCGCGCGGCGGTGCGCACCGAGACCGGCCGCATGCCGGATCAGGGCCAGCTATGGCTGCGCGTGGACCGCAAAGGCGGCCAGATGGCTTTCCTCGACAACATGGAAAACCGCCCCATCCGGTCCCCGGAGTGGCGTCACTACGAGATCCAGGGGGAGGTCGGCCCGGACGCCGAAAAGATCAACATCGGACTGATGCTCAAGGGCGCCGGCAAGGAGTGGCTGGACTCGGTGTCGTTCGAAATCATCGGCCAGGTTGGCGAAGGTAATCACCCTCCGCGTCCGCTGCGGGGCCGGGCGCTGGACAACCTGGTGGCCTTCACCCGCCTGCTGGGCTACCTCCGCTACTTCCACCCCAGCGACGAGGCCGCCCGGTTGAACTGGGACGAGTTCGCCATTCTGGGCGTCCAGTCGGTCGAACCGGCCAGGAATGCCGCCCAGTTGGCCCAGGTTTTGGAGAGCCTGTTCCGGCCCTATGCGCCTGCTCTTCAGGTTTTCCGGGCGGGGCAGGCGCCTGCCCCAGTCAGCCTTTGGCCTCCCAAGGAGGTCCAGCCCCCGCGAACCACGGCCTGGGTGCACGTGGGGGTGGCCGGCCTCGGCCCGGCGTATATTTACTCCAGCCATCGGGGCACCCCGGGCGAGCGGGGCTTTGGGAACCTGATGCGAGGCGTCGAAGCTGTCCCCTACCGTGGCAAGAAAGTGCGCTTCCGCGCCGCCGTCCGGACCCAGGGCCCCGGCTCACAGGCCCAGCTCTGGATGCGGGTGGACCGCCCCTCCGGCCAGAGGGGCTTCTTCGACAACATGCAGGACCGGCCGATCACCTCCAACCAGTGGCGCAGCTACGAAATCGCCGGCCAGGTTGCGGAAGACGCCGAGCGTGTCTACTTCGGATGCATGCTGATAGGCCAAGGCCGCGCCTGGGTGGATGCCGCCTCCTTTGAGATTGTGGATAAAGGAGCAGTCGCCGGGCCGGCCCCGCTGGCCAACATGGACTTTGAGCAGGGCGATCCCGGTCAGGCGCCCATGGGGTGGGCCTCCGGGCAGACGCGCTGGGGCGGTGTCCGGTATCAGGTCCAGGTGAGTGAGGAAAGCCCGCGACAAGGCCGGCGCTGCGCCGCGCTCAGCAGCGAGACCGCCGCGCTGTCGCTGCCCGATCCCGGCTCCCCGTTTACCGCCGAGCTGGGGGCCGGCGTCACTTGCCGCTTTCCCCTGGCCCTTTATTCCGACTCGGAAGGCACCTTGCCCCGCGCCGCGCCGCTGGTTTCGGTTCCGGTCTCCTCGAAGCCCCGCGGGTTCGTCCCCTCCGGCAACGACCGCGCCACGCGGCTGGCGGCCGTGGCCCTGCTTTGGAACGTTTATCAGCATTTTAGTCCCTACCTCGACGAGGCTCGGGCCGACTGGCACGGGGCGCTGCGCCGCGCCCTGAGCGCTGCCGCCAACGACTCCGGCCCGGAGCAGTTCCTCGAAACGCTCCGCCGCCTGGCAGCGGAGCCGCGGGATGGCTTTGGCCAGGTCTCGCACGCCGGGGTGGCGGACTACTATACCCCGCCCCTGCTTTGGGACTGGATTCAGGACAACCTGGTCATCACCCAGGTCGGCGCCGACGCCGCCGGTCTCAAGCCCGGCGACGTGGTCCTGAAGGTGAACGGCCGGCCGGTCCGAGCGGCCCTGGCCGACGCCGAGGCGCGGTCCGCCCAGCCTTCCCCCCAAGGCCGGCGCTGGAACGCTCTCCAGTTGCTGCTGTTGGGTTCCAAGGACAGCCCCCTGGCGCTGGAGGTCCAGTCGGAGTGGCGGAAGGCTTCCACCATCACCCTGCGGCGCGCGCTTCGGACCGGCGAGCTCCGGGAGGCCCGGCCGGCCAACCTCTCCTTCCTAAGGCCCGGCGTCTTCTATGTGGACCTGGGGCGCACTTCCGACGCCGATTTCGACGGCGCTCTCGGGAAGCTCCAGGAAGCCAGGCAAATCATCCTGGACCTGCGCAGCTTCTCGCGGCTGTCGTTTGCGAGGTGGGGGCACTTTATCGACGGCGAGGTTCGCTCGGCGCAGTGGCTGGTTCCGGTGAGCCTCTACCCGGACCGCCAGCGGATCTCCTGGGACAGCAACACCTGGCCCGTGATCCCCCTGGCCCCGAGGCTCAAGGGCCGGGTGGCGGTGCTGGCCGGGGCGGGGTCGGCGGAGACCGAACTGAGTATCATCGCTCACTATAAGCTCGCCGAGATCGTGGGAGCGGCCACCTCCGGCTCCAACGGCAACGGCAACACCGTGATTCTGCCCGGCGGCTACCGGGTTTATTTCCGGGGCATGAAGGCGCAGCGGCACGACGGGGGGCCTTACTATGGCGTGGGGATCCAACCCACCGTGGCCGCGGCCCGCACCATCCGGGGCGTCGCCGAGGGCCGCGACGAGGCGCTGGAGCGCGCCATGGAGGTGAGCTACCGGTGATACGCGGGCCTATTCACCGCAGAGGCGCGGAGAACGCAGAGGATCGCAGAGTTTCTTCTCGATCCTCTCGGCAATCCTCTGCGTTCTCTGCGTCTCTGCGGTAGGGCAGCGTTTGACGAAGCCCTACCGCAGCTCCAGGGGGAAGGAGTCCAGCGGTGTGACCCCTTCGGCGCCCACCAGGTAGTCGCGCTCCAGGCGGATGCCGCCTTGCAGACATTCTCCATACACAGCCGGCTCGACCGCCAGCACCTCGCCTTCCTGGAGGAGGTGCGGGCTGCCCGGGGTGAGCCAGGGGAATTCCCATCCGTTCATGCCGAAGCCGTGGCCCAGGTGGTGCCAGAAGGAGCCGCTGGCGGGCTGGAACGTCTCCAGGTGGGCGCGGATCTGGTGGTAAAAGTCGCGGGCCGCCAGGCCGGGCCGGATCAGCCGCTCGGCCAGCCGGTGCGCCTCCCG
>Ga0247727_10015963_pt1 | contig 12210 bp, 5 predicted proteins | sample WisWelCaveWW1625_FD_202498 | JGI IMG/M metagenome (GOLD analysis project Ga0247727, IMG submission 202498) | Biofilm microbial communities from Wishing Well Cave, Virginia, United States - WW16-25 | ecosystem: Environmental > Aquatic > Deep subsurface > Groundwater > Cave microbial mat | place...
CGGCCGCCTCTAGCTGCAAAGGCGTCGGCGTCGCCACTAAACCCAATGCAATCTGGGCAGCGATCATCGCATCGTTCAGCGAGATCGAGCCGTTGTTGTCGACGTCGCCGCAATTCACATAAAAGGCCGTCAGCGTTGTCAGGGTCGGGCTGGCCTGCGTCGGATCGCTGGGGTCTTGGGTAAAGACGGTCAAGAAATTGTCTCCCGAAAGCTGGCCTTGCTTAGAAAGTTGCGAAATTCCCAAGGGCAATTGCTGGTCAATCAAAACGGGGTAACTGAGACGCACGACTGCTCCCGGGGGCAACGAGCCAATTTTCGCGAGTAATTTTTTAGTATCTTGGGCGATCTCGCCTTGAGACGCTTTGCCGGCATTGCCTACAAACGCAGTGTGCGCTGTGACTTCGTCGCGATAGAAAAGATTGGTGGCGGGTTTTGCTCCACGATTGGCGATGTGCACGACGTATTCCAAGACATCACCAGGGCTGGGGCTGCCGTTGCCATCCCGGTCTTCGGTGAGAAAAGCGCTCATAACGGCTTGCACTAACGGCACTTCAGCGATGCCAATGCTGGTCGCATCGTTGCGCGTGACGGTTTCCGGGTCATCGGTGAGCGCTTCAGCAATGTCAGTGCTGGTGATCTTGCCCTGTATTGAAATTTTTTCAGATTGCACGCGCACGGGCTTGGCAATGACGGCTTGGAAACTGAGGGTGGCCGTGCCGCCCTTGCCGAGAATCGTGCCAAGATTGATTTCGAGCTTGCGGTCTCCGGCATTATTGCCAGCCAAAACGATGCCGTCGCTGGTTGCGACGCTGCCGACCATCAAGTCCAAATTCTGATCCAAATCGGCGCGATAGATGACATCGTGCGCATCGTCGGGGGTATTATTTTTTATCGTCACAGCATAGAGCACCGTGTCACCCGGACTAGCAAACCCGTTTCGATCCGCATCATTGAGGAGCCGTGCCCATTGCTTGCCCTCCAAACGCGCTCCTGACCTAACCCAGATGGTTGTCGGGTTTTCCGGGCTGGATACGTGAGGATCTTCGGTCGGCTGCGTCGGGAAATTTTCTCCCGTAAGGTGGCCCTGGCTGCTGATTTGCGTGACGCCCGCGGGGATCGGCCCCATGATTTTAACCCGGAACTCGATCTTTGCGCTCACATGAGGGGCCAGTTCTCCTAAGCGTATCGCTACGGTGTGATCGTCTTTTTTGTCTCCCAGCAAAATATCTCCTTGCGTTGAAGAGACACTGCCTGTGACAAGCGAGGTATGAATATCGGGTGTGTCTTCGTAAGCGACACCTAACGCCGCCCGCGTGCCCTCATTGACAATCTCAATGCGATATAAAACGGTATCTCCGACGCTGACTCTGCCGTCATTGTCAGTATCTTCGATCAGAGAATCTTGCTTGACGGCGTGCAGGTGCGGAGCGGCAATCAAGAGTGTCTCGGTCGGGCTGTTCGGAGCCGCGGCGCTTGGGTCACTGGTCAGCGTCGCCGGCGTGCTCACGTCTGAGACAATCCCCTGGCTCAACACTCTTTCAGTTCCTTGAGCCAAGAAATTTCGCACAGCTACGCGAAAGGCTACTTCCACTTGACTGCCCGGACTGATTTGTCCAACGTTGACTCGCACAAACGAATCATTCGGACTGTTCCCGTTCACAACCTGACCGTGATTTGTTTCGACGCTGCTGACTACCAATAGCGTGCTCGAATCGGGATAGTCCGTATATGTCACACCCAAGGCTTCGCCCTTGCCCGTGTTGCTGATCAGCACTTTGTACTCAATCAGATCACCCGGATCGGCGATTGAGTTCTGGTCGTTGTCGACGACCAGCGTATCGATCTTGGTGGCTTTCAGAACGGCTTGGCTGATAATCGCTTGAGACGCACCCAAGAGAGTCGCCGTCTCGTCTTCTTCGGCGAGCGTGTCGGGGTCGTCGCTCTTCTCTATCTCAAAATTCGAGCCTTCGACTGTGCCTTGGAGCGTAAGCCGAGTCACACCCGAAGCCAACGGACGATTGACCTTGACTTGAAAGCTGAGATGGATCGTTTCTCCAGGCCCCAGCTTTCCAATTTCAATCTTGATGCCGGTATCACTCTCTTCTTTTCCCAGCGTGACTTCGCCCTGATCGGTGAGGATACGTTCAGAAATAATTCTTGTGTTTGGGTCGGGCAGTGTCGAATAGACAGCTCCCTCGGCAACTGTTTGGCCGAAATTGGTGATCGCAATCGTATAGAGCATCGTGTCGCCCGCGCTGATGACTTCGTTGGCGTCTTCATCTTGCCAGAGCGCGTCTCTCTGAAAAATTTTAATCACTGGTGCTAAAACCAAGACAGTATCGGTCGCGTCGCCGGGGCTAGGTGTCTCGGGGTTATCGCTTAAGAGATTGGCAAAATTTTGTCCTGTGATGATCGCTTGAGTAGCGAGCGTGCTCGGCTTGTTCGGGCCGATCACCGTTTCAAACGTTATCTCGGTCGTCGAGCGTCCGAGCAGCGTTTCGATGTTTGCTTGAATGGCATTCGCATTGGGTTGGTTTCCGAGGCGAATCGCGCCCTGGCTGAGGCCGACGCTGCCGAATACAAGCGGGGCGCGCCCGTCAAGTGGATCGGCAAACGAGATGCTTCTCGCTGGCGTCTCGGCAATGTTAGCGATCGTCCCTTGGTAGAGTAGGGTGTCCCCTTCAGTTGGTTTGCCATCTCCATCGGCATCGACTATTAAATACGAAGAAAGATAAGCGCGTATCAATGGGGTTGCTGTGACTGAAACGATCGTAGGATCGTCCAGGCCTGGTGTAAAAGGGTCATCGGTGAGCACGGTCGCAAAATTAGCCCCAGAGACAATACCGTGGCCCATGATTTGTTTAAGACCCGCGGGCAAGGGAGAAACTTTGACTTTGTAGACAATCGTTGCTTTCCCCATTGCAGGGATCACATCAAGGTTGACTTTGAGCCAGCCATCGGTTTTAAGCACTTGACCCTGGCTTGTCGTGACCGAGTTCGAAATCATGCGCAGCCCGACGCCAAGCAGATCGTCGTAAGAAACTCCCTCGGCATGGGCGTTGCCCTGATTGAGCAGCGTAATCGTGTACCGAAGTGTGTCTCCTGAACTGACAATGAGATTGTGATCGGCGTCGTCAATCAAATTCATTGCCCTGTAGGCCGAGAGAATTGGCCTTGCTGCAAGATAGAGCACGGTCGCATCGCTCGAAACGGGAGTGCTGGGGTCGTCGGTCAAGACGGTCGCCAGCTCGTTGCTCGAAACAAAGCCTTGGCCTATGATACGCTCGATTTCACTGGGCAACGGGCGAGCCAGTTGAACTCTAAACTTAATGATCACGGGCTCGCTCGGCCCGACAATGCCAACCCTAACACTGACACCCTTGTCCGTTGTGTTGCTGAGTACAGCGCCGCGGCTGGTGGTCACGCTCGTTGAGATAAGCCTGACACTCGGGGCCAACGGCTGACGGAAGAGCGCCGCCGTGGCGCTCGCGCTGCCCTTGTTGCTGATCGTGACCAGGTATTCGAGAGTATCGCCGGCGCTCGGCCCACTCGGTGAAACATCGTCGACGATGCTCACGGTTTCGATCGCTTGCAAGCTCGGAGATGTGGAAGCGAGCACCAAGGGTGAAAAGACGCTTACGTTGTTTTGTGTATTTTTTTCAGGCGTGCTCATCAACGCTTGCACGGTGTTGGTGAGGGCCGTTCCCACCGTTAAATCCGAATCAGCCGTGAGACGAATTGTAATCGTGTTAGTTTGTTTGGCCGGAATGGAGCCGATCTTGAATGTCAATGTCTTGCGATCGGCGCTGATCTTATCGGGCTCTGGGATAGCGCTCAAAAACGTCGCGCCGGGTGGAATCACATCGGTCATCACAACGTCTTCGGCAGCCGAAGGGCCTACATTCCCGTAGGTGACGGTGTACTCGACGCTATCGCCGGGCAAAATATTCGTCGGGCCCGCTTGTTCTAAAATCAGATCGGCTTGGCTATTGATACAGGCTCTTTCTTCGACCAGTGCCGGCCCCTCGCCGATGCGCCCTGCCACTTTGGTGCAAATTTCAGTCGCTTCTTTTATCTTGATTTGAAAGCCGACGGTGCCTGCCGTTTCTTCTCTGGGCTTGACAGCTTGCGTTAAGACCCATTTGAGCGCATTGACCGTTTCGGATTTGGAGGGCTCGCTGCCTGCAAACGTTTTGCCGCCATCGGTAGACCAATACTTAAGACACTCCACGCCACAGTACATGCTGTTAGCCACGTAACTCACATTGGCCGGAAAAATTTCTAGGAGCGAGACGGGGCCGCCGTTTGCAGGGTCACCGACAGACGAGTTGCTCATGTTGCCAAAGAAGATCGTTTGGCTGACAATCGAGCCTGCCTCGGCTCCCGGCGGGTTGACAATCTTATTTAAGACCAAAGAGCCCTGCTTCTTGTCCCCCATTATTTTCTGCTTGCCCATGCCGTAATCGCCGTTGTATTTTTCATCGTTGCTCGTCGATGCCTGCTGATAGGGTTGCAGCGAGGTGCTGCAGTCGCGCAGAGCGATAAAAGTATATTTGGCATAGTCTTCGGGCTTATTGTCATAACTGGGCAGGGGGTTGGCCGAGCCGATCTTTTTGAAATAGAGCTGGTTCAGAAACGGGCTCGAATTGATTGTCTTCAATAAGACTTCAGTCTGGATTAAGCGAAAGCAGGTTGGATCAAAATCGGAATTGCCGATGGGCTGCAACCAGGCGGATTCCTCGCCATTCACACCCGACCCAATCATGCCCAAATCAAATTCTCGCACGGTTAGCGTGAGCGTTTGACCGGGGCCGACGCGTCCGGATTCGGGGAAGACGCCGATCGTGCCCTTGGCGACTTTGTTCGTACTGGCTGGACCCGAGCCGCGTGTCTTGAGCGTGGCACTCGCTGAGGCCGTGCACTCACCCGACTTGAGCCAGATTTTATAGGGATACTCTGCTCCAATCGTGGCCGGATAAAAGACTGGCCAGAAAAACGCGCGGCTTTGTTGCGAGGCGAGTTGACCCAAACTACGAGCGGCGTCGGCTTGGCCCCCTAAGAGCGAGAGTTTTTTGCCATTGATTTCTTGAAAATTCCCGGCAATCTGTCCATCGCCGATATAGACAATACTATCTGAAATTGTCTCAGTCCCCGTATTAGTGACGGTCGCTGAGAGTGTTACGACGCTTGGGCCTTTGATGCCCGGCGTTTTGGAGTCAACCAGCGCATAAGGGCCCGAGGTGATCGTTACTGAAAAGCCAAGCGAGTCGCAATTGGCTGCCTGCGCCGCCGAAAAATTTCCATAAAATACAGAGATAAAAATAAGAACGAGAAAAATAATTGCTTTCGTGAAGAGCTTCGCCATAACACCTCTCAAACACACTGAACGCGTTCACTCTTATTGTAGGTAGCTGGGATTACAGAGGCAGCGTTTCAGTTCCATCGAGAGAAGGACATCGAGCACTCAACGAGGAGAAATAAGCTGGGGTATGAGTTTTGGGGCGAACGGATCGCTCGCCCCAAGAGGGTTTGCTTAACTCTTAAATCCCAAGGGCAATGTGCCGATCGCACCGCAAATTTCTTTGCCTTGATTTTGGGTCACGATTAAATTGTTTCGCCCATGCAATGAAAGGCCCTTGGTTGCAGTCCAGATCGCACAGGCCACTTGGCGCCACTCGTTGCGTTCCAGCATGGCTTGAGCATCAGAAGCAAGGGCAATGCCGCGGACGTGATTTACCAATCGAGCATTTCGAATGAGAGCTCTGGATTGATCTAGAAGCTCAATCCCAGTGAGTCCGCCAATGAGTGTTAGGTTTTCTAGCTGTATACGGTTGGCACCGCGCACTTGGATGAGCGTGCTCGTGGTCGACGAAGACCGTATATAAACTTTGTGTGAGCCTTGTCCCAAAATCTTGATGTTCTTTTCGATAATCAGATTGGTTTCTTCGTAGTGGCCCGATTTTAAGAAGATCGTACCGCCATCGGGGGCAGCAAAAAGAGCCTGGCTTAAAGTCTGGTACTCGCAGTCGCCGTTGCACACCGTGAGAATTTGGGCCTCGCGATGCAAACTATAGGCACCGATTAGGGTGAAGAGCACAAACAGCGCCACCGCACGCGCTTCGGTCAACATGAGTCCTCCTTAGCTTGAACGAGATTCCTAAGCCGGAGAGGCCCACTGAGCTCTCCCGCTCTTTCCCAAAGAAATTCTAGGAATGCGTTAACACATACCGAAGGACGTTTGTCTCTTTTGAGAAGAACACTGCCGCCCGAATCTCTCTTGATGTTTTTTCAATGAATTGGCTGGTTGACTGATTATGCTTGCGCCATTTTCTTATTGAGTTATTTTTGCTTCTTCTGCCCTACATATTTTTTCGTATTTTCCGTGGCGATTCGATAAATTTCTTTGAGCGGCACGCCCGATTGCTCGGCAAGCTGCCGGCAGTCTTCGTGCTCCGGGGCGATATTGATGATTTCTGCGCCCAGCAATCCCAACTTCACTCGTACTTTGCCGTAGGGTGTCTCTACTTTGATGAGTTTGCGATCTATTTTTTTGCGGCGGACGGGCTGCCAGATCAATCCCAGCGTTGTGGTTTCTCTAAAAAGAATCTCAGTTGCTTTGTCAAAAGATGTGGCGTCACAAAGTACACGTACAAGATGGCCGGAGCGCCCCTTCTTCATCAGGAGCGGTTGCAGGCTCACGCTCTTGATGCCCTGCGCGAGCAGCTTGGCTTGCACATAGGGGAAAATTTCGGGATTCATGTCGTCGATTTCAGTCTCGATAAGAATCGTCTCGTCGGCTCGGAACTCACTCAAATTTTCTCCCCGCATCAGCCTCAAGACGTTGGGGTGTCCAGAAAAATCTTTCGTGCCTGCGCCGTACCCGATAGACTCCCATTTCGCTTCCGGATAGACATACTCGCATTGCAAGTGTTTGAGCAGCGCCGCGCCGGTCGGGGTGACCAACTCAAACTGAATCCCCGAACTGTACGTTGGTATTTTTTTTAGTAATTCGAGCGTTGCCGGGGCGGGGACGGGCAACCGCCCATGCGCGATTTGCACAAAGCCACCGCCAACATTGATTTTGGAAGCATATACTTTTTCGATGCCGAGTTTTTCTAAAACAATCGCGGCGCCGACAATATCGCAAATAGAATCAAGCGCACCCACTTCATGGAAGTGAACTTGATCGGGGGTAGTGTTGTGGATCTTGGCCTCGGCTTCGGCCAAGCTTTGAAAGATAGAAATTGCCCTAGATTTCTCGTTTTTAGTGAGTTTGCTCCGGTTTATTATTTGGCGAATCTCAAACCAATGACGGTGATGGTGAGTCTCTCGATCTGTAACAAACTCGAGATGCGTGGCGCTGATCGCACTGCGCTCTACTTTTTTTGTTTCAGTCTTTATTTTGCCTAACCCAAGCAGAGACAATTTTTCTGCTAGATATTTGGCTTCAATAAGCTGGGCATCGATACACGCCGCTAAAAACATATCGCCTGCGATGCCGGAGAAGCAATCAAGATAGAAAAGTTTCATAGAGTTAATTTATTTTATGGCTATGGAACTAAGACGACAACAGTAAACGATACCTGCTCTTGCGCCTTGTTCGAAGATGCTTGGATAGTGATCTTCCCTTGAGAGGCTGAACTTTGTCCCGGAGGCCTCATGAATAATTCGACGACTTGACTTTGGCCAGGAGACAAGCTCAGCGTCTCGGAGGAGAGTCGCGTCTGCCAGCTCAAGGGAGCCACGACCGTCAGTCGGACGGCGGCGCTCTGATTGCCGCGGTTCGCGACAGTGATCGGGTAAGCACCTTCTTCGCCCGCTTTCGTAAAGGGCTGCCACGTTGGGGTGCTCAGCTTAATCATATCTGTAGAAGCCACGTCTATTTGGGTGCGCCCCAATGCAGACAGTGAAGAATCTTTGGCGCTGACGGCCAATGTGTACTTTCCAGCGGGAGTCGCCGGGGGAATCTGCACGGTGAGAAAAAGCTCCTGCTGCGATTGCCCTTGCAGTGCAAGCGTATCCAGTGGATTCAAGGCCTCCCATCCGTGGGGAGCGGTCACTTCTAATTGGAAGGAGTGTGGCACATCACTTAAATTCTTGATCGTGAAGACGGCTGTCACGAAGTCGTTGGGGGTTGCATCGATCTGGGCTGTGGCCGGTTGCACTCGGATCGGCCCCCGACTTTCTTCGCTCGGCAGAGAGGCTCGATAATTCATCCATAGCCAGAGCGCTGATGTGACTCCGATCGCTACTAAGACCAAGATGAGCAAAGATTTTCTTAGATTCATCGTTGTACGGACACCACCTTTGTGATGGAATTCTTCTGGTCGTGAGTATCTGTTACCGTGAGCTCGACAGGGAATCTTCCCGCGGTGCGGAAGATATACTCGATGACGCGGCCGGTCGCATCGCTCCGTCCGTCACCATCGAAGTCCCATTCGTACAAGACGATCTTGCATCGACCGCTTGCGAGGCAGAAGCGTCAAAGATGACCCGCTCGCCGACCTGGGGCGCGGCGGGCGTGAAGGTGAAGTCCGCCGCGGGAGCTACGAGAATTGGGCGGACCGTCTCGGCAATGCCAAAGTCGATGAGAGCTCTCTGGCCCGTCTGAACGGCGACCGTCACCGCGGCAGGCGTCGTCACCGCAAAGCGCGACGGCAGTGTCGTCAAATCGAGGCTCACGGTATGCGTGCCCGGGTCAACCTGCAAGGCATACTGGCCCTCGCTGTTCGTGCGCGCTTGGACGGGGCTTGTCCCAGCAGCGAAGACACGCACTCCCGCTATGCCCGCTTCTCCCAAGTCTGGCCTGCCGTTACGATTGGCATCGTTGAAGACGCGACCGCTGAGGATCGCCACCGTTCGCACGGGGATCGCCACCAGGGTCACTTGGCCCACCGCGACCGTGATCGGGATCGGCAGCGCAATTCGCGGGATGAGCCCCACGGGGAGTCGCGCTATGTCCAAGCGATACGCCCCCGGGTCGCTCGGAGCAAAACGGAAGAAGCCGCGCTCGTCCGTGCGGGCCAACTGGTCTTCAATGCGTAGCAGTGCACCCGGGACGCCGGGCTCGTTCGCATCGCGCTGAGCATTCCCGTTCTGGTCTATGAAGATAAAACCCTCGACGCGCCCCTTAACCAGCACAGACTCTAACGGGAGAGCAAAGCGAGTGCGCACCTCGGCGTTGATGCCAATCGCCGAGGGGGCGCGAAACGAGGTCGAGAGCGAGAAATCGAACATGCCGCGAGAGAGAAAGATCGCGCTGGCCATGGCCGGAAGGGCGTTATCCAATCCAAATTCCAAAGAAGCAGAAAACCCGGCGATGGAGAAACTGAACGAGGCGCGCACGCTCAACGACTGCTCCAAGATAGCGCCGCTGCCGCCGTCTGTCTTCAAATTCTCGGAAGCGCGCACGCCGCCAGCCAACCCCTCGATGCCAAGTAGCCGCCGCGCCAAGAGATAGGTGCTCCACTGATCTGTGTAAGTAGCACTCGATGCGATGTTGTCTGAAAAAGCAGTATGAATGAAGGTGAACGAATAGACGATCGGTCCGGTGGTGTTGAAGAAGATCGCCGTAATGGAGCTCTCGTCGAGGCTGAGCGGCGGCGGCTCGCTGCTGCGCTGTGCCACCCCCCGCAGCTCAAAAAGCGCGGTCGGCAGGCCGGGATAGAGATCGTCAATCGTTAGAGTCATCTGGAAAGTGAACGTGCGGAGGCGCTGCACCAGGGGATCGTCAAACGTATCTGTATGGGCTCCGGAGATCAAAGCACCTGGCAAAAAAGCGCCTATGCTGGCACTCCCGAAGAGGCTCCAGGCTTGAATATCGGCCGTTTGGAGACTAGGGAAGCCGGGGTCGATGCGAGTGAGCGTAAAACCTAGCGTAAAATCTTCCCACTGCGGGGCGACGCGCGCCGTGAACAATCGCAATATGGGCGTTGAGGCGCGATCGAAAGCCCCCTCGACCTCCAGGCCCAACCCCGCAAAGCGCGCCCCGACAACATCGTGCGAGCTGAGGCTGTCGTCGATAACCAGACGCGCGAACCCAGCCTGTGTGCCGAGTGGGCCGAAGAAGCTGATGCCGTAAGCGCGTTCTTCCGGCGCGTCGAGCGTCAACGTTAAAGCCAGCAAGTTCACGATGGAGAGCTCTATTCCCCGCGTCGGGAGCGCGACTTCTTCTAAGGGCAGTCGCGCGAGGTCGCCCACTCGCAACCCCAGCCCATAGAGCCCGAACTGCGAGATAAAAGCGAACTCTTGAATGTTTTCTCCCAAAGTATCGGCTAAGGCTGAAATCTTTGTCCGCAGGCTGAAGCTGAGTTGCTCCGGCAAAACTGCCTCGGTCAAGAAGCTGAGTTGCGGCGTCAGCGAATCAGTCGACGGGTCAAAATTCAGAGTAAAACCGAGCTCGGCCGGGGATTTTAGGAAGAGCGCTGTGGGGATTTTTTCTGGCAAGGGAGGCAAGATAGTCAAGACAGCAGTGCTGCTTCCCCCTACTCCGGGGCGAGAGAGCGACGAGGCCACCAAAGTGACTGCTTCCAGGCCGGAGGCGGCATCGACCGGCACTCGCACGCTCACTATGACCGAGCGAGACGCGCCCGGCAGGAGCGCGACGACCGGAGGATCGACGCTCGTCGGGAAGGCCCGGCGCGAAATCGCTTCGAGCCGGAATGTATCGATGATGTTGCCGCGGTTGGTCACTGTATAAGAAAGCAGCGCTTCGTTGCCGAGCTCCACTTCTAGTCCGAGAGGGGCGCGAACTTCTACGCCGGTGACAGCCTGCACGGTAAGCTGCGCGCGCGCCGAGGCCTTGACAGACGAGTCACTCCGAGAAATAGCCTCCAGCCTGACTATGTAATCTCCCGCCGGAGCGTCGGGGAGGATGAAGACCGAGACGAAGATGGGCTCTTGCCCGCTCGCCGCGATGGCTGCGGGTGGGATCGCGCTGACCAGTTGCATTCCGGGAGCAGTCTCCGCTCGAAAATCATAGGTATCGTCGAGCGCGCCCCGGTTGGAAGCCAAGAAGACAAGAGTGGCAATCTCACCGGGGAAGACGGAACGCATCGGCGGTGCCATCAGCTCGATCGCGCGTTGTAGTGCGAGCCCCAGCGGAGCCCAGCAAACAAAAAATAACACAATAACGAACAAAATAAAGACAGCGCGAGACCGGCTGCGTACCATGGCTAGATTAGATCGCCTCTACCCGGCTTTTTCTTGTTTGTCTTTTTTTGGGGTGCCAATGAAGACGATAGCCCAAGATATGAGCAAAAGCAATAATCTCTCTCTTATAGTCAAGAGCTTTAGAGTTGAAAACGGACTTGACCGGCCACGAGGGTGTCTCCACCATAATCGATGATCACTAAGGCCAGATAAGAACCTGAGGGCAGAGACTGAGTCACGGGGATTTTGAACCGCAGCTTCCCGCCCGGAAGGACAGCCAAATCGGTGACATCTTTTTGCAGCGCCGTCTCGCCCTTGCCGTTCACGATGCGCAGTTGCGCTTTGGGCTGCTGAAAGGTTGTCCCCGTGTTCTCATAATCGACGACCACTTGGAGTGGCTTCTCTTTCTCGGGCAAGATAATCTGAGTCCCGGTGATGCGCCCTCGGTTGAGGGAGTTGGTCGGGTCTGTCTGCCGAATCTTTACGATAAATTGCTCGGCAGAGCCGATCGTGACGGGAGCTTGCTGGTCGGGCATTGCTGTCGGGATAGGGCTATTAATGACGATGGCGAGCCAGTGAGGGCCGCTCTCGTTGGCCGGTATTTTTAGGTTTATCCCGAGCAGCTGTTTCTGGCCGGGGGGCAGGTTAAAGCTGATGGGAGCGACGGAGAAGAATTTGGCCAAGGAGCGCGGATGAGCTCCGGAGTTCAATAAGACCAACCCTCCGTCGGGATTGCGATCGTAATCTTTGACTTCTACCGTGAATTGCCGCGCTTTCTGGCCATTGTTGAAGACCTCTAGGTTGCCCGAGAAGCTTCCGCCTGGGGCGAGATTTACGTCCAGACTCAGCGCCGAGACGCCGATCTGGCCATAGACTGTCATGGGGGTAGACACTGCGAGAGCTAATGCCGTCAAAAAAATAATTTGCCGATTCTTTGGGGAAAAGAACCTCATACCAGTATACCTCCTGATCTTTCATTGTAAATGAAGCGGGGACGGAGCGAGTAGGATATTAGATACAGTTTGTGCCTATATTCTCTAAAATCGTGTACTCATCGAC
>Ga0247727_10015964_pt1 | contig 12210 bp, 8 predicted proteins | sample WisWelCaveWW1625_FD_202498 | JGI IMG/M metagenome (GOLD analysis project Ga0247727, IMG submission 202498) | Biofilm microbial communities from Wishing Well Cave, Virginia, United States - WW16-25 | ecosystem: Environmental > Aquatic > Deep subsurface > Groundwater > Cave microbial mat | place...
TATTTCATGTCGCGTCGGATGAAGTGATTTGATTCCCTGATCATTGCCTGCCGCTTCAGATATTTCAAAGAATGCAGTGGTAGGCGAATTCGGATCAATGGATACAATCCTGGCAGTTTTGGCCGAACCGGTAAGAATCTGCTGATTGTAATTGTCCGCCCCGATCACGAGTTCACCATCATCAGCAGGGAACGGTCCGGAAATGTTGAGGTTCGAATCAAAGAAAAACAAGTCATTCCCGTTGATATCAGTCGAAATAAAAAAGCTACCATAATGAATCCTGGGAATTGCTGTTAGCTCCACCCCGGAAAATTGAGATGTGAAATTTCCAGCTAAGTCCGTTACCCGCATTTTGAGGATGAATGAACCACTTTTTGTGAAGAGGTCTCCGGCAACAAATCCGGTTTCGATCTCTTCTTCAGTTCCGGAAAGCTGATGGACTTCGGTTTTGAGAATTTCCAGGCCATCTGCGCTTTTCAATTCCATCAGGATCTGGGAAAGCCCTCCTTCATCGCTTGCCACACCGGAAATCATGATCGTATCTCCTGCGGTAATGTTGATAACAGCAGGTGGGGAGTTCAGGTCGAATACTGGATCGGTTTGATCATCCTTTCTGCAGGCAGACGAACAAGCAATTGCGATCAACAAGGTGATATGCAACGATTTCATTCAAAGGTTCAGGAAAGCCTGCCAATCTTGAAAATCCGTAGAATCAGATTATTCATGGCATAATTTACGCCTTTGGTTTCATTTCATTGGATACACAGCCCCATAGAATCTGATTGCTCAGAATCAAGTCCGGTGCAAAAGTTTTTGCTTGTTGATAATGATGGCAACGAATTTTTGAACACTCCGGAATGCCTGATTTCCTAAGTCCCTGACTGCGTACAGTTTTCTGTATGGCAAGGAGAGGTTAATTGTGCATAATAAAGGTGGCTTTTTGTGGAAAGCTTTGCTATCCTTTCAGTCTGAATGATTTAGAAATTATCCCTACTCATGTGTGCATAAACTCGGAATAACGTTTAGGTCAATGCAGACTACTTTTATGGCAAGAATCGCAAGCGCCCCAAGCGGCATCGGAAATGAGTGAAGTGTTCAAACCTGAAGGGGTGATTTTATCACCCGGCAAAGAGGCATTCCTGCAAGGCAAGGATAGACGGAAAGGTACCATGCTTTCTCCGCGCATTCCTCCCAGCGCCCTGGAGATGGAAGCCGCCGTACTCGGAGCGCTGATGCTGGAGAAGAACGCCCTCAACAAAATCGTGGACATACTACGTCCGGAAATGTTTTACAGTGATGCCAACCGCATCATTTTCGACGCTGTCGGTGAACTGTTCAACAGTTCTATGCCGGTGGATATCCTGACGATCAAGAATCACCTTTCAAAAACCGGAAAACTTGCAAGTGTCGGCGGCGCCTATTACCTGACTGAACTGACTTCTATGGTTGCAAGTGCAGCCAATATCGAATACCATTCCCGCATCATCGCCGAGAAATACCTCATGAGGGAATTGATCATCATCGGTGACAAGGTTGTTAATGAAGCCTATGATGAAACCCAGGATGTATTCAATCTGCTGGATTCCACGGAAAAAAGTTTGTTCCAGTTGTCCGAGACCAACCTGCGCCGTAATTACAAACGAATGTCTGACCTTGTCGTCAGCACTCTGCGCAGGCTGGAAGAAATCAAAGGCAGGGGAGATGGCATCATCGGAGTGGCATCCGGATTCAGCGGCCTGGATCATTATACATCCGGCTTCCAGAATTCGGATCTGATCATTTGCGCTGCCCGTCCATCCATGGGAAAAACTGCTTTTACCCTGACCATCGCAAGAAATGCAGCGGTAAGATTCAAGGTGCCTGTCGCTTTCTTCTCGCTGGAGATGGCTGCAACCCAACTTGTGCAAAGGCTTCTTTGCGCAGAAGCAGAGTTGGATGCCAAGAAAGTCCGTACCGGCGATCTGCTTCCCTTTGAATGGGAACAGCTCAACACAAGAATCGGGGAATTGAGCAATGCGGAATTATACATTGATGATACTCCTGCTCTCTCTATCATGGAACTCCGGGCGAAAGCGAGAAGGCTGAAAGCCGAGAAAAATATCGGCATGATCATCGTTGATTATCTGCAACTGATGACTGCAGGTAACCAGGCGATGAATGGCAACCGGGAACAGCAAATCGCTGCGATATCCCGGTCCCTGAAAGAACTTGCCAAGGAATTGGATGTACCGGTTGTAGCGCTTTCCCAATTGAGTCGTGCTGTTGAAACCAGAGGCGGGGACAAAAAGCCGCAATTGTCTGACCTCCGCGAGTCAGGTTCCATCGAGCAGGATGCGGATGTGGTGATGTTTCTCTACCGTCCGGAGTATTATGATCTGAAAGTGTATGAAGACGGAAGTTCAACGCAAGGAATTTGCGAAGTGATCATCGCCAAGCAACGCAACGGTCCGGTTGGGGATTTGAAGCTGCAATTCATCAACAAGTTTGCAAAGTTTGTGGATCTGGCGGATTACGGAGCCAATCCCTATCAGCAGGGCGGAGGACATGAACAAGGTGAATCGGGAGCGATTGTGAGGCCATCGCGATTCAATGACGATCCGAATGACGATGGAGGTGAATATTCAGACAGCTTCAAGCCGCCGTTCTGATGGGAACATCTAAAAACTTTGAATTTCTTCACTTCGATAAAAACTCAGTGTAAACGTTGGGCTCCATTGAAAATGCTCATTACCCGCAGTAAATTCCGCTTTTCAATGCACGCCCGCCTCGAAATCTGTGTTTTTAGAGGTTCCCGGAAATCGCTTTCAGCTGATCAGTTTTTCCTGGTTTCTGGAAAGGAAGGCATCAAGGACATTGATGACCCATCCGATAGCGCCGATCAGACCGACAATTCCGGCGAGGAAGCTACTCCAGCTCAGGAGCCAGGTTACCACGCTTATTCCCATCGCGAGCAGGAATATCGCTACTGCTTTGGAAATGTGACCTTTAAACAATTGCCCGAGTCCCGGTAAGAATCCGGATGCAATCGCAGGAATGAGGTACTTCTTTTTGGTTGTGATGAGATTGGCCATGATTCCGAAAAATTGGGTTGGGGTTTATACGGAAGGATGGGGGAATGGGTTAGGGGAGGTGGAGCCCCGGGAATCGAAGTGGCTCAATAGCAAAACCCCCTCTCTATGCGACATGATGGAGAGGGTGCTTCGCACCATTTACCCAGGGCTTCACCCTGGGCTGAGATATTACGCCACTTCGTGGCTTCAAAAAGCCCTGAAAGGGCGACATACAATAGCCCGGGGTGGAGCCCCGGGAATCGAATTGCCCCAATAGCAAAACCCACTCTCTATGCGACATGATGGAGAGGGTGCTTCGCACCATTTACCCAGGGCTTCACCCTGGGCTGAGATATTACGCCACTTCGTGGCTTCAAAAAGCCCAGAAAGGGCGACATACAATAGTCCGGGGTGGAGCCCCGGGAATCGAAGTGGCTCAGTATGCCATCCCCTGTTCAATCTTTGTACTGATAGTTATGGAGCCTTAGGTTGAATTTCTTTCTTTGCTTTTTCCTTTTTCCCTGCCTGCTCACTTTTTACTTTTCCCTTTCCCTTTCCCATTTCCCCTGCCTGCCGACTTTTTACTTTTCCCTTTCCCTTTCCCATTTCCCCTTCCTGCCGACTTTTTACTTTCTTATTTTTCTTTTCCTTCCCCTTCTCCTCCTGTATCACCCTCCTTCCTTCTGACAATGAATCCGGAACGAGGCTCGGTATCGGTGAAATGTCATGAGTGTCTGCTTCTCCCGGACGGATCAAAGAGTCACTGCCGGTTCCGAGTTTCAGAATGGAATCACGAAAGTGTTTTTCGAATTCGTACCTCTCAACTTCCTGCGGAAAAACCCCGGCCGGCCGGACCGGCCTTTCTTCCGGCAACCAACGGAAGCCGTCGAGTTTGTTTTCAGAGAAAACAATTTCATGCATTGGCGAAAACACCCCTTCGGCCTGGTCAATGAAGCTGATCCGCGAAATTTCATTCTCCAGAAACCTGATAAACATTTCATTGCATCTGGCCTGGTTCATCCCCGTGTATCCTTTTCCTTCTTCTTCTGCGAAATATATACTTTCGCTGTTTCCTTTCACCCACATTTTCCACAAATCGTTCTCCCGGAATTTTGCGTGTATCCATTTTCCCTTGATCTGGTTGAATCCGACCGTGTCTTGCTCGGTAACTATGAATGCTTCCTTTCCGATCGCCATCGAATCTACCTGGTCATTCGCGAGAAAGATGCGCACGGTATCACCCAAAACCTGCGTTTCGTCAGACCAGAGAACCGGCTTCCTGAAAAACTGAATGATGGAATCATCCAGGAGATAAACCAATGAATCCGTTTTTCCCTGCATACTACGCATGAAGAATTTCACTTGGTAATAAGCATACAGGCGGTTATTCGGACGAAGGGAGTCTCCCTTTTCGTCCCAAACGGAATCCTGGTATGCAAACAATGTATCTGCGAAAACATATAAAGTATCGTCGTCAAACACCTGCAGGGCATATGCCGAGTCGGTGAGATAGGATACACTTTCAAATTGTTTGAATTCGCCGTATTGCCCATAGACGGTGATGCTCGAATCTGCTTTGGTCAGAACCAGGTTTCCGATAGCCCGTCCGTAATCCATGTCGCGGTCATAGAAAATGGTATCTGCCTCCAGGCGGTAGGTACTGTCCTGCAAATATGGATTCCGGTAAAAATAGGCGAGGTTCATTTTTGTGTCATAGAATCCGCGCTCGGTATAGATGGTATTGTCGTCTTTGTCCTGAATCAGCGTAGGCGCATTAAATATGGCGCTTTCGGAATGTGTATCGTAGCCGAGGGTATCGGTCATCAGGGTATATTTCGGATTGGTCAGGAGGACATTCCCCTTGAAGAAGGCAAGTTCGTCTTCGGTGAAATAATAACCGGAATTGCTCCGCAATTCGTTGTCGCCGTCGTATAATATTCCGCCATTGAAATATTTTCCATATTCCTGTTCCCGGTAAAATGTCATCCGGGGCGTGACAAGTTCCGAGCTCTTGTTTTTCATGTGAATGTTCCCAAATAAGTCTGCGATCTGATCATTGGCATCGTATTCAAGCCGCTCTGCAGTGATAGTCAGGGAATCGCGGATGACAATTTTCACATTGCCATATGCAAAGATCATATTGCTGTCAGTATAATGGTAGGCGGAATCGCAATAGAAATCCGTTGTGTCCTGCCTGAGGTGAACATTTCCGAGAAAGGAACGGACCGGCCGGATGGCACTCGAAAACAAGTGGCGGTCGGCATTGACGATTTCCACCCTTTGCCGTTTGGCCGGGGGGATTGTCGTGACTTGCGTTCCCGTATCTTTCAGGATGGAATCAAGGACATGAAAATTCTTTCCTGTCGTGTCGGCCTTTGCCTTGACCTGACTGTTTGCAACAGAAAATGTGCATGCAATTAGAAAAAAGATGTAGATGATCCTTTGCAATATGGTTTACCTGTCAAATGGTAGTCCGGGGGCTAATTTGCGGATTCTCCGGCAGATTTCATTTGGTGAACCCTATGCCATGCTGATTCAACGAATCGAAAACGAGTTTCGTCAGCCGGGGGAAATTCTTCCGTAATTTCAGCTTGCAATGGAATCGTCATTGAAAGAAAAGGTCAGAAGAACCATTGAAGACCACAAGCTGATTCCTTCAATCGAAACCCCGGTTCTGGTCGCTGTGAGCGGCGGATGTGATTCGGTTGCACTCCTTCATATTCTTAGTGAAATCGGATACAAATGCGGAATTGTCCATGCCAATTTCGGACTTCGCGGCGAATCTGATTCCGATGAGGAATTCGTTCAACAGCTGTCAGTAAGATTTCAGGCACCTTTCCATGTCAGGAGATTTGAAACATTGCGCGAGTCAGGAATGAGCGGCGACAGCATTCAGATGATCGCCCGGAAAATGCGTTACAAATTTTTGAATGAACTTCTGGCGAATGGCAACTATGGCGTTTGCGCAACCGCCCATCATTCTTCCGACCAGGCCGAAACTCTGATCATGCATTTTCTCAAAGGAAGCAGTCCGGCAACCCTGAAGGGAATTCCAATCAAAAGGGGAAAGTTCATCCGTCCGATGATGGAAATTTCCAAAACCGAAATCCGCCAATGGTGCCTGGCCAATCACATCGGGTACCGGGAAGATTATACAAATGCAGAATCAAAATATATTCGCAATATCATCCGCAATGACATGGCGAAAGTGATGGCGAAAATCAATCCGGCCTGGGAGTCCCATGTACTTCAGAAATTTGCGGATTATTCAAAACAATACCGGTTTTTGCGGCATGTTGCAGGTGAACTGCAGGGCAAGATCATCAGCAGGTCTGGAGACAAGTGTACAATTGATATAGGTTTGTTGCAGGAATTGCATGACGAAAAAACTTCAAAAATGTTTTTGGCTTTGATTTTGGAGGAATGGGGAATGAAGGGAAAGGAAATTTCCCGTGTGATCGAACTGATGAAATTGCCGGCCGGACGCCGGGTTGAATTTCCGGATTCTACCTGGTATCAGGAAAGAAAAAAGTTGACGGTAATATTCGGAGGCAATCAGCGTTTTGTGACAGGGTTCCAGGAAGTAACAAGATTTTCTTCGGGAAAAATGACTGTGCGTTTGGGACCGCGTTTTGTGGAAATGGAAATGACTGAATTTGCGGGCAAAGCGTTTGCATCAGATAAGCCGGTGGATGTTCATTATCTCGACGCAGATAAGATCCGGTGGCCCTTGATTCTCAGACCCTGGAAAAAGGGTGACAAAATGAAACCTTTCGGAATGCAGGGAACGAAAAAACTCAGCGATATCTTTGTGGATTCGAAAATGGGAATCGGGAACAAATTGCATGCGATCGTGGTTGCCGATGGGGAAGGAGTAATTTGCCTGTCCGGCTTCCGGATTTCCGAATCAGTCAAACTGGACCACGGGACGCGGCATGCACTCATGTTGAAATTCAGGTGAAGGATAATTTTCGGAAGAATTGGTTTGCGATTATCGCCTTGCCGGCAGGGTTGTACGGACTGCTGTTTGCCATGTTTGCCATTGGTACAACGGGTTGCCGGCAAAACGACGGCGAATCAGGTTCAGGGTATGCAGATACAAGTGCAATTGGTAAAAAGATTGCCGGGCTGACGGCGAAACTTGCTGATGATCCGCGCAATGCCGATTTGTTCCGTGAGCGTGCCGAATTGTACTATGAAGACAAAAGAACAGCCGAAGCAGTCGCAGATATAGATTCCGCTTTGATTCTTGATCCGGCGAATCCGGGTTTGTGGTATTTGCGCGGATTCTTTGAGCAGCGGCTGAACAACGACTCTTTGGCGCTCATTTTTTACCTGCGTTCCGTGGACCTGGGATCGAAAAACCCGGAAACCTATTTCGAGATCGGGAAGATTTTCCAATTCAAATACCGCGACGACAGGGCAGCATTGCAATGGATGGACAAGGCAATTTCCTTAGACAGCTTACAGCCCGTGTATTATTTCGCCAAGGGAATGCTCCATTATCTTCACCATCGGATGGATACTGCGATTGCCTTGTTCGGGAAGTCGCTGGCGATTGATCCGGGTTTTGTGAAAGCTCTCGACATGATGTTTGAGGTGTACCTGAATGAATACCGGGATGAAAAGACCGCGCTTGCTTACAATTCTAAAATATTGGATGTGGATTCCCTTCATCCGAAGGCGCGTTTCAACCAGGGAGTAATATTTTCGAATATGGCATCCCGGATTACGGAGCCATCGGAAATGGTCAAATATCAGGTATATATGAAAATGGCAATTGCCGAATTCACCGTTGCTTTGACTTCAGACCAAAATTTTGCCAAAGCATTTTACAACCGTGGCTATTGTTATTATATGTTAGACCGGTATGAGGAATCCTTGTCTGATTACGACCAGGTTTTGCGGCTTGATCCATATAATGAAAAAGCTTTCTTCATGCGCGGAGCCATCCTGGAAAAATTCGGCGATCGGGAAGGAGCAGAGGAGAACTACGAAAAAGCAATACAGATTGATCCGGAGTTTGGGGAGGCATTGACTGCGCTGGATGAAGTAAAGGGAAAAGGGAAGATGGAGAAGTAGGAATCCGGCAATGCAGGGATTTGCCTGTGATTCGCACCTTTCTTACCTTTGCCCTTCGTTTGCATTTATGGGGGATTAGCTCAGCTGGCTAGAGCACCTGCCTTGCAAGCAGGGGGTCGCCGGTTCGACTCCGGCATTCTCCACCAAATGGGGATACTTGATGTTTAAATCCGGTATCCCTTTTTTTATACCCGCTGTTTGCTGCGCGAAAAAGGCGAAACACGCAAAAGACATGTTTATTTCCCCGATCCGGCACGGGTCGGGTGGCAGCTAACCCGATTCCCCTGGAAAAGTTTCATCGTGGCAAATGTGCGCGGTCCAATTGCCCGGCGGATGCCCAAAAAACAGGAGAATTGGAAAAACGCATAGGTCTGTTGCAATGAAAGAGCAAGTGCAAAAGGCAAGTGAATCAGAAAAAAACATGAAGAAGAACCGAAAAAAATTGAATACAAAATCTGATATGGTCCCATTGTTTGCAAACAATTTCAGGATAGAATCTGCACGTTTGCAATCATGGGATTATGCAAACCAGGCAATGTATTTTGTAACCATTTGCACCAAAAACAGGGATCATTATTTTGGAATTGGGTGCATTTGTGATAATGCCAAATCATATACACGGCATCATAATTATCGGTGCAAATGAATACAATACACAACGTGGAGACGCCATGCATGGCGTCTCCACATGCCATGGCGTCCCTGCGAATAAATTTGCCCCTCAGGTCAAAAATCTGGCATCAATTGTCCGGGGATATAAATCTGCCGTAACCACATACGCACGAAAAAACAATATTTAATTTGCCTGGCAATCCCGGTTTCACGACCACATCATCCGTTCTGCGGATGAATGCGCCAGAATTTCAGAATACATCATCAACAACCCCACCAAATGGCAGGAAGATAAATTTTGTAAAAAATAAAATTTTCCGGTGCGTTGATCATCCAGGGACAGAGGCCGTGGCGTACCCTGTTTTTGTTAAGGGAACCTCTAAAAACTGCGAATTTCTTCGTTGGGCTCCAAGTGAAAATGCTCATTTACCTCAGTAAACTCCGCTTTTCACTTGCACGTCCGCCTCGAACTTCTGTGTTTTTAGAGGTTCCCTTAATTACCTCAGCAATGTCAACGATCCCCGCATGATTCCGCTTGCTCCGAAGTAATCCTGATAAACAATCACCCAGGCAAATGCTCCCTCTGAGCATTCTTTGCCGTCAAACCTGCCGTCCCAGTAATCGCTGGACCGGTTCCCCTGGAATATCAGTTTGCCCCATCGGTCAAATACCAGGATCGCAGTAACATACAAGTCCTTTTCGACCGGGAAAAAGTAATCGTTCAATCCGTCGCCATTCGGACTGAAGGCATTCGGCACAAACAATCCAACCGGACAAGCGCCTTCTTTCACGTCTGCTTCATCCCTTCCTTTGCATCCGTTCAATCCAATTACCTCAACGGAATATGTTCCAGTTTGGCTGACAACCAGAAATGAGTCCGCTGTGAAATCATTCCATTGCCAGGATGAAAAATTCCCCCGGGCAAGAAGAATAATCGTATCAACCGGACACCATTCCCGGTCCGGGCCGAGATTGATTTGCGGAATGGGTTCTATTGTCAGAAAAACACTGTCGCGATATGAACCGCAAAACTGATTCGATTGCACCCACAAAAATCCCTCCACTCCAAAAATTCTCACAGATTTTGCGGATCCATCATGCCAAAATGAAACTCCAATGCCAGGCAAGCTGAACGCCACCGTTTCCCCGGCACAGACGGAGGTATCATTTCCAAGGGTAAATGGTTGTACCGAATCGGCGGTGATGAAGATTGAATCCGAATCTGTGCCGCAAAATTGTGAACCAGCGGTAACACTGTATGTACCGGGCAATGCAATCATCAGCGTTTGCTGCGTGGAGCCATCCTGCCAGGTAAAAGCGTTTGCTCCCGTAGCAGATGCATTCAGCAAGAGTGTTCCGGGAACACACAGGATTTGATCCGGACCAAGATTGACTACCGGTCTTTGTGAAATGATGACATTGATGGAATCACGATTCATGCACCCATTGGTTTTGGTCACCTGTACCCAGAACAATCCGGAAACCGAAGCCATAAGATTGGAAGTTGATGATCCGTTTTGCCATTGAAATGCGGCGCCCGGATATTGGTTCAGCGGATCAGCAAACAGAATGAAAGGTTGAGTCAGGCAGTGGGTTGTATCCGGTCCGAGATTCACAACCGGAGGTGCATCATATGTGATTAGTATGGAATCTGTATCGCTGCACCCGTTTGCGTCGGTTGCGATCACCCAGGCCGTGCTTGTCGAGTTCAGGGAAATCGTTTGCGTCAGGGATCCGTTGAACCACAAATAGGAAAGACCGGGGATTCCGGCATCCAAAATCATGAAAACACCATCACAGATCACAGTATCGGGACCGAGATCCACAAGAGGCTTCTGTGTGATAATGATATTGATCGAATCAGAAGCATTGCATCCGCTGGGCTTGGTGATTCTTACCCAATACAATCCTGAAACCGCTGCGGTGTGACTTGTTGCCGTACTTCCGTTTTGCCACAAAAAGGCAGAGCCGGAATACAAACCGAGTGGATCGGCAAACAAAGCAATGGCCTGGTTTCCACAATTGATCGAATCCGGCCCAAGGTTGACCGCAGGCTTATTGTCATAAGTAACCAATATCGAGTCGGAATACATGCAACCGTTTGTATCTGTGACCTGCACCCAGGCCAATGCCGTCGTGTTTACAATTATGGATTGAGTCGTGGCACCATTGTGCCATAGGTAAGTATTGCCGGGAAAACCGGCGTCCAGAACGAGCTGACTGCCGTCACAAATGACCGTATCCGGTCCGAGATTAACAGGAAGGGGTGAAGCCAGTCCGATGATGAGGGTATCTTTTTCTGTGAAAACGGTGCTGAAAGAAATATTATCTATTCCGAAATCATTTCCGCCGAGGGCGGTATTCTGATTCAGTATGCAGATCGTAGCTGTGGTATTGCTTCCGGAATTCCAGGTAGTACTGAACTGTATCCAGAGATTTTGCACATTCGGGGCAACGAAAACCGGACCGATACTCAATCCATTGATAGAAAACTGCAACTGAGCCGGACTGGCCGGATGCACGGAGCAAACCCATGTGGAAAAATTATATGTTGTATTTGGGACGACGGTGATGGTCTGGCACCAAACGTTTGACCCGGCTACACCCGATCCGTTGACAATCATAAAATTCCCGGATCCGCCTTGTCCGAAACCGACAAATGCCGGATGGGTTGCCGCTGCATTCGGTCCGACAAAATAGGTGCCTTCCGACAAGAGGCTGGGAGTATGGGTATAGCTGCTGCTGAATCCGGTATTGCCGGAATTGAAATGCCCGTTGGTCACGAGGTTGCCGGTCGCACAGGTAACTTCACACCAATAAATTCCGGGACCTGGCGCAACGATGGATGTGGCGGTGGAGCCGGTATTCCAGAGATAAGATCCAAATCCAGCAGCAGCATTGAGCGATACCGGTCCGCCTCCCATACAGAGAATGGTGTCATTTCCAATAAACAACCCACACTGTGCCCCCAAGGTCATAAAATGTACAGGAAGGAAGAGGAGTAAGGCGAAAATGAAAAGCAGGCCTTGCATCATGAGCGGCGGAAGTACGGTGCTGTTGGACTGATCTGAATTGAAGGAACAAAATACGATTTTTTTGGTATTTGGCGCTTACATACCCTGGATTGTGGCACTTCCGGGCCGGAATCGCCTGGCAAAAAATCGCGCGTAGCTTTCGCCGTCATTTTCAATTTGCAATTTATTTTGGGGATGAAGGAGATTTTCATTTGCCAATTGTCTCATTGAAAAGGGGAATTTTCAGCCTCTGGCTTTTGATAAGGGAACCTCTAAAAACAATGATTTCGAGGCAAGAACAAGCGAGGAACGCAGGTTGTGATGGCCATTATGCGGAGTTTACTTTGGTAAATGAGCATTTTCAATGGAGCCCAACGTTTACACTGAGTTTTTATCGAAGTGAAGAAATTCGAAGTTTTTAGAGGTTCCCATAAATAATAAATACATGTCGT
>Ga0247727_10015965_pt1 | contig 12209 bp, 6 predicted proteins | sample WisWelCaveWW1625_FD_202498 | JGI IMG/M metagenome (GOLD analysis project Ga0247727, IMG submission 202498) | Biofilm microbial communities from Wishing Well Cave, Virginia, United States - WW16-25 | ecosystem: Environmental > Aquatic > Deep subsurface > Groundwater > Cave microbial mat | place...
CCCGCCACCGGGTGTCCGTTCTGGCTGGACTTTGCGGCGCGCCTGGACTGGGATCCGCGGCGCGAGATTCGGACCTACGGCGACCTGGACCGCTTCGGTTTCTTCCAGGACGAGTGGCTGCGGGGCGGACCGGTGCGGCGCTGGGTGCCGAAGGGCCTCGCCGACCGCCCCGTTTACGTGTTCGAGACGGGCGGCTCGACCGGGACGCCCAAAACGCGCATCAGCATCGAGGACTTCCGGACCGACTACGAGGTTTTCAGCGCCACCCTTCCGGACGAGCATTTCCCGCCGGGGGCCGACTGGCTGCAGGTGGGCCCCACCGGACCGCGCCGGCTGCGTCTGGCGGTGGAGCACCTGGCCCAACACCGCGGCGGCATCTGCTTCCTGGTGGACCTGGACCCGCGCTATGTCGTCCAGTCACTCAAGGCCGGCCGCTTCCAGACGGCTGACCTCTACAAGCAACACGTCATCGACCAGTCTCTGACGCTGCTGAAGGCCCACCCCAACATCCGGTGCCTGTTCACCACACCCAAGATGCTGGAGGCCCTCTGCGAGCGGATTTCGCTGAAGAAAGTCGGTATCACCGGGGTCTTCTGCGGTGGCGCCGAGTTGACCCCGGAGTTTCACCGCCGGGCAGTGGAGGAGCTGCTGGAGGGCGTCTACTTCGCACCAACCTACGGCAACACCCTGATGGGCCTGGCGACCCACAAGCCCAGGGAGTCCGGCGACGGCTGGGCCATCCTCTACTACCCCCCGGCGCCGCGGGCCATGATGGAGGTCGTTGACCCGGACCACCCCGAGCGGGTGGTGGGCTACGGCGAGAACGGGAGAGTCCGGCTCACCACCCTGACGCGCGAGTTCTTCATGCCGCGGTTTCTGGGGCGGGACGAGGCCGAGCGCGAGCCGCCCTGCACCCTCTACCCCTGGGACGGGGTGCGCAACGTCAGACCCTTCAGCCGGCGCCAGGGGAAGGTGGCCGGGGGAGCGTCTTAGTTGAAGATCCTGGCCATCACCGGCGGCGCCGCCGGCATGTACTGCGGCAGTTGCCTGCGCGACAACGCCCTGGCGACGGAGCTGATGGCCCTGGGGCACGAGGTGGTCCTGCTGCCCCTCTACACCCCCACCCTGACCGACGAGACCAATGTGAGCCAGGACAGGGTATTCTTCGGGGGCATCAGCGTGTACCTGGAGCAGAACATTCCGTTGTTCCGCCGCACCCCGGAGGCCTTGGACCGCCTGTGGGACTCCCGCTTTGCGCTGCGGCTGGCATCGCGGCGATCCATCCGGACCGATCCGCGATGGCTGGCCGAGATGACCATCTCGATGCTCAAAGGCGAGGACGGCAACCAGCGCAAGGAGCTGCGGAAGCTGCTGCGGTGGCTTGAGAGCGAGCCGCCTCCGGACGTGATCAACCTGCCGTTCCTGCTGGTGGTGGCCCTGGCGCGGCCCCTGAAGCAGGCGCTCGGCCGCCCGGTGTGCTGCACTCTGCAAGGCGAGGACCTCTTCCTGGAAAGTCTGGAGGAGCCATACCGCTCGGAGGCCATGGGGCTGATCCGGTCCCAGCTCGAGCACGTCGACGCCTTCCTGCCGCTGAGCGCCTACTATGAGCGGTTCATGTCGGAGTACCTGGGGATCCCGCGTTCCAAGATGCGGGTAACGCCGCTCGGGATCAGCATGAACGGGCACGCCGCCGGGCCCCGGCCGCGGTCGGAGGTGTTCACGGTCGGGTACTTCGCCCGCATCGCCCCGGAGAAAGGCCTGGATCTGCTGTGCGAGGCATATCGGCAGCTGCGCCAGCGAAGCGACCTGGGGCCATGGCGCCTGGAGGCCGCCGGCTATCTCGGCCCCGAGCACCACGAATACCTGCACGGCATCGAGCGCCGGATTCGCGAGTGGGGGCTCGGCCAGGAGTTCCACTACCGCGGCGCCCTGGACCGGGCCGCCAAGATCCGTTTCTTGCAAAGCCTCGACGTTATGTCGGTCCCCAGCCCCTACCGCGAACCCAAAGGGGCGCCGGTACTGGAGGCCATGGCCAACGGCGTCCCGGTGGTCCAGCCGCGCCACGGAGCGTTTCCGGAGATCATCGAGAAGACCGGCGGGGGGCTGTTGTTTGATCCCCACGACGCCGCCAGCCTGGCCGGCCAGATCCTGCGGATCTGGCAGGATCCGGAGCTGGCCCGGGGGCTGGGGAGCGCCGGGGCCCGGGGCGTGCGAGAGCATTACAGCGCCCGGCAGATGGCGCTGCGGGCCTTGGAGGTCTACTCCGAGATCACCGAACAGGTGAAGGTAGCCTGATGAGACCCAATGCCACATACTTTTTTGTGGGGCGGCCCCCCTGGGCCGCAGCCGGGGGCGCCCTCTGGGCCCTGGTCGGCTTGGCCGGCTCACCGAAAGGCCCGGAAGAGGCTGGCCAGGGGGCCAGCCGCGGCGCAGGGGCGCCGCCCCACATCGTGGCCAGGCTCAATAGGATGCAGAAGGACGGCGGCCCGGTGACCCCGCGGAGCGTGGAGTAACCGGTGCTGCAGGCCAAGGGCATTAGTAAGGACTATGCCACGCCGCGCGGGCCCCTGGAGGTGCTCTCGGAGGTTTCGCTCTCGCTGGAGCGCGGGGAGGCCGTCGCCGTCATGGGTCCCTCGGGCAGCGGCAAGAGCACCCTGCTGCACGTGCTGGGGGCCCTCGATCCCCCTACCCGGGGCAGCGTGCGGCTTGACGGTCGCAACCCTTACGAGCTCGCGGAGAAAGACCTGGCCGCTTTTCGGAACCGGCAGATCGGCTTCGTGTTTCAGGATCACTGCCTGCTGCCGCAGTGCTCGGCGCTGGAGAATGTCCTGATCCCGGCGCTGGCCGCCGGCAGCGCCGCCGCCGACCTGGCGCGCGCCCGATCGCTGGTCGAGCAGGTCGGCCTGGCGGACCGCGCCGATCACCGGCCGGGGGAGCTCTCCGGAGGCGAGAAGCAGCGGGTGGCGCTGGCCCGGGCCTTGATCCGGGAGCCGGCGGTGCTGCTGTGCGACGAGCCCACCGGCAACCTCGACCGCCAGACCGCCGACGGGGTCGCCGACCTGCTGTTCGATCTGCACCGCCAGCGTCAGACCATCCTGGTGGTCGTCACCCACAGCGCCGAGCTGGCGGCTCGGTTCCCGCGCCGCTTCGAGCTGGCCGGCGGCCGCCTGGTTGCCAGGTCGTAGCATGACGAACCTAGGCCTGATCCGGCGCAACCTCCTCTACTACTGGCGTACCAATGCCGCTGTGCTGCTGGGAGTGTCGACGGCCGTCGCAGTGCTGGCCGGCGCTCTGCTGGTGGGCGAGTCGGTCCGGGCGAGTTTGCGCCGGCTGGTGCTGGGGCGGCTGGGAAAGACCGACCAGGTGATCGCCTCCACCGGCTTCTTCCGCGAGCGCCTGGCAACCGAGATCGCGGCGCGGGGTTCCCCCGCCTGCCCGTTGATTTCCGTCGAGGGCTTCGTCACCCACCAGGAGAGCGGGCGGCGGGCGGCCGGCGTCCAGGTCTACGGCGTCGATGAGCGCTTCTGGCGCTTCCACGAGCGCCAGGCGCAGCCGCTGGGGGATCGCCAGATGCTGCTGAGCGAAAGCCTGGCCCGCGAGATCGCCGCCCGGCCCGAGGACGGCGTCCTTCTCCGCATCGGCGCGGCCTCGGCGATCCCCGCCGAGTCGCTGCACGGCCGCAAGGACAATACCGGACGGACCATCCGCTTCTCCGCCAAAGGGACCTTGGCTGAGCACCAGCTCGGGGAATTCTCGCTCCGGCCCCAGCAGGGCGACGTCCGGGCGGTCTTCGTTGCTCTGCGGCGCCTGCAAAAAGAGCTGGAGCAGCCTGGAAGGGTCAACAATCTCCTGGTGAGCGGGGCGGCGCCGCTCCAGGGGCCGCTGCGGGAGACCTTCTTGCTCGAGGACCTGGGGCTGCGGCTGCGCCGGCTGGAGAAGCAAGATGCCTTGTCGCTCGAGAGCGAAAGCGGCCTGTTGAGCGACGCGGTGGTCGAAACGGCGCGAGCCGCGGCGGCGGCCACGGGGCTGCGCGCCTCGGGCGTCTTCACCTACCTGGCCAACACTATGCGGGTGGGGGGGCGCGAAGTGCCCTATTCGCTGGCCACGGCGCTTGAAGGCTTTGGCTCCGCCGGCGAGATCACGCTGAACGAGTGGGCGGCCCGCGATCTGGGAGTCCGGGGGGGCGAGACGCTGGCCATGGAGTACTTTGTGTGGACGCCGGAGAACCGGCTGGCGACGCGGAGCGCTCCATTCCGGGTCGCGAAGATCGTGCCAATACAGGGTTTTGCCGCCGACCCGGACCTGGCCCCCCACTACCCCGGTATCACCGATTCCGACGACCTCGGCAATTGGGACCCGCCCTTCCCGCTGGATCTCAAGCGGGTGCGCCCGCGCGATGAGGACTACTGGGACCGTTACCGCACTACCCCCAAGGCCTTTCTGTCGCTGGAGCGCGGCCAGCAGCTCTGGCAGTCCCGCTACGGCAAGCTGACCTCGCTTCGCCTGACGCCAATCACGGAGATGGAGGCCTACCGGGCCAACCTGCGATCGGCGCTCGACCCGCTGCGCATGGGCCTGGCGGTGCACTCGGTTCGGGCCCAGGGCCTGGAGGCCTCCCAGGGGACCACCGACTTTGGGGAATACTTCGTCTACTTCAGCTTCTTTCTAGTGGCGTCGGCGGTGCTGCTGGCGGCCCTGTTTTTCCGCCTGGGCGTCGAACAACGCCGCCGGGAGATCGGCATCCTGCGGGCGGCGGGCTTCCCGATGGAGAAGATCCGGCGCCAGTTTCTGGCCGAGGGGGCGGCGCTGGCGGCGGCCGGAAGCATCGCGGGACTGGCCGGAGGCACGGCTTACGCGGCCTTGATTCTCTATGGCCTCAGGACCTGGTGGGTCGACGCGGTGGGCACCCGGCGGCTGGAGCTGGAAATCGCCCCCGGGGCGCTGGCGCTGGGCGGCTTGGGCGGGCTGCTGACGGCCCTTGTATGTATCGGCTGGACACTACGAGGACTGCGGCCGGCCAGCCCCCGCAGCCTGGTGGCGGGATCGGGCGATGACGGCCCCGCCGCCCGGCGCCGCACCAAACGGGCGACCGGCTTCGCCTTCGGGGCCGCCGCGGTGGGGCTGGGGCTGCTGGCTGCGGCCGCGGCCGGCCGCCTCCCCCAGGCCGCCGGATTCTTTGGGGCTGGCGCGCTCCTGCTAGCCGCGCTGCTGGCCTGGCAGTGGACCTGGCTGGCGCGGCCGGCCCGGCGTCCGGTGTCCGCGGTCGCCGCTCTGGGACTGCGCAACGCCGCCTGGCGCCCCGGCCGCAGCACCCTTTCGATCGCCCTGATCGCCTCGGCGATCTTCCTGCTGGTGGCCGTGGACGCCTTCCGCCGGCCCCAACGCCCCGACACCCGCCACCCCAAGTCGGGCAGCGGCGGGTTTCCTTTGCTGGCAGAGTCCCTCTTACCTATTGTCTATGACCTCCGCACGGAGGCCGGCCGCCGGGAGCTGAACCTCCCGGCGCTGGGCGACGCCGGCGTCCTGCCGTTCCGGCTCCGGGGGGGCGACGACGCCAGCTGCCTGAACCTCTACCGGCCGGCCTCGCCCAGGATCCTCGGGGCGCCCGGTGAGCTGGCCCGCGCGGCGCGGTTCTCCTTTCAGTCTTCGCTGGCCCGCGCGCCCCAGGAAAAGGACAACCCCTGGCTGCTGCTTGAAACCCCGGCCGCCGGCGCCATCCCGGCCATTGTCGACGCCAACTCCATGACCTACTCGCTCCACCTGAAGCTGGGCCAGGAACTGCTTCTGGAGCCGACCGCCGTCGGGCCGGTGCGGCTGCGGCTGGTGGCGGCTCTCTCCCACAGCGTGTTTCAGTCTGAGGTACTGATCTCGGAGGAGAACTTCCGCAGGCTGTTCCCGGATCTGCCCGGATACCGGGTCTTTTTGCTGGACGCTCCGGAGGCCGCCACCGGGCCTCTGGAGGAGACCTTGACGGACTACGGCTTCGACGTGCAGGCCGCCGCCGACCGGCTGGCGGCCTTCGACCGGGTGGAGAACACCTATCTGGCGACCTTCCAGAGCCTGGGGGCCCTGGGGCTGCTGCTGGGCACGGTGGGGTTGGCGGCGGCGCTGTTGCGTGGGGTGCTGGAGCAACGGCGGGAACTGGCACTGCTCCAGGCCGTCGGGTATCGCCGGCGGCAACTGGCCCTGCTGGTGATCGCCGAGAACGCCCTGGTGGTGGCAGCCGGGGTGGCGACAGGAACTGTCTGCGCCCTGGTGGCCATCGCTCCGGCGCTGGTCTCGCGCGGGGGCCGGCTCTCGGTGGTCTCGCTGGCGCTGCTGGTGGCAGCCGTGGCCGCCGCCGGCATGGCGGCGTCGCTGGCGGCGGTGCTGGCGGTTTCCCGATCGCCGCTGCTCGAAGCCTTGCGCTCCGAGTGACGGCCGCGGTGGCGACCACAACCGCCGTGGCGAGTTGCAATTTCGCAACATTGCGAATAGACTGGCGAGTGACCTAAGACCAGAGTCGTCCTCTACCGGGAAGAAAATGGCCCGTAGAGCGCAAGAAGCGTTCGGCCTCACCAGCTCAGCCGGCAGCGGCGGGCTCTTCAGGTGGATACCGTGTAGCGATCGGAGCGTTGCCCCAGCGCACCGTGCCTGCCACAATAGAAGTGATGCGCGGAGTGATCCTGTGTCTGGCGGCGGCCCCGCTGGCCCTCGCCCAGGTCCCGACCGGGACGATCGCCGGCCTGGTCACCGATCCCTCCGGCTCGGCCATCCCGAATGCCCGCGTCACGATCCTCAACCAGGAAACCGGCCTGACGCGCGCCGTTGAGACGCAGGCCGGCGGCGACTACAGCCTTCCCGCCCTGCCGGCCGGGCTCTACCGGGTGACGTCAGAGGCCGAGGGATTCAAGCTGCTGTCCCGCGAGGCGACGGTCGAAGCCGGCACTACTACTACCGTCAACCTGGCCATGCAGGTGGGCTCGACGGCGGAAACCATCACGGTCGAGGGAGCCGCGCCACAGATCCGCTACGACAGCCACCAGGTGGGCGGAGTGGTCACGCGCAGCCAGATCGAAGGCCTCCCGCTGAACGGCCGCAACTTTCTGGAGCTGGCCAAGCTCGAGCCCGGCACAACGCAGTCGTTCCTTCGCGCCCCCAACAACCGTCAATTCAGCCCGGTGCTGGGGGCGCCTGGGGGCAACGACGGCAGCCGCACCCGGGTCACCGTGGACGGGGGCAGCGTGATGGGCACCGTCACCGGCGCCTCGCAAATGGGCCTTTCGCAGGAGGTAGTGCAGGAATTTCAGCTTTCCGCCGTGAACTTCGACCTGGCCACCGGCGTCACCGCCAGCGGAGCGATCAACATCGTCACGCGGTCCGGAGGCAACCAGTATCACGGCAGCGGCTTCTTCTTCTTTCGCGACCACAATCTGTCCGCGTATCCAGCCTTGCGCCGCGACCCGCTCAACCCCGATCCGTTCTTCCAACGCCGCCAGAGCGGCTTCCAGCTTGGCGGCCCGATCCGCAAAAACCGGCTGTTCTTTTTCGCCAACCTGGAGCGCAGCAACCAGCGCGGCGTTCTCACCGTGCAGCCGCTGGCGCCGGAGTTCGCGGGTTTCGGCGAGATTGCGCCCAATCCCTCTCGCGGAACCCAGCTCAGCGCGCGGATCGATGTCCGCATCAGCCAGAACCACAACGCCTTCCTGCGCTACTCCCACGACGGCAGTGACGCCTTTGATCCCTCCGCGCCTGCCACCCAAGGGACCCTGCCGTCCAACTGGGTTCGGCGGCCCAATTGGACCGACCAGGGCGCCGCCGCCCTGACCACGGTCCTGCGGCCCACGCTGGTCAGCGACCTGCGCTTCTTCTACTACTTCAACAGCAGCGGAGACCGCGCGCTGCGCCCGGAAGACTGTCCCGGGCGATGCCTGGGGCGCGGCCTGCCGCTCATCAACGTGCAGGGCGCCGACTTTGTGATCGGCGCCTCGATGACAGCCGGAAGCGTCGCGCGCCGCTACCAGCTCAGCGAGGCCATGGCGTGGCAGAAGGGTTCTCACCGCCTGCGGTTCGGCGCCGACTGGGAGCACACCGGCGCCACTTCGTGGACGCTAAGCAATGAGCCGGCGACAATCACCCTTTACTCGCCCGCGCTGGTGCGCCAGCACAATGCCCAGGCGCCAGCCGCGTCCCGGATTCCTTTTCCGGCGTCGTTCGCCACGGTGGACGATATTCTCCGGCTCCCGCTGCGCGGCGTGACGGTGCATGTCGGGAGCCGCATCGGCCCCGCCCTTCCCAAGTCCCGCATCTGGAATCTCTGGCGACTGTACTGGCAGGATGCATGGGCCGCGCGGCCGCGGCTGACGCTGAATTACGGCCTGGCCTGGTCCTACGAGCGCGGCAATTTCAACACCGGCTACAGCAAGCCGGCCTGGCTGGCGCCGATCTTCGGAGTCGACGGCCTTCAGCCCCCGCGCAACGACCCCAACAATTTTTCCCCCTCGGCGGGCTTCGCCTGGACCGCCACCAAGGACAACAAGACCGTAGTGCGCGGCGGGGCGGGCATCTATTATGACCCCCATGTCTTCGGAGGAAGTATAGAGTTCGAGCGCGAGGATCTGGCCCCGCTGGGCAACGGCCGGTTCAACGTCGGAGGGTCGGGCATCTTCAACCTTGTGTCCGGCATCCCTGGCGTGCCTTCGGGGACACCGCTCGATTTTCAAACCGTCCCGACGCTTTTCACCGGAGCGCATCTGATGGAGGCCCTGGGGCAGATTCGCGCCGGTTTGCTCGAACAGCGAGGCGAGGCGCGCCGGGACTTTTCGATCCGCAACATCGAGGCCCAAAAACAGGGGGGTCCTCTGTTCACGCACGACTTCACAACCTCCTACGCGCTGCACGTCAACCTTGGGGTGCAGAGGGAAATCGCGGCGGAGTTGGTTGTAACCGCCGACTTCGTCTACCGTCGGTTCGTTCACGTCTGGCTCGCCAACATCGACTACAACCGCTTCAACAGCGTTCGCGGGCCGGTCATCCCGACCTCCACCGGCCCAATCATCGCTCACACCAGCAGCGGGCGCGCCCGCTACGCGGGCCTGCTGGTGCGCGCAGAAAAACGGCTGGCCCGTCGGACCCAGGTGCTGGCCTCCTACGCGCTCTCCAGCGACGTGGGCCTCCGGACCGGCGGCAACGTCGTCGGTTTCAACAACGACAACTGGTTCGACAACTTCGGCCCGCTGGATCGCGACCGCCGCCACATCCTGAATGTCTCGGCAGTGGTCGAGCTGCCGAAACGGCTTCAGGCCGGCTTCAACTCGTCTTACTACAGCAAGCTGCCTTTTACGGCGTACCTGAACAACTTCGACCTCAACGGCGACGGCTACTCCACCGACGCGCTGCCGGGAACGAAGGTGAATCGGTTCCAGCGCGGGCTGGGTAAGAGCGACCTGGCCCGGCTGGTCGAGGAATTCAACCGGAACCTGGCCGGCTCGCGAACCCCGCGCGGGCAGTTGATTCCGCGCGTCACGCTGCCGGCCAACTACGAGTTTGGCGACAGCTACTTCACCCAGGATTTGCGGCTGAGCCGCGCGTTCGCCTTCCGCGAACGCTGGCGTCTGGCGCTGATCGGCGAGGTGTTCAACGTGTTCAACGTCGCCAACCTCACCGGCCACAGCGGCAACCTGCGCGAGACGACGAACTTCGGTCAGGCGACCAACCGCGTATTTCAGGTCTTCGGCTCGGGCGGGCCGAGATCGTTCCAGTTGGCGATGCGGGTGAGTTTTTGAGTCTGCGGCGTCAGATGCCGGGTCAGTGCTATGCTGGGAGAGTATCGATGAACCCTTTGTTGAAGCGTATCTCGGTCGATCCCAACGTGTGCTTCGGCAAGCCGTGCATTCGGGGGACGCGTCTGTGGGTGTCCCTGTTGCTCGACCTGCTCGCCTCGGGAGCAAGCATAGAGGAAATCCTCGCGGAGTATCCGCAGCTGCAACGAGAGGATATTCTTGCTGCCATCGCCTACGGCGCGGAAATGAGTCGGGAACGGTTTGTGGATCTGCCCAACACAAGCGCCGCGTGAGGTTCAAACTCGATGAGAACTTTGGCAGTCGAACACTGACTCTCTTCCGCCGGGCGGGACACGATGCCGATACCGTTCGTGAGGAAGGCATCGCGGGTTGCTCGGACAACGACCTTTTTCAGGAGTGTGTGCGACGCTCGCGGTACCTTGTGACACTGGACTTGGATTTCGCGGATGTCATTCGGTTTCCTCCTCATTTAGCGGCAGGTATCGCCGTTATCCGCCTTCCGAAGAATCCGAGCCTGCGACTGCTGGAGCGCTTGATATCAGAGTTACTGAGCGCGCTTACACACGAACGCCTCGAAGGTCGCTTGTCGATCGTCGAAGTCGGTCGCATCCGAGTCCACCACTCTACGATCGAGGGCGAGTAGTTCGGCTTCTCCCCCGCTGCTACTGCCCGCCGTCCTTCCGCTCCCCCATCCAGACGTTGCCCGACCGCTGATTCAGCGTGAAGACGATCCGGTTGCGGCTCACCGCCAGGCCCATTTGCGCGGCCGGCAGGTCGGAGGCGGAGAGCTGGGCGCGGTGGAGGTGTTGGACTTCCAACAAACCATGGGGCAGCGGTCGGCCTGCGGGGTCCAGACGCTGGGCCCAGAGACAACGAAAGCCGTCCCGGTCCGAGAAAAAGTACAGAAGCCTTCCATCCGGCGACCACCGGGCATGGGAGTCGCGTTCCTGACCGCCGGTCACGGGGATGGGCGCGCCGATCTTGTCGCCGGCCAAAGCCGCAACAAAGATCTGCCCGCGGCCCGGGTCGGGATTTCGGCCGAAAGCGACCCAGCGGTTGTCGGGGGAAAGGGCGAGATCGACGCCGACCGGTCCTGCAAGCTTGACCCTCTCGCCGGAGGGAATCTTCAGAAGGCTCACGTCTCTCGAGGCGCCGAAGGGGAACTGGAACAAAAGGATCGTTCCGTCGGAGGACCATGCCGCGGGCCAGCCGCAGTCGTCGCAGAGCTTTTGAGGCAACCCCGTGGGCCCATTGGGGCCCAGCGTTACCAGGTAGCTGACCAATCTCCGGTCTTCCAGGACTGCGTAGGCCACCTTTGTCCCATCCGCGGTGATTTCGGCGCCGGCTGCCCTGCCGGAAGTTGCCGCCAGGACGGTTTCGCGGCCGTCTGCCAGGTTCTTCAGGCGGAGGCCAAGGTTGCCACGCCGGCCGGAGACGAAGACGAGCTTGCTGCCGTCGGCGGAGAGGCCGGGGAAAAGATCATCGGCGGCGTCCTGAGTGAGTCGCGCCATCTCCCCTGTGACCTTTCCTAAGGCGGCATCGACGGGCAGGCTCCACAGGTCGAGATTCTCGGCGAGGCTGGCGAACACCAGGCGTCCGGAGCTGGCGGCGGCCGACGGCTGCGCTTCCCGGCCGGTCCCGGAGGTGAGCCGCTGCGGTTCGCCAATGATCTGCGACGTGGCTGGATCCAGGGTCACCTGCCAGAGGTTGGTGCTGTCTCCCTGAGAGGCGGAAAACAGGATCCGATCGCCGGCGAGCCAGTCGCCGACGGTGATGAATTCGGTCAGGCCGAGGCGAGAGAGGATGGGGAACGCCCCGGTCTTGACCGCAGGGCCGCCATCGAGCGGCGCCACCCACCAGTCGCTCCTCTCCGCAAGGGGGACGCCGCGGGCGGTGGCCCTAAACAGCAGCCGCTTGCCGTCCGGCGACCAGACCGGGTAACCAGCGGAAGCCATCTCGGCGAAAAGCTGCCGCGGCGCGCCGCCGGCCGCCGGCGTCACGTAGATCTTTCCAGTACCCGGAGCCATCAGCGAGCCGCCCCTATGCCCCACCGTATAGGCGATCAGTTTGCCGTCGGGGGAAAACCACGGCCGCCGGCCCTGCGCGGCGATCAGCCGCTCGTCGCCGCCGCCCAGAGTCGAGACCACGTAGATCCCGCCCCCTTCCCGCTCGGAGCGGAAGGCGATGGAGCTCGAGTCGGGGGAAAACGCCGCGTCGCTATCGTCGGCGAGATGGTTGGTGAGTCGCACGGACTTGCCGCCGGCCACCTGCTGCACCCAGATGTCCAGATTCCCGTCGCCGCCGCGATCGGAGGCGTAGGCCACCAGCTTCCCGTCCGCTGAGATTGCCGGATCGCTGGTCAGGCCGGAGTCCGAGGTGAGCCGGGTCAGAACCAGGCTCTCGGTGGGCGCCGGGGCACGAAAAAGC
>Ga0247727_10015966_pt1 | contig 12209 bp, 10 predicted proteins | sample WisWelCaveWW1625_FD_202498 | JGI IMG/M metagenome (GOLD analysis project Ga0247727, IMG submission 202498) | Biofilm microbial communities from Wishing Well Cave, Virginia, United States - WW16-25 | ecosystem: Environmental > Aquatic > Deep subsurface > Groundwater > Cave microbial mat | place...
CTCCCGCCAGCTGTCGACCTCGAGCTGGCTGGCAACTGCTCCGACCGGCCGGACCGGGCATGGGTGGAGCGGGAGCTAGGCGCCTTCCTTCACGCGGTCGAGTCAGCGACGGGACAGACCGTGGTCCTCTACGTCGGCGACGACTTCGAGGTCGAGTACCACCTCCGAGACGAACTCGACCGGCCGATCTGGCAACGCCGGATCCTGATCCGTCCCGACTTCGACGGCTGGTGGATCTGGCAGGTCCACGGCTACGCGTCAATCGACGGCATCGAAGGCGGCGCTGATCTCGACGTTATGCGCGGCACGCGGCCGTGATCCCTCTGCACCGGCCGGAATATCACTTTTGAAAGGCGCTGGTGCTTCCGTATCGCATTCTCGACGCACGAGGTCCAAGTCATGGCTCAGCGTGACCCCAAATGGAGCGTCTTCCGGGCTTTGGCCCGTCGCGCCCGCTAACCCACGCAATGAAGCGGGAGCGCATCGAGTTGGGGTCCAACTGACGGCTATTCGATGAGTGAGTGCAGCCGCGTTCGGAGTTCTTGGGCGCGTTCGTAGGCTTCATCTGGATGGAGCACCGGGCAGTCGTAACCCAAGATCTCGAACATGGCACCGGCGGAGGCCTTCGTGAACCTGACCGAGCCATCTTCCTCAATTGCCTCGATCCCGTCTCCCAACTGGGCTCGGTTGGAAAATCCGACTGCGGTCGCCAGATCCATGCCCTCTGGTAGAAGAATCTCGATCGAGCCCGCAGCAAAGAGTCCATCGAACCCGCCCGCAAGCCCATTCGGTGCGGTGGCGTGGTCGGTGACTGGCGACTTACCTAGCAAGAGCCGTACGTTCTTGACAGCGGAGGCTGCGGTTCGTTCGCCAACCGCCCTGCTCTTAGGGATTCCACGTCCCGCCTCCTCCAGCAGCGATCGAACGTCGAGTTCGGCGCTTACGTCCTCGCCGTTGTAGTGGACCCGCAGGTGGAAAGTGCTGGGATCAAGTCCCTCTTCCTCACTGAGGTCCATCCAGAAATAAACGACGTGATAGTGGTGAGCGATCAGCTCAATGCGAACTTCGCTAGGTTCGACCGAGAGGCGTCGAGCCGCTGCCAGCGTTAGACCAGGTCGCAACAGATCGGAGTTCCCGGCGCCGCAGGTCGGAGCCATACCGAGCTTCCCCAGCACCGGGTTCACGGCATCGGGAAAGGCGATATTCACTACCGGAGTCCCGGGCGCAGTCCGTTGCAAAGACTCCATCACCCAACGGGCCGGGACGAGGTGGAACGGGATCCAAGGCCCGAAACGAGCTTCTGATTCCAGACGACGCCATTGTTCAAATGGCAGCTGGGTGATGACCCACCACGACTGCAGAGTGGCGGCGTTTACGACTGCGTCGGGCCGGAAATCGGTGAATGCCCGATCGAGGGCGTCCGGATCCGACACGTCAACCGCACCAATCTCAATATTTGGAGTTCGGTCCTGATAGAGCGCAATTGCTGCCGCATCAGCGGCCGCCATCGAGGCTCGGGGTCCGTCCACGTCAAGGGCCAGAACGTGCCCGACCTCGTCGGCCACCGCCAGCCGTCGAAGGACCGCGGCCCCGACGTCACCCGCCCCAACAACAGCTACCCGAGCATTTCGATCGGCCATGGCCACTTGTTTAGCTCGTATCAAGCAGGCGGAGAGATCGATTGCTGCTTGCAATCAAAGCGCCGGCGACCCTAGACGAAACCAGAAAGCGTTGTCCTGCCCCGTCAGTTTCGATGGCGCCCCCGGGAGGATTCGAACCCCCGGCCAAGAGCTTAGAAGGCTCCTGCTCTGTCCACTGAGCTACGGGGGCGTGGCCGAACCCGAAATTCTACCGCCGCCGCCTTCCCGAACGAGCTACGGGGGCGTGGCCGAAACCGAAATTCTACCGGCGCCGCCTTCCCGAACGAGCTTCCAACCCCCACCATGCCACACCACCAACCTATTTATCCGTGTGCCCTTCCAAAACGGCTTTCAACCGTTTCAGGTCCTTTCGGTTGGCGCGACGCATCGCCGTCGCCATGAACGGAGCAAGCAATTTGGAGAAGCCGGCCGGTTCGCCCCGATTCCGCAGTGTCATTCGTGTTGCCCCGTTTGGTGCATCGGTCCAGGTGTAGGTGGTCTCCATGGCAAAGGGACCGTCGCGGGTACTCATGACCAACCGATCGCCGTGGACTAGCTCCCTGACCTCGTAGGTGTAGGCCAGCCGCCGTCCGAGGAATTCGGCGACGAAGTCCATCCGAGACCCGACAGTCAAAGGTGGGGGAGTTCGCCACTCAACTTTCTTGATGTTCTGATACCACTCACTGGCGTTGCTCGGGTCAACGGTGTATCCCGCAACCTCTTGGCGAGGCCGGTTGATCACAATCGCGGTGGTCACGTCGGTAGCCAACTTATCCTCCTCAGGAGATCTGGCGCCAGTCCTCGAATCGAGGTTTGACGCTGCACAACGGATAAAGCACGTCGGTGAATTTGATCACCGCTTCGCTTGTTCGATGAGCCGCTTCGGCATGGTCGTCGGCGAATGCCATCAGATGGAGGAACTCGGTCGGACGGTCCGCCGACTGCCACGACTCGTACATGACCGTACCGGGTTCCTGAGCGGTGTGAGCGACAAATGTTCGGATGGCACCGAGGGCTTCCTGCATGCCTTCAGGAATAACTTCGAATCTCGCAGTTTTTCGTATCGTCATGCCGATACCTCCTCCTCGTTGATCAGGCTCTCAATTAGCCGTCGTACGATCGATCCCCAGCCGGTTCGATGAGCCTCCGCGGTTTCTACCGGCAGCCCGTCGTGAACCAACACCAGCCGAGTGCCCTCGCCTTCGGGTGCAAAGGAAACGGTGACGACGCTCGGTGCGTTTCCGGTGTAGCGCGAGCTCCAGGTGAAGGAGAGCAGACAAGGGGGAGTGATGGTGAGGTACTCACCGAGGTGTTCGATCTTTATGCCCTCACCAGACATCACTACTCGAAGCCGTCCGCCCACCCGGACGTCGGCCTCGACCGTTGCCTGTCCAGTGGGCGAGAACCACTGGCTCATCGAAGCGGGATCGGTCCAGGCGGCGAACACGGCCTCGATCGGAGCAGGCAGCAATCGCTCGACACGAACCTGATCGTTGTTCACTCAGCGCCGCTCCCGATAGGACCCGAGGTAAGCCTCCAACCTATCCAACCGCTCTTCCCAGAAATGCTGATAAGTGTCGATCCAGGCCCCGGCGTCGACCAGCGGTCGGGCGTCGAGGGTAAGCAGATGTTCCCGTCCTCGCTTTGTTCGCGAGATGAGACCCGCCTCCTCTAATACCCGGATGTGCTTGGAAACGGCCGCCAGCGACACATTGAACGGTTGGGCCAAGTCGGTGACACGCAGCGACTCCGGTTTCAGACTCTCCAGCATGACACGACGAATCGGGTGGGAGATGGCGTCGTAAGTCTTGGTCAGACGTTCAACCATTTGGTTAAACGTTAGCACTCGGCGATCGAGAGGGCCAGCGGCCCTACCGGGTGGCCCGGTCCACCCCTCACGGGCGTAGCTGGGTACCTCTAGACTGCCGCCGGGTCCGTGCAGAACCCGCATGGTGGCCGTAGCTCAGACGGTTAGAGCGCCAGGTTGTGGCCCTGGAGGTCGGGGGTTCAAGTCCCCTCGGTCACCCAATCTTTTCAGTCATTCGAAAACGGAGCAAGAGCTTGACCGACCAAGACACCTTCGAGCGAACGCTGACGATCGTGGTGACCGAGGCCGAGATCGATTCCGCCAAAGAACACGCCGCCCACCGGCTTGGTCAGGGAGTGAGCATCAAGGGTTTCCGTCCCGGCAAGGCCCCCCGCAAACTGATTGAGGCCGCCATTGGCTCCGAGAAGCTGCGCCGGGAGGCGATCGACGACATCTTGCCCGACCGAGTGAACGAGCTGCTTACCGAACAGGAATTGCGACCGGCATTAACCCCCCGGCTTGCCGCCCTGCGAGACGTTCCGGCCGGTGTCGAAGCCGACGTGACAGTCACTCTTTGGCCGGAGCTCGCCGAGCTTCCTGATTATCGGGGGCGGCATTTCACGGTGCCCGACCCGGTTCTTACCGAAGACGACGTCGCCCAACAGATCGAACGTATGCGAGAGCAGTTTGCCCACCTCGAACCAGTCGAACGAACCGCTGAGCAGGGCGATGTTTTGGCGCTCGACATATCAGCCGACTCCGAAGGTCGGCCCTTGGAACCCCTCACCACAAGAGATTTGCTCTATGAGTTGGGGAGTGGCGCCCTTGTCAACGATGCCGACCACTACCTGGTTGGGCTGTCGGCGGGTGAGTCTGTTTTCTTCCCATCGGTGGTTCCCGAAGGATTCGGCGAACTGGCCGGAACCAACGCCGAGTTCTCGATCCTCGTTAACGAGGTCAAGGTGAAAGTGCTCCCCGAGTTCACCGATGAATGGGTGGCCGACGTGACCGAGTTTGACACCGTCGAGGAGTTGCGAGATTCGCTCACCGTCCGTATGGCCGGAATCAAGAATCGCCAGGTCAAAGAGCTATTCCGTCAGCTCGTCCTCGCCACCTTGATCACCGAGATGAGTATCGACCTCCCCGACGCATTGATCAGCGCCGAGATGGAGAACATCTTTCACCGGTTCATGCACCGGCTAGAGACCGAGGACGTGGGGCTCGACGATTACTTGTCGCTGACCGAACAGGACCGAGAGTCCTTTCTCGAGGACGTGGCCGCACAGGCCGTCGAAGCACTTCGCACCAGGCTGTTATTGGATCGCATCGGGCAGGAGGAAGGCGTCGAACTCGTACCAGGGGAGTTGGACCGCGTAGTTGAGAATCTGGCTTCGGCGTCATCTGATCCCGAGCGGTTTCGAACCGGTCTTTCCCAGGGTGCCCCTTTGCTGTCGCTGGCCGGTGATATCCTGAGGCAAAAGGCGCTCGACGCGGTCGTAGCAGCTGCGGTACCTGTTGATTCCGATGGCAACCGCATCGTTTTCGAAAGCGACGAAGTCGAGGTGGATGCAGTCGCCGAGGTTGTAGCAATCGCCGAGAGCGAGGTAGAAGCAGAAGTGATTCCGGAGGTCGCCAATGAGGATTGAAAACTACGTAGTCCCCAACGTCATCGAGCAAACACCGCGCGGCGAACGCTATTTCGACATTTTCTCCCGCTTGCTCAAGGACCGGATCATCTTCCTCGGTACCCCGATCGACGACGTCGTGGCCAACCTGATCATGGCCCAGCTCCTCCATCTGGAGTCGGAGGACCCCGACAAGGACGTCTGGCTCTACATCAACTCTCCGGGGGGGTCCATCACATCGCTTTTCGCAATCTACGACACCATGCAGTACATCAAACCGGCGGTTAATACCGTCTGCATGGGAATGGCAGCCTCGGCGGCAGCGGTGATCCTGGCAGGAGGCGCGAGCGAGAAGCGGTTCGCCCTTCCCCACGCTCGGATGATGCTCCACCAGCCCCACGGTGGAGCCCAAGGCCAGGCCACCGACATCGAGATTCAGGCCCGGCTGATAGTCCAAATGCGGGAACAGCTCAACCGGATTCTCTCCGAGCACACCGGCCAAGAACTGGCGAAGGTCACCACCGACACCGAACGTGATTTCTGGATGACCGCCCCGGAAGCCAAGGATTACGGGATCGTCGATGCGGTACTCACCCGGCGGGAGCTTGCTGCTGTAGCCTCTTGAGGCGATCGAGGTAGCCTCTTAACCAACCAAGGAGAACCCCCGACATGGCCAAGTTCGGCGAAAGCGGTGACCTTCTCAAATGCAGTTTCTGCGGCAAGTCGCAGAAACAGGTCAAGAAGCTGATCGCTGGTCCTGGGGTCTATATCTGCGACGAGTGCATCGACCTCTGTAACGAGATCATCGAGGAGGAGTTCTCCTCGACCGAAGAGGTCGTCCTCAACGAGCTACCCAAGCCCCGAGAGATCCGCACCTTCCTCGACGACTACGTAATCGGCCAGGAGGATGCCAAGAAGATCCTGGCAGTAGCCGTCTACAACCATTACAAACGCATCCGTTCGAGCGGTCACAGCAAACGAGACGACGTCGAGTTGCAGAAGTCCAACATCGTGCTGATCGGTCCGACGGGTTGTGGGAAGACCCTGCTGGCCCAGACGCTGGCCCGTCAGCTCAACGTCCCCTTTGCCATCGCCGACGCCACCGCTCTCACTGAGGCGGGGTATGTCGGCGAGGATGTCGAGAACATTCTTCTCAAGCTCATCCAGGCCGCCGATTACGACGTCAAACGTGCCGAGCAAGGGATCATCTACATCGACGAGATCGACAAGATCGCCCGCAAGGCCGAAAACCCCTCGATCACCCGCGATGTGTCGGGGGAAGGGGTCCAGCAAGCCCTCCTCAAGATTTTGGAGGGGACGGTTGCTTCGGTCCCGCCCCAAGGTGGGCGCAAACATCCCCACCAGGAGTTCATCCAGATCGAGACCACCAACGTGCTGTTCATCTGCGGCGGCGCCTTCGCCGGTCTCGAAGAGATCATCTCCAACCGGATCGGGCAAAAAGCGGTCGGCTTCGGTGCCGAGATCCGGTCGCGGCGGGACGGAAGGCCGGGGGACATCCTGGCGCAAGTTCTCCCCGAGGACCTTTTGCGATTTGGTCTGATACCCGAGTTTGTCGGTCGGTTACCGGTGGTGGCGACCGTCGACGACCTCGACAAGGATTCTCTGATGCGCATCCTGACCGAGCCTCGCAACGCACTCATCAAGCAGTACGCCCGGATGCTCGAACTCGATGGTGTCGAATTGGAACTCGCCCCCGACGCCCTGGTGGCCGTTGCCGAGTTGGCCCTCAAGCGGGGGACGGGCGCTCGCGGGCTGCGAGCCATCCTCGAAGAAGTGCTCCTCGACACGATGTACGACCTGCCCTCGAGAACCGACATCGGTCGGGTAGTGATCGATGCCAAGGTTGTCAGGGAACGGGTCAGTCCGACTCTGGTGCCTCTGCCGCTCCCCGAAGAGCGCAGCGCTTAGACGATTCAACCCGCTACTTCGCCGAAATTCTCGCAGAGCCGGGCAGGTTGAGATATCGTTGACTATGGGCCGTTAGTCCCATTGAGGGCGTCTCAAATAGTCAGTTAAATGGTGATCGGACGTCCTTGACCAAGGAGCGACCACTGCTACAAAGAGTGACTAAGAAACCACAGATTGTGGTTTTGGGGCGAAAAATGGGAGGCGTAGACCTTCGATCCGAGTAACGGGCACCCATAGGATCGAAGCGAGCCAGTGGTGCGACCGGCCTTCCCCAAGGTGAGCCAGGGGAGGCGAACAAATGAAGAGCGGGCAAACGAGGAGGCTGGCGGCCTCAGCCACGATCGCAATTCTGTTTGCGACGTTGCTGATAGCCGGCCCAACTGCGGCTCTGGCGGATGGAACAGAATACGGGGGTAACCCCAACTGTGCCACCTTCGACGAGTCGTGGAACGAAGGCAAGGTGGAACCACCGGCCGACGGCACTTACAACTTTGGTGGTGTGCAGATCACCATCGACGTCTATACCGTCGACCTAGGTCAGGTGTTCGATTGGACGTCCAACACGCCGATCGAAGCCGTCATCGTCAAAGGTGGACCTAATTCGTTGGTGTATTTCTACGACCCGGCCGCCACTGGCGACTCCGGGTTGCATGCACCTATCAACCCCACCAACGGGCAATATCCGGGTTTGAGCCACATCGCGTTCTGTTGGGGTGAGGAGCCGCCAACAACGACCACGACGGTGCAGGACACCACCACAACCGTTGTGGAGACGACGACCACGGTTGAGCAAACGACAACCACGGTGGAACAAAGCACGACAACGACCGTGCCCCAGAGCACGACAACGACAATCGTTACCTCGACCACGAGGCCGACTTCGACCACGGCGCCTCCGACGTCGACCACGGCGCCGCCGACCTCAACGACCGTGCCGCCGACCTCAACGACCGTGCCGCCAACGTCGACGACGCTGGTGGGGGCGCTTGGTAACTACATCTGGTTCGATGAGGATGGCGACGGTGAGCAAGATGGTGGCGAACTGCCGGTTCCGGGGGTGTCCGTCGATCTGCTCGATGACGAGGGCAACGTTTTGGCCAGTGATGTCACCGACGTGAGCGGTTTCTACCTGTTCGAAGGTCTCGAAGCCGGCACTTACCAGGTGCGGGCCACGGCGCCAATCGGGTTCGGGTGGACCGTTCCGGACGCCAGCGACGATGCCACCGACAGCGACATCTTGGCATCAGCCGACGACGATGCCGTGGCCGAGACCGGACTCATAGCGCTCGGCGCCGGCGAAGTCGATCTCACCTGGGATGGCGGACTCGTCGTCTTGGTGGGAGGGATCCAGGTCACAACGACCACCCAAGGTAACAACGGCACGCTGCCCTTTACGGGTATCGAGACCGAGAGCATTGCCGGTTTGGGTCTTGCTCTCGCCGGGCTGGGAGTGCTCTTCCTGGCCTTCCGCCGGAGGGAAGACAAACCAACCAACTAACGCTCGCAACGCTTCACTGGCAAGGGAGCCCCGGTCGGTGACCGGGGCTCCCTCCATTGGTGGCCACCGGGGTCAACGACCTGCCCGGCTAATAATGGGGGTCGCATGAACCCCACCTACCAACCGGCCGAAGTCGAGTCCGGCTGGTATGACCGCTGGGAGAAGGCGGGGGTTTTCCGACCCGAATGGCGACCGGGGGGAGAGCCCTTTTGCGTTGTGATACCGCCCCCCAATATCACGGGTTCGCTGCACATGGGGCACGCCCTCAACTTGACCATTCACGACGTTGCCGTGCGTCGGGCTCGTATGCAGGGGCGAGCGGCCTTATGGGTCCCCGGCACCGACCACGCCGGGATCGCCACCCAAAACGTCGTTGAACGCTCACTGGCCGAGCGCGGCCAGAGCCGTCACGACATCGGTCGCGAGGCGTTCATCGATCTGGTCTGGGAGTGGAAGGACCGATACGGATGGCGGATCACCGAGCAGATAAGACGGCTCGGTTTCTCGTGTGACTGGACCCGGGAGAGGTTCACCCTGGATGAGGGTTTGTCGGCAGCGGTCCGGCATGTCTTCGTGAGCTTGTATGAGGAGGGGCTGGTCTATCGAGGCAACCGAATCATCAATTGGTGCCCCTTCTGCGGCACGGCCCTTGCTGAGATCGAGGTCGAATACGAGGAGACCGACGGCGACCTTGTTTTCATCGACTACCCCTTGACCGACGGTGACGGCGCCATCACGATCGCCACCACCAGGCCCGAGACGATGCTTGGCGACACAGGGGTGGCCGTTCATCCCGACGACGAGCGCTACCAGCACCTCGTGGGGCGGACCGTCACATTGCCGCTGGTCGGAAGGACTATCCCGATCGTCGCCGACGCGGAAGTGGATCCAGGCTTTGGCACGGGGGCCGTCAAGGTCACACCGGCTCACGACCCCCTCGACTTCGACATCGGTGCCCGCCACGGGTTGGAGGCCATCAGGATGATGGACCTGGCCGGGCGAGTAATCGTTGAACCGTTCGCCGGGTTGGACCGGTTTGAGGCTCGCACGGCGGTGCGGACCGGTCTCGAGGAGGCAGGTCTTGTCCACGAGGTGCGACCCCACCGTCACTCGGTCGGTCATTGCTACCGGAGTGGCACCGTTGTTGAGCCGATTCTCTCGCTGCAATGGTTCGTCAAGGTGCGACCCCTGACTGAGCCTGCCATGGCGGCGGTGGTCGACGATCGCACCCAGTTCTTGCCCGAGCGCTGGGAGAAGGACTACCTCCATTGGATGGAGAACCTGCGTGATTGGTGTGTATCGCGCCAGATTTGGTGGGGCCATCGGATCCCCGCCTGGTACTGCGAATGCGGCGAGGTAGTGGTGGCTCGCGTCGACCCCGATCGGTGCCCCCGCTGCGGCAACACCGAACTGACCCAGGACGAAGATGTCCTCGACACCTGGTTCTCTTCGGCGCTCTGGCCGTTCTCGACCCTGGGGTGGCCGCAATCGACAGCCGACTTGGCTGCCTACTACCCAAACACAGTGCTGATCACCGCGTTCGACATCATTTACTTCTGGGTTGCTCGGATGATGCAAATGGGCATCCACTTCATGGGAGACGTCCCCTTCCGGACGACCGTGATTCATGGCTTGGTGCGCGATAGCGCCGGCTTCAAGATGTCCAAGTCGAAGGGCAACACGATCGATCCACTCGATGTCGTGGCGGAGTATGGGGCAGACGCCCTCCGGTTGGCACTCCTCCAGTCGGCGAACCCGGGCCAAGACGTTCCCATCGAGCTCGAATGGGTCGAGGGGACCCGCAAGTTCGGGAACAAGTTGTGGAACGCAGCTCGTTTTGTTGCAGGCCACATTCCACCGCGGTCGATCCCTGCCAACGGTGGGTACCCCGACCAACCGTCGGTGATAGATCGCTGGGTCATCGCCCGTCTGGGGGAGGTGATCGCCGCCTTCGATAGGTCGTGCGACGTTTATCGATACTCGGATGCCTTCTCAACGCTTTACAACTTCGCTTGGTCGGAGGTTTTCGACTGGTACCTCGAGATGGCCAAGGTCACGCTGGCGGGACCCGAGGGCGATTCCACCAGGCAGACCCTGGGGGCCGTCTTCCGTGACCTGCTCAAGCTCTTCCACCCGGCGATCCCCTATCTGACCGAAGAACTCTGGGCCGAACTCGTCGGGGACGGTTTGGTAGCCGGATCGGATTGGCCGGTTGTTCCTCAGGTTGAACCCGTTACCGGAATGGGTGCCGTCCAGGAACTGGTCACAGCCATGCGGCGGTTTCGTGCCGAACACGGTCTGGCGCCCGGTCGAGCGATAGTCGCCCAAATCGTCGACCTTGAAGGGGCGCTGGACGGCCTGAGCCTGGAGTTGGTTGGGGCGCTGGCGAGGAGCAACCTTTTTATGGTCGCCGAGGCGCCGACAAGGGGCCATTCCCGAATAGGGGAAGGATCGATAACGGCATTCGTCGACCTCGAAGGCCTGGTCGACATCGACGGGGAACGAAACCGGCTCCGAGGCGCGATTGAGGACGCCCAACTCGACCTTGATCGAGTGAACGCCAAACTGGACAACCAGGCATTCCTGGCCAAGGCTCCCGCCGAAGTGGTCGACAAGCAACGCACCAAGCAGGAGAGGTTGGCCGGTCTGATCGACGGGCTACGTCGTCAGCTCGAGTCGCTTTGACCGACAGGTCGTTGTGAATTACCAGGAGGCCGTCGAATACCTCGACGCCCACATCGGGTATGGGATGCATCCGGGACCGGAACGAGTCGGAGAACTGCTCGACCTGATGGGTCATCCGCAGCAGTCGTATCCGATAATCCACGTTGCCGGGTCCAATGGCAAGACCAGCACCTCACGGATCGCGTCAATGCTCCTGGTTGCCCATGGTCTGACCACCGGAACTTTCACCTCTCCCCACCTGGAACGGGTTGAGGAACGATTGGCTCTGAACGGGGTGGATGCCTCGCATGAGCAATTCGCCGAAGCGGTGAGCGATGTTGCCGCTTTCGCCGATCTCTACAACGCCCGGACGGGGGTCAACCTTTCGTATTTCGAACTCACCACCGCCGCCGCCTTCGCCTGGTTTGCGGCTGAAGCGGCGGCCGCCGCTGTGGTTGAAGTGGGGCTGGGGGGGCGTTTGGACGCCACCAACGCCGCTACCGGACAAGTGGCGATCGTCACCAGCATCTCGCTCGAACATCGTGAGTACCTGGGCGACACCATCGGTGCCATCGCATCGGAGAAGGCCGCAATCGCCAAACCGGGTTCGACCGTCGTGACCGGGCATCTGGAGGACGACGCCCGCCGGGCCGTCGCCCGCCGGGCCGCCGAGGTCGGTGCGCCGCTATTCCAGATCGACAAGGACTTTGGAATCGACGAGGCCGAACTGGGAATCGGTGGATGGCTGTGTGAGGTGGCCGGGATCCACTGGTCATATCCCGACGTCTTCCTTCCACTTCGAGGCCGCCATCAAACCGCCAACCTGGCGGTGGCGGTGGCAGCCACCGAGTGTCTGTTGGGAAGGTCGCTCGATCCGCAAGCGGTGATCGACGGAGCCGCCGCCGTCCGTTCACCTGGTCGGATGGAGCTGTTTCCCGGCGGACCGATGGTCTTGTTGGATGGTGCTCACAACACTGAGGGATTCCAGATCCTCGCCGATGCGCTTTCCGAGGAGTTCCCTTCCACAAAGTGGGTGCTGGTTTTCG
>Ga0247727_10015967_pt1 | contig 12209 bp, 10 predicted proteins | sample WisWelCaveWW1625_FD_202498 | JGI IMG/M metagenome (GOLD analysis project Ga0247727, IMG submission 202498) | Biofilm microbial communities from Wishing Well Cave, Virginia, United States - WW16-25 | ecosystem: Environmental > Aquatic > Deep subsurface > Groundwater > Cave microbial mat | place...
TCGATCGGGACGAGCCGGCGGGGAACCGGCGCGTCCACGGGCGACGCTGCGGTGAGCGCGCCGAGCGAGACGTGGCCGGCTCGATCCCCGCTGACCGAGACGACGAACGCGGCCGGAATGTCCGACCCTTCGGTTCGCAGGGAGAGGGAGTCCCCGCACGGCGATGCGGCGAGCGGCGCGTCGAAGGTCCCGGCTCCGCGGTAGAAGAGGAAACGGTCCGTCTCCGCTCCGAGATCCTGCCCGGGCTCGCTGCACACGCGAACCAGCGCCGCGTCGGTCTCGCGCGCCGGGTAGTAGTGGCTCGGCGCGTCCTCGCGCGGAAGCGCGGCGACGCGTTCGGCGGTCGGGGGCAACAGCGCGACGCGTCCCCAGCGCAACCGCGTCGGGCCGAGGCTGCTCCCGTATGTCGAAACCGGGTCGCGGACGCGTGGATACCACTCCGTTAGGATGCCGCCCTCGAAGCGGACGGCGACGTCCACCTCGCGAGGAACGTCCGTGTAGAAGTAGAGGACCGGCGTCTCCATCCGCTGCGTGGCGACGAAGCCGAACTTCCCGCCGGCGAGCTCGGCGGCGCGGTGGACGAACGAGGGCAGGTCGTCCTCCCCCGCGAGCGGCCTCCACTCGAGGACCACCCCGTCCGAGCCGGCCACCGAGGTGAAGGTCCCCCACTCGTGGACGACGAGACGGTGCGCATCGGGGGGCGCGGACGTCGCGTCCGCGCTCGGAGCGATCGCCGGGTCCGAGCACGCTGAAAGGAGCGCGAGGAAAGAAAGAGGTCTCATGCGGGCTTCGACGTCCGGCGTACACCAGCCCTTCCCGAGCGAAGGTCAAAGGTGGGTAAAAGCCCTCAGCGCATCTGGCTGCACGGAACGAGATCGAGGTCCCTCGCATAGACCGTGAACGGCGAGGTCTGCGCCGCGCGCAGCGCCTCCTGGTACTCGGAGGCCGCGGGCTCCGACGGGCGGCGGCGAAGCCGGTCCGCGAACAGCCGCTCGTAGTGGCGATCCGGACGCCACTCGAGCCGGACGCGGACCGCGTCGCCGCGCGCGTCCGTCGTCCACTCGATCCGGCGGCGCTCGCCGGGGGCGAGCCGCGTATCGCGAAGCTCGCGCCAGCCCTCTCCGCCCGCCGCGGTCACGTGGCGGCCGATCTCGACCGTCTTCTCCGTCCCGTCCACGACCTCGCCGCCCGGATCGAGCAGCGCGAAGTGAACGCGCGCCTCGGGGGTCGGCGTCGTCGGGAGCATGTGCCCGGCGCCGGCGTTCTCGATGCGGACCGTGGCCGTGGGCCGGCCGTCGCCGTCCGCACACGCCGAGGCCTCGACACGGAAGGCGGCGCGAACCGCGTCGGGGTCGTGCGCGCCGCGCCAGGTGTGCGACCGATCCGACATGTGGCAGCTCTGACAGGTGAAGCCGCGGCGGAAGTAGGGGCTGCGCACGTACTCCCTAAACGTGTCGAGCAGGGGCTTGCCGCCGACGAGCGTCAGCAGGTCGTGCTGGTGGCACGGCAGACAGAAGTCGGCGCGCTCGTACCGGCCGAGGACCGTCAGGGGGTAGTTCGCCGGAACCTGACGGCGCGGATCGACAATCGGGGGGCCGTGGCGCTCCCAGTCGCGCAGGTGACAGCCCGCGCAGGTGAGCCCGCCGCGAGACAGGTCGGCGTCGACGGAATCCTGCTCCGCGAGCGGAGCGTGGCAGTCCTTGCAGGACTGCCAGTCCTCGGTCCCGTCGTGAATCTGCGCGACGAATCCCGGACCGAGCGCGCGCGCGTGGACGCTCGTTCGCCACTCCTCGTGCTGCTTCGCGTGGCAGCGGCCGCACTGGGCAGGATCGAGCGAGGCCTCCGCGGGCGTGAGGTGCGCCGGCGGCGGTCCCTGCGCGCGCAGGGGGAACCAGAAGAGGTCGCGCTCGATCGCGAGTGTGCGCGCATCGCGCGGCGGAGGCGGGTCGGGAGTTCGGCGTCCGAAGGACGCGGGCAGTCGCGGATCGTCGCTGCCGTCCGCTCGGATGCTCCCCGCCTCCGGGGTCTGCAGCGATCGGACGAACGCCGCGACGTCGGCCATCTCCTGAAGCGTGATCGCCCCTTCGTAGGAGGGCATGGGTGTGCCGTCGAGTCCCGTGCGAAGCGATCGGACGACGTCGTCCACGCCGCGTCCGCCGCGTGGGGGTGCGAGGGTGAGGTCGTAGACGTCCGCCGGGCCGCCCTGCTCGTTGCGAAGCCGCGCGGCGGCGGGGCCGTCGCCTCGGCCCCCGGGACCGTGGCAGCTGCCACACTGTGCGCGCTCCCAGACGGCGCGCCCCCGTCCGACGTCGAAGGCCGGGAGCGCGGGGCGGCCGATCGACCGGCCCTCGGCGCGCGCCGCGAGCCGCGGCGAGAGCGACCGGACGTGCAGTGCGATCGCGGTGATCTGCGAACGCGTGAGGGACCCCGCGAAGGCTGGCATGCCGGTGCCCGCGACGCCGGCGCCGATGGTCCGCTCGATGTCGGCGAGGCGCGGCGCCTCCCCGGACGACGTCGACCGCCACTTGTAGGTGCCGCGGGCGATGTCGGCGGGCGGCGGGTCCCAAAGGTGCGCGGCCGGCCCGTCGCCGGCGCCGCCGACGCCGTGGCAGGCGACGCAGAGCCGCTCGTAGAGCGCGGCGCCCGACGGATCGTCGTCGGCCGCTGCGGGCACGGCGGCGAGCAGCAGAGCGAGACCGAGCTTCATGCCCGCCCGCAGCCTACCGCGTCCGCGCAAGCCGCGCGGCGGTCCCCACGGCGTCGTCCAGCATCTTCTCCGTCAGCCGCCCCGTGTGGGTGTTCTGCTGGCTCGGGTGATAGCTGGCGACGATCGGCGGCTGACCATCGAGGCGGACGACTGCCCCGTGGGAAAAGCGCGGCCGGGGACGAGGAATCGCGGCGCCACGGGCGGCGAGGATCTCCAGCGCAGCAACGAACGCGATGCCGCCGAGCGCGAGCACGACGCGCAGGCGTTGCAAGGCGTCCAGCTCGCGCAGGACGAACGGGCGGCAGCGCGCGATCTCGGTCGGCGTCGGCCGGTTGTCGGGCGGCGCGCACCGGCAAACGGCGCTGACGAACGCGCCGCGCAGCACGAGCCCGTCGCCCCGATCGGTCGACGTCGCCTGGCTGGCAAGGCCGGCGCGGTGGAGGGCGCGGTACAGCCAGAGGCCGGAACGGTCGCCGGTGAACATGCGGCCGGTCCGGTTCGCGCCGTGCGCGGCCGGCGCGAGGCCGAGCACGAGGACGCCGGCAGCGGGGTCGCCGAAGCCGGGAACGGGCTTGCCCCAGTACTGCTGGTCGCGATACGCGCGCTTGCGGACCCGGGCAACCTCTTCCCGGTGGCGCACGAGCCGGGGGCAGGCGCGGCAGGACGCGATCTCGGCTCCGATCGTTTCGAGCAAGCGCACGGTCGAGTCGGCTATGCTCGGCACCGGGCATGGCCCAGGTCAAGGGCAGCGCAGTCACGGCCCGCATCCGCTGGGTGCGAGAGAAGCACGGGGAGGACGGCTGGCGTGCGCTCCGCGCCACGCTGGAGCCGTCGTCGCGCGCGGCGCTGGAGAAGGGCGTCTTGCCGCACGACTGGTGCGGGTTCGACGTCTTCGTCGATCTCAACGTCGCGATCGACCGGAGGTTCGGCGCCGGCGACCTGGCGCTCTGCTACGAGATGGGGCGCTACGGCGCGCAGGTGAACCTGCCGACCCTGTACCGGATCTTCCTGCGCTTCGGAAACCCGATGTTCATGTTCGAGAAGGCCGCGCGCCTGTGGCAGGTCAACTACGACAGCGGCCGTCTCGTCCCGACGGCGGAAGGGCCCGCGGAGGCGCGGATGCGGATCGAGGAGTTCGACACACCGCACCGCGCGCACTGCCTGTCGGTCCTCGGCTGGGCCTCCCGCGCCGTCGAGCTGACCGGCGCGAAGCTCCTCTTCGCCGACGAAGGCCTGTGCCGGACGAGGGGCGACGACGCCTGCGAGATGACGCTGCGCTGGAAGTAGAAGCAACAGGAGACAGGCAACAGGCAACAGGCAATGAAAATCCAGACCGCGGCGCGAGCGGGGGTTCATTGCCCGTTGCCTGTTGCCTGTTGCCTGTTGCCTGTCGCCTGTCGCCTGTTGCTTCTCGAAACCGGCCTTGCTCTGAAGAAAGCTCGCTTGGCTAACCGAGCTTCACTCCCATCGCGAGCCCTTCTCCCGTCGGCAGGATCGTCGCCTTGAACTCCCCGCCGTGCGCCAGTCGATCGTGGAACGCGAGCATGGCGGCGTGCACGGCCTCGCGGCCCGGCCGCGCGGGGGCGACGATCTCTCCGAAGAGGAACGCGTTGTCGCCCAGGACGACGCCGCCCGTCCGCAGGTTCCGGGCCGCCCAGTCGAGGTAGGCGGGGTAGCCCTGCTTGTCGGCGTCGATGAAGACGAGGTCGAAGGGGCCCTCGCCTTCGATCCTGGCGAGGAGGGTGGCCGCCTCGCCGACGTGGATCCGGACGCGCGCCTCGACGCCGGCGCGCCGGAAGGTCTCGCGCGCGACCTCGGCGTGCTTCGGATCCAGCTCGAAGGTATGCAGCACGCCGCCGGGGACCATCCCACGCAGCAGGCACACTCCGGAGTAGCCGCCCAGGGTCCCGATCTCGACCACTCGGCGCGCGCCGATCGCACGCGCGATGACCTCCAGGTGCAAGCCGTCCAGCGCCGCGACCTGGATGTCCGGCATGCCCGCGGACTCCTGGCGCGCGCAAACGTCCTTCAGGACGTCGTCGCCCGGCGCGAAGGTCCTGCCCACGTGCTCGGCGATCCGCGGGTCGTCGTTGCCGAAGGGCTTGTTCATGGGCCGTGGGATATCATGGTCCGCCGATGGAGATGGACTCGCTGCAAGATCGCTACGCTCCGAACGGTACCTGCTTCGGGTGCGGCCCGAAGAACGCACAGGGCCTGCGCATCAAGAGCGTCGCGGCGGGCGACGAGCTCGTCGCCACCTGGACGCCCGAGAAGCACCACGAGGCGTTCGAGAACATGCTCAACGGCGGCATCGCCGGTGCGCTGCTCGACTGCCACTCGAACTGGACGGCCGCGTGGCACCTCATGAAGGCCGGCGGCCTCGACGCCCCGCCCTGCACCGTCACCGCGGACTTCCACGTGAAGCTCCTGGCGCCGACGCCCACGGGCGGGCCGCTCATCATCCGGGCGAAGGTCGCAGAGCACGAGCGACGCAAGGTCGTCGTCGAAGCGACCCTCGAGGCGGGCGGAAAAGTGACCTGCACCTGCCGCGGCACGTTCGTCGCCGTCAAGGAAGATCATCCCGCGTTCCACCGCTGGTAGGGGCTGCGGCCGTCGATCCGGGGGCTGCGCCGGGCCTTCTCGGCCGGTGATCGCAGGAGCGAAGCGACGAGAACCCGGCCTTACTCGGCGTACGAAAAGGTACGCCTCCGTCGTCCCCGCCTCCGAGGGCTCCGGCTCGCTCCCCGTCTCGACGCCCTCGCCTGCCTTGTGCGGGCGTGACCGTACATCGGGCGGGCTTGGTCGATCGTTTTGACTCCACCGGGACCATCGCCTAGCGTGCCGCGCCCGTGGCGAAACCTGGGGAAACGCTCGCGAAACACGCTTCGCGAAAGCCCGTCGTCGCGTTCACGGGGTGCAACGGCTTCCTCGGCCGCAACCTCGTCGGGGTCCTCGAGGAGGACGATCGCTACGAGCGCCTCGTCCTGCTCGACCTGCTCCCTCCCCCGACCGCCGGGGCCAAGTCGCGCTTCTATCGCATCGACCTGACGCAGCCTGCCGCGGACGCGAAGATCGCCGAGGTCCTCCGCGCCGAGAGCGTCGACACGGTCGTCCACCTCGCGCTCGTCTCGAGCCCGACCTACGCGTCGGCGTGGCGGCACGAGCTCGAGGTGGTGGGCACGATGCACGTCCTGCACGCATGCGAGGCGGCGCGGACGCCCAAGCTCGTCAGCTGGAGTCAGACGATCCTCTACGGCGCCTCGCCGTCGAACCCGAACTTTCTACCCGAGGAGCGGACCCTGGGTGCCTCGGATCGCTCGGCGTTCCTGCGCGACAAGATCGAGATAGACCGCGCGATCGCGGGCTTCGGCGAGAAGCAGAACCGGACGATCGTCACGCTCCTGCGGACCTGCGCCATGCTCGGCCCGACGGTCCGCAACTTCACGACTCGCTACCTTTCGCGCCGGATCGTCCCGACGGTGCTCGGCTTCGATCCCCTGGTGCAGTTCGTGCACGAAGTCGACGCGGTGCGCTCCTTCAAGGCCTGTATCGACCGCGAGTACCCTGGCGTGTTCAACATCGTGGGCGACGGCGTTCTCCCTCTGCACACGGTGCTGCGGATCGCGGGCCGCCTCGCCCTGCCCGTCCCGCACTTCACGCTCGCCACCGCGGCCCGCCTCTCGTGGGCCGCGCAGATCGGCGAGGCCCCCGCCCCCTTCGTCGACTACCTGCGGTACCTGTGCGTCGCCGACGGTGCGAAGGCGTCGGCCGAGATGGGTTTCCGCCCCGCCTACTCGACGCGCGAGGCCGTCGTCGAGTTCGCCGGCGCCCAGATGCTGCGCGAAGCGCGCCTGCTGCGGGAGGCGGAATGAAGAAACCGAAGCCGAAGGCGAAGGCGAAGCCACAGCCGACGCCGACGCCGACGCCGACGCCGACGCCGAGGCAGAAGCCGGCGCCGAAGCCCACGATTCCAGCAGAGCCTCGCCGGCCGTCGCCTCCCTCTCGCGAGGAGCTCGATCGCGAGCGTGCGGAGATCGAGGCCCGGATCGACTCCGCCCTGCGCCTGTCCGCGGATCCGCGTGCAGGGGTCGAGGCGGCCGAGGTCCTCGGCGAATCGGCTTCTCGCCTCAAGGAGCGGCTCGGCGTCGACGAAACCGTGCCGCAGGAGCGCGGCGCTCTCGACTCCGCGAGGGACCTCCTCACGTCGCACTTCTACCTGCGGCAGTGGGGCAAGCTCGGGATGCGGACCCGCTCGGAGGAGGTCGACGAGTTCGGACTCGATCCGGTCTTCGAGGCGCGGACTCGGCCCTGGTTCGACTTCCTGTACGAGCGGTACTGGCGCGTCGAGACGACCGGCGTCCGGAACGTCCCGGAGACCGGACGGTGCCTGCTGGTCGCGAATCACTCCGGCACGCTTCCGTGGGACGGCGCGATGATCAAGCACGCCGTCCACCGCGAGCACCCGGCAAAGCGCGAGGTCCGCTGGCTCGTGGAGGACTTCGTCTTCCACTTCCCGTTCCTGGGCGCGTTCATGACGCGCGTCGGCGGCGTGCGTGCCTGCCCCGAGAACGCGGAGCGGCTCCTGCGCCAGGACCGTCTCGTGGCCGTGTTCCCCGAGGGGGTCAAGGGGATCGGCAAGCTCTACAAAGAGAAGTACAGGCTGCAGCGCTTCGGACGCGGCGGCTACGTGAAGCTCGTGCTCAAGACCGGCACGCCGGTCATCCCGGTATCGGTCGTCGGCGCGGAGGAGATCCACCCGCTGCTCGCGAAGGGAAGCCTGCTCGCGCGCGCGATGAAGCTCCCGTACTTCCCGGTGACGCCCACGTTCCCGTGGCTCGGCCCGCTCGGGCTCGTTCCGGCTCCGACGAAGTGGTTCATCGACTTCGGAGAGCCGATCGTGCTGGGCGAACCGCCCGAGGCGGCCGACGACCCGATGGAAGTGAACCGGCTGAGCGACCTCGTCCGCTCGACCATCCAGGCGATGGTCGATTCGCGCCTCCGCCAGCGACGCGGCGTGTTCTCCGGGTAGAACTACCCCTTCCCGATGGTTCAACTCGCCCTCGTGAAAACGGCGGGCGCCCGGCTTCCATGACTGGTATCATCCCCGGTTGCACGCGGGGCGAAGGTCGGAGGTCGAAGATGCGGATGTTCCTGTCGGTTCTCCTCTCGGGGTGCCTCGGAAGCGGAGGCGGCGGCGGCTTCGATGACGACGACGTGACCGGAGACGCCGACGGCGACACGGACGCCGACACCGACGCGGACACCGACGCGGACACCGACACCGACACCGGCGAAGACGTGCGCCGCGCCCCGGAGATCGGCGTCGGCGATCACACTCCGGCGTCCGTCGACTTGGCGCTCATCGCCGACGACGCGGTCCTCGCCTACCCGACCGGGATCGGCTTCCCGAGCGACAACCCCGGCGACCTGTGGGTCGTCAACCGCGACGCCGACGGCTGGACGCTGATCGATGACGTGTCGACTGCGAGCCAGGACATCCGCCGGTTCTACGACGACAGCGGGCCGCACTTCCTCAACGCTCCCTCGAGCATCGCGTTCTCGCGCAACGGGGAGCCGTTCCTCGCGACCTGCAACGAGAACGCGAACGACTACAACGGCATGGCGGCGGAGGACGGTTTCATGGGTCCGGTCGCGTGGACCACGGACCGGTCGATCTTCGGCGGCGGGGGGATGTCGCACCACGACATGGCCCACGAGGAGAACTGGTGCATGGGGATCGCGTGGTCCGAGGAACACGTCTTCTGGGCGTTTAACGGCGAGATCGGGTCCCTCGACCGCATCGACTACCACAACTGGCATCCGGACGCGGCCGGCGGACTTGGCGGGGACGACCACACGGACGGAGAGATCTTCCGCTACGCGCAAGGGCAGGTGCAGCGAGTCGTGGACGTGCCGAGCCACATGGTCCACAACCCCGCCGATGGATACGTCTACGTGAACGACACCGGGAACGCGCGGATCGTGAAGATCGACGCGACGCCCCAGTCCGGCACGCCGATCGCGGGTCGTTTCGCCGAGATGAACATGTACCGCTGCGACGCCGGGCTCGAAGTGGTCGTGGCGGCTGGCGAGCTGGAGCAGCCCTCCGGCCTGGCCCTCTTCAACGACCTCCTCTACGTCACCGACTTCGCCAGCGGACAGATCAAGGCGTTCACGCTGGCCGGCGAGCTGGTCAACTGGCTGGACACCGGAACGGGTCGCGGCATCTCCGGCATCGCGCTGACGGCGGAAGGAGTCGTGTACTTCGCGCAGTCCGTCGAAGAGGCAATCTACCGGATCGACCCCATCGTCCCGCCGGAGGGGTAGCGGGCCTGACCCTCAAAGGCTGGGCAGTCGTCCTGGGGTCGCTCGCCGGCGGCTGTGCCCGCGGACCGGCCAGCCCCGATGCGGACCCCGACGCGGGCTCGGGTCCCGCCTTCGCGTTGCTCGCAGACACGAACCGAGACGGCACGATCGGGTTCGACGACGCCGCGGGCAAGGACGAGTGCGCGCCCGGTCGCGGCGCACTGCTGCTCCCGAACTCCGACGACGACGACAGCGACGGACGCCCGGACGCCGACGACGAGGCGATCAACGGCCCGAGCGACGTCGATGATCTCTCCCAGGTCGTGCTCACGCCGTGGCCCGAGGCACAGATCGGCTCGCGGGCGGAGTTCGGGATCGACGCGGCGTCGGCTCCGAACGTCCGCGTGTTCCACACCCAGGCCCTCGTTGACGTCTCGAGCCCGGCCTTCTTGCTGGACTATTACGCGATGCGGCCCGGAGTCGTCCTGCGGTTGGAGGCCGTCCGCGCGATCGACGTCGCCGATCTTTCGGTCTTCGTGTACGACGAATTCGGTGGGCCGGTGCTCGTCGACCGGGTCCGATTCTGCGGGCAGTGACGCCTACAGCCGCGCCCCGCGCAGGCGCAGGGCGTTGCCGATCACCGAGACGCTCGAAAGGCTCATCGCGGCGCTCGCGATCATTGGCGACAGGAGAAGGCCGAAGAACGGGTAGAGGACGCCCGCGGCGATCGGAACGCCGATCGCGTTGTAGACGAACGCGAAGAAGAGGTTCTGGCGGATGTTCTTCATCGTCGCGCGCGAGAGGAGCCGCGCCCGCACGATCCCCCGCAGGTCTCCCTTGACCAGCGTGACGGCGGCACTCTCCATCGCGACGTCGGTTCCGGTGCCCATCGCGATGCCGACGGCGGCCTGCGCGAGCGCAGGTGCGTCGTTCACCCCGTCGCCCGCCATCGCCACGATCCTGCCCTCGGCCTGCAAGCGCCGGACGACCTCGCCCTTCCCTTCCGGCAGCACCTCCGCCTCGATGTGCTCGATCCCGAGCTTCTTCGCCACCGCTTCGGCGGTCGCGCGGGCGTCGCCCGTGAGCATGACGATCCGGACGCCCTCGTCCTGCAGCAGCAGCAGGCGGATGGCCTCGGGCGTGGTTGCCTTGATCGGGTCCTCGACGCCGAGGAGCCCCGCCGCCTTGCCGTCGACGGCGACGAGGACGACCGTCTGGCCTTCGGCGCGCAGCACCCCTGCGCGAGCCGGCAGGTCGCCGGCATCGACACCGAGGTCCGTCAGGTGCGCGGCGGTCCCCACGGCCACGGTCTTGCCGTCGACTTGCCCCACGACGCCCTTGCCCGTCACCGATCGGAACTCGTGGACGTCTGCGGCCGGGGCACCCTCGGCCGCCGTCCCCGCGACGATCGCTGCGGCGAGAGGATGCTCGCTCGCCTTCTCGACGGACGCCGCGAGGCGCAGCAGATCCGAACGTGCGATGTCGCCCACGACTTCGACCGTCACGAGCTTCGGCTTGCCTTCCGTGAGCGTTCCCGTCTTGTCGACGACGAGCGTGTCGACTTTTGCGAGGATCTCCAGGGCCTCGGCGTTCCTGACGAGCACGCCCGCGCCGGCGCCACGTCCCGTCCCGACCATGATGGACATCGGCGTGGCCAGACCGAGGGCGCACGGGCACGCGATGATGAGCACGGCCACGCCGTTGACGAGGCCCTGGGCGAGCGGGGCCTCGTCGCCGACCAGCGCCCAGACGACGAACGTGATCCCGGACGCGGCGACGACCGTCGGGACGAAGACCGCCGAGACGGAATCCGCGAGACGCTGGATCGGCGCGCGCGACCGCTGCGCCTCGGCGACGCGGGCGACGATGCGCGCGAGCAGGGTGGCCGAGCCGACCTTCTGCGCGCGCATCACGAGGCCCCCGGTGCCGTTGAGCGTGCCGCCCACGACGGGGTCAGCCGCGTGCTTCTCGACGGGGATGGACTCCCCGGTGAGCATCGACTCGTCGACGCTGCTCGTCCCCTCGATGACCACGCCGTCGACGGGCACCTTCTCGCCCGGACGCACGCGCAGGAGGTCTCCGACGCGGACCGTGCCGAGGTGGACGTCCTCCTCGCGTCCGTCGGGGTTGACCCGCCTCGCCACCGGCGGCGCGAGCTTCAGGAGCGCGCGGATCGCGCCGGACGTCTTCGCGCGAGCGCGCAGCTCGAGCACCTGGCCGAGCAGGACGAGGGTCGTGATGACGGCGGCCGCCTCGAAGTAGCGAGCGAGGCCGTGCTCGCCGACGAACGTGTCCGGAAAAACCGCGGGGAACGCGGTCGCCACCAGGCTGTAGCCGAACGCGACGCCCGTCCCGATGGCGATCAGCGTGAACATGTTCGGGCTGCGGTTCTTGATCGACGCCCAGCCGCGCTCGAAGAACGGCTTTCCCCCCCACAGGACGACCGGCGCCGACAGCAGGGCCTCGATCCATTTCTGCCCGAACCCCAGCGCGTGCTGCACCGGCCGGCCCGGGATCATCTCGGACATCGCAAGGACGAAGACCGGCGCCGTCAGCACCGCGCAGACCCGGAGCCGGCGCGCCATGTCGACGAGCTCCGGGTTCTCCGGCTCCTCGGCGGTCACCACCATCGGCTCGAGCGCCATCCCACACTTCGGGCAAGCGCCCGGAGCGTCGCGGACGATCTCGGGATCCATGGGACAGACGTAACGGACGGGCTCGGTCGCCGCGGCCCCCCCCTGCCCGTGCCCGTGCCCGTGCCCGTGCCCGTGCCCGGCTTCTGGCTCCTTCGCCGCCTCGAGGTACCTAGCCGGCTCCGCCCGAAACTTCTCCAGACAACCTTCCCTGCAAAAGAAGAAGGCCTTGCCCCCGTGTTCGAGCTTCCACTTCGCCGTGTTCGGGTCGACGGACATCCCGCATACAGGGTCCTTCGCGGTCGGAGCCACGCCCAGCGAACGCCGCGCGGGCCCAGGCTTCGGTGGCGCGTGCCCGTGCTCCATCGGCGCGTAATGTGCGCCCAAATCAGGCTTCGCCAAGCCCGTTTCTTAATCTTGACTTGAACTATGCGGATTCCCGTGTACACTCCCCCCATGACCGTCCACATCCTCTTCGAGAACCCCGACTGGATGCCCCCCCTTCGCCGCGCCCTGGCCGACCGCGGCCTCCCCGTGCGCGAGTGGTTCCTCGAAGGCGGGAC
>Ga0247727_10015968_pt1 | contig 12207 bp, 10 predicted proteins | sample WisWelCaveWW1625_FD_202498 | JGI IMG/M metagenome (GOLD analysis project Ga0247727, IMG submission 202498) | Biofilm microbial communities from Wishing Well Cave, Virginia, United States - WW16-25 | ecosystem: Environmental > Aquatic > Deep subsurface > Groundwater > Cave microbial mat | place...
ACGTTGAAAGTCCGGTCGCCGTGACCAGACTGAACGAACTGATCAAGTAATCCGTGTAGAGGTCGAGGAGTTGGTCATTCATGACCCCACTTTACACCCGTTTTTACATTTTGTGCGTAACGTGAGTAATTAATGTCCGGGTGCGCGCATAAATTTTCTCCAAAAATAGAGCGATTTGAGGTTTCGCGCGGACATTATTTAGTCAAAGCTCAATAGTGATTGTACTTGAGCAAGTGCGAACGTTATTGAAAGCAAAGCCATGAATACGCAAGTAGATTGCCCACATTGCCATGCAACGATTGTCCTACCGCGCACTGGAAGCGTTGTTGAAATGTTGATATGCCAAGTCTGTGGTCAACATTTCTTACCGCGCTTTTATTGCCCCAGCGCGGATGTTCCCGCGCGCCATATTTTTACGCCGACATTGTTGTACGTTGACAATATGGGCGCGCCGTATGCCTTTTGCCCCGAACACACATTTACGACGTATGCTCTCATCGCAGATGAAACATTGCGCCCTCAACCAAATCTTTTCAATACCTTCGCGCATTACCTCGACGCGATTGTATTTCGTGTCAAAATTGAAATCGAAGCTCTGCGCTGGCGTTTGACTTCACGTCAATAATTGCCGCGCTCCGAACGGATTGCCAACGGATTGGGAAAACGGATAATCGGATAAACGGATAGTGGCGCGCGCGTATCCGATTATCCGTTTATCCGCTTTAGCATCCGTTGGCAGCTCTTTTCTCACAAATCCCGCAACGACTCATTCCCCGCGCGCAGCCGCGACAGTTGAACAAAATGTTCGGGATTCAAAAAGAGCTCGTTCATCTCGCCCATCTCGTCCACCGTAATTCCACCGGGGCGGCGCATCAGGTGGTCAAGATATTGGAACGCATCTTTCGCGCCGAATCCAACGTGATGAAAACCGAGCATCCGCCGCGAGTCGCCGTCAATCACCGCTTTTTGAAATCCTGAAAGTTCGGGAATCATGAACGCAAACAACATCGAACCTTCCGCGCACGGCAGCGGAATTTCATCATTGCGGATTCCCTTCGGCGGCATCTGAATAATGTTCACGTTCTTGTAACGTTCGCGCGCCTCTGCTTCCGACAAACCCACCCATGTCACTTCGTACGTCGAGTGCAGGAAATCGGGATAATCCTGCCAACTAAATTCGTACGGCTCGCCCATGATATTGCGCGCCGCCGTCATGCCGCCTTTGCGCGCCTTGAACATTTCCATCGGCGGCCCAATCAAATCGCCAATCGCGTAAACGTTTGGCACATTCGTCTGCATTTTTTTATTGACACAAATTTCCCCACGCGCGCCCGTCTCGACGCCCAACACCTTTTGATAATGCTCCGAGTTCGGACGTTCGCCTGTGCCGATAAAAACAAAATCGCATGGCAGCGTTTGTTCGACGCCGTTTGAATCGCGATACAGCACGCTTTCTACTTTTGTTTTGCCTTGAATCGCAATCGGCTCCGCGCCTTCAATAATCACAATGCCCCGTTTCTTCATGCCATCCACAACATACTGCCGCAAATCCTCGTCAACGTGATGGAGACTCGCGGTAACCATCGGCGGATTGCGGCACACAATCGTCGTCGGACAGCCCGCCGCTTGGAAAAAGGAACCGTACTCGATGGCGACTTTGGAACCGCCGATAATCACACAGCGCGTCGGTTCGTAATCCAAATCTTCAATCAGCGACGCGAAATCGTACACACCTTTCAAATCACATCCTGTAATGTCGGGTAACACCGTGCGCGCGCCCGTGCCGAGAATCAGATTCTTTGCTTGGAAGCGTTCGCCCGCGACTTCGACGGTATGTTCGTCAATGATGGATGCGGACGCGTTCAAAATATATTCCATGTCCAATTGTTCTTTGGACTGCCAATTCATAAACGCGTGCGCCGTCCCGCGTCCCGCGATAAACAATTTCACCATTTCCAAAATGGACGCGCGCAAGTTTGTCGCATCGGGATACCACAACTTGTTGGAGAACCAGCGCATATAATCCAATTCGCGCGCCGCTTCGGAAAAAAGATGATGCGGCACACACGCTTGATGCGGACAGCTGCCGCCCAAAAAGGGCCAGCGGTCAATCACCAACTGCCGCCCCTTGCGCGCGCGCAAATACGCCGAGCCAAAACGTCCGCCCGCGCCGCCGCCAACATAAATCGCATCGAACACGCGCGTATCTTCGCGATGCAAATTAATGACCGCGCCGCCGTCCGAGCCATTGTGTTCGAGTTTGTATTCGATTAAATCGTTCCATTCGCCCATCGTCAGATGCTGCTCTGTCACATCCAACGTGCCTTGCCATTTGTGGTTCATACTGACTCCTCCTTATTCAGTGTTTGTTGTAGATTTAAAAACTTGCTGCTATCCACGAATAACACGAATAACACGAATTTTTTGTTTTGATTCGTGAAGATTCGTGTTATTCGTGGATCCCAAAGTTTTTAGATCTCAAATCTCCGTTCCAAATCTTCCTTCCGAAATTCGAGCTCACTCGTATGCAGCGGGTCAAAGCGGCGCATCAACTCGACATGCTCCGCCGTCGGCATCGGCACAATTCCAATGTCATCTGCCAGCGCGGGCTCAAATTCCGTATTGTCCAAAACTTCTTGCACCGTTGTATCGGGATACAACGCGCGCAAACGCATCACGCGCGTATCGGGCGCAAAATCGAAAACGCCCAACTCTGTCACCACTGTATCGGGTCCGCCGCCGCGCAAACCCAACTGCGCCCGCGTGCGTCCATCGCGCGCAATGTGTCCGATGGACGAAATGAAATCAATGTTCCGCACGAATCGAAAACGCCGCACTCCTTTTTTATCAACGGGCGCGCGATGCGCCGCCGTCCAAATCGTCAGCTTTTGCACATCGCCCGAAAGATTGCAACCGCCGCCGCCCCCCGGCAATTTCACGCGCGGCTGATGCGGTTCACCCAACGCGGTCACATTCAAGTTGCCGTAACAATCAATTTGCGCGCCCGAAAGAAACATGCGCGCCATGTCACCGCGCGCCGCCATATCAAACAAATCGCCAATGCCCAATGTAATCACGCGCCCGCGTTCCAAAACCCAGTCGTTTGAAGTCGGCGGCAAGAACGGCGGTTCGGGGTCAACCCCGTATGTCGCGCCCTCGACATGAATCATGCGTGGCGCGTGCGTGCGTTTTGCCAAGAGCATTGCCAATGTTGGAACGGGCGAACCGAATCCATGAAAGACGAGGCCCCCATCCGCAATCGTGCGCGCCACTTGGTAAATCATCACTTCGGGCAATGTCGCGTGCGTGATTTTTTCGCTCATGCGATTGCCCCTTCCTGCGCGGTGAACAGCGCGCGCCATGCGTCATCATTCTCTTTCCAACTTTCCAACGTCGCGCGTTTCATCGCGCCGCCGATGCGTTCCACATAGTCCGCGTGTGATGCTGGCTCAAACACATAACGCGATAAATAATCACGCACGAAAACATCCGCGCCCGCTTGAGCTGCATGATGATATTCCGCGAGATGCGCGCGGTCATACGCGTAAAACGGATAACACGAAGTCGGATGTGCGCCGTAGGGCGCTTCCACAACTTGCTCCACCCAAAAGTAAGGCACGTTCGGTTCCATCGCGCGCAATTCCTCTTCGGGGACTAACTGCTCCACCGTCGCAATCACATGCTTGCTTGCGCGAATAAAAAACATATCCGCCACAAGCGGCGGCAAAATTTTCAAATTGCCGCGCGCATCGCCATATTGCGCGTGAACGATGGCGACATCGGGCGACAGCGCGGGGACGAGAACGAGGGGCGCGCCTGTGAACGGACATTCCATCGTTTTGTATTCGGGATGCAATTTCAAAAAATCCGTCCCCTGAATACTCTTCATCGGCATAAACGGCGCGCCATATTCCGCCGCGCGCAATTGTTGAATCACAGTGTAGCAGCAGGTGTCCAAAATTTGCACATTGCCGCTCTCACTCACGCGCCGCACATTCGGCGCCATGCCAAAATCATGTTCAAAGCCAACATACGATTCTTGAATCACGCCCACCGCGCCCGCGCCGCACAACAAATCCACATCCACCCCATGCGCCGTGCCAACGACATGCAAATTGCGCCGCCCCTGTCGAATGAGCTCGCGCAAAAACGCCATCGGCTCGCGCCACGACAATCCGCCGCCAACGGCAATGGTCATGCCATCTTGGACGATGGACGCCGCGTCGGAAAGCGACATGCGTTTATCGTCAGAAGTAAAAATTGACATCGTAAATATCCATCATCTCAACTGCTCGCATTGGATTTGTAATCCAACACCGTGAATCGCATCACATCACAGATTTGTATTCATCGCGCGCTCCATCGAATTGTGCGATGAACTCCACCGCCTTCGACGGCAGAACAAGGCATTGGAAAAAACAATGCAGAACAAAACAACGCAAAAAATGATGGGCAAAAAAAGACGTTTGACGTTTGACGTTTCACGTTTCACGTTTCACGTTTCTCGCTTCCCGTTTCATCCCTCATCCCTCATCCTTCATTTCATCGTTTTCAACATCCATCCGCCATCCACAAAAATCATTTGCCCCGTCATAAAATCCGATTCATCCGACGCGAGATAAACAGCGGCAGCGGCAATATCTCCGGGTTGTCCAATGCGTCCCCAGGGCGTCGCGTTCAAAACTTGTTGGCGCAATTCTGGAATTTCCAAACGCCAGCGCGTCATGCCCGTTTCAATCGGACCCGGACAAATCGCGTTCGCGCGAATGTGCTGCGCCGCGTAATCCGCCGCCAGTGCGCGCGTGAACGCCATCACGCCGCCTTTCGATGCGGCATACGCCGCGCGCCCGGGAAAAGGGATGACGCCCGCGACGGAACCGAGATTGATAATGTTGCCGCTGCCTTGTTCCAACATTTGTTTCACCGCCGCGCGCGCAATCCAAAACACGCCGCTCAAGTTGACGCCAATAATGCGCTCCCAATCTTCATCGGACGTGACATGCGCGACGGTTGCCTCGCGCGAACCCGCGATGCCCGCGTTGTTGATGGCGACATCGAGCCGTCCCCATTTTTCGATGGGCGCGCTCACCATCCGTTCCGCGTCCGCGCGTTTTGAAACATCGCCCAATACGGTGACGGATTCGCCGCCCGCCGCTTTCACAAGCTCCACCGTTTCATTCAAACCCGCTTCCGCAATATCGGTCAGCGCAAGACACGCGCCCTCGGCGGCAAAAGTTTGCGCGATGCTGCGCCCAATACCTGAGCCAGCGCCCGTGATTAAAACGATTTTGTTAGCGAGTCGCATTTTCAAATAATTTTTCGGGCTTGACACCCGTCCTTGCCGCGCCGTATAATGTTGGCACACGGAAGCGAAAGTTGCTTGCGTGCGTCAATAAACCAGCTCGTCTGGTTTACGCGCCCCCGCCGAAAAGGTCGCCAAGTGAGGTGAACTTTTCTACGCGAACTCTGTTTGCAATGAATAGGCGGGGGTGTTTTATTTTTTCAATCGCCTGCGCGCGTGGATTTGTCGGATTGAGTTCATCCGCATCCACGCTGGATTGCAAATCCAGCAGCGCGGGCGTTTGTTGATTTACGGTTCCTCACATCCGATTAAACCCAAACTGTGTCCCATCAATCCACGCGGCGGGATGCGTTTGCAAAACTTCCAGCACCGTTTCGCCGTCAAACTTTTGCGCGTCGTACACGCATACCAACGAAAGCGATGGACGCTCCGAGAGCAGATAGTTCAATTCCGCTTCATAGCGCGCGAGTTCCGCGTTTGACATGCGATAATTCTTTTCGCTCACAATCACCAATGGACTCGCCGCGCTCTCAATTTCCGAACGGAGCAAGCGCAAGCGTTCGTCCAAATCGCTCGCGGACGTTTCGATGCCGCGCAAACGCTTTTCCGCGTGCGCGCGTTTCGCGTGCGCGTTGTTTAGAAGCGGGATGAGCCGCGCTTGCACGCGGTCAAATGCCAAGAGGACGCGTTTGCCCGAAGCTAACGGCGCAACAATCAGCTCGAGTAGTTCTTGCGTAAAGCGTTTTGGTTCGCGCACGAGCAAACACGTGTGGCGTTCCGTTGTCAAGGTGGGCGGATGCCATTCTTGATTCGCCAACGCCAACACATCGCTCAACGCAAAATACGCAGGACCCTTGACCGAGGGCAGCGCAGGCAATTTGCCCGCGTGACTCTTGCGCCAAATCGTCGCGGGCGTCGTTTTCAAAACGCGCGCAGCTTCGGCGGCGGTCATCAGTGCAACGTGGGCTGCGGTGATTACACCGCCATTTTCGTCCGACATGATCAATCTTCCGGGTCAATCACCACCAGACGCATTTCGGTCATTTCTTCAATTGCGTACTTTGGTCCCTCACGTCCCATCCCACTCCGTTTGACGCCGCCATACGGCATTTGTCCCGCGCGATAAAACGACGTGTCGTTAATCATCACGCCGCCAACGCGAATGCCGCGCGCCGCTGCCATCGCGACGGAAAGTGAACGCGTGAAAACGCCCGCCTGCAAACCAAATTCCGTGCTGTTCGCCAACGTCAATGCTTCGTCGAGCGTGTCGTACGTTTGCACGGTGACAAGTGGGGCGAATGCTTCTTGACACAAAACTTTCATGTCGGGACTCGCGTTGATCAGAACCGTCGGACGCATAAACGCGCCGCGTCGTTCCAGTTTCGTCGGCACACTCGCGCCGCCCGCCAACGCTTCTTGTACCCAACTCTCGGCGCGTTCCGCTTCGCCTTGACTAATCATTGGACCCAAATCATTTGTCTCGTCTTTTGGATCGCCCACGCGCAACGCGTCTGCCGTATTCACCAACGTTCCAATAAATTCATCCGCAATCGCGCGGTGAACGAGGATGCGCTGCACGGATAAACACACCTGCCCCGAATACGAAAAGCCCTTGAGCGCGCATTGCGTCGCGGCTTTTTGAATATTCGCGTCCGAATGAACGATGACCGCCGCGTTGGAACCCAATTCGAGCGTGCAGCGGCGCACGCCAATCGCGCGCTTGAGTTGTTCGCCGACGGGAACGGAACCTGTGAATGTATAAAAGCCAATGCGCTCATCTTCCAACAGCGCGTTGCCGACTGTCCCGCCCGGACCCACAACCAAATTCAACCAACCGGGCGGCAAGCCCGCTTCGGTCAAAATTTCAACCAACTTGGCGGACACGACAGGTGTGTACGACGCGGGCTTGAGAACCACCGCATTGCCCGCCGCGAGCGCGGGTGCGACTTTGTGCGCGACGAGGTTGAGGGGAAAGTTAAATGGCGTGATGGCGCACACGACGCCAACGGGGACGCGCAATGTGAACGCCAGCCGATTTTCGGAACCGGGCGTCGCGTCAAGCGGCACCATCTCGCCGTGAATCCGCTTCGCTTCTTCCGCAGACCAAGTGAATGTGTCCGCCGCGCGGTCTGTTTCGGCGCGCGCATCGCGTATCGGTTTGCCCGCCTCGTAAGCCATCGTCATTGCCAGCTCTTCGCGGCGCGCGCGAATCAAGCCCGCCGCGCGCGAGAGAATTTCATAACGACGCGAGGCGGTCAATTTTTCGCGTTCAAAAGTACATGCAGCAGCCGTTACCGCCGCGTCCACTTCTGCCGCGCCCGCTTGACTCACCGTCGCCCAAGGTTCGCCAGTCGCTTTGTCGGTGACGATGAGACGTTCACCGGTTTCGTGGGGTTGTCCGTTGATCCAGAGGGGGTAATGGTTCATCTCGAAATTCCCGCCTCACCCCCGGCCCCTCTCCTGAAATTTTTTCCAAAAAATTTCAGGAGAGGGGAGTCCCAAACTCCCCCTCTCCCAAAAAAATTTGCAGGCAAATTTTTTTGGGAGAGGGGGCCGGGGGGTGAGGAGTTTTATACTGCTGTCAATCCTCCATCCACCGTCAAACACATGCCCGTCGCATACGAGCTATCATCGGAGGCGAGAAACAAAACCGCGCGCGCGATTTCTTCGGGTTCGCCAAAACGGTGCATGGGATAACGCGAGAGGCGGCGTTCCAACATTTCGGGCGTGTCGTTTTGGATGAGGCGTTTGCCCAACGGCGTCATGGTTGTGCCGGGCGCGATGCAGTTGACGCGGATGCCGTGTGGGGCAAAGTCAACCGCCATCTGACGCGTGAGCGCGATGATTGCGCCTTTCGCTGCACAGTACGCGGACATTTTCATTAGCCCAATCAAGCCCGCGACGGACGAGACATTGATCACTGCGCCGCCGCGTTTGCCTTCGATCATTGCGGGAACGGCGTGCTTGCTGCACAGGAACGCGCCGCGCACGTGCACGGCAAAAATTTTGTCCCATGTCGCTTCGTCGGTGTCAATCACGGTGCCGAATGCTTCGTTGCCCGCGTTGTTGAAAAGAATATCGACGCGTCCAAAATTTTCCAACGTCGCGCGCACCATTTGTTCCGCGCTTGCGCCCGTCGTCACATCCGTTTCAATCGCCGCCGCGCGTCCGCCCTCCGCATTGATGGAAGATGCAACGTCACGCGCAGCTTGCAAATTAATGTCGGCGAGCATCACAGCTGCGCCTTCCTTTGAAAATAAACGCGCAGCTGTTTCGCCAATGCCCGAACCGCCGCCAGTGATGATGGCGACTTTATTTTCTAAACGCATCAGGTTCCTCCGTCACTGCGCCACAACACAAACATAAACCATGACCGTGACCTTCGCCTTCCCACGGATGCGGGATGGGTTTTGCATCGAGCGCGATGCGCGCTTCACGACTGCCGCATTGGGAACAGATCCAAATTTCAGGCGCGCGCGTTCCCGCCAACACAAGACTCTGAAAGGCGTGGTCACATTTGGGACATTCGATTTTCAAGACGGGCATAATTTTTGTTGGGAGGGAGACAAGTAAATTTTACTTGCCTCCCTCTGTCTCAAGCTGTTACCATCTCTCGGTCATCATCAGAAACGCGGGCAGGATCAGTCCAACAAAGACCACCGCCAGCGTAAAGTACGCTGTTGGACGTTGAAGGGCTTGTCCAAATGCGAGGATGGCGGCAAAGAGGAGGAACAGAACTGCAAAACTGACCACCATCGCGAGGAGACGCCAATCCACACCCATGACCGTCGTCACATACAGAATACACACCAGTGCGCCAAAGAGCGCATAGTACCCCAGCGCCTTGCCGTCAAAGCCCCACGTCAAGGTGGCACCGAGCATCAGGAACGCGAGGGCAAAGGTTCCAACCAATACCGCGGCGAACGCCGTCCCCGTTGGCGCGGAGGCAAAAATCACGTAGGCGGCGATCAATCCTAACGCGCCGGCGATGAGATTGATGGGACCCGCGGCGGGTCCGGGCACTCTTCCCAAAAGGAAAAAGGCGTTGACGAAAAGCACGGCGGCATAAATCATCAGTGCAACAGGTAACATGGCAATCCTCCTTTGGATTGAACCAAATTGTGTTGATTACAGACGGTAAAACATGGAGACAGATAAATGGGGGAGACAAGGAAACAGATTGAATTACCCCCCTGTTTTCTCTATCTACCTGTCTCCCATGATCTTTCTACTTGGCAGCAAGTTCTTTGCGGACGATTTCCGCACCCGCGGCGAGCGCGTGCAGTTTGTCAACCGCGATGTAGCGTTGGAGCAGGATCAAGCCGCAGTCGGTGGTGAGACCGAGCTGATTGGCGGGAACGTACTCAAGCACCGCGCGGATGCGTTCTGCGACTTCTTCGGCGGTTTCTGTGATGGTGCTTTTCACATCAATCACGCCCGCCCAGAATTGCATGTTGGCGGGGATGGGATGTTCTTTGAGAACTGCCAAACCGGATAGATCGTCGCGGCGGCGTCCACCCGTTTCCAGATTTAGCACATCCATCTTGCCTTCATACGCTTTCGGGATGACGGAATAGCTCGCGCCCGGCGCTTTGCCGACGCGTTTGGTGAGATCATAAATCTCGCCTGCCGCCGCGGTTTCGTCGGGATAGTACGCGGGGGTGCCGCCCCAGTTGCCCCAGCAGATGTGGCAAATAATTTTCGCGTTCTTGACGCCTTCGACGGCGCGATTAAACGCCTCGATGCCCCAGTCCTCGAAAAAGTAGGGCCACGTAAATTCGTCGAGCTGGATGAAATCAATGCCGAGCGAATCTACTTCGAGAACGTCGTCGTTGATCGCTTTGGCAATATCCATCGCGCGGTCGCGGCCCGCTTTGTAATAGAGATCGTTCGTCGCTTGACCGAGCACTTGAATGCCCGTGTATTGAATTTTGGTTGCTTTGTTCGTGGCTTTTTTGAGCGCGCGCGCTTGTTCCACCATGATCGCGCCGCGGCGTTTCACTTCTTGCGTCAACGTGCCGGCGTGGAGCCGACTGTAAATGGGGAATCCCAAGTAACCGCCCTTGAGATCATAACCGAGCCGCTTGTAATAATAGTACAGGGCTTGGTCGCCGTAATTGTCGCCGTGAACGCGCCCGTCGCTGATAATGTCCAGACCCGCGTTTTCTTGATCGTGCGCGATCGCGAGGATGACATCATTGAGCGCTTCTTGTTGGTACGAATCGGGGGGATTCTGATCGCCGGTCCATTCGCGCGCGAGGTGTGCATCCCACCAACGGGGATTGGGGTAATTGCCAACCATGCTGGTTGGGAGCATGACATCTTTGTCTTGAATCTTCATTGCCTGTTTCTCCTTTCATCATTGAAACGTGATTCACAGAAAACGTGGAGCAGCCGACTTTGCAATGTAAAATGTAGACTCGTTGTCGCTCAATTCACCTCCTTTGTGCCTCACCCCCCGACCCCCGCTCCTCAAAATTTTTGTAAAAAATTTTGAGGAGCGGGGGTCGGGGGTGAGGAGTCACATGCGATAATAACCCGCCACCACCCCGCTGGCTAAATGCGCGGTTGGATGCGTGAGCAGCGCGTCAAGCACACTGGAAGAATTAAAACGTTTGAGATCGTATTGACAGACGATTGTGGTTGTCGGATATTTTTCGAGCATCGGATTGAGCAACGCTTCATAGGCCATCATCTGTGCAGCGCCGGGCGAATTTGCAAGTGACCATGTCATTTCACCGCTCAAAAATACGCGCGTGTGTCCCGCTGCCACAGCTGCCAAAATTGCGGATTCCATAAAAGCTAACATGCGTTCAGTATCAAACCGTCCGGTCAAAAGGTACGCTTGGTCGGGGGATAAAATACGGAGGAGTTGATCGGCGATCAATTGTTCCACATTCAATCCTTCCGCGCGCAGCCACGCTTTCAAACGTTTGGGCGGTGTGCCATCTTGGATGTACAGAACGGGCGCGCCTTCTTGCAAATGGGAGAGCAAGTACGGGCGCAGCATTTGCCATTGTTCATCGGGGTCGCGAAAAAAGAGGGCGACGTGGTTGGCGTGTTCGTGCGCGGCGGTTGGAGTTGCAATTGGCTTGGCAGTGGACTCCATGTTCGTCGCTTGCATGAACGCCACCAAATCTTCTTCCAAAAATCGTCGCTCGCGCCGCCCCCCGACACGAAAGCCGCGCAGTTTCCCGCTGTTTGTCCAGCGGCGCAAGGACGCTGTGCTGACATCGAGAAATTGTGCAGCTTCGGAAATGTTTAGGTATTTCTTGTGACCATTCGCCATAGTTTGCAGTTTTTGACCCATTCAATCTTGAACTTTGTTATACTTTATTATACACGCTTATCTTGCCAAGTCAATAGGGAATTTTTGGTGATTTCCAAGTCGCGCGTAACAAATTCAATCGCCTATCACAAGCTCACGTTGAATGTGAACTATGCTCGTAACCAACTGCGATTGACGCTGCTTGTTCGCGCATGTTAGAATCACTGCCGCCCTCTGCGCTTGCCCCTAAACCCCTCATGCCACCGACACCTCGCGTTGGATTGAGTTCGATTAAGGACGATACCATCCAAATAAAGCGTCAGGTAAAAAACGCGCGCCAGAAAAAAATTGCCAGCATGAGGAAGGAAAAGAAAATTTCGATCAAGGACGACAACGCGCAACCGATCAGGTATGTTTTGCTTGCGCGCCATGCTGCATGCCAATTTCTTTTTTCATAGTACGCCAGCGCGCCGGTGCCAAAAATGGAGCCAATGAGCGCGCCGAAAAATGTGCCAAGCAGCGGAATAACGCTCAACATCATGCCGCCGAGGATGCCGCCCGCAATTGCGGCGAGGATGTGTTTGAAACCAAACCCCGCGCGATATTGCACGAGGGGGCGCAGCCAATATTCGGAAAA
>Ga0247727_10015969_pt1 | contig 12207 bp, 7 predicted proteins | sample WisWelCaveWW1625_FD_202498 | JGI IMG/M metagenome (GOLD analysis project Ga0247727, IMG submission 202498) | Biofilm microbial communities from Wishing Well Cave, Virginia, United States - WW16-25 | ecosystem: Environmental > Aquatic > Deep subsurface > Groundwater > Cave microbial mat | place...
TGAGAGAGGTGAGCATTCCGGTCCGCTTGCAACTCCTTTAGTGGAACCTGATGCGCTGCCCGGGGGACCAGAAATTATTGCAGAAGCAGCGCGTGAGCATGGCTGGTATACATAGTGCCAGCGTGCAAGTCCGTTTGCTTGTGTATATCCTACTTCCACGAAATCTCCCCCCGCGTAAATGATCTGACCGGCCCCAAGGCAGGGGCGGACCGAGGTCACTGTTCGGACAATATCATCAGCCCCGGTTGGCCCGAGAGAGAACCATGTCGGAGCTTCAGTCAGAGAGAACTGGCCTATGTGATTCATCGTGATGGTGCTGCCGCCTGCGTAGAGTCCGTGGGTAAACTCTCCTCCAATGATAGCATCCGGCGAGATAGCATACACGGAGCCATCCAATCCTCCTTCAACACCAAACCACTGGGATCGAAACTGATCCCAAACAGTAAGATAAGGAGTGGAGATCGTGATGCCACTTGCATCCGTAGATTGGAGGAAGTCTCCACCAACATAGATGAGGGATTCTTCTGTTGGAACCCCAAACGGAAGGGGTGCCAGCGCGAGTGCGCGGACAAGACTATCCACTCCCTCTCCTACCGCTTCCCAGTCATCGATGTCGTTATTCCAATAGATGATGTTGTTGCAGCTGACGATGGATCCGTCCGCATTGATGGCTCCTGTGAATGACCCACCAATGTAGAAGTTCGGCTCCGACACCGGCGCGTAAAATGATGTGCCTTCGGTTATCGCCCAGACCTCCTGACCCCCTCCGGTAACCCCGTTGCCGAAAGGTTCCCATTGCTGAGTCTCCCAGTCGTACCAGGCAACCGAGTTTGCAACCACAGAACTTCCATCCGAATTGAACGCGTTGGAAAAGCTGCCGGCTACGACAATGCCTCCATAATAACTTCCGTTGAAGTACGATATCTTTGGTAGTATGGCCCGGACTGCGCCATCAACCCCATTGCCCAAAGGAACCCAGGTTCCGTTCCACATGACTACGTGATTCACTGGTACCACATTACTATCAATGTCGAAGGCCTCGGTAAACTCCCCGCCTAGGATAGCCCATGGTGCGAGCGCGTCGCGGTTAACTGCCAGATCAAGCACGGTCCCATTGACCCCGTGAGCAAGTGCATTCCAGGAAACACCATCGTAGCTCGCAACGTTGTTTGCAACGGTAAGGGCGACTTCGGAGAAGCTTCCTCCTACATAAAGCAGATCGGGAGGCTGGCCGACCGCGATCGCATGCACGGTTCCGTTTGCCCCTCCAGATCCCAGCAACTCTATCCAATCAATCCCATTCCAGAGCGCATTCTTTCGCACGGAGTACACGATTGGACTACCGGGATCAAGGATTTGCGTGAAGAATCCGCCTGCAAATACGTTGCCCCCTTGGGCCGGGTGAGAAGCCAGCGTATATGCTCCCTCGCCCAAGAGAAACAACGCAATGTTGATCCACTGTGTGCCGTCCCATCTACCGATAAAGGAATCATTGTCCCAGTAAAAAACATGCGGACGGTCCAGTCCGTCAACAACCAATGACGGCCCTGCGCCCACGCCTCCGCCAACAGTACCGGACAACGGTAATCGATCCCAGATGGTGCCATTCCACCTTACAACGGGCCCATCGACAACGGAACTATCGGTGTTTATGGCGCTGAATCCGTATCCTGCAAGGTAGAGACTGCTGCCGCTGTCAAATTGAAGACCGCCTGTCACGAGGAATGGGTCAACATCAAGCCCTTGTCCAAGCGAACTCCATTGAGAGCCGTCCCAGTGCGCGACATGGTTCACAACGACGGCTCCACCGCCGGGATTGAAGGCATTGGTAAAAGCCCCGACGACGAATACATCCCCCAACGGACTGATCGCGATTCTCTGGACGGGTGCGTCTACTCCGTTCCCGACAGGTTCCCATTGGTTGAGAGCGATATTCCATCGGCCGATATTAGCGAGAATGATTTCTGAATTGTCCGGATTGTATCCGGATTGAGTGCTGGTGTAAACGAGACCTGCAGTTTCGTCCACATACAGTGCAAACACCGTAGTGGATGTTCCCATTCCAACAGAAACCCATTCTCCTGCAGTAGCATCCCATCGTGCGATGTTTGTTGTTTCTACTGGTGGCGACCCATTGCCATTATCTGCATGAGTGAACAACCCGCCGACATAGACGTCGCCGTTGTCTGCGATATCGAGTCCAAACATGCTGGGCACCGGCTGTGCGTCATGGTAGAGCCGCTCTGCGAGGAACGTCCATGTCGTGCCGTCCCATCGGGCGACTTTGAAATCTGAGCCGACATATCCGGCGATGACGATCTCCCCCGTTATTGACATCGCACTGAGGAGCGCGCCATCAGGAATCGGTCCGTCTGACCCGGCCTGCAGACCAAGCCAGTTGAAATCAGATGGTGCTGGTGGTGGTGGACACTGCTGGGCCCCAAGTTGCGAACCCGTGCAAAGGGAATAGCCAATAAACAGCATGCGTGCAATTATCGAGCCCCTCCGGTGCTTCATTTTTTCCCTCATCACTTTTGTGAATAGTTGCAGTATTCGAGAAACACAAATGCCGTTGTCATGCAATATCTCCGCTTCATGAAGAACAATGACTGAGCTATCTCACCAGGACAAGCTTTTTTGTCTCAACAAACGGTGGTTTCGCAGCATCTGCCGGCTGAGCCTGCAGCCGATAGAAATAAATGCCGCTGGCTAGGCTGCTACCATCAAATGTTGTCTCGTAAGTACCTGGAGCGCGTTGATCGTCGACCAGCAATGCGACTTCCCTGCCAAGGAGATCGTAGACCTTGAGGCTCACGTGTTGACCCCACCCCGACCCTCCCCTTATCAAGGGGAGGGAGTACTTTATCGTTGTTCTTGGATTAAACGGGTTCGGATAATTCTGGCTCAGCTCATATTCTTGTGGGACTGATGTGTCAGGATCGCGGACCTCCAGCAACGTTGAGTCGGTCGCCACAAATATGACTGTCCCGCTATCGCCGACGACGACGGCGACAGAATCGGTTTCGCTGACCTCGATATGGTTGATGTTCTGAGTGGTGAGGCTTGATGCAACCGAATCTTCGAACCAGGAGCGCGCGCCATCTGTGGTAAACCGGATTGTTCCGTTGTCTCCTGCCACGACGCCGGAATCCATGGAGGTGAAATAGGCCGTGTTAATGCGGTTAAAGCCGGGAACGAAACCGGGCTGCCAGGTTGAGCCTCCATCTGTTGTTTTGAAGGCGACGCCGAATTCGCCGAACACGAGCCCGATGCTGTCATCAACAAAGAATGATGTGAAAAGGTCAGGGGGGCCGTTCTCGAACAACTCTGGATTACGCAATGGGGCCCCATAGAGATCCATCTCCGTCCATGTCGCTCCTTCATCGCTTGATCGGTACGCCGTCAAGCCCTCGCCGTAGATGTGGACTGTTCCATCGCTCCAGCACTCAACACTGTACAAATTGGCGGCTGTAGGACTTTGGAGCAAAACCCATGTAGACCCACCATCCGCTGATTTGATGATCGTTCCTGAGTCACCCACGGCGTAATAGTAGGTGAAATCATGACCGCACACAGACCAGAGGTTCTGAGTTGTCGGGCTGTTGATGGCAGCCCAATCCGGCCACTCCCCGACAATTGTCCCCGAGTCACCGACGACGATGTAACTATCGATGCTATTCAAATCATGGTAACCTGGAACCTGGTATTCGGATGTAAGCGCGCAACCAGCAGAAGGTTCCCGACTCTCCCGGTGGATGTATCCCGAATCTGAGACATAGTAATCACCATAAGCGTCATTATAGCCTACTTGGGTAACCAAGCAGTGCTGGAAAAAGAGATTAGCGAAAGCCCCAAAGCAATCTCCCTCCACAAAGCTTAGTCCCAGGGATAGTATCCACGTGGCGACAGCAAAGCTTTTTCCTCGAACCATTGCTTGGTGTCCTTCTGTTGTTCGATGAGATGTGCCTTCTTTGATTCCTTGGGAAGATAGCAAGTGGTTCTTGGGTACTCAATACAGAAACATGTAGTTCTGAACAGAGCGGAACAGGGAGCCCCCCTGTGTCCCGACAAGTCGGGACTTCCGCCTTCACTCCGTTACGGCGGACAAGTCGGCGGGCAGGAGGGAACAAGGAGAACGGAGACACACGGGGCCTGCCCGACGATGTCCGCCTCTTCTGCGGACGCAGTCGGGACAAAGGAACACGGAGAATGGAAAATGGAGAACGGAAAAGGGAGAAGCGGCAAGCTGAGAGCGAGGAAACAGCAAGCCGAGAGCGAAGAGTAAAGAGTGAGGAGACTGGAAGGGGGATCGAAAAGCCTGTAGGGCGAGGTTCACCTCGCCTCTGTCCCCTGTCGAATTAGAAATTCGACCTACACTTCTGCGTGAGGCTTGCCTCAGCTTTTTGGCGGATTGATCAACCGTTTAGCCAGACCCTTTGCCACTGCTTCTCCACGCGAATGTGCCTGAAGCTTCTCGTAAATCTTCCGAATCCGTCCGCCTACGCCGTCCACTGAAAGGTACAGCTGTTCGGCTATTGCTGCGTACGATTTCCCCTGGCCGAGCAGGACGAGGACTTCACGCTCCCGTTCGGTCAGCTCATTTTCAGAGTCCTTGCGCACCGGTCTTTGGAAGTGTGCAATCACCTTGCGTGCGATGCGCGGAGTCATGGGTGATCCGCCATCTGCCGCGACCCGGATTGCACGAACGAGCTCGTCCGGCTCGATTTCCTTCAGCAGATAACCAATAGCTCCGGCGCAGAGCGCATTGAAGATCTTCTCATCCTCCTCATAGACGGTGCACATGATCACACTCATTTCCGGATGTTGTGTGGTGACATATGCAACACCATCGATTCCGGACATGCCGGGAAGGCCTATGTCCATGAGAACAATGTCGGCGTCGGAAAACTCTGGGGCCTTGAAGGCTGTTTCGCAATCTCGGTACGCAGCAACGAGGACAAAGTCCGGCGTCAACGCGAGGCTGGCGGACCATGCCTCCCTCACGTAGCGGTTGTCTTCAATGATTGCTATCCTGATGACGTCGTCAGTTGGCATCTAATGCTATGATAAGAACGAAAAAACGAAAATGAGGTACATGAACATGTGTTTCTTGGGAACTCATCCCCCTGTCCCCCTTCTCTTTGCAAAGAGAAGGGGGAGTAAGGGGGTTGAGTTCAGTCATTGCCTCCACCGCACACTCCACCGAGTTCCCTTTCCCGGTCCCGTGTCCAATTGAAGAGTGGCGCCAAGGTCATCGGCCCGGTCGCGGATGCTCTTCAGGCCGGTTCCTCTTGTGACAGTCTCTTGATCGAACCCGTTGCCGTTATCATTCACATCGAGATTGATGACACCGTTGGAAGCCTTCATATCGATGTCAACGGTTGTGCATCCCGAATGCTGTGCTGCATTTGCAACGATCTCCTTGAAGAGAAGCCACAGATGTCTGCGTTGTTGCATTGTCGGTGAGTTGCCGGCAAGTTTTTCGGGCAAGTCGATCCGGTACCTGATTCCCTTGCTTTCAAGGACATCCGAGGCATGACGTCGCATCCTTGCCAGAAGCTCCTCCCACGTATCGTTCGAAGGGTCAATGGACCAGATGATGTCGCTAATGGCACTCTTGGCTTTTGAGGAGCTTTCGACAATAAGTGAGAGGAGTCGATCAGGATTCCCTGTGCCCGTTCCCTCTCGGCCGGATCGGACGGCTTGGGCGAAGTAAGAAATACTGCTCAAGGTGCTTCCGATTTCATCATGGAGGTCCCGGGCGATCCGGATCCGCGTACGCTCGATTTCCAGCAACTTTGAAACCCTGTAGCGGTGAACGGCCCAGAGGAGACCCACAACGAATATCACAGCACCCAGTTGAAACCACCAGCGCTCCCAGATGGGAGGAAGAATTGTGAAGGATACCGATGCGGGGCTCGTGCTTTGTACGCCATCACTGTTTATCGCCTGTACCTCGAAGGTGTACGCTCCGGCGTCCAAGGCTGCGTACGTTACCATGCGGTAGGGTGTAGGAGGACTCAAGTTTTCTTCAGCGCCGAGAAGCCTGTACTGGTAGCGGACACCCTTCTCATTCTTTAAGCTGATGCCGGCGAAATCAATCGCGATGTTGTTCTCGCCGTGTGATAACTCCAAGAGGTCGAGGGTGGAGCGACGCGTACCGTTCACACGAAATTCCCGGATTGAGACCAACGGTGGGCTGGTGTTCGTTTGGGCTTTGCTCAAATCATAAACTGCAAGAAACTTTGTTGTAAATGTCCAAACGAAGTTCCCTACAGTTCCACAGCTGCCGATGGATTCACCGACGAGTCCTGCGATGGTTTTCGTGAGTCGAAATGATTTTGCGTCGATGCCTTGCAGCCCTAGTGGTGTGCCGATCCATATCGTTCCGCGGGAATCTTGTGCGATTGCCAGAACAGCTTTGCTGAGGATCCCATCACTCGTCGTGAGAGACCGCCACGTGGTTCCGTTGGTCACAGTAATGCCTCCCCATCTTGTGCCAGTCCAGCATTGTCCCAGGCTATCAACGTATATGGACCGTATTCTGTCATCGTCGAGACCGGTGCCGGAGGCGAGCTTACGGACAAGAGTATATCCCGTTCCAATGCGTCTGTAGACGACAATGCCTCCATCAAGCCCTCCTATCCAGATATCACCGTTTCGATCTTCGTGGATCGCTCGGACATCTGCATGAGGAACTCCCTCCGGGGGAGTGAGTGTTGTCCTCTTTGAAGGATTGTTTCCGTCAAGGACAATGACCCCGACGGGATGAATCCTCAACCAGAGAGCACCCATTCGGTCGACGACGAAGAATCCCCATGGTTCTTGTGGAAGTTCTTTCCCGGGTCGTAGCTTCCTGAGTAGTCGTAGAGTTGTCAATGATTTGTTCTTTCCGTGTTGAATGCGGTAAAGGTGAATCTCCTGGTTCAAGAATCCGACCCAGAGCGTATTGTCACCTCCCGCCTCGAGGCATCTAATCTTTCCGCTCCCCACGGCATGTCTGCGTCGCCCCCAGGGGGAATTTGGCTGCAGCCAAAGCTCATTGAGCCCTTCGCCATCGACTACCCACAAGTGAGTTGGGGAATCGACTGCAACGGAGTTGAAACCCTGCTCGAGCGAAAGAGATAGGAGCGGGAATTTCCATAGAGCTCTGTCGCGGAGTTTGTAAAGACCCATTCCAAGGCCTCCGATCCAGAGGTTTTCTTCTCGATCAAAAGAGGCACAGAAAAAGAACTCACCCGCAAAACCATTTTCTCTCCCAAATCGGACCGGTTCAGTCTGACCAAGTTGGCCCCCATCGAGAGTGAACAACCCGTCTTGAGCGCATATCCACGCCACGCCGTTTCCATCTGTAGTGACATCGTGGAGCCCCTTCGTTGAAATCCTGGCACGCTGGGTAGATCCATCCGGATCAAGCCGAACGAGGAAACCATTGGCCGTTCCAACCCAGACGCTGCCCCTTTCATCCATTGACATCGTGGATGCGTCATCGCCCAGACCTAGACTGAAAAACTGAGGGGGCTGGTTCTGTTTCAGTAAGGCTGCCGCGCGGGAAAGTCCGACCCACAACCGACCGTCATCCGTCTCGGCAAGACCGCTCACACCGTTCTCGCTCCCTTCCAAGGGATACCGAGTAACCTTGCTGCTGTCTATTCTGTACAAGCCTTCGACGGTACCGACCCAGAGACTTCCGCGTCGGTCCTCAAGAAGTGCAGTAATGTTGTTCGCTGCACGATCAGATCCCAGAGTAATGTATGAAAAGCGGTCATCGACAAGTTTGCATATTCCACCACCGAGTGTTCCGATCCAGGCCGCAGTTGGCGATTCTCTGCAGGCAGCTATGCAATTAATGAAGTCCAGAGGAAGACCATCATCGCTTCGGTAATTTCTGAATTCGCTGCCGTCATAGATGCTGAGTCCATCGCTCGTTCCAATCCAGAGGCGCCCAAGCGAATCCTGAAAAATGTCATTGACGCCGTGGGATACGAGACCCTCACGAGTGGTGTAGTACTCGAGGTCGAGAACTTGAGTGTGGAGAACCGCCCGGAACAGGAGAGTGAGACCGAGCAGGGAGAAAATGAAATTGGGTGCTCGCTTCACACGCAAAGTTCTTTCTGAAGGTCGGTTTTTGCAAACGGCCCCATGATGTGTCAGAGAGGAGTAGTTAGCTCAATGAAAGTGATCAAAGGGGATAATCAATACGTTGCGTTGAGAAGATTCCATGGTAATACTACGAAAAAAGGGGGGATGAGGGGGAATAGAATTGGGAGCTTCACAAGTGTCTCATGCTACATCCGAACAGGAAAAGCGTAAAGGATGGTAAGAGTTTCAAGTCCGGGATTGGATTCCACAAGATGAGCGTGCGAGAGATGTGCAATCTCGATTCCCAGGGAGAATCCGCTGCTCCATAGCCACGCGGCTCTTGCAGCGGAACGAAACTCGAGGGGAGATCCGAGCTCGATCCCCGTCCCGCGAGTATAGAGACCAGCGGAGAAGCTGACCGAAACGAGAATGGGTTTGAGGAGAACAAATTCGTGCAGCAACCCCGCGTAAAGATAGGAATCATCTGTTTCACTCCCTGCAAAACCTGCAATGCTTTGAACACCCGTGAATGAGGTAGGGAAATGGAGCTCTACCTGCTTCATTGGCGAGACGCTTTTTCTCCGCACGTCATACAGACCTATTCCGGCCTGAACGAATGCATGGCCTTCCACCTGCAGCGGCTGAGAGAAAGATGAGACTGATAGTCCAATCAGCAATGAAGCAAGGGCCGCTGATCCTTTGAAAGGATCAGGTAATCTGATAGCGATTTGCCGTAGCTGCGTGAGCATGGTAGTAATTGAGTTCCAACGACGAAACGTCCAGACTAGCCTCGACTCTTCCTCACTCAATGAAATCTACAACTGTCGCATTGAAAAATCAATCCTCCAAATTGCGTTTCAAACATCGAAATCGGGCACTACCATACTCTGGGGCTCTTTGCAGTTTCGTCAGGAAATCTGTAAACTCATATGTATTGTCATGCTGCCCAAATGGACAATGTTCTCATCATTCGATTCAGTTCCGTCGGCGATATTCTGCTTTCCTCTCTTCTTCTTCGCGTCTTTCGACAGCGGTTTCCGGCTTGCCGACTCGACTACCTGGTAAAGGACACGTTCGGAGAGCTTGTACGCCACAATCCCAATGTTTCATCGGTTATCGAGTTTCCTGCCGAGGGCTCGTTTCGTGATCTCAAAGCGCTCAAGTCAAAACTCAGAACTAACCAGTACGACTTCGTTATTGACATTCATGACAGTCTCCGTAGTCGCTATCTTTGCCTGGGAGAGCCGAACGTCGTCCGCATCAACAAACGGAAGCTGGCTCGCTTTATCCTTGTCAAAACCAAGCGTAATCTCTACCCAACGTTCGGTGGCGCGCCGAGCGTGGCGGAGCGCTATCTTGAGCCGGTTGCTCACCTCGGTGTGGAGAACGATGGTGGCGGACTTGAGGTGTACTTTCCGCACGAGACCAGAGCAAGAACCGTGCAACTTCTCTTACCGGTTTCCAGCAATGGAGAAGATACCGTGATTGGTCTTGCTCCATCGGCCGTCCATGCAAACAAGATGTGGAACGCAAACGGATTTTCCGAAGCAGCTCTTTCTCTTGCGCGCGAACGGCGAGTTGGAATCATCCTCTTCGGGTCGGAAAACGACCGCGCCCGGTGTGATGCAATTGAAGGATTCATCGGAGAACAGGCGCCTGAAACTCGTGTTCTCAACCTCGCAGGAAGAACAACTCTGCTGGAAGCGGCGGCGGTCATGGACCGGTGTTCTATTGTGATCACAAATGATTCGGGCCTGATGCACCTTGCCTCCGCGCGGAAGCGGAAGGTTGTAGCACTCTTCGGACCTACGGTAAGGGAGTTTGGGTTTTTCCCATATGGCACGGAGAGCACCGTCGTCGAAACTCATGGTCTCTCATGCAGACCTTGCACGCACATCGGTCTGCCACAATGCCCGAAAGGGCACTTTCGATGTATGAACGACCTCACGCCTGCTCGCGTAGTCGCGGCTGCAAACGATCTCCTCGGAAACTGACGCCGTGACATTGTACTGGCGCTTCTTCTATAGTTATGTTCTGATTCCGCTGATTTGGTTGTTGTTCCAGGGGAAGGGTCTATTCAATGAAAAGGTCCGGCGCGGTATTCGTAGCCGCAGAGGGCTTTTCACCGCACTGGAGCACTCGTCAAAAAAGGTACCGCCCGGAAAACGTGTCTGGTTCCACTCCTCGTCGATGGGGGAATTCGAACAGGCAAAACCGATTATTGCCGAGCTTAAGCGGCGATATCCAGAGCTCAGAGTGATTGTGACATTCTTTTCTCCTTCGGGATTTGAACATGGGAGGAAATATCCTCTGGCTGATCTTGTGAGCTACCTTCCATTCGACTCAAGAGCAAATGCCCGGAGGTTTGTTCGGATTGTCCGGCCCGACGTTGCTGTCCTGGTACGGTATGATGTCTGGCCGAATCACATTTGGGAGCTGCAGCGGCAACGGATCCCTGTGCTGATTGCCAATGCCACAATGCGACGTCGAACGCCACGTCGTCTTCCGGGGGTCCGGAGCTTTCATCGTGCCGTTTACAATGCCATCGATGAGATTCTGACTGTGTCTGAGACCGATGCCGAAACGTTCGGGCTCTTCAGTTTGACTCATCCCCGAATTCAGCCAATCGGCGATACCCGTTTTGATCAGGTGACCGCCCGCAGCCAGGAGGCGAGAAAGCGTCACCTCATCCCAGATCATATTCTCGATGGAAGGAAAGTGCTCGTTGCCGGCAGTTGTTGGCCTGAAGACGAAGCTGAACTGATTCCTGCCCTCGTCCGGTTAAACGAAACGATGCAGAACGTTTTGCTCGTCCATGTGCCTCATGAACCGACTCCCAATCATCTTGAAGAACTCGAGAGCGATCTTTCAGGGAAGGCTTCGTTCATCAGGTTCTCTGCACTGAACGAGTATGCGGGCGAGCAGATTATTATTGTCGACAGTATTGGAATCCTGCTTACACTTTACGCGTATGCGCATGTCACATTTGTCGGTGGAAGCTTCCGGCAAAGAATCCACAATGTGCTCGAAGCCGCGGTGTTCGGCATTCCTGTTGTCTTTGGTCCGCGGCATCAGAACGCTCAGGAACCGCTCATGATCGTCGAAAGGGGTGGGGCCTTCGTCGTCAACAATAGCCAGGAACTCTACCGGACGCTCCACAACCTTTTGCAGGACGAGACGGCCCGTGCGAGTGCAGGACGACGAGCGGCGCAGTTCGTGCAAATGCATACCGGCGCAACGGAAAGGTTCATCTCACATCTTGCATCCTATTTGAAACTACAGAGCTCCTCACCAAGAGCATTGCCCGTTGAGGTTTCACCATGAAGATTGCATACCTGGACACAATCAGCGGAATCGCCGGCGATATGACGCTCGCCGCGTTCGTGAGCGCAGGTGTTTCTCTGGATGAGCTCACTGCAGAGCTTCACAAGTTGCCTGTCGGCGGATTTGAGCTGATTGGCCGACACGTCACTCGCAACGGCATTGTTGCCGTTCAGATCGATATCTCTGTTTCTGATGAATCTCATCGGCATAGGAATCTCAAAGACATCGTCACCATTATTGACGGTAGCTCTCTTTCTCCGGCCACGAAAACCCGGGCGAAGTTCATGTTTCAGATCCTTGCAGAAGCCGAGGCAAAGATCCACAACACGCTTCCCGAAAAAGTCCATTTTCATGAAGTCGGAGCCATTGATGCCATTGTGGATATTGTAGGAACAGCTATTTGCCTCGAGCGGATGGGAATAGACCGCGTCTTTACCTCTGCAGTGAAAGTCGGAAACGGTGGATTGGTCCAATCAGAGCATGGGTCTCTTCCAATCCCTTCTCCAGCAACGCTCGAAATACTGAAGGGATATCCTGTGGTGTTCACATCCCTCCCATATGAGCTGACAACTCCCACAGGTGCGGCCATTGTCAAGGGACTCTCTTCCGGAGTCATGGCCGACGATTCCATAACTCCATTGGCGATCGGTTACGGGGCGGGGACGAAGGACTTCTCGGAAATTCCAAACCTTCTCCGTGTTGTCATAGGCGAACAGGCGAGTCCGCTCGAGCATGATGAGGTTCATCTTATCGAAACGAATATTGACGACATGATGCCACAGGTGTACCCCTCGATCATCG
>Ga0247727_10015970_pt1 | contig 12205 bp, 10 predicted proteins | sample WisWelCaveWW1625_FD_202498 | JGI IMG/M metagenome (GOLD analysis project Ga0247727, IMG submission 202498) | Biofilm microbial communities from Wishing Well Cave, Virginia, United States - WW16-25 | ecosystem: Environmental > Aquatic > Deep subsurface > Groundwater > Cave microbial mat | place...
CAGCGCCCTCTCCATGGATCAGTCTGACCGAGGGGGACGTCCATGCCAACTTCTTCTCTGCGACTGCCGTTGCCGCGTTCCTGGGGAGGATCGCGCCAGTATTCGATTGGTTCGCACATGCCTTCGCATCGTTTGCGAAGGCCATTCATACCGCCGGGCAGTTCTTCGCGGATCTTTTCTTCGCAAAGCCAGCGCTGGCCGCTTCTCCGGAATCCTCAGCCGAAGCGCAGCTCCGCGCCGCCGAGGCGCTCTCGACGACCTTGCTCACCAACCAGCCGCCGACCGGCGAGACTTGGCGGAGCTACTACTACGCCGGCGCTCAGCGGATTTCTATGCGCCTAGTTGTGGGAGGTGGGGCGAATAACGTCTTCTACCTGTTCGGCGATCACCTGGGTTCGACCAGTCTGGCTGTGGATACCAGCGGCAGCATCGTTTCGCAACTGCGTTACAAACCGTGGGGAGAGATTCGCTACACGTCCGGCACGGCGCAGACGGACTTCACATTCACCGGACAGAGGAGCAATGTATCCGACTTCGGGTTGATGTTCTACAACGCGCGTTTTTATGACCCGTCCCTGGGACGCTTCACGAGCGCGGATACAGTTGTTCCGCCGACACGAAATCCCGGGGCGTGGGATCGATATCAATATGTGCTGAATTCACCAATTGGCCATACTGATCCGAGCGGACATGTGTGCACCGATCCGGACACCGGGGCTGCTTACCCTGGAAACTGTAACGGGGGCAGCATACCATTGCCGCCGAGTACACCGCCAAGCCCTCCGGCGCCTCCGCCGCCACCCGCCAATCCCACCGAAAGCGAAATGTTGACGTATATTACCTCTTTTGGGATTACTCTAAATGGAAATTGGACAGGGGCAATTTTAGCCAATCTATGGGAAGCCTTGTTTCGGCATATTGGCTACCTCAACCTTCGTTATTGGCTTAATGGAAAGACAATTACTTTGAATTTAGGCGGTAGCCGCGCATGTGACAACGGGAAAGAAACCTGTTACTCTGGTTTCACAGAAGGGACAACGACCACATTTTACTCTACAGGTACGATTAATCCTGTAATAAATATCCTCCATGAATTTGGTCACTTAGTCGATAACGCATGGGGTGGTTATTTTACGAACAGCTTGGAAAACGAAACTTTTACTCTGGGTGGCCAGTATTTCGCGGGATCGAATGGCGCAACGTATTCATCATTGCCACCGGATACAATGCGTAATCAGGCATTACTATCAGGTACTGTTGGTGGAGGCGACGCCTGGCAACAACGGGCGATCCTCACTGTCCCACAAGATGAAGATTGGGCTGATATATTTGCCAATGCGATGATCGGTAATATCGATCAGTCAAACGACGTTGGAGGGCAGCTTTTTAACTTTGTCTTCGGAATGAATAGTTACGTGATGGGCATTAGGACTCCCCCATGAGAAGGAGCTTGTACTTCTTCACAATCTCCCTCAGCCTGCTTTGTTTACCCACTGCAGGGTGTATTACGCAAGTCGAAGACGCTGTCCCATTAAGTGTTGGAACTACTGTAACATCCTCCCCGCCAATTACGCTGACGTCAACCCCCGAGGCGAGTGCTACGACAGCATCTACAAGGACCATTCAACATCGACAGACTTCGACTGTAACACCGAATCAGTTAGTGCTCCCTGCGGTCACCATGTCCCCGCAAGAGATGGAATCTGCCTTGCTTGAGCTCCTGAGCACAAACGGCAACTGCTCCGGTAAGTGCATTGGCGGGATCCGGCCAGACGAAATGACGGCACAGGATGCAGTGGATATCATGGCGCAATGGGGGGCGGTCAGAATTGGTGAAAATAGTCAAGGAAAGCCTTTCCTTAATCTTGAGCAAAGCCCACTTTATGGACAAATAAATGTGTTTTTATCCGTTGGGACATGGACAAAACAACTTGAAAGCATTGATAAAGTCCTTATTCGAATTGAAGACGCTTCAGAAAGGTATCTGGGTGCTGAATTGTGGCTGGCAAACCGGGATGCATGGGTAGGATTTCGTTTCGACAATCTTCTCAAAACTTATGGAGTCCCTTCGTACGTTGGTTCCAATTTTCGGACAATTGTTGCGCCAGGAGCGTCGTTGGAAGGGAGAACTATTAGTTATGGAATGGAAATCCAATATGAACAATTCAATCTTACGATGTCTATTGGGGCTATTGCCTATTACGATGGCGAGAATTTATCCGTATGCCCATCATCAGATCCTCACTATCTGTGGATCGAGATCAACCCCGACCGCCCGCTTATTGAGATACAAGAATTTTACCCAGTAACCTGGCAAGCGCTGTTTGGAACTGATTTGGAAGCTTTTTACGAGGTGTTCACAGACGAGGCCAACCCGGGTGCGTGTTATACAACCACCTTGGAACAAATTAGCGCTTTGCAAGATGATTTTCATTAAACGGCACTACATCGGCGTACTACCTGGGCGCATCATTAAACTCCTCTCATTCCACTCCTCTTACAATCCACCTGGACAGACTTAACTCGGTTTTCGATCTTGTCAAGGATACTACCTTAACTCGCTTCCGGTCACCGCCCAAACGGGACCATGGCCCACAACGACATCTGGGGCCGGACGGTCGAGGTGCGCCCGCCGCAGTATCCGTATGTCAAATATATTTACGACGCCGCCGATCGCCTTACCCAGGTGGACAAGGTCGATGCAAGCATGACCACCGTGACGACCATCGATTACGACTACGCCTCGCGCAAGCTGAGCATGGACGACGCCGACATGGGGCTGTGGACGTACAATTACAACGCCCTTGGCGAACTCACCCGCCAGGTGGACGCCCGCGGCAAAGCCGTCTGTTTCTACTACGATTCGCTCGGCCGGATGAAGGGCAAGCACTACCCGACCGGAGCCTGCCCGGAAGCCCCGACGAATGTCCTCTACACCTACGATGCGACCACGAGTGGGAACGAGGGGCTCGGCCTGCGGACGGGGATGAGCGACGCCTCCGGCTCGACGACCTGGAAGTATGACACGCGTGCCAGGCTGATCCAGGAGCTCAAGACGATCAACCCGCATGCCGCCTTCACGACCAGCTGGACGTACAATTCGGCCGACATGCCCGTCACCATGACCTATCCCAGTTTGGAGGTAGTCAATTTCACCTACCTGAGCCAGGGAACCATCGCGTCCGTGATCGGCGATGCGACCTACCTGGCCTCAGCGGCCTACGATGCAGCCGGGCGGGTGGAGGGGATGACGCTGGGGAGCGGCGGGAATGTCTTGACCCTGGATTATACGTACTTCGCCTGGCAGACCCAAAACGGCCTGGGGCGGCTGGCCGAGATCAAGTTGACCTACAACACGACCACTCTGCAGAACCTCTATTACGGCCAGAACATCACGACGCCCGGATACGACGCAGCCGGGAATGTGACGAGAATCGAGAATCGCTGGGACACTCCGTCGGCTCAAATCCAGACCTTTACGTATGATTTCCTCAATCGTCTGAAAACCGCCGAGGCTGTGAACGGGCTGGGGGCGTACTCACAGGAAACGTATAACTACGACTCGCAAGGGCGGATCACGAGCTTGGGGAGTTTGACCCCTTACGTCTACAACGACCCCGACAATTTCCATGCCGCGACCGGCGCCGGATCAAACACCTATTCCTATGACCTGAACGGAAACATGCTGACCCGCAATATCACCGGGGATGGCAACTATTCCTTCACCTACGACCAGGAAAACCGGCTGGTGGATGTCTACAAGAACGTGACCACGCACCTGATGGTGCTCGTCTACGACGGGGATGGAAACCGGGTCAAGGCCGTCGATTACGTCGCCAACGAGACGACTTATTATGTCGGGTCCTACTTCGAGGTGACCGTGGCGGGGACTGGCGCGATGTCTATCCCTCAGCCGGTGGTGCGCGCACCGTACCCGGTGATCGAGCTGACGGCCGAGGGGGCGCGGGCCAATTTCCAGGCGACCGCCGCGTTCCTGGAGCATGTAGGTCAGGCGTTCAACTCTATCGGGGATGCGGTTCGTTCTGTCGGTCAGTTCCTAGTCGAGCTGTTCATCCCCAGGCCCGCGTTAGCGGCGTCGCCGGAATCAACTGAAGAGATCCGCCTGCGAGCTGCCGAGGCGCTCTCGACGACCCTGCTGACCAACCAGCCTCCTGCCGGAGAACAGTGGCGAAGCTATTACTACGCAGGAGCCCAACGGATCGCGATGCGAACCCAGGATCAGACTTACCCTGCGGGGCAGGTCTATTATTTGTTTGGCGATCACCTGGGCTCGACCAGCCTGACGGTGAGTACCACAGGAAGTATCGTTTCCCAGTTGCGTTACAAGCCCTGGGGAGAGATTCGCTACACATCCGGCACCGCCCAGACGGATTTCACCTTTACCGGGCAGAGGAGCAATGTCGCCGACTTCGGATTGATGTATTACGTGGCACGTTGGTATGACCCGGCGCTTGGGCGCTTCACGAGTGCAGATACGATTGTGCCTGGTGCGGGAAATCCGGGGGCATGGGACAGGTATGCTTATGTACTGAATAACCCGATTGGATATACTGATCCAGGTGGCCATGATCCGTGGTGGTGTAACACATCAACCTGTATATTTAATTACTATAGCTCGATGAAGTCCCGCACCTCAGCAGGTACCCCAACTGTAACACCTCCGCCTACCCCTAAACCATCGACTACTGCTTCTCCAACTACAACAAGTGCATCAGCGACCTCAAGTGCGACAAGCGCGCCTACCAATACACCAATCCCATCGATTACTCCAACGGTTTATAATCCTGCGTTGTTGCCGACGAATACGATCAGTGGTGAGACAGCTTTTGAGGCGTTATCCAGGATAACTCAAGTTATTTTAAAGGAGTGGGATATCTTAGATCCAAATCCAGGGTTTTTACCCCCTGATTACGATCCGTTAGATGTTCTGTTACGAGATCCCGGTTTGCAGAAATACTGGTGGGTTCAAGCGCTCCTCATTTTGCTCGGTTCAGCACAATCTGCTCGGGATTGGTTAGAAAGTCTTCCTTGTTGTGAACAGAATATTTATCTCGACGATGAGGGAAATCCAATCCCAGTTCCTCCACCCCCTCAACAAAACCCAGCACTGCCACCTCCTTTCGTACCACCACCTCCTCCTGCGATTCCTCTCTGATCCATCTTTTTCTCATGGGTAAGTCGAAGGCTTTAAATTTTATTACTATATTCATTATTTGTATTGAATTGCTTGTCATTCTCCTTGTAAAGGTAGCGACCTATGTTAGCCCATCGGCGAGAGAATTGGCACTGCTTGTTGAAAACCTGACAATCTTGGTTGTGTTATTTTTGCTATTTTGGATCAATAGAAACAATCTGAATAAGTTTAATATTAACAAGTGGACAATTTTAATTTTCATAGTGGTGGGCGGGGCTGGAGGTGCGTTCTTTCTTCCATCGAGTTCGAATTGGTTTCTGGTAGCTTGTTTCGCAATAATAATTCTCTCAATTAGCGGGGCTTACTTTTTTTTCTATCGAAGTAATCTATTTCGATTCGATAGAACAATTAATAAAGAGAGGAACGGGATTCTTCCTGGAATTTTATTTGGAGCTGCCCTATCAATTATTGTGTCGATTCCTGAAATAATCAATCAGACGGAAATCTCCTCGATACCTAAGGTAAATCCAATTTCCCTACTCCTCTTGGCATTATCTCAATTTTTCAACCAATTATCAACCACGGCGATACCAGAGGAAATCTTCTTTCGGGGCTTTCTCTGGGGATCTTTGATGAATTTTGGATGGAAAGTTAGTAGGGTTGTCGTTTTTCAAGGTCTACTATTTTGGCTCGCCCATTATAACTATGATATTTCGCCTTATAGGTTTCTTGTAACCATACCATTTGGTACTTTGTTATTAAGTTTTTTAACTCTACGCACGAGCCTGGTAAACACCTCGATCGTTGCCCATGCCACTTATAACACCACGGAATACTTGTTGATTCTCCTAGCGGAGCTGTAGGAATCTTCTGAATCGTGCAACGCCACTGCTAGAGTTAGAAATATATTCGGGCGTCACCAAAAAGCGATGCTGTGTACATTTTCGGATGATCAAGGCGGACAAATATTTTATAAAAACCAATAACGTATTGACCTGCACCTCGAATTTCCCGGAGTTTTCCATATTCCTCCCGCCCAAAATCCGTTAAACTATCATCGATGGACCCCTTCGAGATCAAGCCCGCCTCCTGGCGCGATATCGGCGAGTTCTATCGCCTGGAACGCCTGTGTTTCGAGCAGGACGCCTGGCCGCTCCTGGATGTGATCGCCGTGTTAGTCCTGCCCAACGTCGTGCGCTTGAAGGCCATGGCTGGCGCGCAGGTGGCCGGCTTCGTCATCGGCGACCGGCGGCCGCGACAGACGATGGCCTGGATCGCCAGCATCGCCGTGCATCCCGATCAGCGCGGCCGGGGCATCGGCACGGCGCTCCTGCGCGCCTGCGAGGCGCAGTTGAAGGTCCCCACGCTGCGGTTGAGCGTGCGCACCTCCAACTCCACTGCCATCCGCCTGTACAAGCAGCTGGGTTTCCAGGCCACCGGGACCTGGTCGGGGTATTACAAGGGGGGCGAGGACGCCCTTGTGATGGAGAAGTCGACCGGGGTGCTGAGTACTTCAGTCGAGGGCGCTGCCTGACCGCCGGACGATGGCATCGGCCATGCTTCTGACTAGGACCATCTCGCTCACGTCGTGGACTCGGACGATATCGGCTCCGCGGGCGATGCCGATCGCGACCGCCGCAGCGGTGCCCTCCAGGCGTTGATCCAGGGGGCGATCGAGGGTGTAGCCGATGAACGACTTGCGCGAAGGGCCGATCAAGACCGGATAGCCCAGCGTCCGGATTTCGGCAAGCCGATCGATCAACTCCAGATTTTGTGAGACCGTTTTGCCGAACCCGATCCCGGGATCGAGGATAATCCTGTCCTCGGCAATCCCGGCGCGGCGCGCCAGGGCGACGCTCTCGAGAAGTTCGCGTTTGACGTCCTCGAGGAGGTTTTCATACTTGACCCCGACGTACCGGCCGCCCAGCCGGGCATTGAGTTCGGCGCTGTCTGGGTTACTGCGGTTGTGCATCAAGATGACGAAGGCATTCGCGTCGCGTACCACCTCCGCCATCTGCGGGTCGGCCCGCAGCGCCCAGACGTCGTTGACGATCGAGGCGCCGGCCTCCAGAGCAGACCGGGCGACTCGGGATTTATAGGTGTCGATCGAAACGGGTATATCGGGGAACTCGGCGAGCAATTGGCTGACAGTCGGGATCACCCGTTCAATCTCTTCGGCCTCGGAAACCGGAACCGCGCCCGGGCGGGTGCTCTCGCCGCCAACGTCGAGGATGTCCGCTCCCGCCTGGACGAAACTCTGCGCTTGACGGACGGCGGCCGCCGTCCGGTCGATCCCCGCACCACCGGCCGCTCCAACCAGACCATCACCGGAGAAGCTGTCCGGGGTCAGGTTGAGGATGCCCATCACATAGGTCTGGGCGCCCCAGTTAAATTTTGGGCCGGGCACTCAGACCATGGAATCGAGCGGGCGGCTCAGCCACTCCTCGGCGGCCTCGATCGAGGTAAACAGTTTCATGCTTGTGCCGCCGCCCGGGGACGTGGAAAGAGCGGCGATCTCCAGGATCGCGTCCCGAACTGCCTCGTTGACCACCACGACCGCCAGGCGGATGTTGCGCGCCGATGGATCGCTGTTGGCTTCCACGGCCAGATTGATCGCCTCCGGGGGGATGCGTTTGACCTGGCGCAGATCATAAAGGTTGCGGGTCAGGCTGTCGGAATTTAACAAGTGATCGAGGGCAAACTCGCGCCAGTGGCGCAAGGTTTCAGAGTCCAGGTTGGTGAAGGTGAGTTGTAAACCGCCGTCGGGTCGGCGGGCAGCAGTGTAGCCGATCCCGGGAGTGGGGGTCCAGTTTAAGGGTTTGGATTGGGTGTTCTTCATCGGCAGGCTCTCCATGGGTGATTATACATGAGGTGGGTATGAATCGATTCGGATCGTTTCGTAAGGGCGAAGCATGGCGCAGCAAGGCTGCGCCATGCTTCGCCCTTACGTGTTGTCGTGCATACGTTTCGTGCGAACATAATCCGATACATGTTCTCCGTAGGCGGCGATGAAGGGTTCCCGATAATCCGTCCCGCGGATCGTTTTCCGGCAATTCACCGATCCGCAGGCGCAGGGAAATTCCAACATCGTTTCGTTGCAGAACGTAGCGTAGTCGAGAGTGATTTCCTCGCCGGCGGCGATCCGGCGGCGGGCGGTCACGTTCAGCCCATCCAGCCAGGCGTTCGGATCGCAGGAGTGGTTGATCGGTTTCCAATCATTCGGGTCGTTGCTCCACATGACCCAGATTTCGTCGCTGAGCGGGTAGGCGTAGCGGGCAAATACGTCCTGCAGCGCCGGACTCCAATGCCGATCCACATGCCTCTTGCTGACCAGGTAATGAGGCCGCTCCTCGAGTGGGTCAACCACCTCGGCGGGTTCCAGTGGACGGGCGGCGTATAGACCATAGCCCTTCTCCCGGTCGAAGCGGACCTCCCAGTTTTTTCGGCGGCGTTTGTGACGGGCCAGGGCGGCGCTCAGGATTTGATCCAAAAAGCCCTGGTGCCCGGCGGGATCGTACATCAACACGAAATCGGCGCTGCCATACTCGCCCTTGACCGGATAAAAGACGGCCGGGTTCGGGTTAATCTCCAGCAGGTAGGGTTCCCCGTCTGCATTGACCCGGATATCGCAACGGCCGTAGCCGGCCCCGTCGAGGCCGACGAACACCTGTTTGGCCATGTTTTTCAATCGCTCAGCCAAAGCGGTATCCTGGCAAGGGACAGCCTCCATCTGGCTGAAATTGATCATTTTCATTTCATAATGTTTGAACGATTCCCCGGCCGGGAAGAGAAACTCGATCGGCAGGTAGGTGACGGGGTCGTAGGAGTCCGCCGGATTCTCAGCCACCAGCACGGTGAATTCGCGCCCCTCGATGAACTCCTCGATCAACGTCCCATTGTAGGCGGCGAACATGATCTCCGCTTGTTTGTGAAGATCCTGGGGGTTCGTAACCCGCGAGGCGCGGGTGAGGCCGACGCTGTTATAGCTGTTGGGATGCTTCACTATTAAAGGAAAGTGCAGCGTGCCGGCAGCCCGTTCGACGTCAGCCGGGGTCGTGGCGAAGACGTCCATCGGCGCGCTCAAGCCGTGATAGCGGCAGACGCGCTTCATCATTTCCCGGGAGGGTTCGTAGAAAGCGGAGCTGGCGCCGGTGAACGGCGCCCCGAATCTTTCCAGAGCCTGGACGACCTCGATCCCGGGGCGGTCCTCGTCCCAGGCGCCGTCGCACAGGTTGATGAAGACGTCGAAATTCTTACGGATGAGATCGCGCACCTGCGGGATGGAGGTGGCCTTGTGCAGGAAGTGCATCTCCCAGGAATATTTTTTCAAATACTGGGTAGGGTCGAAATCCCTGGCGAAGGCATCGCTCAGGATGCAGATTCGCAGTGGACTGGCGGGGACGATTTGGGATCTGAAATCAGTCAAGCGTTTGATTTCCTCCGCTAAGAAACGAATGGGCAGTATATCACCTAAACCCCGGCAGGGCGCACGCCGGAGGAATCGAGGGGATCGAGAAGTGCGCGCATGCTGACCTTGAGGACCGGATGGATCCAGTCCGGCGCCAGATCGGCCAGGGGCACCAGGACAAAGGCGCGCTCGTGCAGATGCGGATGGGGGATGGTCAACCCGGGCAGGTCGAGGACCAAGTCATCGAACAACAGGAGATCGAGATCGATCGAGCGCGGGCCATAGCGGACAGTGCGCTCCCGGCCCATCTTTTGTTCGATCTCATTCAGAAAACCGATCAACTCTGCCGGTTCCAGACCGGTCTCCGCAATCACCGCCATATTCAGGAAGTCCGGCTGCTCGCTGAACCCCCAGGGTTCGGTCTCGTAGATGGGCGAGCGGCCTGTCACCTTGACGAGAGGCGCCAGGAAGGCCATGGCAGTCTCGAGGTTGTGTTCCCGCTCGCCGAGGTTGCTCCCCAAACCGATCGCCGCCAGGTGGGCCATGCCGGCGAGGATAACATGTTCACCAAAAACGAGGGCCGATGCTGAAACCATCGGCCCCTAGTTTTGCGCGGCTATAATATTCCTCTCATGGCGGAAGCCTTCCTCACTTTTCCGAAAAACTTCCTCTGGGGGACGGCGACTGCCGCCCATCAAGTCGAAGGCGGGAACCATAACAATAACTGGTGGGCCTGGGAGCAGGGGGGCAGAGTCCATCCCGGTCACAGCGCCGAGCGGGCTTGCGAGTGGTGGGACGGCCGCTGGCGCGAGGATTTCGATCGGGCTTCTGAAGGCGGGCAGACCGCCCATCGCTTCTCGGTCGAATGGAGCCGGATTCAGCCCGGATCGGATCGCTGGGATCCGGCCGCCCTCGATCAGTATCGCCAGATGGCCGTTGCCTTGCGGGATCGGGGGATGGAGCCGGTCGTCAGCCTGCATCATTTCAGCGACCCATTGTGGCTGGCTGAGTCACGCGGCTGGATGGAGGACCGCGCCCAGGTGTTCAGCGCGTATACAGAACAGGTCGTCAATGCGCTGAAAGATCAGGTCAAGATCTGGGTGACCTTAAACGAGCCCAACGTCTACTCGACCCTCGGGTATGTGCTTGGCCTGTTTCCACCCGGAAGGAAAAATCCGCTGGCTGCGTTCCAGGTGATGGCGAACCTGGTCCGGGCGCATGCTGCGGCCTATCACACGATCCACCGCCTGCAAGCCCAGGCGCAGGTGAGCATGGCCTTTCATTTTCGCGGGTTTCAGCCGGCGCGGGCGGGTTCCCCGCTCGATCGGAGCGCGGCCCGCACCCAGAGCCGCCTGTTCAACGACTTCTTCCCGACAGCCGCCAGCCGTGGGGTGCTGATCTACCCGGGTCTGCGCCGGCGGCTTCGCGCCGCGGCCAGCACCCTGGATTATTTTGGGCTGAACTATTATACGGAGGAGCTGGTCGCATTCTCTCTAGCTGCTGCGGCCCAATTCTTCGGCCGGCGATTCTTCCGCCCGGGCGCCCTGTTGAGCGAAACTCGATTCACCGCCAACGAACCGGGCGGTTTTTTTCGAGCCCTCAAATGGGCGTCGGGCTACAATCTGCCGATCATGGTCACCGAAAACGGAATCGACGATTCGAACGATCAAATCCGCCGGCGCTACCTTGCCGAACACATCCAGCAATTGTGGCGGGCGGTGAATTTCAATTGGGGAATCCAAGGTTACTTCCATTGGACCCTGGTCGACAATTTCGAGTGGGAGCGCGGCTGGACCCAGCGCTACGGGTTGTGGGCGCTGGACGTCGAGACTCAGGAACGGCAGGCGCGGCCAAGCGCCGACCTGTACGCCGAGATCTGCCGGGCGAACGGCCTCTCTTCGGAGATGGTTGCGCGCTATGCACCGGAGAGCTTCGCTGGAATGTTTCCGAATGAATGAGCTGCGCTGGGGCGAAGCCCCAGCTCACTGAACCAGGAAAATTGTTTTATAATTTCGGCGATTGAGGAGAGGTAGCGTAGTCTGGCCTAACGCGCGCGCCTGGAAAGCGCGTTCACCGCAAGGTGACGTGGGTTCGAATCCCACCCTCTCCGCTGGCCTCCCAAATCTGCCTGGGAGGTTTTTTGGAGGAGGAGCATGGGTTTTCCCGGGATTCATGCACTGCTGGCCAATGTCGTCCTGTATTATTTCCTGGCCTTGACGGTCTGGGGGTACTGGCGCTTCTATCGCAAGCAGGGCCTCTCGCCCGACTTTTGGGGCGCCCTGGTCATCGCCGAGGGTCTGCTCGTCGTGCAGTTCCTGCTTGGTGGCGGCTTGTGGCTAGCCGGATTCCGCCCGGCCCGCTCGATCCACATCCTCTATGGCATCGTCACTCTCCTGACCCTGCCCGGAGTCTATCTCTACACCAAGGGACGCACCGAAAAGCCGGAAATGTTGATGTATGCCACGATCAGCCTGATCACCGCCGGGCTGGTATTGAGAGCCATCTCAACCGCGCAATCTGCATTAGGCGAATGAATGGACCCCTTTAAAAGCCGGCGTAATTGGGATCTGGTCAACCACAGATCGTTTTGTGCTATAATTCACGTTCAGCCGGGATGGCTATCCGGAAGGAGATCGGCATAT
>Ga0247727_10015971_pt1 | contig 12204 bp, 3 predicted proteins | sample WisWelCaveWW1625_FD_202498 | JGI IMG/M metagenome (GOLD analysis project Ga0247727, IMG submission 202498) | Biofilm microbial communities from Wishing Well Cave, Virginia, United States - WW16-25 | ecosystem: Environmental > Aquatic > Deep subsurface > Groundwater > Cave microbial mat | place...
ATCACGACTGCCAGCGGCTTGCAATATCAAGTGCTCGCTGCCGGCACGGGCCCGAACCCCGGGCTGCATGATCGCGTCAAAATCAAATATCGCGGAACGTTCATTGACGGCAAAGAATTCGAAAACACCGAGCGTCTCGTCAAAGGCCATGGCGCATATGTCGTGAGCGGCGCATTCGCGGGGTGGAGGGAAGCTTTTCAACTCATGCAAACGGGCGGCAGGTATCGCTGCTTCATTCACCCGCGCCTGGCGTTCGGCCAAAACGGCCAAGCGCCCGACATCCCTCCGAATGCTTTGTTGATTTATGAGATTGAGGTGTTGGAGATACTCAACGAATAGAACGAGCTAGCCGCACGGCGCACATTCCGCACTCCATAAACATTTTCCCCGCACGAAAACTCCCGCGCAATTGCAAAGCCCCTTCGTGGGAATTCCATTTCCGTGGGAGATTTTTTTTTCGCAATGCATAAACGAGGAGCTGGCATGAGCTTTCCTAAAGACTTTGTCTGGGGCGCTGCGGCCTCGAGCTATCAAATCGAGGGCGCGGCTGATGAAGACGGCAAAGGCCTTTCGGTGTGGGACATGATGAGCAAAGTGCCCGGCAAAATTTGGGAAGGCAATACCGGCGAATCGGCGTGCGATCATTATCATCGTTATGCCGAAGACGTTGCGCTGATGAAGCAGATCGGCTTGCAAGCCTATCGCCTCTCCGTCTGTTGGCCGCGCGTCTTGCCCGAGGGCGTGGGCCAAGTGAATGAGAAAGGCCTCGCGTTTTATGATCGTTTGATCGACACGCTGCTGCTCAACGGCATCCAGCCGTGGGTCACGTTGTTTCATTGGGATTATCCTCATGCGCTCTATTGCCGCGGCGGCTGGCTCCATCGCGCGAGCGCGGATTGGTTCGCGGAATACACCGCGGTCGTGGTCGATAAGCTCTCGGATCGCGTCACGCATTGGATTACGCAAAACGAGCAGCAATGCTATATCGGCTTCGGCCATCACACCGGAGAGAATGCGCCCGGTTTGCAATTGGGTTTTGCCGAGGTTTTGCGCGCGGCGCATCATACTTTACTCGCGCATGGCAAGGCCGTGCAAGTGATCCGCAGCCGCGCGAAGCTCTCCCCCACTATCGGCGTTGCGCCCGTGGGCGTCATTCGCATGCCCGCGACGAACGCGCCGGATGATGTTGCCGCGGCGCGCGCCGCGACGTTTGCAATCACGGGCAAAAATGTTTGGAGCAATACGTGGTTTGGCGATCCGCTCGTGTTCGGCCATTATCCCGAAGACGGCTTGCACCTTTTTCATAAAGAAATGCCGACCATGCACAGCGGCGATATGGAAACCATTTGCCAACCGCTCGATTTCTACGGCACGAATATCTACTTCGCTGAAATCGTGGCGGCGCAAGCGCCGAGCAGTTATAAAACCGTTTCGGCATTTGCCAATCCCGCGTTGACGACCATGTCATGGCCGATCACACCGGACGCGTTATATTGGGGGCCGCGCTTCCTCTATGAACGCTACCAATTGCCGATCGTGGTCACGGAAAACGGCATGGCCAATTGCGATTGGGTGCACATCGATGGCAAGGTGCACGACCCGCAGCGCATTGATTACCTCACGCGTTATTTGCGCGCTTATAGCCGCGCACTTGCGGAAGGTGTGGCAGCAAAAGGCTATTTCGTTTGGTCTTTAATGGACAACTTCGAATGGGCACACGGCTACAGCAAACGCTTCGGGCTGGTATATGTCGATTATCAAACGCAGCAGCGGGTGTTGAAAGACTCTGCGGTTTGGTATCAGCAAGTAATTGTCTCGCACGGCGCGAGCTTGGAAACGGTTGCCGAGTAACTTCAATCATCCACAACATTTTGTCCCTCCCAAACGGCTTTACGGCCAACGATTGTCGCGGCGCTCTGTGCGCGAGGAAAATGCTGCTTGCAATTCGCCCTGATCCCATATCATTGTGCCAGTTGGTGATAAAAAGTTGCTGCTTGAATCTTATTTTGGAGGAAAGGGGTTCTTATGCCGATCAGTGTTGCTTTAGCCAGAAGACTCGAGGAAGTCGATCCGCAAAACTGCGCAACGTTCTGTTTGCGATTCTCGATGAAATTGAGCGCCAACGGGAAGAAGCCGTAACCAAAAACGAGTTTCGAGAACTCACGGCAATTGTTGGAGAATTAGCCGAGGCGCAGAAGAGCAGCCAAGCAGAGATCAAAGAACTCCGCGTGACGATGGCGGAATTGGCCGAGGCGCAAAAAGAAACCCGGCAGACCCTCAACGAATTGGCCGAGGCACAAAAGAGCAGCCAAGCAGAGATCAAAGAACTCCGCGTGACGATGGCGGAATTGGCCGAGGCGCAAAAAGAAACCCGGCAGACCCTCAACGAATTGGCCGAGGCACAAAAGCGCAGCCAAGAAGAGATAAAAGAACTCCGTGTGACGATGGCGGAATTAGCCGAGGCGCAAAAGGAAACCCGGCAGATCGTCAACGAATTGGCCGAAGCGCAGAAGCGCAGCCAAGAAGAGATGAAAGAGCTGCGAGTGGCGATGACAGAATTAGCCGCAGCGCAAAGGGAAACGCACAGACAAATGATTGAGGGGGATAGGCGGCTTGAAAGTGAGCTTAAAAAAACCAGAACGGAACTCGGCGGCCTCAGTGAAACCGTGGGGATTTCATTGGAAGACCGGGCATTACAGTTTTTGCCCGAGCTGTTGAGCAAAGGCTTCGATTTTACGCTCACGAACTGCTTCATGCGAAAATGGGTCACCGATAAGAAAGGCGAACCGCTCGAATTGGATTTCATTGGCGAAGCGGCGAAAAACGGGGATCGCTTCATCGTTATCGGTGAAGCCAAAGCGCATCTTTCCAAAAACAAAATCGACGATTTTCTCAGAAAGAAGCTCAAACCGCTCGCGGGAGTGTATGAGGCCGAGCTTTTCCCGATCGTCATGACCTTCAAAACCTCGGGCATCGAAGTCGAAGAGTATGCCCGGCAAAACGGCATTAAGCGCATTTACTATTCGCACGAATTTACGGATCGGCCAAGACTCACTGGGCCGTAATGCTTCTTCCTTCACAAGCTTCATTTGAAAAACAAAAAGCCCTAGGCTCATTTCGAGACTAGGCTTTCTGTTTTAAAGAGCAGACTGGAAGTCCAATGGCACTAACTTTTTAAGAAAGCAATGACAGAAAAATGTCGGGCAGAAAAATTTTAACAACTTCTCGTTGCTCTATAGTGAGCATTTCTGTGATAATGCCAAGCCCTATATTTCTGCCCTGCATTTTTCTGTCATTGCTTTTGCTCTAGCCAATTTAACCTGTTCAAGCTCGCTTAAGGTTTTAATAGTTCTGCTCCAAATCGTTTTGCCTTTTGAAAAGTTAGTGACATTGGACTGGAAGTCCGCGCTACAATTTTAGCGGGTCAAAATCATCTTGCGCCGCGCGTGGAAGTCGTTCACTTGCAGCTCGTAGAAGTACGTGCCGGAGGGCAGCTTGCTCGCATTGAAGCGCACCATATGGCGGCCCGCATCGAGATAACGATCTAACACTTTGCGCACGAACTGGCCCGTAGAGTTGTAGATGATGAGCTTCACCTCGCCTGGCTCGGGCAAGCTGAACGTGAGGTTCGTGCTCGGATTGAACGGGTTCGGATAGTTTTGTTCCAACGCATAGTTGCTCGGAATTTCAACCGCAACCGCGGACGCTTCTGCGCTCGCCTCTTTCGCGAGCACACCGGCCGGGCCGATTTCAATAGCCGCAATCGCGCACGGGCGCTTATAGCTCGAGAGCGATTTCACCAAGTTGAGGTGCAGTTGCCCGTCGGCCACGGCGATGCCGTTGAACCTCCGCTGCACAGCCACGGCCTTGCCTGGGGCTTGCACGAAGAGATCGAAATCATCCAGCACGAGCGCGCCTTCGAGCGAAACATCCATCACGCGGCTCAAGGCTTCCTTATCTTTCAACTCCGCGAAGTGCAGAATCACGTCATAGCTGCCGTTCGGAATATCGAACCTATAATCCAACTGAATGCGCTCGCGTTGCACGCGATAAAGATCGGGATCGGGCGTGCCGCTAATGGCGAGCGTTTCGATGCGCACGAAGCCGCTGTCGATAAAGCCCCAACTGCCCGCCGTATAGAGTTGATCCGCGGAAAATACTTTGCCGCCGACCGTGGTAAACAACCCGCCGCCGGTGTTCACGCGAATCGTGGGCAAGCCCGAGGGCGCTTGCGCCGTGATCTGCACCGCGGCCGTGTCTTTCAAACCGCCAACATCGGTGACGATCAAGCTTGCGCTGTAATTGCCCACCACGGTGTAAGTATGCGAAGCATTCGCGGTCGTGGCGTTGTCGCCGTCACCAAACTTCCACAAGTAGCTCGCGATTCCATCATCGGGATCGGACGAGCTTGAGCCGGTGAAATTGACCGCAAGCGGCACGGCGCCGCTATCCACATTTGCCGAAGCCACGGCCGTGGGCGGCAGATTGACATTTACTTGCACGTTCACAAAAGCCGTATCCGTTGCGCCGAGATTGTCGGTAACGAGCAAACGCGCCGAATAACTTGCCGGCGTGTTATAAGTGTGCAGCGGATCGGCCAGCGTCGAAGAACCGCCATCGCCAAAGGTCCACGCATAGGATGCAATCGAGCCGTCGCTATCCGTTGAGCTCGAGCCGGTGAATTGCACATTCAGCGACGCAAAACCGCTCGTGGGCAACGCGCTTGCAACTGCCGTCGGCGGAACATTCGCGACAGCGCCGATGACGCTCACTTGCCGCACGCCCCATTCATTCGCATTGGGTGGGTTCTTGGTGTTATCAAACACGAGCACGTTGGTCGCAGTGTTATGCACCAATGAATCCGGCAAAATAAAGTTGCGCGTGCCGCTCCAAAGATTGTCGCCGCTGGGATCGAGGTCGATAATTTTTGTGGTGTTCAAAAAGACGTCACCTTCGACGTTGGTGTCAATGTCGTAGACTTGATACGCGAGCGTCGGGCTGCCGCTCATCGCCGGGAAGCAATAGATCACTTTGTCAACGTGCGTTTGATCGCCGCCCGCGATTTTGCCATAAGCATGCGTATCGGGCAAAGCAAGGCAAGCCACGACGTCAATCGTGACCGTGGCGGAATCTTTCAAGCCGCCGTTGTCCGTGACCACGAGCTTCGTGATATAAGTACCCAAAGCATTAAACGTGTGCGGCGGATCGGCCAGCGTGGAAGTATTGCCGTCGCCGAAAGTCCACGCATACGCGGCAATCGTGCCGTCGATATCGCTCGAGCCCGAGCCGGTGAATTGCACGGCGAGCGGCGCCGGGCCAATCGTCAAGTTGGCGTTCGCCACCGCGTGCGGCAATTGATTCGCCGGCGGCAACTGGAGGCTCACGTTGCGCACGCCCCAAATATTCGTGTTCGCCGGATTCTTGGTGTTATCAAACACCAGCACGTTGTTGTCGCCGTCGAGAATGCAAGAATCCGGAATGAACACATTCAGCGGAGCGCTCCATTGATTGTTCGCCGTGATCGGCGCGTATAAAATTCTCTTGCCGTTGAGCCGGACTTCGATTTCGTCGCTGAAATCCACGTCATGAATCTCATAGTGCAATTGCCGATTGCCCGCGGTGCCGGGGAAGCAATAGGTCACATCATTCACGTGCGTTTGATCGCCGCCCGTGATTTTGCCATAGGCTGCCGCGGCGGGCAACGCGATGCAATCGACGACGCTGATATTCACGAAAGCCGTGTCTTGCGCGCCGTCATCGTCGGTCACAATCAAACGCGCGGTGGGATTGCCCAGCGCATTATACATATATTGCGGATCCGCCTGCGCGGAGGAATTGCCGTCGCCAAAATTCCACGCATACGACACAATCGTGCCGTCAATATCCGTTGAGCCCGAGCCGGTGAATTGCACGAGCAAAGGCGCGCCGCCACTGGTCGGATTCGCGCTCGCCACTGCGGCCGGCGGCACATTCATGCTATTGACATGCACGATGACCGTATCCGTATCCGTGCAGCCTTTGCTGTCGGTGATCGTCAACACATAGATCGTCGTGTCCACGGGCGTGGCCGTTGGATTGGCCGCGGTCGTATCATTCAAACCGGTTGCAGGCAACCATGAATATGTGAAAGGCGCCGTGCCTCCGCTTGCGCTCGGGCTGCCGCCGAGAGTTGTGGAATCGCCGAGCAAGATCACCACGTCCGCTCCCGCGTTTGCAATCGGATTCGGGCAAATCGTGACGGTCATCGTATCCGTGTCGGTGTTCGTGTTCGCATCGATGACGAGCACGATATAAGTCGTCGTTGCCGCCGGCGCAGCAATCGGATTCGCCGCGGTGGGATCATTCAAACCATCAGTTGGTGACCAACTATAAGTATATGGCGCAGTGCCCGTGCTCGCCGTCGGGCTTCCACCGATGACAACAGAGCTGCCCGCGCAAATCGCCGTGTCGGGGCCGGCATCCGCGATCGGCAACAAGCTCACGACAACATGCACCGTGTCGTCATCCGTGCAGCCCACCGCATCGGTCACCGTCACAATATAAGTCGTCGAGGCCGCGGGTGTTGCCGTGGGATTCGCCGCGGACGAATCATCAAGCCCGGTTGCGGGCGACCAGCTATATGTGTATGGCGCGATGCCGCCGGTTGCCGCGGGTGCGCCGCCCAATGAGGTGGAATCACCCAATGCAATCGCACGATCCGCGCCCGCATCCGCGGTGAGGCCAGAGGAAACGGTTACGAGCACCGTGTCCATATCCAGGCAGTTCTTCGCATCGGTCACGGTTAAAATATAAGCCGTGGTTGCACCGGGCGAGGCTTTGGGGTTCGCGGCGTTCGCATCGTTCAAGCCGGTTGCGGGCGACCATGAATAAGAGTATGGCGCAGTGCCTCCGCTTGCCGAGGGCGCACCGCCGAGGCTCGCGCTATCGCTCGCGCAAATTTGTTGATCACCACCGGCATCCGCCGTGGGATTCGGATTGATGGTGACGAGCACCGTATCCGTATCCGTGCAGCCATGATTGTCCGTCACCGTGAGAATATAAGTCGTCGTTGCGCTCGGCGTCGCAATCGGATTCGCCGCACTCGAATCGTTCAATCCGGTTGCGGGCGACCACGCATAAGAGAATGGCGCAGTGCCGCCGCTAGCAGAGGGTGAGCCGCCAATGCTCGCGCCCGTGCCCTGGCAAACTTCAACATCAACGCCTGCGTCCGCGACGGGATTGGGATTGACCGTAACGGTCATCGTGTCCGTGTCACTGCAACCTTTGGAGTCGCTCACGAGCACAACATAGGTCGTGGTTGATGGGGGCGAAGCATTGGGATTCGCGCTCGCGGGATTATCCAAACCCGTTGCCGGCGTCCAGCTATAAGTATAACCCGGCGTGCCGCCCGAAGCGGTCGGGCTTCCGCCAATCGCAGTTGATTGGCCCGCGCAAATTTGTTTATCCGCACCGGCATCCGCCGTGGGATTCGGATTCACGGTGACGACCACGGTATCCGTATCGGTATTGCTGCCTGAATCGGTCAAGTGCACAACATACGTCGTGGTCGTGGTCGGTGAAGCGGTGGGGTTCGCAGCGCTTGGATCATTCAATCCCGTTACCGGCGTCCAGCTATACGTGAAGGGCGCAGTGCCGGTCGCCGCGGTTGGCGCGCCGCCAAGCGTTGTGCTGTCGCCTGCGCAAATTTGTTTATCAGCACCGGCATTGGCTGTGGCCACCGAGCCGACAAACACAATCATCGTATCATCATCGGTGAAGCCCTTCGTATCCGTCGCGGTTAAAACATAAGAAATGGTCGCGGCCGGAGTCGCGGTGGGCATCTTTAATAGAGGATTATTCAAACCTGTGCTCGGCGACCAGCTATAAGTATATCCCGGATAGCCGCCGGTTGCCGCGGTCGAGGCGCCGATGATGATCGATTGGCCCGGCAAGATGGTTTTATCCGCGCCGGCGTTCGCCACCAACGCCACGCGCGAGTTTACTTTTACCGTGTCTTTGTTCGTGCAGCCGTTCGCATCCGTCACTGTCACCACATAGGTCTTCGTCGAATTTACGGTCGCAGTGGGATTCGCAATCGTTGCGCTGTTCAAGCCTGCGCTCGGCGTCCAAGAATAAGTGTAGGGCGCAGTTCCTCCGCTTGCGGTGGGGCTGCCGCCGATGCCGGCCGATTGGCCCGCGAGAATGAATTTATCCGCGCCCGCATTGGCAACGGGCTTGGAGCGCACGGTCACTACCACGGTGTCTTTCGCAACGGCGGAAGAAGCATCCGTGACTTGCACGATATAAGTCGTCGTCGAGACCGGCGAGGCTATAGGATTCGCCGCAGTGGCGCTGTTCAAGCCGGTGCTCGGCGTCCAGCTATAAGTATATGGGGAAGTGCCGGCATTGGCGGTCGGCGTTCCGCCCAGCGTTACGCTATCTCCGGAGCAAACGGGTTGATCAGGTCCGGCGTTGGCAGCCAACGCAAGATTCACGAATACGGTCATCGTGTCCTTCGCCATGTTGCCGTATAAATCCGTGGCCGTGAGAATGTAGCTCGTGGTCGCGCTCGGCGTGGCATTGGGCCGGGCCGCGCTCGGATTGCTCAAGCCGGTCGTGGGCGACCAACTATAAGTGTGCGGCGGAAAACCGCCGGAAGCCGCCGGGTTAGCGCCGATTTGCACGGTTTGTCCGAGCGTGATCGCTTTATCCAAGCCGGCAAAGGCTTTCAACACGACGTTCACTTTCACGCGCACGGTGTCTTTCGCGGTGTTGCCAATGCCATCCGTCACGGTGACGATATAGTTGCGCGTGGAGTTCGAGCTGACGATCGGATTGGCCGCGGCGGGATTGCTCAAGCCGACGCTCGGCGACCAACTATAGGCGTATGGCGTCGTGCCGCCCGAGGCCGTGGGGCTGCCGCCGAGCGCCGCGCTTTGGCCGACGATCAAAAATTTATCCGTGCCGGCATTGGCAACTAGGGGATCAACCGGAGAAGTTGCAGTCGGCGCCGGGGAATTTCCGGCGCCGGCCGCTTCATTTGCCGAAGCGGAAACCGCGCCGAACCAACCCAAGGCGCAAAGCGTAATGCCGATAAGAAAGCGACGCCACGTTCCCTCAGCTTGGCAACGCGGCTCTGCGAAAGCATAATCTTGCGTCATGGCGCATCCTTTGTTTGATTCGTTGAATAAAATATGCCTGCATGCAGCCCGCCTCAACCAAGATCGCATAGGTAGCACGTCCTTTTCGCCGCGGGAGTTTGGTGCTCGCGCGGCGGGTCTCGCCTTGCAATAACGGCACAAACGCGAAACGCGAATCCGCTCTCAATTCAAAAGCCGAATCCTAAACGGCCCGCCCAATCCTGGGCATGAGGTAGTCGATGCTTGACGGAAATTGAGAAGAGAAGGTTTGGGGAGAATGCCTCAAAACGAGCAGCCGTGCTCTATTTTGATGCGCAGAAGAAATACGGTCACGCCGCGCGGAATGCGGAGGGCAGAAGAGGAAAAGAAATTAACGCGGTAAAAAGGCGCGCAACGGCTCATGCCATCTCAAGGCTTGACTACGGGTGCGGGAAGGCTATATTCGATCCCAGCGAAGTTATACCCGTTTAGGGTAAGATTGTACCGTGACATTGATGTCGCGAGCACTGTTTCTTCGCAACATAAATGTTGCGGTACGGAGCATTGCAGTCCAAAACTAAACCTTATCGGCGAAGCCGCAAGGAGTGAAGAGCGCCTCACGATCATTGGTCAAGCAGAGATTCATCTTTCACGGAATGATGTTGATCGCTTCCTTGAGAAAAAGCTCGAGCCTTTAAAAAACGTATTCCGTTCAGAAATTTTTCCCATCTTGATTACACGTATGACCGCCGCGCCGGATGTTCCTGAATATGCCCACCAACGCGGCATCAAGCGCCTTTACTATTCCTATGAGTTCTTTTAGCCGTTGGCAATAAAAAAAGCCGTCTGATTTTTTCAGACGGCTTTTTCATTAGCTCCCGTGCTGACTCTTAGAATCTGTGCGTCAGGGTGAGATTGTAAAGCCGCCCCAACTGGCTGAAATGGAAACCGTCATACGTCATGACGTCGTAACGGCCGTTGAACGTGAGCAGGTTCCGTTGCACTTTGGTTTGCGCCGCATCGGCGAGAATCGCCGCGCCCGTGGAATTGAGCGCCTCGAAATTCCATTTGGGCAAAACGTCGAGCAGGTTATTGACATTCGCCGCAATGCTGACGTTGCTGAAGAGGTCGAACGACAGCGCCAAGTCGGTCACCACCTTCGCATCGAATACGGTTTTCAGATTCGCATCCAAACCCGTTTGTCGAAATTCCGTTTTGCCGAAATAGGTGTTATTGAGCGACAGATTCCACCTTCTCGCGTCATACGTGGCGCCGACGACAAATTTCTGCTTGGGGCGGGAGGTGAAGAACAGGGCTTCCTGGGTCTCATCAATCACATTTGTATTCTTCACTTTCGGAATGTCGCCGTCTCTCTCATTTTTGAGGTTGAGGTTTCCCGCCACCGAAAGGTCGAGCGCGCCGGAACCGAGATTGAGATTCTTGTAATCCAAAACCACGTCCACGCCGGAGGTTTTGGTGTCGATGGAGTTGGTGAAAAATTCCACTTCGCCCGCGGCGGTTTTCACGCGATTGCTGATGACAATCCGATTGGAAATGGCGATGTCATAATAATCGACCGTGAGATTGAGATTCGAGGTGAGGCTCGTGCCGAGGCCGAAAGTCAGGTTCTTCGATTCTTCGGGTTCGAGCGGCTTCACGCCCAACACGCGGGCTTGCGGCGACACGTTGTTGACCAAGCCGATGGATTGAATGCCTTGGCCCGGAACAAAGCTGTATTGCACGCGCTGCGTGTAAATCTGGTGCAACGTCGGCGCTTTGAATCCGGTGGAATAGGAGCCGCGCACCGTGAGTTTGTCTTCCGGCGTTTTGACGCGTGAGCTGATCTTATACACGAAGGCGTTGCCGAAATCGCTGTAATACTCGTTGCGAACCGTGGCCGAGATCAAAAAGTTTTTGGTGGCGTCGAAAGAAGCGTCGAAGTAGCCGCCGAAGTTATAGCGATTGAAGATGCCGGAGTTCTCGGGCCGATTGCCGGCAAACGAGTCCGCGCCAATGCCGTCCCACGAGGCTTTGTCCCCGGGGGTGATTTCAAACGTCTCGCTTCTAAACTCCGAACCAAAACCGATGCTCAATTGCTCGGTGACGGGCCTGGAAACGTCGATGTTGCCGACTTGGTGCGAGAACTTCGTGCCGCCCGGTTTGAAATTGATCGGGCTGTTTTCTTGATAAATGTGCGCGCCGTTGGCGTCCACAAAATTCGAGCGATTATGGGAATTGAACACGGTGTAGTCCTGGCTGTTGAAGCCGAGGGTGTAGCTCACGTCATACTTCCAGTCATTCCTTTGCGAGCGCAGCCCGAACGTCCCGTTGTAATCAATCAGGTCGCCGTCAAAGGTTGGAACATAGCCGACGTAGGAACCGTTTGGTCCGTTCGGAAAAAAGTCCGCCAAGTATGGAAAAGCGGCCTGCGTTCTCCAGTACGGCGTGCGATAATTGGCAAAGGAGTTCACTTTCTTGTAGAAGTAAGCGGCATTCGCATAAAACTCCGTGCTGGCGGAAAGATTCACGCCGCTGTTGAGCAAAAATTTCGCGGACGAAGTTGCCGGCGAGGAATTGCGATTGCCGGCAAATTTATCATACGCGAGGAAAGCTCGAACGTCGTTGATGTTCGCGCCGAAATCTCCGGCATCGCCCTCCGCATCAACGAGGCCCGAACGTCTGGCTTCGTTGACTCTGGAAAGATCGATGGTGTAGTTCAAAAAACCCTTGTCCTCGAAAATCGAGGTGCCGTTGTTCAACGAGATGCCGACTCTCTCGCCGTCGCCCTCGTGCGTGATGCCGCTATTGACGGTATAATATCCGCCTTCGGTGGCGTCTTTCAAGACAATGTTGATGACGCCGGCAATTGCGTCCGAGCCGTATTGGGCCGAAGCGCCGTCGCGCAAAACCTCGACGCGCTCGATCGCATCAATGGGAATCGTGGAGATATCGACCGCGCTTTCACCGCGACTCGGTGAGGTTTGCGTATACACCAACGCGCTCAGGTTCTTGCGCTTGCCGTTGATGAGAATGAGCGTTCGGCCCACGCCCATGTTTCTGATTTCCCACGGGTCCAACAATGCCGTCGCATCATTCACCGGCGTTT
>Ga0247727_10015972_pt1 | contig 12204 bp, 4 predicted proteins | sample WisWelCaveWW1625_FD_202498 | JGI IMG/M metagenome (GOLD analysis project Ga0247727, IMG submission 202498) | Biofilm microbial communities from Wishing Well Cave, Virginia, United States - WW16-25 | ecosystem: Environmental > Aquatic > Deep subsurface > Groundwater > Cave microbial mat | place...
AAAAAACAGCGCATAGACCGAAAACACGTAAATCATAACCAATAACATAATATTTATGTGAATCCTTGTTCACTTCGATGGAAGTTCTAAATTTTTTTGATGACTTTTTACGAGAGTCTCATGAATTAAGACAGATGTTTTTATCCGTTAGTCTTAATTTAACTGTTGGGGGTATTGTTTTCTCTGCAAAAATTTCACGCTTTAGAAGACGAGTCGCGGATGCTTGCGGTGGAAATCCGTCGCGTCTTGATAGGCTTTGGCCACTGCCAGCGTCGTCGCCTCGTCGTACAACCTGCCCATGAAACTGATGCTCGTCGGGCTTCCCTTTTTGTCAAAGCCGTTCGGCAGCACGACGCACGGATGGCCGGTGAGGTTGGTGAGCAAAAGATTGTTGCCGCCAAATGACGGCGTCACGTACACGTCGATATTCTCCATCGTTTTCGCCATCGCTTGAATGACGAGATAGCGCACGCGGTTGGCTTGAATGTATTCCACCGCCGGAATGAAACGCGAGGCGCGAAAGGAATTGGGCCAAGCATTTTTGATTTGCCGGACAAGCAAATCATCTTTGCCGGAGCGGGTCAGCTCGTCGAAAGCCGCCGCGGCTTCCGCGCTCAAAATAAACGAGAGATCGTTGATCGGATAATCCGGCAATTCGAGGGGCATGAGCTTGGCGCCCAGTTCGCGCAGCTTGGCGAGCACGGCTTCGTTGTTCGTCTTGTTCGTTGTGTCTTTCTCAAAAGCGCTTTGCAAATAGCCAATCCGCAGTTGACTCAGTTTTACATTGGGATTGTAATTGAACGGCAGATCGACCACGGTTTGATCGATGCCGTCCGGCCCATAAATCGCGTTGAAAACCAGCGCGCAGTCTTCGACGGTTCGGCAAATCGGGCCGATCTTGTCCATCGACCAGCTCAACGCCATGGCGCCGGCGCGGCTCACGCGGCCATAAGTCGGACGCAGTCCGGTCACGCCGCAACGCGTCGATGGCGAAACGATCGACCCCCACGTCTCGGTGCCGATAGAAAAGGCCACGAGCCCCGCGGAAGTTGCCGAAGCCGAACCGGCCGAGGAGCCGCTCGAGCCTTGCTCCAAATTCCACGGGTTGCGCGTCATGCCGCCAAACCACACATCACCCCACGCCAGCTCACCCAGCGTTGTCTTGGCAACCAACACGGCGCCGGCTTTTTCGAGACGTTGAATCACCGTCGCATCCGCATCGATGATCTGATCTTTGTACGGCACCGATCCCCACGTCGTTTTGTAACCTTTCGCAGCGAGTAAATCTTTGGCGCCGTACGGAATGCCGTGCAACGGGCCGCGGTATTTGCCGGCGGCGATTTCTTCGTCGGCGCGGCGCGCCTGCTCCAGCGCGCGCTCTTCGGTGAGCGTGACGACGCATTCGAGCTTGGGGCCGTATTTCTTCAAGCGGTCGAGATACATTTTCGTGAGCTGCGTCGAGGTAATGCGGCGCGTGCGAAGCAGCTCGGCAAGATCGCCGACCGCAGCAAAGGCGAGGTCTTCGAGATTTTGGGGCACGGCCATTTTCGTTGGCGCACTCCACACCGGTGGCTTGCGTTTGGTGTCGAATTTCACGCCAACCGGAATCGGGTTGAACGCGAGCGCCGGCGGCACGCTGTTGTTAATGGTGAGCGTTCTAATTTTTTGATAATTGTCAAGATTGTCTTTGAGATCACCAAGCATGGAATCGCGCTTGGCGTCGTTGAAGTGCAGCCCGATGAGGTTCTCCGTCGCGGCGACCATCTCGCGGGTGAGGGGATTATTGTCCTGCGCTTGATATATCGCCCCCAGCAAAAAGCCAAGTGAGCCAACGAACAACAACAGCACGGCAGCACGGTTTGGGCGTCGCATCTGTCCACTCCTTTCCGAAAGAGCGTTCAAGGGCATGGTTTAAGATTTGATGGAATTGATTTTAAATTAACGCATTTGGAGCCAAAAGCAAGCGCTTTTTGGGGGCGGGCATTATAACTTCTGGTGAGATTTCAGCGAATTTCATTCCGCTGAATTTTGTGAAGAGATTTTATTTTCGTTCAGGCCAACTGACCTCAACAGTCCAGTCGAGCCGACTGGGTTACTTTGCCAACACCATCTTTTTCGTCGCCTCAAATCGTCGCTCCCCACTAACTGAGATCCGATAGAAATAAATTCCCGAAGCGAAGCTTCTCAAATCAACGACTCTCTCGTAATAGCCGGGTTCATGCGAGGCGTCGTTTTCCAAAATCATCACTTCCTTGCCGAGCAAATTGTAAAGCTTCAGCGTGATTTTGCCGGCAACCGGAAGCTCGTAACGAATCACCGTCGTTGGATTGAATGGATTGGGATAATTCTGGTGCAGCGCAAATGACTGCGGGATCGCTCGCAGGCCGGTGGTATGAGATTCAACGAAGTCTGGCTTGCCAACGAGAATAGTCAGCTTCTTTGTGTCCGTTTCTTGCGGAATGCGCACTTCAACTTGCGGCTGCTTTCGCAAATCGCGCAGGAGATGGTTGCTTTCATCGAGCAATAACACTTCAAACGATTGCGGCACGGTTTTCAACTGCTCGAAATTCAATGTCACCGCCGTGCCACCACTGGTGTTAACTCTGATCTGCCATTTGGAACCGTCTTTGGTGATTGGCCGAATATCCGAAGTGAAACTGGCCGGATTTTGCCATTCCGCATGAGGAAAATTGACGGAGATACCGCCAGGGATGATCGGCGGTTCATACCAATCGTACATATCTTGCTCAGCGTTTGCATCCTTGCGCACGCCGAAGTAATTCACGTTGTCCGAGTATCCTCCGCTCTCGGTGCGGATTTGGACGAGCCATTCGTTTTCTTGAAGGCTTTCGGTGATTGGCGAAGAAGATTTGGACAGACCTTTGGCATACGGATCCTGAGAATTGGCAAAAACAATCGTGTCTTCTCGAGTGGAATAGATCGCCAGCCCGCTCCAGCGTTCGAGAGCAATACCCTCGTTCGTCCAGCCTTGATTTGAGCTGCTGCCTTCATACGCCCAAACATTTTCCGACGCGCTCAAGAGTTTGTTTTGGCCTTTCAATTTCAACTGGCTCAATTCAATGCGCGTGTTGTAGGGATTGCCGATGATGGTCCAATCATTTGCCCGCACCCGCCAGCCGGGGATCGTGCCGAGCACACCGGCAGTCGTCTCCATCGTCGTGCCGGCAACTTTGTTGGTCAACGTGCCGCCGTTGCGCAGAATGAGAAAGTAGCCTTCGCCGTTTTGTAGCGGAATGTTGTCGCCTTCCCGCCATTGGTCATTGCCTTGATAAATCCAAAAGCGCCAATCATCGTCTTTCCCATATTTGCCGCGAATGCCCAATACGGACTTCACGCTTGGCGTGCCGCTCAGCTTCATCGGCACCGAGACGAGGCGATAGGATGAGCCGCCGGTGCCGGCGGGAAAGCCGGGGGAGCTGCCGAGATCATTTGCACCGAGTTCCACGGGTATGGAGAAAAAGGTAAGCGTGTCATTTTTCAATATCTCTATGTGTCCGGCATGATCTGAAGCAATGATACGATAATCAATGCCGCGGTTGGTGATAACCGAGCCGTCGATGCTTGCGGTGTCGGCTTGAAATGTGACTGACCGATCTTCGCTCCATGGTTCTCCGCCACGTCGATAATAAAGAACAGTCCTATCCAGATTGAACTCGACAACCTTCTGTGTAATTTTAACTGATTGCGTTAAACTTGCACTAGCCGGCGGTGTATGTGGCTTGAACTCTGGGTTAGTTGAATCCAAGATTATTTTCGCGCTGATAATATCGGATTCATTCCAAGAAATGTCTTTGAGCTTAGAGTAGACAGTTTTAAGACCGTCGTCACTGGAGAGTGTAAAGATAGTATCGGATCGAAAAGTTTTCCACGAGGCACCAGAAAAATTAAAATTTTCAGAAAATATCATCGAATCTGCTTCACCCGTTTCAACTCCAAAATAGATGAGTGATACTCGACGTTTATCCGTAAAGGACGTTCCCAGATTGATTTTCATTGAGTCAGCAGCAGGCGCGGCATTGTCCAAGATTTGAAAATAAATGCCATTGTCTGTGGCTGCATAAAGCCGGTTAAGTATCGGCTGGTAATCGAATGCGTGCGCGCTTCTGCTGCCTAAGCTTAAATTAAGCGGAGACCAATTCATGCCATCACGACTGCGAAACACTCCATAGTTGGTCGTACCCGCATAGAGGATTCCATTTACTGAAATCAGCGTATTCACCACTTTATCAATCATGGGCGCCTTGGCTTGGGTCCAATTGAAGCCTCCATCTTTGCTGTAGAAAATGCCCGAGCCGAATCGTCTTGAATTCAGAGTTCCCGCACATAGCAATCCATTGAACGGAATCAAAGCCGTCACTTCGGTATCCTGCATTGGCGCATTCGCCTGGATCCAACTGCTGCCACCATCCAGGCTCTGGAATATGCCATGACCGGCGGTTCCTGCATAAAGCTTTCCGTTATCTGCAAGCAATATCTTTATCCATTTGTCGCGCATCGGTGAATTCGCCTGGATCCAATTCACCCCACCATCAGCGCTGTGGAATAACCCGGGCGACGGGCCGGGATTTGTATATGGCCCGGTTCCTGCGAATAGCTTGCGATCAAATTCTAGCAAGGTCGTTACATGTTTATCGTGCAATGGCGCTTTTGCCTGGGCCCAAGTCATGCCGCCGTCGTTGCTCAAGAATACGCCATCCCTGCCAGTGCCGACATAGAGTGTTCCATTCACAGTAGTCAAAAGCGTCACCTGTTTGTCATTCATGGGTGGATCGGCCTGTATCCAGTTGATGCCGCCATCTTCACTGAAAAAAATTCCATGCGCTTGCGCATAAGCTTGAGTATATCGCGTTCCGGCGTAGAGCTTTCCATCCATCGAGATTATAGTGGCAACATTCTTGTCATCAAGCGGCGCATTGGCCTGATGCCAAGTGATGCCGCCGTCTGCGCTTTGAAATGCTCCGCTAAAGCCGTATGCAACAATATAGCCGAAATCGACGAGCAAACCATTCATGCTGATATTAGCCAGGTCTCGACTCAAGCCAAACCAATTCCGCCCCTCGTTCGTGCTGCGGAATACGCCGTTGGTTGCAGTTGCTGCATAAAGTATTTTGTTGACGGGAAGCAGAGCGGTCACGTCCTGTTCATTCATCGGGGCATTCGCTTGTGTCCAATTTACGCCTCCATCCGCGCTCCAGAAAATGCCGTCCTCAATCGTCCCAGCATAAAGCCTCCCGCCAACCTCGTGCAGCGTCGTCACGTGTTTGTCGCCCATCGGCTCGTTGGCTTGCCTCCAATTCACTCCTTTATCCATGCTCCAAAATATGCCATCCCTGCCTGTTCCCGCATAAATACTTTCACCAACGGCAAGCAAAACGGTCACCTCCTTGGCTTGCATTGGCTCATTGACCTGCGTCCAATTCACGCCTCCATTTGTGCTCCAAAATATGCCGTCGCGCGTTCCCGCATATAGCCTTCTGCCGACGGATATCAAAGACAGGACATCTTGATTATCCATTGGATCCTTCGCCTGAAGCCAATTTACTCCTTTATCTGTGCTATAGAAAATGCCATCGTCATCAGTCCCGGCAAGGAGCGTATCATTTGCTGCGATCATCGTCAGCACTCTCTTGGCGTCCATGGGAGCATTAGCTCGAGTCCAGCTAACGCCTTTATTCGTGCTATAAAAAACCCCATCTTCATAAGTTCCGGCATATAAAACGCCGTCAACCACGATGATCACCCTCACTTCGAATCCCGCCGGAGGGCCGATCCCTTGCGTCCAATTTAAACCCCCATCGGCGCTCCAGAACATGCCATTGGCGAAAGTCCCGACGTGAAGACGCCCTTCTGCCCAAAGCAAGGCATTTATCGTGTTCTCATTCATCGGTGGCGCGGCTTGAAACCAAGTAAGGCCAGCGTCTTTGCTTAGGTAAATACCGGATTGAATTGTTCCCAGAAAAAGCGTTGTGGGATTATCGGGATGGGATAGTAGTGTTCTTATCCAGGGGATGCCGCTGGATGGTCCCAAAGGCGTCCAGTTTCCCGGGATTTGGGCAACGATGTCATTAAAAATTATAATGGCCGTCGCCAGCGCAAGTCTTGTGAGCGATGCGCACCGGAATTTTTGTCTCATTTTGCTCTCCAGGCAATCATCATTTTGTCAATATCATCTTCTTCGTCGCCTCAAATCGTTTCTCTCCGCTAACTGAAATCCGATAGAAATAAATCCCCGAGGCGAAATTTCTCAAATCAACGACCTTTTCATAATATCCCGGCTCGCGCGGCTCGTCGTTTTCCAAAGTAACCACTTCAGTCCCGAGCAAATTGTAAAGCTTCAACGTAACTTTGCCCGCAACCGGAAGTTCGTAACGAATCACCGTCGTCGGATTTCCCCCGCCCTTGGCGGGGGATGTCGCTCCGCTCCAGAATGGATTGGGATAATTTTGTTGCAGCGCAAATGACTGCGGAATCGTGCGCATCCCGGTGGTGTGGGATTGAACGAAATCTTGTTTGCCAACGAGAATGACTAAATTCTTCGTATCGCTCTCTTGCGGAATGCGAACTTCAACTTGCGGCTGTGTTCTCAAATCGCGCAGGAGTCTGTTGCTTTCGTCGAGCAACAAGACTTCGAATGAGTTGGGCACGGTTTCTAATTGATTAAAATTGAGCGTAACCGCCGTGCCGCCGCTGGCGTTGACTCTGATCTGCCATTTGCAACCGTCTTTGGAAACAGGCCGAATGTCCGAAGTGAAGCTGGCCGGATTTTGCCATTCCGCATGAGGAAAATTGACGGAGATGCCGCCTGGAACAGTGGGCGGCTCATACCAATCGTACAAATCCTGCTCGGCGCTTGCTTCTTTGCGAACGCCAAAGTAATTTACATTGTCCGAGTAATCTCCGCTCTCACCGCGGATTTGGACGAGCCATTCGTTTTCTTGAAGGCTTTCGGTGATTGGCGAAGAAGATTTGGACAGACCTTTGGCATACGGATCCTGAGAATTGGCAAAAACAATCGTGTCTTCTCGAGTGGAATAGATCGCCAGCCCGCTCCAGCGTTCGAGAGCAATACCCTCGTTCGTCCAGCCTTGATTTGAGCTACTGCCTTCGTACATCCAAACACTGGCGCTCATTTCCGGCGCGCTCAAGAGTTTATTTTGGCCTTTCAATTTCAACTGGCTCAACTCGATGCGCGTGTTGTACGGATTGCCGATGATGGTCCAATCATTTGCCCGCACCCGCCAGCCGGGAATGGTGCCGAGCACACCGGCAGTCGTCTCCATCGTCGTTCCAGCAACTTTATTCGTCAGCGTGCCGCCGTTGCGCAGAATGAGAAAGTAGCCTTCACCGTTTTGCAGCGGAATATTTTCGCCTTCGCGCCATTGGTCGTTGCCTTGATAAATCCAAAAGCGCCAATCCTCGTCTTTCCCATATTTGCCGCGAATGCCGAGCGAGGTTTTCACACTCGGCGCGCCGCTCAGTTTCATCGGCACAGAGACGAGACGATAGGATGAACCGCCGGTGCCGGCGGGCAAGCCGGGGGAACTGCCGAGGTCGTTCGCATTCAGTTCAACAGGTATCGAAAAAAAGTCGAGTGTGCCATTTTGCAGAGTTGATTTATTTCCGGCAAGATCGGATGCAAAAATGCGGTAATCAATGCCGCGGTTGGTGATAAATACGCCGTCAATTCTTGCGGTGTCGGCCCGAAAGGTGGCGAAACGATCTTCACTAAATGGCTCACCGCCTCGCCGGTAATGGAGTATCATTTTGTCTAAATGGGACTCGGTGATTTGCTGATTAATTTTAACTGATTTAGTTAAGGTTACACGAGTTGGCGGTGAATGTGGCAGAAATTCTGGTGTTTTCTTGTCTAAGGTTATTATTGCACTTACAATATTGGATTCGTTATATGAAATATCCTTGAATTTTGCATAAACAGTCTTAGAACCATCGCCACCAGAGAGCAAATAGCGATAAACTAAATCATATTTTTCCCAACCTGTGCTGTTAGCCGTAAAGTTTGGATCTTGAGCAAGAATCATCGAATCGGCATCAGTATTGTTCACATACAGTGTTATAGTAACACTATCTTTCTTAGTGAACATGTTTCCGGAATTGATTTGAATAGAATCTGCAATCGGGGCAGCATTGTCTAATGTTTGAAAGTAAACACCATTCTGCGTGGCTGCATAAAGACGATTTAGTTCTGGTAAATAAGAAAGTTCAAATGTTTTTGTACTACCCAGTCCTGAGTTTATCGGGACCCAGTTTACACCTCTATCTGTGCTTCGGAATACGCCACTTCCACCTGCCGCATAGAGCGTTTCACCAACCGGAACAATAGTCACCACTTCCTTATCTTTCAGTGGATCATTAGCTTCAAACCAACTCACCCCACCATCTGAGCTACGAAAAATGCCACGATATGGACCTTCTTCGGTATCTGATGTTCCCACATAAATTGTTCCGTCCACGGAAATCATAGTGGTCACTGTAAATTCATTATCTTCCAGTGGTACATCGGCGTGGACCCAATTTATACCACCATCTGTGCTCCAGAATACACCATGTCCCTCTGTTCCAGCATAGAGCTTTTGATCTACAGCAAGTAGAGTCGTCACGTTCCTACCAGCTATTATTGGGTCATCGACTTCAATCCAATTCATACCTTCGTCTGTGCTATAAAACACACCAAAGGCGTTTGTTCCTGCATATAGTTTTCCATCTGCATAAAGCAAGGTCGTTACATCATCGTATATAGGTGTTTCAGGCCGTGTCCAATTTAAACCTCCATCTGTACTAAAATAAACTCCGTAAGAATCAAGTTCAGTTCCAGCATAAAGTTTTCCATCCACAGCAAGTAAGGTCGTTACTGTCTTGTCGTCCATAGGTGCATTAGCTGGAGTCCAGCTAACACCTCCATCAGTGCTTCGATATACACCATTTAAGTATGTTCCGACATATAAAGTTTCACCTACGGCGATCGCTGTCAAAATTCTTTTATCATTTAGCGGTGGATTAATCTGGGTCCAATTGATACCCCCGTCCGTACTTCGGTATGGAACACTTAGGTTTGGAATGTCTCCGTAAGTAAATATAAAGTTTAGATTAACAATCAGCCCTTTACAAACAGCATGAGGAAATAAATCGCGACTCGAACCAAACCAGTTCACACCGTGATTGGTGCTTCTAAACACACCTTCATCTGTACCTGCATATAATATTCCGTGTGCAGAAAGCATGGCCGTAACTTTTTTATCATTCATTGGTGCTCTGGCCTGCGTCCAATTCTCACCCTTATCCCTACTATAAAACACACCATAATATTTATTATCTTGAGAGTGCGCTGCGCCTGCACATAATGTTCCATCTACCCAAACTAAACTTGTCACTTCTTTATCATCCATTGGCGCATTGGCCTGAGTCCAACCCACACCTTTATCTCTACTGTAAAACACACCGTAAGGCCGCAAATCCGGGGCTTGGCGAGTAGAAGAGTACCCTGTTCCTGCATAAAGTGTCCCGTCTTTTGAAATAAGAGTCATTATGTTCTTGTCATTCATTGGCGCACTAGTTTGGTTCCAACCCGCTCCTCCATCTTTGCTATAAAACAGACCATAATAACCCATGCCTAGATGGGAGTGGGAATAACCAGTTCCCGCAAAAACTATTTCATCAAGCGAAATCAAGCTCGTCACTTTCTTATAACCCAAATGGGCTTGTCCCCAGGTTATTCCTTTATCCCTACTGTACCACACACCACCAGGTATCAAAGTTTGCGTTATAGGATTAGGAGAGTCTGTGGTTCCTGCATAAATTACTCCATTAGCTGAAAGCAGAGTTGTTATATTCATACTTTCAAAATATGAATGAGAAGTTGACCAATTCCAAGTCATGCCTTTGTCTAAACTATAAAGCACACCATGAAATGTATATCCAGTTCCGGCATAGAAGATACCATCTGCCCAAATCATACTTGTTATACTCTCTTGAGTCCCTTGTTGCTTCGTCGTTTGTAGCTCCGCCTGCATCCAATTCGTACCCTCGTCTGTGCTGATAAAAATGCCATGAGATGCGGTTCCGGCGTAGAGCGTATTGTCTACTAAAAGTAGCGTGGTCACTTGTTTATCATTCATAGGAGCATTGGCTTGTTGCCAAGTTAACCCAAAATCTTTGCTTCGGTAAACACCATGTTTTGCTGTTCCTGCAAAGAGTATTGCAGGATTTGACGAATCTGCAAGAAGTGTGGTGATTTCTGGCTTGCCAATGATTGGCCCCAAAGTTTGCCAGTGTCCCGGCGTTTGAGCCAATGTGTTACCAAAGTTGATAAACATCAACCACAACACAAGGTCGCCAACCAACCAGACCAATGTTTTGCCCTTCATTGTTGCACCTCAATCAAACAACTCATAAATTTAGTATAGCGTTTTCTGGAATTCAAAACTCCTACTTTACGGCCTCGACGGCGTTTTCGGACTATCTGCCAACGGCACCTTCGGTTCACGTGTGGCCAAGACACTCGAGACGCCTGCCACTGTCGCCGCGCTGGCTGGCAGAATCCACATTCGATTCTTCCGCCAAAAGCCGGGATAGTATTGAAAGCTCCATTTCACGGCAAAATCGACCTGGCCCAGTTTGTTGTCGAGATATTTCAAAATTTCGCGGGCATTAGCGGAAACTGATTCTTGGCTGCTTGCAGCGCCGGTCGTTTTGAGATTGAGGCCGATGATCTCGCCCTTTTCGTTGAACGTTGGTCCGCCGCTGTCGCCGCTCTCCAACGGCAAATTGGTTTCAAACGTCTTGTCCGTGATGCTCACCAAACCACCGAATTTGTGCCGCCAAAACAAATTGTCATCGTAGCCGATCGAAGCCACCGTATATTCAACCGTTGTCCCGGCCTGTTTGACAAAATAGCGCTCGATCTTTTTCACGCTGTCGGTGCGCATGAACGTCACCGGTTTGATCGGCGGACAAGCCGGCACTCTGACGATCGCCAAATCCAACACCGGGTCGATGGTCGCCGGGATGGTCTCTCCGATGATCTGCTCGTCCTCGTGCTGCGGGAATTGCACGCTGAAAGGCCCGGTCTCTTCGGCAACCACGTGCGCCGCGGTTAAAATGTAGCCGTTCTTTTTCTTGTCCAACCCTAAAAAAATGCCGGCGCCGTTTTTCCTCGTATCCAGCAACGCCACGCTTTCTTTCACCTGCTCGACAATGAACTGGGTGGGATAGACCTCCTTCCAAATCGGATTCAGCTCCAAGCCATAGAGCGCCTTGGTGGCGTAGCGCAGCAACTCGGCAATCCTCGCGATCTGATAGCTTTCCGGCGCTTGCGAAGATGGCGGGAACTTGGCGCTGCTCGTCATGCTGCCAATAACCCGGCCGCGTGAATCAAAGATCGGACTGCCGAGAAAAGTGTTGGCAAGATTGTTGGCGGGTTTGACCAGGCGCAGTTTGAGCCGGTTTTGTTTTATCTCCGGACGGCTCAAGGCCCACAAGCTGATATTGGCAGACACGCTCTCTTGCGGCAGGCGCGTGATGGGCTGCAACTGTTTCGGCGCCGACGCGATTTTGTAAATGGCGACATTCATGGTATCGCTCGCGCTCAACTTCGCCGCTTTCAAATCTTCAACCTTGCCATCCAACCGGGTCACGCGAATTTTGCCCTCAACGCCGATGGCCAGCCGGTCCGTGGCGAGCACGTACATGAATTTCTTGTCCCGCGCGCGAGCGAGATAAAGCCCGTAAGCCTGGGTTTGTCCGTCGTTCAACAAAACGACGCTGTTTTTGATTTTGTTGAAAATTTCCGTGCTCGGGTCAAGCGCCTGGGCAAATGCCGCAGGCAGATTTGCGAATAACAGACCGATGAGCACGATGGCGATAAGGCGAATTTGCTGTTTTGGCATTGCTACCTCCGTGTTTGTTTCCAATCAGGTCAATTGACCGGTCACTATCAAAGCGATCTTTTGCACCAGGATTCTGCTGCAGTGACCGGTCAATAACCTTTGGCCTTATTTATATAGACACGAAAAAACTCCAAAATCCACGCTTTTATTTAACCCCAACGCGGACGAGCCGCAACCAAACAGGTTTATGACAAAAACAATTTTCCAACGGATAGAAAAAGTCAACGGATGAAAAGCAAAGGCATTAGACAAAATAATTTAAAGACAAAATGATTCAATA
>Ga0247727_10015973_pt1 | contig 12204 bp, 14 predicted proteins | sample WisWelCaveWW1625_FD_202498 | JGI IMG/M metagenome (GOLD analysis project Ga0247727, IMG submission 202498) | Biofilm microbial communities from Wishing Well Cave, Virginia, United States - WW16-25 | ecosystem: Environmental > Aquatic > Deep subsurface > Groundwater > Cave microbial mat | place...
TCGTAGTAAATATGCACGGCGCGTTGAATCGTTTGTTGCCGCATGTATTCCTCCAGCGCGCGCCCATCTCGAAGGTGACGTTTGAGATCCGCGGGCCGCGGGTTGCTGCGAATCAGCGCATCGAACTCGGCGGGATTTTTCAAATTTTTACGAATCGCCTCTTCGAGACCGGGATTAATTTCGAGCATGTATTTTCCCAGCAGGCCGTCGAGCACGACGCGGCCGGGCGCGAAATCCTGCGTCCAGATAATCAGCTCATGCGGATCGCGGCCGGATTGGCCGGTGGCGAGCAGAAAAACGGTGAGCACGAGAAAGACGGCGAGAACAGCGACAGTCAAGCGTTGCATAATGGTTTCCTTTTGCCGCAAGAATAAAACTTAAGACGTAAAACGTAAGAGATAAAACGTAAATTTAAATTAGCAAAATAATATTGTTCAATCGTTCTCTAAAATCAAAACTTTGTGTCTTGGTGGTTATGAATAATTCAGGTTGTATCGCTTGCTTGCATATGATTTTCGCGTTGCTCGGGAAGCAGCGCGAAAGCCGTTTGCAAACGCAAGTAATAGGTGATCGAACTGGCGCGCCAAGCATAATAACTCAGGCTCGCTAAAATGGCGCCGACAAGAAAAACCGTTGCGGCGGCGCCGTAATGGATTGACGGCACCATGTGCAAACGGGTCAAAATAAACGCCGCGCCGAAGATCGCCAACAGGCTGAAATTAATAATCGAACTCCGCATGATGCGCAGCCGGCTGCGGAGATAATCAAGGTCGGTGGAAAGATGAGGGGATTGGGCAAGAATATAAATGCGTAATGGCGCGAACGATTGCGCCGCGCTTTCGCCCAGCACTTCGCGACGAATCGCGTGATCCGGGCCGGCGAGCAGCGTGTCGCTCACCCGATCCATAATGATGCCGAGGACATAAGTTAGCGCGGCGAGCGGAATCGCGATGGCCAAATTATTGAAAATGGAAAAATCGATCCAGCCATATCCAAACAGGCAGAAGATCAGCAGCGCGATCCAGGCGAGTGTTTCAACGCCGATGATCAACAACTCGGCAAAGACGTTGGTGGTGGTCATGCAGAATAAATTTTTTTGAATAAAAGCGAGAATTATTTGCCTGTGAGAAGATAACAGGTCGGAAGGAAAAAGGCAAGCGGGATGTTTTAAGGGGAGGCGATTTTACGAAGTGCGGTGAAAAACTTGTTAATGCATTCAAACGAAGAAAAGAGTTCTGAAAACTTACGCAGCATTTTTTTTGAACGCGGATGACGCGGATTGGGCAGATTATCACGGATCAAACAAAAAAAAATCCGCGCCAATCCGTGTTATCCGCGTCATCCGTGTTCAAAGGCTTTGCTTTGCCGCTGCCAAGCTAAAGCTTGGCACTCCGGAAATTACAAGCGGCTCAACCATTCCTGCGCTTTGGCGACAAATTCGCTGTTTGGAAATTCCGTGAGCAGGCGATTGAAGGCTTCACGGGCTTCGGTCTTTTGATTCATTTGCACATACGAACGGCCCAGCATGAGCAGCGCGTCGTCGCGCTTCAAAGAATTGGGATAGTTCTGCACGCGCGTGAAGGCGTTCACGGCTTCGCGATAGTTGCCGGCGCCAAAATGCGATTCGCCGATCCAATAGACGCAATTGCTCACGCGCGGATGATTCGGAAATTGGGCGACAATGCCGTTAAACTGATCGATCGCCTCGGTGTAGCGTTTGCCGTAAAATTTGCTCAAGGCTTCTTCATAGCCGCGCGAGAAGCTCGCCGAATTAACCGGCGCCGACGCCAATTGCGTTTGCATGGCGTTGACGCTTTGCTCCTTCTCCACCACGGCGGTGCGCAGCGTATTGATCTCGCCGTCCTTCTGGTTGATCTCCTGATTCAGCTCGTCCATCTTCGATTTCAGGCGAACGTATTCCTGCATATCCTGCTGCGGCTGTTGCGTGGCGGACTCCATCTGATCGACTTTCTGCGCAAACAGGTCGAGATCACCGGTCGAGCTTTCTTCAATCGGCGTTTGCTCGGCGACGATATCAGCGTCGCGCTTGCCGCCAAAGAAGAGCGTGAAACCGGCCGCGCCGGAGATGATGGCGTCTTTGGCTTTCTTCGTGGCTACGCCGTCGAGCGCGTCGCTGCCGGTGATGCGAAAACTGCCGCCGAGATCAAGCGCGGCGCTCGAGCCAAGCATCAGGCGAAAGCCGAGATTCGGGCCAAAAGCAAACGTATTGAAGCTCTTTTTGCTTTTGAACGATACGCCATTCACCTTGCTCGTCACTTTAAAGCTCAGGCCGCCGCCGCCGAAGCCAACATAAGGACGGAACCCGCCGGAAATTATTTCATAATCCAGCACGAGCTCGCCGCGCAGCGCATTGGTGGTAAACTTAGTCGCCGTCAGAACGCCGTTTTGCATGGCGGGGGCGGTGAAAGGAAGCTGGCCGTAGCTTCCCATTAAAGATATACCGAGATGAGAATTAAACCGGCGGGTAAAAAAAGCGCCTCCACCAATGCCGAGACTGATTTTGCTCGAATCACCAAATGACGAATTGACGGTCGGGCCGACGCCCAATCCCCAGCGTGCTTGCGCCAGCGCTGTGGTGTTAAACAAACTTGCGCTCATTCCGGCCGCCATGACCAGAATGAGGAGAGACAAATGTTGCCGTTTCATACTACACTCCTCTAAAGAGCTTCCATGCCCCTTGGGGCGTTTCTGCGGATTTAAATGCAATCCGTTTGTTAAATTTGCCGGTCCAAATCTTATTGGACCGCCTCGATTAAAACCTGGCGCCGGCATCGGCGCGCACCTCCGGCGCCTCGACAAAAAAAGCCGCCTCCGCTGTCATGCCGAAGTATGATTTCAACTCCGAGGGAATAATTTCATGAATGGTTATTTTTTGATCTGTGTGCGCGTTATAAGCCTTGACCAGTTCTTCTAATTTTATTTTAAGTTGCTCGAGCTGTTCGTCGGTACGGCGGGCATCCGGGTTTTGAATTTCACGCCGTGCCGCCAAAATCGCATCGCCGATTTGCTCGAAATAATAATTTTGCATCGATTGGCTGATCAAACCCTCGACCGAGCTTTTGACGTCTTTTTCTTTTTCAACCAGCGTCTTCAGCGTATTTTTTAAATGAAACAAATTAAGTTCTTTGACCAATTGCGCCTCCAGGCCGATATAGATAAACATCGCCGGCAATCTTTTGTAGTAGTCGGTTTTCGGCCCGAGATTGGTCAGAATATATTGCTCGACCACGACGCGTTCGCCATGAGACATTTTGCGGTGGGTCGCATAACGGAGCGAGTTGGCTTCCTGATGATACTCGACGCGCGCCATTAAATCAGCAAAAGAAAAATATAACAATTCTTTCATAAGTGTTTCTTATCCTGTGTCGATAAATTTGACCGGTTTTGGAAAAAAAAATGTTGGGCGAACAAGATTTTCTTTGACAAACCTTATGCCAGCCGCAAGCAAACTTTTCCAAATTCTCGTAACCACAGGATTTTAAAAATCTTAGTTCGAGGTAAAATGTCACGCGCCGTGGCGGACTAACGTATAAAATCGGTTCTTACTGTCGCCAAGTGAAGCGTGGTTGCACAATGAAACACCTATCCCTTTTTCAAAGAACGCTGGGTTCAACCTCGATACTTAACAATATAACGATTTTCCCGGCAAAATAGCAACGTCTCCTCTTCGTTTAATTGACTTCTGTGGTTTGGCGATAAATGTTCAGCGCATACTCTATCGCCGGTTGCAATTTTTCTCGCGGCCAATCTGCCGTTAAAATAGCCTCGCCAATTTCTCGCAGCAGCACCATGCGGAGTTGGCCTTGTTTCGATTTTTTATCAAGAGCCATTGCCCGTTCGACCACTGCAAAATCAATACCGTCCAAACCGGCTTTTAGCGGAATTTTTATTAAAAAATTTTCAATATTCGCAAATGCTGCTGCTGATAACAAACCGGCGGCGCGAGAAAGATGGGCTTCAACCATCATGCCAAGCAGAACCGCTTCGCCGTGGCGCAGCGTGCGATAATCAGTCGCCGCTTCTAACGCGTGCCCAACCGTATGGCCAAAATTCAATAATGCCCTTTGGTTGGACTCGCGTTCATCCTTGGTGACCATCTCCGCTTTAATCGCACAACTGCGGTGGATCGTTTTGGTTAAAGTAGGCTGATCAAGCTGTAACAATTTCGTTAGATGCGTTTCCAGAAAGGTAAAATAATCACGATCACAAATGCACGCATGTTTGACGATTTCAGCGAGGCCACAAATAATCTCGCGCGGTGGCAAGGTGTTCAAGGTTGCCGTGTCGATCCAGACGAGGCGTGGTTGGTGAAAAGCGCCGATCATGTTTTTACCGAGCGCATGATTGACGCCGACTTTGCCGCCGATACTGGCGTCGACTTGCGCGAGTAAAGTCGTCGGCACTTGCACAAATTCGATCCCGCGCATAAACGTGGCGGCGGCGAAACCGGCCAGATCGCCGATCACGCCGCCGCCGAGCGCGATAATCACCGTTTGCCGATCACAACCGAGCTTGAGCATCTCGCCGGTAATGCGTTCCAAAGTTTTCAGATTTTTATGGCGCTCGCCATCGGCAACCACGATTTTATCGGCGCACAATTTTGCCGCGTGCAGACTCGCCAAAACGCTGGCGCCGTAGTGCCGGTCAACAATGGTGTTGGTGATGACGACAAAACGCTCGCCGATTTTGTAGAGTTTGAGCAGCTCGCCAAATTTTGCGAGCGAATCAACCGTGATAAAAATCGGGTAACTGCGGCTGCCGAGATCGACTTTCAGCGTTTCCATTGGTTTTTGTCGAAAAGTTTTTAATGACGCAACAATAATTTAAAATTTTTTAAATTACCATGCTATTATTATTTTACTGCTTTTTTTAATTTCATGCAGCCAACTCAAATTCCAGTTGCGGGAAATCGAGTCGTTCCGGCGCGCCGCTTTCGAGTTGTTGCAAACGGGAGCGCACCAAACCGAGATTGCCATTTACGGCGGGGGCGGTTGTTTGAGGAAATGGCGATAATGCTGCCGGGCCTGATCAAAACGGCCCAATCGCTCAATCGCCAGCACGCGGTTGAGCGAGGCGGGATAATATTCCGCTTGGATTTTCAACGCCCGCTCAAAGCTCGCGGCGGCTTCCGGCCATTTCCCCATTTTGCTAAAGGCCACGCCGCGATTGTTCCAACATTCAACGCGGTTGGCGTTGAGGCAAAGCGCCGCGTCGTAATTTTGAATCGCCGCGTCGTATTGCCCCATTTGCACGAGCATATTGGCGCGAAAAATCCACGGCTCCAACATGTTCGGCTGCAACGCGACGGCCTGATCAAAAGTGGCCAGCGCTTCAGTAAATCTTTTGAGCGCTGACAAGGCCCGTCCACGATTAAGCCAGGCTTCCAGAAGTTCGGGATCAAGCTGGCAAGCACGCGCCAAACGTTGCAGCGCCGTCTCGGCGCGCTTAGTCGTCAACAAAAGCACACCGAGATTATTTAATCCCGCCGGCGTGGGCGCGAGCCGTAACAAATTTTCATATTGTTTTTCGGCCTCATTCATATTTCCCCGCTGCAATGCCGTGTTGCCCTGCTGCCAAACATGCAACGCCTGCTGAAGCTCTTTGGCGGCAAGCCTGGCGTGATGCGTTAATTCTCGCCGGAAGCGTTTCTCGCTGGTTATCAATGCGAATTTTTGCGGTTCCGGATGCCGGGCACTCGCCACGGCGTCGTTGAAAATAAATGGGGCGGGCGGCTGGTGGCGTGTTTCACGCGAGAGCAAAAAAATATCCACGATAAAAACGGCCACGAGTGCCAGAAAAGCCGTGATCGAGATCATGATATCAAGTTGCGCGCGGACCTCCAAAGCGAACACGCCAATATTCAGCGCCATGCCGATAAAATTGAGCGCCATAAATTTCCAGTCACGTTGGCGCAGGCCAAGAACCAGCAACCCACCAAAAAGCACAGCTACAAAAATCGTTACACCTTTGAAAAACATTTTAATCCCGGTTAACAAAAAACAATTTCGATTTATCCTGATATATAATAAAGTATAGCAACACTCCGCCCGGATGCGAACGCCCTTCGATTAAAATACCCCGATTTTGCAATATACGGCTAAAAATGCCGTCCAAGGGAAATCGGGGTTTTGCTTTTATATATGCAAAATAAAGGAAATAAAAAAGCCTCCGTACTCCGGAGGCTTTTAAAATCAAACGAGAGGTAAAACTACGCGCGCTGGCGGCGGGCGTTGAGCAGAACGCCGACGCCAAAGGCAATTAGAAGCAGCGGCCAATAACGGCCAATATCGTCAAAATAAAAATAATCCAATTCTTCCATCAGCAGGGCGCCGCCAAAGAGCACCAGCATGACGCCGGGGATAACCACGCCCCACTGCTTCGGCACAAACACAATTTGCGCCAGCAAACCCAGCCCGACGGCAAACGGAAAAATCGGCCAGGAATGAAAATACGGGATGAAATTATAATGGCGCAGCAAAAAAAATGCGCCGAGGCTGAGAAAGAACACCGCGCCAAATACGCCGTCGCGATAACCGCGCCCGCGGATGCGATAAGCCGAAGCCAAACCCAGCAGCATAAAGCCAAAGGGATACAAGTCTTCCCACATGGGCAACGAAAAATTAAGCCGCCGCGCCAACATCACGGCGCCGATCAAAACTAATATCAAACCGCCGACCAGCGAGCCGCGGCGATTTTTTATTTTCATTTCGTTACGCACTTCCATATTTCTCCTCTCGCGCTGATCATCAAACTTGATGGACCGGAGTTAAAGGGCTTGCAGTAATTGGGTTTTGCGCTTCTTCCGGCAAAACAATCATCATCACGATGTAAGTCACAATACCGATGATGAAACCGCTGAGTAGCGTGAGGATGACAAATCCCAGGCGCACCAACGACGGATCGAGGTTAAGATATTTGGCCAAGCCGCCGCAAACGCCGCCGACCATGCGCTCATGCAGCGAGCGAATCAAACGTTTTTGGTTAGCCTGCATTTCAGGTCGCGAGCTCGAGGTTGCCGCTTCTCCGGCGGCGGTTGCCGTTCCAGTTGCGGCAGAGCCCGCGGTTGCAGAAAACGACGGCAATGCGCCCGGGCGAAAAATCAATGCGGCGCCCAAGATGATTAACAGCACTGAAAACACCGCGCCCCAGCTAAACCAATACGGCAGACGCCAATGCCATGGAATCAAAAAATCCCAATCCATCCGGTCGGCCAGGAAAAAGAAACCCAGCACGATTAAGAGCAAGCCAAAAAAATATTGGCTGTTATTTTGTGATGAGGTTTTCATCGTGGGCAGCGGCGTCGCTCGAGGATTTTCCGGAATAATGGCCCACGCCACAAAGTAGGCGATTAGTGTCGCAAAGTGCGTCGCAAAAATGCTGATGACCCAGATCGCCCGCGTTAAAAACGGATCGACATTGAAGTATTCCGCCAGCCCGCCGCAGATGCCGGCAAGGCGACGGTTGAATACGGAGCGATAAAGGCGGTTAACGCTCACCTCGGATGGGAAAGAGGCTTTGATTTCTTCGTTCACAGCAAGCTCTCGGTTATGGTTATCAATCATTGCGTAAAACCATGGCGGCATCGTTGAGCAACCGCTTGCCTGCCCAGCCATAAGCCGGGAAAGTCAATCCTATAAACGAATGCAGCGAGGAGATGTTTCATTTCGCGGCGAGAAATTTTTTCTCCAGCGCCACAATTTTTTCAACCCGGCGCAGATGGCGGCCGCCGCCGAAGCCGGTGGCGAGCCACACTTGCACAACTTCTTTGACGATATCGATGCCGAGATTGCGGCTGCCGAGAGTCAACACGTTCGCGTTGTTATGCTCGCGGCTGTTGCGGGCCGTATAAACATCGTGGCAGTTGGCCGCGAGCACACCGGGGATTTTATTGGCAGCCATGGCGGAGCCGATGCCCGCGCCATCAATGAGAATGCCGCGCGCCGCTTTGCCGCTTGCCACTTCCAGCGCCACGGCTGCCGCGACGTCAGGATAATCCACCGGCGCTTCGCTGAACGTGCCGAGATCCTGAAAATGATAACCCAACTCCCGGAGGTAAATTTTAACTTGTTCTTTTAACGCATAGCCGCCGTGATCGGCGCCGATGGCGATTATTCCACTTGCGGCGGGCAGGAGCGGAGTTGGCGGCGCCATTGGCGCAACTGTTTTCGCGGCTTCGCCTTCGCGGCGCAATTCAATTTTGCGAACTCGCGCGGCATCGCGCGCGGCAGGGGTGATCAAAACTTTGGCCGGGACAACGAGTTGCGATTTTTTCTCTTGCCACGCCTGCAAAATATCGCGCTCGGTGAGAACCTGTTTGCGGGGCTCGTTTTTCGCCATATTCAATTCACTTTCTCCGCGAGTCCGGTCATCGGGACAAATTTAACCGGCGCCAGTTCCCGCCGGGAAATTTTGCCGGAAGTCGATTTGCGCAGCAACAACAATTGTTGGTTAAAAATGCCCAGCGGCAAAATCATGCGGCCGCCGTCGCGTAATTGCGCCACGAGCGTTTGCGGCACGTGCCCGGGTGCGGCGGCAATGATGACGCGGTCAAAAGGCGCGAACTCCGGCCACCCGAGATAGCCGTCGCCGCAACGAATTTTTACATGCGGAATTTCCAGCGCGCCCAGCGTGCTCTCGGCCTGTGCCGCTAATTCAGCAATAATCTCCAGCGCATAAACTTTTCGGCAAAGCTGCGACAACAGGGCCGTTTGATAGCCCGAGCCGGCGCCGATTTCCAAAACTTTTTCTTTGCCGGTGAGCTTGAGGTGCTGCAGCATGTAAGCGACGATATACGGCTGCGATACGGTCTGATTGTAGCCAATGGGCGCCGGACAATCATCGTAGGCGAGGTCGCGAAAACATCCCGGCACAAACCAATGTCGCGGCGTTAGGCGCATTGCGGCGAGCACGCGTTCGTCGTGAATATTCCGTCGTTCGAGCTGCTTCTCAACCATCCGCGCCCGTTGGCCCGCATATTTGGCCGCACTCGCCGGCGTTTCTTCTCGCCTCTGCTGTTTCATGTCGGGTAAATTTTTAATCTGTTGAACAGTTATTATGTTAGCTTCTTAACCAGTTAACCGACAAACCGATTAACGATCCAACAATCCTTCCACATGCGCGACTACGGAATCCGCCAGCGCGGTCAGATTATAACCGCCTTCAAGAAGCGAAACGACTTTACCGGCGCAGAAACTTTCCGCCAGTTCCAAAGAAAATTTTGTCATGCGGCCGAAACCCGTTTCCGTCAGTTGCAGGTTCGCCAGCGGATCATCGCGATGGGCGTCGAAACCGGTGGAGAGCAAAAGAAAATCCGGCTTGAATTTGATGAAAACGTCTTCGGCGGTTTTATAAAAAGTATCGAGATATTTTTGCTCCGTCGTCGCTGGCGGCAGCGGCACATTTCTCGTGGCGCCGCGGCCATGGCCCTCGCCGGTTTCGTCTTCCCGGCCGGTGCCGGGATAAAGCGGCCACTGATGCAGGCTTAGATAAAAAACCTCACCGCGTTCATAAAAAATGTCCTGCGTGCCGTTGCCGTGATGCACATCCCAATCGATGATTAAATCTTCTCGGCGCGTTTTTCGCGCCCCAGCCATTCTGCGGCAATCGCGACATTATTAAACAGGCAAAAGCCCATTGCCGTGGCGCGCCCGGCGTGATGGCCCGGCGGCCGCACCGCGCAGAAAGCGTTCGCCAATTCGCCGCGGCTCACTTGCGCAACCGCTGCGACCGCCGCGCCGGCCGCGAGTTGCGCCACCGTGAATGAATCTGTCGATACCGCCGTATCGCTATCCAGCATCGCGTTGCCCTTTCCCGCGCGGGCGCAAATTTCGGCAATGTTCTCAATATAATCACGCGGGTGGACCAATGCAAGCGTTTCGCGTTCCGCCGGAGCCGGCTCGAAGAATTTAAGGCGATCACGCCGGCCGGATTTTTCCAATGCTTCCTGAATGGATTTCAACCGTTCGGCGCGTTCGGGATGGCCGGGGCCGTTGTCATGCAAAAGACAGGTGGGAGAAGAGAACAATCCGGTCATGTGGGCTTTCAATGGTAATTGCAGATTAATAAATTTTTAGGTCAAATTGGTGTCGTGACAAGAGAATAAAATTTATGAATAAAATTTAGTCAAACCTCTTGACTTTCCTACTTCCGTTTCCTATACTAACGGTATCACGGGTCGTGACCTTCGCCTCGTATAAATATAAATTGAAAATCACTCAATATCCAGTGGAATCTTGTCTCAACGCCTAAAAGAAGGTGGGTTTTATGGACCAGGAATTAGACGTGCCTTGTCGCGGCAATGGCGACGAAGCCTGCGCGGAAATGATTCATTATAAACGCGAACCCCTCAAAGGCATGTGGCGCGGCCTCGTCATTTATTTGACTTGCAAAAAAGGCCACACCAATGCTTATGAGCTGCCGCTGCAGCCCGCGGCTGCAACGAGAGCGCCGCGGCGTGCAGTCCAAAAGACCACGCGAAAGTCGGCGCCGGCTCGCTCGCCCGCGCCGAGGAGAACGAGTCGCCATGAACGGTGAAAATCCCGTCAAACCTAAAATCGATGATCAATACTGGTTCGAGCTTTCCGAGCAGATGGTGCGCAACACCCAGCAGGGCCCGGCGGAAGCGGCGGAAAAGCTTCAACGTTTTGTGGAATGGCTTTGGGGAATTTACACCGGCGGCGCCGTGATCGGATTGACGCTGTCGCCGCAGAGTTTCTCCCGCGTGCAGCTCATCTTTATTGCGTTGGGAAGTTTCGCGCTGGTGGTGGTTTATTGGTGCGCCGTTTATGTGCAGTTACCGGTCACCGTCGAATTCGATCCGCGTTCGCCGACTGAAATTCAGCACGCCTACAAATTCGGCGTGGCCGAGAAAAACCGGCGTTTGCAATGGACGATTTTATTTTCCGGCCTCGCCGCGATCCTGATGACATTCGGACTCGTGTGGGACAAGCTCAACACGCAACCGGGCAACACCGCGCCATGGTTCGAAGCGTCGCTGCATGTGCAAGGGTCAACCCGCGCGCTCGCCTTAACCGGTGAAATCAACGCGGCCGGAACCGGCGGCGAAATATTCGGCGCCCCCAAAGTCATTGTGAAAGTGCAGCCCGCCATTTCAGCGGGTGAAATAAAAACCGCGGAATATGCCCTGCTGCCCTTTGGAGAACGAGGCCGTCTGCAAACGAGCCTGCCGGTAAACTTCGCCACCGACTCGCTCAGCGTGAGGCTGGAATGGCAGGATACGCGAGGAATAACGATACAACTTTCGAGGATTGTGACGAATGCGGAATTCATACCAGCGTTGCCTGATTCAATGCCGATAAGGATGCGAAGATGAGCATGAGGTTAAAACTTGCGGTAAATATCAAATCGGATTTAATCTTCTATTCACATAAATTTACCAAAGGCCATGTTGTCTGAGAAGCTTTGCAATTTCTGAAACTTGAATATTCTCTTTCTTAGGCTGTAAAACTTGCTGTAAAAATATCAAATCGGATTTAATATTCCGATATTTTCTTTGCAGCCGTTTAACCTGTCTTTCAAACTCCGGGAGAGGAATAAGCTCATAACTCATCCAACAAGGCCCCAAAAGATTTAGTTTTAAGTTTTCCGGTTTTAAATTGCGCCAGCTCTTTTATTCCTTGTTTAATTGAAATTGTAGCGTCAACGGCCTGGTGTTTGCCGTTTTGCTCAAGAAATCGCAGGAACTCCAAAAATGGAATCGCTGCCTTAATTTTATCATCTGATAGTTCGCGAATCAACAATGTCGCCATCTTCTTTGAATCGGTGATTGCTTTTCTATGCCGCTGCTGAACGGTTGCAGGCATTTTCGCCTCCAAATTCAATGATTAATTGCTCAAATTGATTACCCACAAAATACAATACTGAGCGTTTTAATGCAAGTTTTTTTTCGATGAACTTTCATTTATGAACTTTTATTTAGCAAATCGTCACTTCGTCAAAATCAATTTCACCTGCGACACCAGCCCGCCAAATTCCAACCGGCACAGATACACGCCGCTACTTACCCGGCTACCGCCGTCATTCGTTGCGTCCCACTGCATCTGCTGCGTTCCACTCGCCAGCGCGCCGGCAATTAAAGTTCGCACCAATTGCCCCGCGGTATTATAAATCGCCAGTTTGACCGGGCCGGATTTGGGCAATGCGAAAGTAATCGTCGTATTGGGG
>Ga0247727_10015974_pt1 | contig 12204 bp, 12 predicted proteins | sample WisWelCaveWW1625_FD_202498 | JGI IMG/M metagenome (GOLD analysis project Ga0247727, IMG submission 202498) | Biofilm microbial communities from Wishing Well Cave, Virginia, United States - WW16-25 | ecosystem: Environmental > Aquatic > Deep subsurface > Groundwater > Cave microbial mat | place...
CGCGACGAGCGCCACGAGCGAGCCCGCGTTCGACCAGGCATAGAGCCGGTACGGGGAACGTCCGGGCCACAGCCGCGCGTGCCAGGCCTGGAGCAAGGGCGATGTGGCCGAGAGCGCGAGGAACGGCACACCGACCGTCGCGAGCGCGAGCGTCACGATGCGGAGCACGGGATCGCTCGCCACGTCGGGCTCGGCAGCGGCGGCCGGCAGCACCGGAAAGGCGAGTCCCAAGGCGAGCAAGCCCACATGGGCCACGGCCTGTCCCCGCGGCCTGAGGCTGCGCGCCAGCCCGTGGGCCCAGGCGTAGCCGAAGAGCAGGAGCGTCTGGAACACCAGGAGGCAGGTCGTCCAGACCGCCGGCGCGCCGCCGAACCACGGCAGCAGGCTCTTGCCGACGATCGGTTGGACCAGGAAGAGAAGGAAGGCGCCGAGGAACACGGCCGCGCCGAACGCGGCAGCCTCGCGGCGCGAGGGGTTCAGGAGTGGCGGAGCCGACGGGACTCGAACCCGCGATCTCCGGAGTGACAGTCCGGTGTGTTAACCAACTACACCACGGCTCCGCGCCCGGAACACCTCGAAACCGCAATAGACTAGACCAGCGGCCGAAGGCCGTCAACGCGGCGTATCATTCACCTTGAAGGAGATCCGGGGCATGACGGACGATCGAGGCCAGCGCCCGCGCGACGACTCCTCGGAGTTCCGCCGGGCGGCCGAGGAGGCCCCGCGCGGCATCCTCCTCGAGTTCGCGGACTTCCTGCTGCACAACAAGAAGTGGTGGCTGCTGCCGATCGTGCTGGTCCTGCTCGGCTTCGGCCTGTTGATCGTGCTCGGCGGCAGCGCGGCGGCGCCGTTCATCTATACGTTGTTCTGAGGGGTTCCGGAGATGATGACCGCCGAGGATCTCGATCGGCTGCCCGACAACGGCTTCCGGCACGAGCTGCAGTCCGGTCTCCTCGTCTCCGAGCCCCTGCCGGGCTTTCGTCACGGGCGAGTCGCTGTGGCCGTCGCATCGCTCCTGCGAGAGCACGCTCGACGCCACGGTCTCGATCTCCTCGTCGTCGTGGAGTCGGGATTCATCCTCTCCCGTTCCCCGGACACCGTGCGGGGTCCCGACGTTGCGGTCGTCACGCGCCAACGCGCCGACCGGGCCGGCGATCTCCGCCGTTCGTTTCCGGGCGCCCCCGATCTCGCGGTCGAGGTGGTCTCGCCGAGCAACTCGCCCGTGGAACTGCACGCGAAAGTCGCCGACTACCTCGCCGCAGGGACTCGTCTCGTGTGGGTCGTCGATCCGGAAGTGGAGACGGTCACCGTCTACCGCGACCTCCTGGCGCCGCGAACGCTGCTAGCGAGCGATTCCCTGGCCGGCGAGGATGTCGTGCCCGGATTCCAGGTCGAGGTGGCCGAGCTGTTCGAGGGCTGAAGCTCGGATTGCGCACTCGAGCGGTCCATTGCTCCCCTGACGGGTTCGCCGTATAAGGGAGACACTTCAGCGAGTCGGCGCGGTTTCCCACGACCCAGACCGGGGGGTGTTGGCTTGGACTTCCGGGTTCCCTTCCTGTTCAACGACTCGCGAATGGCGACATTTTCGACAAAGACTCGCCGCGCTCTTGCCGATCCTGCTGCTCCTGGCGACGCGAACGTCCAACCCCATGTCCACGAGGAACCTCACGCACACGTCCCAGACTCAGCGGAAATGGACTTGCTCCTGCGCGAGCCATGCTGCGTACTCGATGGCCTGCTGGAGGTCCTCGCGATCCAGGTCGGGATAGCCGGCCAGGATCTCCTCGAACGTGGCTCCATGAGCGATCTGTCCCACGAGGACTGAGACGGGGATACGCATCCCGCGGATGCATGCGCGTCCGCCCAGGATCGCGGGATCGAACGTGATACGGTCGAACTTCCTGGCCATGGCTCCGATGTCCCTGTCTTGGTGCCCGCGGAGCGTGTCGCGCACGGCCCCTCGTCGAATCACCTCGCCTCGAGCTCGTAGGCCCCCGCGTCCGGCTCTCCGCGCAGCGTGCGCTGGCGGCCTTGGGCGGGATGGACGTACTCGAACGCCGGATCGCGATCGTGTTCGGCCCCGGTGCTCGGCGAAAACCCCGCGTCGATCGCCGGCGAGTCGTCGCGGAGTCGCCAGTCGAAGCCGGCGAGATCGACGAGCCGTGCGTCCGCTGCCACCACGTTCCCGCCCCCGTCGTCGAGGTGCTCGAAGAGCTGGCTCCCGCCGGTCCACAGGTTGCGCAGCTGCGTCAGGAAGCCGAATTCGCGCGCCACGACGTTGCCCACGACGATCGCCTCGCCCGAGGCGACGGCGCCCGGGCCGACGAACACGTTGTTCATCAGCCGCGCGCGGGAAGGGCTCGAGTTGTGCACGAACGTGCCCGCGTGGCGGCCGTTGACGATCGTGTTGTGCACGACGTAGAGCGCGCCGCCGTGCCCGCCCACGGGCTTCTCCGCGGCGTAGCTGACGATGACCCCGTTCTCGGTCGCGGGACCCTGATGGATCAGGTTGCCCAGCACCAGCGCGTCGCCGCCCTCGGGCAGGTCGATCGCCAGGCTCGAGCGGCCGTCGGCCTCGTCGCTCAGCCGGTTGTACAGGATGCGCGACTTGCGCGCGCGGCTCTTGACCAGGTGGCCGACCACCGCGTGGTGCACGTAGCTGAAGCGCAGCGTGAAGCTGCGCTCGTGACCGATGTAGAGGTCGTGCGTCTGGCCGTCGCCCGCGCCGTTGCGCGCGAACTCCGAGCGCTCGACGACGACGTCGCCCTCGGGTTTTCCGGCGGTCAGGATGCCGTTCTCGTTGTCGTGGAACGAGCAGTCGAGGACCGTGAGTCCCGTTCCCTCGAGACGCACGCCGGCGCCGTTCCGGTCGCTGACGCGCGCGCCCGAGAACTCGAGCGACTCGATCCGCGTTCGGTCGCCCTTGACGACCCAGATCGCCTTGCCCTCGACCGCGGCGCCCTCGGCCCGCAGGTGCGCTCTGCCGCCGACGCCGCGCAGCGTCAGGTCGCTCTGCGTCCACACCGCGGCGTCGTGCGGGTAGTCGCCGGCGTCGATCTCGACGATGTCGCCGTCCTTCGCGACCGCGGCCGCCCGGCTCGGCACGCTGAGCGCGCGGCCCGGGCCGACGCGCAGCACGCGCGGCTCCTGCGCCTCGGTGCTCGACGCGCCGACGAGCGCCGAGGTCAGTAGCGCCAACCCCAAGACACGATCGATTCGACTCACGTTGGTCCCTCGTGCGGCTCCGAGGTTGCCACGGCGCCTGGTCGCCGTCCAGCGCCGTCGTTTCGGATCCGGAACGAAACCGCCTTGCCGAGCAGTGCTCGGGGCCGTATCATCCTTGTCGATACAGAGGCGACGAGACGCATCATGCGAATCGCTGTACGAAAGTGGGGCAATAGCCTGGCCGTCCGCATTCCGAAGTCGGCGGCGGAGGAGACGAAGATTCGACAGGGATCGGTGGTCGAAGTCTCCGTCTCTCGCGGGCGGCTGGTGGTGAGCCCGGTCGTCGACGAGCCCTTGACGCTCGGTGAACTCCTCCGACGCGTGACCCGGGACAACCTCCATGGCGAGGTCGACACGGGCGATGTCAAGGGCCGTGAGACGTGGTAGCCGCACGGGGCTACGTGCCGGCGCGCGGCGACGCCGTGTGGGTCACGCTGCATCACGAACAGCGGGGTCGTCGCCCGGCGCTCGTACTTTCTCCTGCCGTCTACAACCGCAAGGTGGGTTTGGCCCTGCTCTGCCCGATCATGTCCCAGGTCAAGGGATACCCGTTCGAGACTGCGATCCCACCCGGCTTCGCCGTGTCCGGAGTCGTGCTGTCGGATCAGGTCAAGTCGCTCGACTGGCGCGCTCGACGGGCCAGGCTCATCGCCCCGGTTCCGACACGTGTCGTCGATGAAGTGCTCGCGAAGCTCCAGACGCTGCTGCGCGAGTAGTCACCGTTTGCCCGCGGCCGCCACATTCTCGAACGACAGGGGAGTGGAAAGCGGTTCGTCAAGTCACCCAAGTTGTATTGCGTAGACTCCGGGCTCGCCTGTCACCTGCTGGGGATCGAATCGGAGACGATGCTGCGTCGCTCCGGCTTCCACGGGCCGATCTTCGAGGGGTTTGTGGCGTCGGAGATCGTCAAGCGACCGTCGGGCGTCGGCCGCAGCGCGAGCTGTACTGCTTTCGAGATCAGCAGGGTCTCGAGGTCGATATACTTGCGGAGCATCGCCGTGTTGGCGCGCGCCTCGGGAGCAGGTTCCCTGCGGCGTGACTCCACGAGAGTTCTTGCGACGGTACCTCGGCGGATGAGAAGGTCAGGAGCACTGGGAACGACCAGACGGACGAGATCCTCTCGGGCGACGGCGATCGCGCCGGGGGCGAGAACTTCGCCAGGATCAAGGCCCTCTTTGGAACATCGGGCTGGGACATTGACGACGTCTTCGTCTACTACGACTTCCTGACCGACCAGCAGATCGAGTTCATCCGGGTGCAGGGTGCGAACGCGCTTGCCTGCGCTTCGTTCGACCAGGATGCCGGCGGCCTGCTCGGCTGCGAGACGGCGCCGTACCAGGATGCCTGCTGGCGAGGGGGCCCGCTGCCGGGCGCGGTCCCCGACCTTCGACTCTCCCACAACAGGGGAACGGGCACGACGACCTTGACCTGGAACGCGCCGGCGGGATCCGTCACGGGCTACGACACGCTCCGATCGACGACACCCGACGGCTTCCTGAGCGCGACCTGCGTCGAACGGTACCGACACGCAGTCCGTGGACACGACCGCTCCCGCGGGCCAGGTGTTCTACTACCTGATCCGTGCCACCAACCTCTGCGGCGACGGTACCGCGGGGACCAACTCCTCGGGCGTCCCGCGCCAGGCGCGCGGCTGTCCATGATCGAGGCGGCGCTGGTGGGCGGTGCAGGACTCGAACCTGCGACCCCCTGCGTGTAAAGCAGGTGCTCTACCAACTGAGCTAACCGCCCGGACGAGCGTCCGCATGGTACGGCGCGCCGGCCGACCGTCAAGGCGGGCGTTCTGCCGTGCTACGGCTTGAGTTTTCTAAGGTTATACCTTAGGATTCTCATATGCGCTACGTACCCCGTCTCATCGAGCGAGAGCTTCTCGCTTCCGCGAGGCACTTCCCGGCCCTGATTCTCACCGGCCCGCGACGGGCCGGGAAAACGACGCTCCTGCGCCGGGCATTTCCGCAGGCGACCTATCGTCTGCTCGAGGATCCCGACATCGTGGCGCGCGTCCGGTCGGATCCACGGGCGTTCCTCGAGGAGCTGAGGCCGCCGGTCATCCTGGACGAGATCCAGAACACGCCCGAGATCCTGAACTACGTGCGCGCGGCGGTCGATCGGGCACCGGCCAAGACCGGGCGATGGCTGCTGACGGGATCGCAAGAAGCTCCACTCATGCGCGGCGTGACCGAGTCGATGGCGGGCCGAGCCGCGGTATTTCAGCTCCTGCCTCTGGCCGTCGCCGAAAGCTCCCGCGTCTCGCTCATGCGAGGCGGGTTTCCCGAGGTCGTCTCGCGTCCGGCGGCCGCCCAGACCTGGTTCAGGTCGTACGTCCAGACCTACCTGGAGCGGGATGTTCGCGCGATCAGCTCCATCCGCGACCTGGCAACGTTTCGACGGTTTCTGAGTCTGGTCGCCAGTCGATGCGGTCAGATGCTGAACAAGACGGATCTCGCAGCCCCACTCGGGATCTCGGTGCCGACCATCACCGAGTGGCTCGGCATTCTCGAGACGACAGGGGAGATCCTGCTCATCCCGCCGTTTCATGAGAATTTCGGAAAGCGGTTGGTCAAGTCACCCAAGTTGTATTTCGTGGACTCCGGGCTCGCCTGTCACCTGCTCGGGATCGAATCGGAGTCGATGCTGCGTCGCTCCAGCTTCTACGGGCCGATCTTCGAGGGGTTCGTGGCGTCGGAGATCGTCAAGCTGCAGTCAGGCGCCGGCCGCAGGCGCGAGCTGTACTACTTTCGAGACCAGCAAGGTCTCGAAGTCGATTTCGTGGTGCCGCTCGGGGACGCCAGGCTTGCGTTGCTCGAGGCCAAGGCGTCGGCAACCGTCCTGCCGCGCATGGGCGAGCCGTTGATGCGACTCGCTCGTGCCGTGAGCAAGTACGAGGTTCAGAACTGTGTGATCTATCGCCGGCCGGCCGGCGGGCGGGGCACAGCTGCACTCCTGCCCGGCGTCCGCGCACAAAGTGTGGCCGACCTGCCGGCCCTGCTGCAGATGGCGAAACCGAAGAGGGCAGGAAAGCCAGCGGGAACAGAATCCTCTTGACCGGAGTCAGCCCTGCTGCCGCGAGCGGCCTGGTGGGCCGTACGGGGCCACCGTCAAGCCCCGGTCGGTATAATGCCGACCTCCATGCGCTCGCGAATCGGAATGCTCCTGTCGACGGCCTTGCTCGGCGCCGCGCTCCAGGCGTGGGCGCAGGAGCCTGCCGCCACGACCCCGCCCGCGCCGCCGGCCGTCGAACGCAAGAGCCGCCTCCAGGGCAAGGTGTATCTCGGTCGCAACCGGGACGTCACGGGCGCCGCGGTGCGTGTGCGGCGAGAGGGCGATCCGACACGCGTCTGGCTGACCTCGACCGACGAGAAGGGCGTGTTCCGCGTCGAGGGCCTGGGCGACGGCAGCTACGACGTGCGCGTCGAGCGCGACGGCCTCGAACCGATGGAGAAGTCCGAGATCGGGGTGCGCTTTCCGTTCCGCGCCGTCGTCGAGCTCGCGATGAAGCCTCAGACCGACGCGGCCCGCGCGGCGACCTCGGACCCCACGGAGACCGCTCCCGCCTCCGTGCCCGTGCGCCTCGAGGGCGTCGTGCGAGACGTGGCGCTCGATGCGGTCGCCGAGGCCCGCGTGCGCGTCGTCGACGCGACCGGCCGCTCGGATCCGCGGGTCGCCACCACGGGGTCGGACGGCGTCTTCGGCTTCGACGATCTGGCGCCGGGCGACTGGTCGATCCAGGTTCGCGGCGTCGGGCGCCTGCCGATCCGGCTGCGGCTCGGCCTGCGCTCGGACACCACGCTCGACGCGATCCTCGTGCGGCAGCCGGCGACCTACGTCCCGTCGCCCTTCGAGCTGATGCCGCCCGAGGAGCCCGTCGTGCCCGAGGCGTTCCGCCCCCCGCCCGCCCCGACTCCTGCGCCTCAGCCCGACGTGCGGACGGCGAAGTAGCCGCGGCGCGCGCGGATCTTGATCTCGGGTCGCACAGAGTCGATGCGGATCGGGACCCAGTGGCCGTCCCAGTTCTCGTTGGTCGTCGAGTAGGACACGTAGTACTGCTGGCCCAGCTCGTCGGCGATGCGCTGGTACACGCCCGACAGCTCGTCGGCCTTCTTGACCACGAACGACTTGCCGCCCGTGACCTCGGCCAGCTCCTTGAGCACGCCGCGGTCGAACGAGCCGTCGCCCTCGATGCCGATCGTGTACAGGATCATGTTGTTCGACTTCGCCTCGTCGAGCACACGCTTGTAGCCCAGGCGGCTCGAGGTGTCCTCGCCGTCCGAGAGCAGGATCATCGCCTTGCGCCCGTCGATCTTGCCGATCTTGCGGTAGGCCGCGTGAAGCGCGTCGTAGAGCGAAGTGGCCCCGAGCGGCTCCGTGCTCTCGATCGCCTGCTTCAGCGCGGCACGATCGGAGGTCAGGTCCTGGATCAGGAACACGTTGTCGTCGAAGTCGATCACCAGGGCCTGGTCGATGTCCCGCAGCGTGTCGACGAACGCGCCGGCGGCGATGTGCACCTGCTCGATCTTGTCGCGCATCGACCCCGAGGCGTCGATGACGAACGCCAAGGTGATCGCGCGGTTCTCGGCGTAGAAGTCGATGATCTTCTGCTCCGCGTCGGCCTCGAACAGCCGGAGTTCTCCGCGCGCCAGGTCGCCCACGAACTCGTCGTTCTTGTTCGTGGCCGAGATCCAGAGCAGGACCCGGTTCACGCGCTCGACGTTCGAGAACGTCACCTTGGTCGTGATCACCACGTCGCTGACCGACACGCCCTCGACGTGCCAGGCCACGGCGCGCACGATCCACGAGCGCGCGCTTTCCCCGAAGTCGTGGAAGAACTCGTAGGGCGCCTCGCGGTCGACGAACACGATCTCGTCGCCGACCAGGAACTCGACACGCTCGACGAGGGCCGGGTCGTCGATCTCGACCTTGGCGGCGAGCTTGGTCTTGCCGAACACGACCTCCTGGTTCACGGGCTCCGTGATCGTCACGGAGAACCCGCGCCGGCGCTCGACGTCCTGGGCCAGCAGCAGGCCGCAGGCGCAGGCCAGGCCGAGGACGCCCGGCGCGAGCCTCATGGGGCCGGCTCCGCGGCGGGAGCGACGAGCTCCGGCGCGAGCTGGGCCAGGATGCGTCGGACGCGCTCGGCCCGCTCCCCGCGCGCGCCCGCGTCGAGGAACTGCCTGTAGGCCGCGATCGCGCCCGACGTATCGCCCGTGCGCAAGAGGGCGTTGGCCAGGAAGACCTTGGCCGGGCCGCTTGCGGGATCGGTCGCGAGCGCGCTCTGGAACGATCGGATCGCCCCCGCGTCGTCGCCCAAGAGGGCCAGCGCGACGCCGTCGTTGAGCGCGGCGACGGGCGTGGGCTCCTCGGCATGGAGGGCGGAGTAGATCTCGTGCGCCTCGCGGAACCGGCTGGCCCGGAAGAGGAGATAGGCCAGGCGCTCGCGCTGGGCGCGGTCGGGCTCGAGCGTCCGCTCGAGGTCGATCGCCGCGCTCCACTGGCTCCGCAGCGCGTAGATGCGGGCCAGCCGCTCCCGATCGTCGGCCGAGGCCGTGCCCGCGCCGAGCCGCTCCTCGAGCGCCGCGACCTCGGTCCCCTCGGCGAGCACGCGCTCGCGGAACTCGCCCAGGCGTTTCGCGCGCGGCGCGTCGAGGCGCGGGTCGGCGAGCGCCGCGTCGATGCGCCGGACGGCCTCGGCGTAGTCGCCGCGCCGGCGCGCGGTCTCGGCCAGTCCCGCCAGGGCCTCGGGCTGCGCCGCATCGAGCCCCAGCGCGGCCGCGAAGGAGCGCTCGGCCGCGGCGGTCGAGCCCTCGTCGAGCTGGAGCAGGCCGAGCGTCGCCGGATGCTCGGGGTTCTTCGGCTCGAGCTCGCGGGCGCGCTGGATCGTCGCGATCGCCTCGTTGGACAGGCCGAGCCGGCCGTAGGCCAGTGCCAGGCGGTTCAGGCCCGCCGCGAAGTCGGGGCGCGCCGAGACGGCCTCCTCGAGCAGGCGGACGGCCTCTTCGAACCGACCCAGCCGCAGGTACAGGTCGCCGAGATGGGTATAGGCCGGTGCGAACCCGCGGTTCGAGGCGATCGCCCGCTGGAACGTGGCGATCGCCGGCTCGACCTGCCCGCGGCTCTCCTGGACCCGGGCCAGGCCGTCGAGCGCGTCCGCGTACTCGGGGCGCAGCTTCAAGGCGCGGAAGTAGGCGGCGTCCGCCTCGGCCAGGTCGCCCAGCTTCCACTGTGCGTCGCCCAGGGCGACGAGCGACTGCAAGTGGCTCGGGTCGAGATCGAGCGCCACGCCGAGCGACTCGATCGCTTCGGCGTAGCGCCGGTCGGCCGAGAGCGCGAGGCCCAGGTAGAAGTAGGCGCGGAACGAGTTGAGGGCGACCGCCGAGGACGCCCGAAGCTTCTCGACGGCCACCGGGAATTCGCCGTTCTTGTACGCCGTCACGCCCTCGTTGAGGAGCTCGTAGGCGCGGCGGCGGACTTCCGAGGCGCGACCGGCCTCGGCCCCCGGCCCGGCGAGCAGCGCCGCCGCGATCAGAGTCAGGAGCGCGGGCTTGCGTCCCTTCACCCCCCCAGTCTAGCCAGGAGATTCGGTACCAGCTACCGAATCTCCCTCCGTATAAACTGTTGCTTCGTGCAGGGAACCCGCCGGAGCCCGTGCTGCCTTGCGGCCGCCGTCCTCGTCGGCGCGGTCGGAGCGGCCGCGTGCTCGTCGCCGTCCGCCCGGCCGGCCCCGACCCAGCCGGGTCGCGCCGTCGAGGAGCGCGTCTCGCGCGGCCCGCTCGAGCCGCGCTGGCTCTTGACCGGGGAGCTCGAGGCCGTGCGCGCCGAGTGGATCGTGGTTCCCCGGACGACGACGTTCCAGATGCCGATCCGCTGGATCGAGGCGGACGGCCGCGAGGTGGTCGCGGGGCAGAAGGTGCTCGAGCTCGACAACTCGGCCTTCGCCGTGGACCTCGAGCAGAACCGCCTGGCCGAGTCCAAGGCGCTCAACGACCTGATGCAGAAGGAGGCGGACCTGGCGGTCGAGATCGCCGACCGCCAGATCGCACTCGAGCGGGCACGCGTCGAGCGCGAGAAGGCCGCGCGGCGTGCGGACGTGCCGCCCGAGCTCGTGACGGGCCGCCAGTACCAGGAGCTCCATCTCGCTCTGGCCAAGGCGGAGGTCGGGCTCGAGAAGGCGCGCGAGGACCTCGAGGCGAGCCGCCGGGCCGCGGGCGCCGAGCTCGAGGAGCTCGAGATCGCGCTGGCCAAGGCCAGGGAGAGCGTGATCCGGGCCGAGCGGGCCATCGCCGCCCTGACCCTCGAGGCGCCGAGCGCCGGGATCTTCGTCGTCGACGGCGATCCCGAGCAGGGACGCAAGCTGCAGGTGGGGGACACGGTCCGCACGGGCCAGGTCGTAGCCACGATCCCCGACCTCGGCACGATGCAGGTCCGGGCCGACCTGAGCGACGTGGACGACGGGCGCGTCGTCCCCGGGATGCGCGCTCGTTGCACGCTCGACGCCTTCCCGGAGCGCGTCCTCGCGGGCGAGGTCGTCGAGATCTCGCCGATCGCCAAGCCGTACCGGCGCGAGGACACCCGCCGCCGGTTCGACGTGGTCGTGCGGCTCGACGGGACGGACCCGCAGACGATGCGGCCGGGCATGTCCGTGCGCGTCGAGGCCTTCGGTCCCGCGCTCGAGGACGTCCTGCTCGTCCCGCGCGGCGCGGTCGACTTCACCGGGACGGTCCCGCGAGCGCGCCTGTCGGGCGGTCGTGCGGCCGAGCTTCGCCTCGGTCCGTGCAACGCGTGGCACTGCGTCGTCGAGGCCGGGCTCGACGAGGGCCGGGCCGTGAGGGTCCGGTCGTGAGCCGGCGCGCCTGGATCGCGCTCGCTCTCGGCGTCGTCGCGCTCGGCGCGTGGTGGATCGGTCGCACGGTCGCAGGGAAAGACCCCGGCCGTTCGGCCGCGGTGCGCCGCGGCGACCTCACGTTGGCGGTCGAAGTCGAGGGAATGCTGAGCGCGGTCGAGGCCTCGCGGATCGGCCCGCCCGCGATCCGGGATGTGTGGGAGTTCAAGATCACGAGCCTCGCCACCGAGGGGCAGGAAGTGGAAGCGGGAGCGCCGCTCGTCGCGTTCGACGCGAACGACCTGCGCCAGCGGCTCGATCGGCAGCGCGCCGAGAGCGATGCGGCGCGCAAGCAGATCGAGAAGACCGAGAAGAGCCTCGCGGTGTCGCGCGAGGCCGACGAGCTGCGTCTGGCCGAGGCCGAGGCGCGGCTGCGCCGGGCCGAGCTGTCGCTCGACGCCCCGCCCGAGATCATCAAGGCGCAAGAGCTCGCGCTCGAGCGGCTCGATCTCGAGCTGGCGCAACTCGAGTTGAAGTTCCTGCGCGAGCGTGCGGCGGCGGCTCGGCGCTCGGCCGACGCGCAGCTCGCGGCGCTGCGCAACCAGCTCGAGCGGGCCGTGCGCCGGACCGCGGAGATCGAGGAGGAGATCGAACGGATGATCTGCCGCGCGCCGCGGGCGGGGACCGTGATCCACATCACGAACTGGAACGGCACGAAGACCAAGGTCGGCGACTCGGTGTGGCGCACCCGCGAGATCGTCGAGCTGCCCGACTTGCGCACGATGCGCGCGGACGGCCGGGTCGACGAGGCCGACGCCGGGCGTCTGGCCGTCGGGCAGCGCGTCACGCTCCGGCTCGACGCGCACCCCGACGTCGAGTTCGGCGGCCGCGTGGCGTCGATCTGGAACACCGTCCAACCCGCCTCGTGGACGAGCCCGCTCAAGGTCGCGCTCCTGGCCATCGAGCTCGACGAGACCGACCCGCGGCGGATGCGACCAGGAATGCGCTTCCGCGGGCGGATCGAGATCGAGCGTGCGCCGGGCGTGCTGCTCGCGCCGGCCGAGGCGGTGTTCTCGTCCCCGGACGGACCGGTGGCCTACCGCGAGTCGCTCACCGGGTACGAACGTGTCCGGGTCGAGGTCGGC
>Ga0247727_10015975_pt1 | contig 12203 bp, 11 predicted proteins | sample WisWelCaveWW1625_FD_202498 | JGI IMG/M metagenome (GOLD analysis project Ga0247727, IMG submission 202498) | Biofilm microbial communities from Wishing Well Cave, Virginia, United States - WW16-25 | ecosystem: Environmental > Aquatic > Deep subsurface > Groundwater > Cave microbial mat | place...
GGGGTTATCGTCCACAAACACCACGGGCTCGTACCTGTACCCGGGATTCATCTTCAGGTCCCGGGCCAGCATTTCTCCGGCATTCCCCGCGCCGACAATCATCAAACGTATCGCGGCCGAGCCGGCCGACGCCGCCCATTCTCGAAAAATTCGAACGGCGACTCGGATGCCGCCGAGCAACACGACACTCAACAGCCCGGTCAGGATGATGACGGAACGCGGATAGGCCACCCAGCCGAGCACGCCGTGCAGCAAGAGATAGAGGGCGCCCGTCGAGACAATGCCTGCGTTGAAAATCAGTTTGAGATCGTGAAATCCAACATACCGCCACAGCCCGCGGTGGATACCGAAGGCCAGCAAGCCGGTCCCAAAAATGAAGGCGACGAGAGGAAGACCCCTGATCGCCAATTGCCAGTAGTCGGGAGGAATGCTGGCTTCGAAGCGAAGCACGAATGCAATCATGTTGGCCAGCAGGACAAGCGCAACCTGTGCCACCATGGCGAGCACTTGCCGCACCGCGGCAGGCACCTCCTCGATCGCGCGCGTGGACTCCCGGAATATCCTGGCCGGCAGATGTCTCATGTCTTAATCTGTTTCGGTGAATCGCAAGCTGCCACGGCAATGGCCATGAGAATCCAGAACTGAACGGCCAGCGTGCCGACCAGCATTTGATCGAATTGCAAACGAACCCCCAGGCCGATAAGCCCGACACTGGCTCCCAGCAGGAACGCACTGGCACGGGCATCCGTTGCGCGGCGAAAGTCCTCGATCAACATCCGTCCCAGACCGATCATCAGCCACAGAAACAACGCAAGGCCTGGGATTCCGATATGAAGCGCCATTTCAAGCAGGATATTGTGGGTTCCAGCAATACGAACCGGTGCATGACCGGGCAGCAGGTCTTTCTCCGGAACCTCGCCGAACAGTTTCTTGTAAGTTTCCTTGCCGTAGCCAATGCCCATGAAAGGGTGCTCGGCGATCCTGGCCAGCGTAAACATCCCGATATCCACGCGGTGGACAAATGAGGACGTCGCGGTTTTCAAAGGAATCGGGCTGTCTTTGATTTTATCCGCTCCCCCAGGTGTCGTCATGACCGTGATCAGGAAAACAATCCCTGCAATGACCGTAAGCGTGAACACGCTGGCCGCAAGCAGCACCGCTCGTCGCTTCAGCAGCCAAACGCAGGCCCATAACTCGACCAGAAATGCCAGCAGCCCGGCCCGGGATTCCGTCAAAAAAAGACATCCTGCAGCAAGCATCGTAACAAGAATATACGCATTCCTCTTCCATCCCTGCTCTTGGTACCATGCCAGCGCAAAGCCAAGTGGAATAAGCATGATGAGATAGGTTGTCAGCCAGACCTCCGCCGTCAAAAACGATCCGCCCCCTCTCATAGTCTCATCAAACCCAATGAGTCCATAGACGCTCACAAGAAAAAGACCGCCGACAAGAGGCCAGATCAGCGGCATCCGGCGAGTCCGGTCCTGAAAAAAGAACACCACCGCGTAGAAGATAAGCGGCTGTTTCAGCAGCTTTCCGAATTCCTGCAGGCTATATACAGGATAGGTGGCGAACGGGATCGTCAGACCAACCCATAACACAAACGCCGCAAGGGGAAGATCAATGGGCGTCCTGAGGAAAAAATGAGCGCGATGAGCGATGCACCAAACTACCAACAGAAACAGCAGGACAAGAAATCCGTTCCTCTCAAGAATCAGCAGGCTCTTAAACGGAAGAGAAAAAATGTAAACGAGCAGGAACCCCCGGATGATCCTCTCAAGGTTGGGAAACGAGCGCGCGACACTGCCAAGAGACATGGCCATTCCATCCGTCATGCCCCCACCACCCTCCGGCTTCCAGGATTCCGTTCCACGACTCGAACACCCCATGCCAGGATCGCATAGGCAATCACCCAAGCCAGAAGCATCGCCAGCCTGATCGGATCCGTCACGTGGACATATAGCACAGCCGTCGTTCCAGTGGCCAGCATGAGCGCATACTCGGTCAGCATCGTCTTACGATGTCCCCATCCGGCAAGGACCAGCCGTTGATAATAATGTTCCCTGTGTGCGCGCCAGAATTTTTGTCCCTGCAGCATTCGGCGCAGCACGGTCACCGTCGCATCCACAATGAACGGCGAGAAAATAAGAACGGGCACCCACAGATCGAAGACCCCGTCGTGGACGCCCATCACGGCCAGCGATGCCGCCAGGAATCCGATCGGCACGCTTCCCACGTCACCCATGAAAATCCTCGCCGGCGGGCGGTTGTAGAAAAGAAATCCTACCGCCGCCATTGAAATCAACAGAGACAGCAGGAAGATCAGCGTGTGGCCCCCGATCCAGGCGATACCGGAGAGGAAACCGAACCCGAGCCATGTCATCCCGCCGGCAAACCCGTCCATACCATCCATGAAATTATAAAGATTCGCCATCCACACGATGAACAGCACCGTCGCTGGAGCGGCCAGCCAGCCGAGAGAAATCGCGCCGACGCTGGGAATCATGACGGCAGGCACCACCAGCCCTGCGCCGGCCACCGCACCGCTCGCAGCCAGCGTATGAATTGCGAGCCGGACGCTTGCCGGCACGCTCTTGCGATCGTCGAGAAACGACACCAGCCCGACAAGCACGACCATCCCGGCGATCCACATTCCTGCTTCCACCTGGACCGGCCAATCGGCAGGCCAACTGCGCATCCCCGACCGCTCCAGCAGCACACTGCCCGCGAGGCCGATCGCCAACCCTCCCCAGATCGCCAGCCCACCGGTTCGTGGCGTCGGACGGACATGCAGCGAGCGCTCGTTGGGGTGATCGACCGGTTGCAGCCAAGCGGTCATCGAACACAACCTTCCTGTCAACCACGCCGCCACCACAAGAGCACCGACCGCAATGACGATCGCTCCCGCGATCATGACCGCGCCGCCCGCCACCATGCAATCATCTCCGGCAGGGCATCCTCGAATCCGCGCGCCGGCTTATACCCCAGATCCCGCGAGATCTTCCCGGAACTGTACCAGGCCGACCCGATCAGTTTATCCAATGCGTCAGAATCGAACATGAACCGCTTCCCCAGTACTCTTCCGATCGCATCGCCCAGGCCCCCCAACGCTTTGAGAGCCCATATCGGGACATGCCAGGCGGGAATCTCTTTTCCCAGACTGCGGCAGATCCGTTCATACAGCTCGCGTGTAGAGTAGGCTTGCCCGTCCGTGACGATATAGCATTGGCCATTCGCCGCCGGAGTCTCCGCAGCACGCACAGCCGCCTGCACTACGTCAGCGACGTGGACCATGCTCCGGCGGTTGCCGAGTTCAGGTAGCGGCGGGAAAATGCCCCGGTCAATGGCCTCGATCATCCGACACAGATTTCCCTTATTCCCCGGCCCATAGACAAGCGGAAGCTGCAGACAGGCCACATGAAGGCCGGCCCGCCTGCCGATCTCCAGCGCCGTGCGCTCCGCCTCCCGCTTGGATCGGCCGTAGGGTGTCTCCGGCGAGCCAGCAAAGGACTCGTCCAGGCACCGGCTTCCTCCCTCGCCCATGGCCTTGACGCTGCTGAACAGCACGAACGCTTTCGCGCCGCCTGCCACGGCTCCCTCCAGCACATGCCTGGTACCATCCGTGTTGATCGTGCGGTAGGCATCCTCATCGTCTTTCACTTCCGTGAGCGCATGAGCTTTGCCGGCCAGGTGATACACGGTTTCGCATTCGGCGGCCGCTGCTTTCATGGCTTGCGGATCCCGCACATCGCCAGCCATGACCTCCACGCCAGCCGGCCAGACCTCATGCCGTTTGGCCTCATGCACGTGAGCTCTGACGGAGTACCCCTTCTGAAGTAGTCCCCTGACGAGATGGAGCCCGATAAATCCGCCGGCGCCTGTCACAAGAACTTTCATTGTCGCACTCTGACTTGTGACAGAATATCGCCCTTGCCTGACAAGGGGCTGTTCTGAACGATCACCTCTTCCGGCGTCTTCACAAACAGAAAGAACAGAAAAACGGCGCTCGGCCAGAGATGCATCCAAAGCCGGTCGAGCGACGTCTCGATCTGATAGCGCACACCGTGGGGGGTGACGATGAACACCATGAAGTATCCCACCAGCATCAGACTCAACATCGCGCCGGCAGTGCGAAGACCGGGCCGATCGCTTTTATCCGTGCTCCAGCCCACCAGCGCTAGATAGACCAGCAAGACAGCAAATCCCGGATGTCCAAACCGCACGGCCTTCTTGAAAAATGCCTGCCCGGCTTCGACATATCGCGAAGCATCACTCAACCGCTCGATCGTGGTGGCAGCACCCTGATCCGCCACAATCTGACTCAGGCCGGGCGCAACGTACGTCTTAAAGAAAAGGACGAACAGAAGAACAGGAAGCAGTCCTGCAGCAAAAGCCCGCATCTCGTCCCTATAGGATTCCCATCCTCTCGCCGGCACCACCACGGGCAGCCTGGCAAGGAGAACCACCAGCACAAATAACAACCCCTCGTTCTTGGTCCAGGCGGCAAATCCCGCCATCAGCCCGGCCATCGCGAGTAGCCCATCTCTGCGTCCATCTGCTCGCTCATACAGGCAGAAGACCACCAGCGTCGCGAGAATGAAAAATCCCAGTGGTATGTCCGCGTATTGCGATGCGCCATGCCTGATCAGAAAAGGAGTGCCTAGCAGTACCACGCCCGCCAGAAGCCCCTGACTTCTGCTCCTTAGAAGACTGAGCGACGATGCAGCCAGGCCGATCGTCGCAAACGTAAACAGCATTGCGACGAGTGCTGGGATACCGGTCGGCTCATCGCCAATATAGGTCCACCACCGGGCGATACTTGCGGGGAGAAGCAGCGGATAATCCGGAACTCGCGTCGCCAGAAGTCCGATAAGAGAGTCGAACCATTGCTCATCGCCCCTGGCAAGAAACCGGGCACGGAGATTCCAGATGGTCAGCGCGTCTATCTCACCGTGAGGAGCCGCCAGCGACAGAAAAACAAAACGCGTGAGCGCGGTGATCAAGGCGACGATCGCACAGACGGATAATGCCGGCAGCATCCAGCGATTGCTCGGATTCGGTGTCGATTCCTGGGAAAGAACCGAATCGCCGTGAGACGTCCGCTTCTTCAAGGTAGAGAAAAGGAAGCCTGCCGCAGCAATGAAGAGCGTGCTCTCACCAATAATCAACCCCATGCGCGACGGCCCTCCGATGAGCAGCCACCCGAAATAGGTGCAGGAGGAAATGCCCAGCGCCAGCCCGATCGCAAGACAGACTTTCAGTGGAAAATGGGAGCGGAACGGATGGGGCCCCGGTCCCCAAAGCCCCGCCAGCAGAAAAGATAGGGCCAGCGGTGTGAGGATCGGGAGGAGCAGTGACACGGTCACCGTGATGTGTCCTCAAGAAGCAACACTCCATCGCCAAGATTCTTGAGGAGCGTGAGATTGTGTTTGCGAAGAAATCGATCAAGATCGGTCGCCGGCTGCGTGATGTTTCCCACGACAAGAGCGTATTGCGGGCCGTTCTCCACAAGGACGGGAGACAGCACGTAGCGGACGACCAGGTATTTCTCGTATGCAGCGTACCCTCCCATATCATCGTCCGTGACGTAGCCCACCGTGCCGTGTCGAGGGAGCAATGCTCGCAGCGAGACAAAGCGCCGTTCTGAAAGGGTAACGCCATCCGGAACAATCTCAGTGACACCGGCAAATCTTGAAACGAACTGCTCCATCGGCTTTGTGAGTTTGACTGTCGAAAAGAGGCTGACCAGAATGAGGAGGAGCATGCCCGCCACAGGCCGAGCGGTTGCGGCCCATCTGAGAACTGAAGAGAACATGGAGGTCACAGCGGCAGGAAACGCCATTTAATGATCGTCCAGAGCATGATAACGCCATGCCTCCAGGTGATTTTCTTACCGGATTCGTAGCTCCGTGGCGTGTAGTGAATCGGCACTTCTACGATACTCACTCCCTTCCGCATCAATTTACAGATCAGTTCGTTGTCGAACTCAAATCCCTTTGCCTTGACTGTCGTCGAGGTAATCGCGGTTCGACGGAAGGCTTTATAGCAGCCTTCGTAATCGGTGAACCGCTTTCCGTATAACAGGTTCGTGACAGACGTGATGAGCATGTTGCCGATGTAATGGGAGAGATACGGCGAGCGGCGCTTCCCGACGAACTTCGGCTTGTAAAGGATGAACCGCGAGCCCATCACCACATCGCTACGTCCTTCGATGATCGGTCGGATCACGGCCGCGTAGTCGTTCGGATCGTATTCCAGGTCCGCGTCCTGAATAAGCACGATGTCGCCGGTCACGGACTGAAAGCCGGTGGTGAGAGCCGCACCCTTGCCGGCATTCCGCTCGTGCGAGATCTGCCGGATGGCCGAGATTCCTTTAAGAACCCGTTCCGTCCCATCCTTGGAGCCGTCGTTGACGACGATGATTTCCTTTTCGATAGCGCCCAGATCCACCGCCTGCACGCGACGGACGATGGCTTCGATCGTCGCCTCCTCGTTGTAGGCTGGGATGATGATGGAGAGTTTCATAATTGATTCGTGGGGTGCGGGCTTGTCGCTTTCATCGGGTACGACACTCCAGAAACAACCGCTCATACGCCGTGCACATAAGAGCCTGTTCGAACTGCTCGACCACATGACGGCGGCCGGCCTGTCCCATTCGCCGACGAAACTCTGCATCTGCCAATAGCGGTTCAGCGGCCTTCGCAAAGGCTGCCGGATCGTCGACCGCAGCCAGCACGCCTGTTCGGCCGTCCACGATGATCTCGTCGAGCGGCGCAATGCGGCTTGCAATCACGGGAACTTCCATACTCATCGCCTCGGCAAAGGCCACGCCAAACCCTTCCCGGCGGGTCGGGAGCATGTACAAATCCATGGCAGACAGGAGCTGCGGGATATCGGACCGATATCCAGAAAACACGACATGCCTGTCCACTCCAAGTGCTTTCGAGAGGTTCCAGAGTTCATTGCGAAGCGGTCCATCGCCCACAAGCAGGCATTGCGCCTCGGGAAAGCGCTTCACCAACAGCCCGATGGCCTGCAGAAGCGTATCCAGTCCTTTATCAGGCACAAACCGCGCGACAGCACCGACAATCGTTGCATCAGGCCTCAGACCAAGCTCTGCGCGAACGACGGCTCGGTTGGACCGATGCTTTTCAGGATCGAACCGTTCCGTATCGATCCCCATTGGAATGACGCGGATACGGTCGGGATCAGCCACCTTATACGCCAGCCCCCGCTGCCTCACAGATTCGCTATCGACGGCAATCACGTCGCATAGATGTGAGGCGAACCGCTCAAGGAGAGCATACAGCCTGGCCTGCCAGGGACTGAGATACTCGTGAAAGGAAAACGCATGCGCGGTATAGACAATCACCGGTACCCGGGCCAGCCACGCCGCAATCCTGCCGATCATCCCTGCTTTTGCGGTCTGCATGTGAACCACATCAAACCGGCGGCGGCGAAAAATCTTATAAAGTTGAACGATTGCTATCAGATCTCGCCAGGGTGAAATGACGCGTCGCATGCGGATCACCAGAACCTCAAACCCCATCTGGCGAAGCGTCCCCACAAACGACTTTCCAGCCTCCCCGGGATCATCGGAGCACGCCAGGACGACTTCATGCCCCTGCTTCCGAAAATGCTGCGCAAGCGGCTGGATGAATGTCATCTGGACACTCGACTCCGTCGAAAGCTCCAGAATCGTCATCTCACAGATTTCCTAGGGCTCGGTACCCTTGAACCGTTCTCATCAAACCGATCCGGTATCCGAAGGGCAGCGTGATTCCTGCCTGCACCCGCAGCTTCTCGCCGATGAATCGGCATCCGGAAGATAGCGCCCGCACGCGCGAGCGGGTCAGTGGAGCCGGAGTCCCCATTGCCCGGTTCGCCAGATCCATCAAGGCTGCAACCCCATAAGCCACCCACGTCGGGATCGTCCGCGTCGGGCACGCAACTCCAAGGGCTTCAGCCATCGCCCCAACGAAGTCTCGCAGTGGCACGGGATCGGCGACATGGAAAATGTCCCCTCCCGGTGAAGGGCGCTCACTCAGCCTGAGCGTCGCTTCCACCACATCTCCGACATACACATAATTGGCGACGGCCTGTCGGCCGATAAATACAAATCGGCCCTGCACAACGGCCTTCATCCACTCCAGCATGCTGTCTTGCGACCGACCGGCACCTTCACCGAATACGATCGTGGGGCGAACGACGACGACATCGGCTCCGTTCGATCGTGCGTACTCGAGAACCGCACGTTCTCCCTCCAGCTTGGTCCGTTCATATTCATTTTTTGGATGGCACAGTGCAGTTTCGGCGATATCGCCGTCGCCACCGGTGCCCATGACTCCCACACTGCTCAGATGGACGAAGCGTTTCGCTCCGGCCTCAGCAGCGATCCGCACAAACTGCTTGGGCACATCGGCATTGAGCGCACGCATGGAGGACGCATCCCGCACTTCGGCAGCCAGGTGGAACACCAGCGCTACGCCATTTGTCGCAGATTGAAGGACCCTGCTCTCCGTCAGGTTGCCGGTAACCACCTCGACCCGCCCATTCCATTCAACCGGCACCCGGTCCGGACGTCTCGTCACAACACGAATGGATGCTCCGCGTGCGAGCAAGGCACTGGTGAGACACCGACCGATCAGCCCTGTTGCCCCTGTCACAAGAATGGCCATCGCACTTCCAATGAGTGCAAATTACCCGTGCTGCAGATCCCACTTATACGGGATGTCTTTCGAGAACGGATCGAGCCGCTGGATTTCGGCTGGGTCGTGAGGAATAGTCGCGCAATTGGCTACAAGCGCAGGCACCGTGCCGATGCCCTTGAACCCGTTGTAAATACCGGGCGGAATCTTCACCCTGGCATAGTTCTGCTCACCAAGAAAAATTTCCTGGATCTGCCCTTTCGTGGGTGACGCCGGCCGCGGATCGTAGAGCACCAGTTTGATCATGCCGGAGACCACCGCGTAGTTCAGTGTCATCTTCGTGTGGAGATGCCACGCCTTGATCGCGCCGGGATAGACCATGGAAAAATAGATCTCCCCGAACCGCTCAAACTGCGGATCATCAGACCGGAGCATGTGCATGATCTTCCCACGCTCATCGGGAATCTGCCGCAACGGCGTGATCACAATCCCGTCAATCATCCCTGTCTCCTCTCATCGGACATTCTCGGGCATGAACAAATCGATCGTCTTCTCGTCTGGCGGCGGCAGGAGCAGATTCACCACTTCGCGCCAGCGCCGCACCCGCGCCTCATGCGCTTCTGCACTGACTTTCGTCACGGCCAGGACGGCCTCCCGAAGCTCCTCCGCCGTTCCCGTTGAGACTCTGATTCCATCGAAACTTGCCAGCGGATCGAGGTCAATATCGCAACTACACGCGAAATGCACGATGGGCACGCCGTGGGCCAGCGCCTCGATCGCGGCCGCGGTGTAGGTATACAGCACCGCGTCCGCATCACGAAGCAGATCAGACACGGACTCTTCTCGTATGGCCACATGCGAAGGGAACGAGTCTATGCCCGCCTCTCTTATCACACGCTTGGCTGGAAAATGCGGATGGAACTTGAGTGTCACTCGAAACATTTGCCGGTCTGAAAAGGCTCTAAGAGCAACCAGCAGGAGTTCGGCTGCCTGAGCCGGCAGGACCGACAACGTTACCAGCACGCGGATTACAGGCGGTGTGAGTGTCTTATGGTCCGGCATGCGCGAGACACTTTCGAAAGCACCGTATCGGATCGCACCCCCGCACGCGAGTACCCGGTCTGGAATCCCGTTCCGCCGCAACAGATCATAATGGTGCCGCCCGTTGGTCACGACACGGTCGGGGAAAGGCACTTTGCCCCACTCCGACCCCGAGAGAAAATGACTCATCCACATGGGAGATACGGTCGCGTGCTGATAGCCGATCAGGCTCGCTTGCGGGTATTGCTCGCGCAGGGCCCGGCAGTAGCCCCGCTCCCAGGCCTGTCCTTCGTAGGTATAGATGAACGCCCGGAGGTCTATGTGCCGTCTCCACTGAGCCACAACGTCCGAGATCATGCGGACGGTGGACGCCCGCGGATTGATCCAGTCCATGCGATCGACCGCGGTCAGGATGTCTGACACATCGAGCCCGCGGAAACGAGGCCAAGCCCGTTTGGCGGGAGGACGAAGCGGCAGCGATCTGATCCAGCGGAATAGACTGGGCAGTGTGAGTGCGGCCTCAGGAACGAGTACGGCCATGCCGGACCGTTTCAGCCATCCGAGGATGCGCCGATAAGGAGAGTGAGACAGCACTGTCGCCACCACGGCGACGTGCAGGCCCCTCTTCAGTAACTCCTGCCGGAGTTGGCCAAAGTAAGCATCCCGATATTCCCCTTGGGCGGAAAAGTATCTGGCACTTATGCAGTTGTGAAGGAGTACCCACTGCCGGCCCCCGGGTGCAACTGCCCCATTCATGACTCCGGCTGAGAATCCCAGCGCGCGGGATGTGATGAGACGCGCGGTCTGTCGGCCCATCCAATAGAGGCGACGCGCCAGCATCTCGACCCAATCACGGATGGTTTGGGCTAATTGCCGTACGACGGATTCGTGAACTTCCACGAACGGTTCATTGCGTTCCCTTAGATGAGCGGCAATAGCCTGCCGGACTGCCGGGTTTTCCACAATCAGCACCAGCGTGTCGGCATGCTTGCGCCGACGGCATAGCTCAACTGCGGCCGCCGCATAACAGATGTGGAGAAACGCATTGGATATCGTCGGAATCTTCTCTGATAAGGAACTGAACCACCAGTCAACCGAGTCACGTTCGACGCCAAGTTTGCCGATATAGTCAATATAATCGGTACGAAGCGATTCAGCCGTCTGCTGCAGCAAATCCGAGAGCGCGATCTCTTGTGGGCCTGAGCCCAGCCATTGGGCCACCGTTTCCCTGGTCCGGATCGAAGCGCCGAGGCAGGCCCATTGCGTCACGCGTGAAATTGCGCTCGACACCGGACGCCGCAACGGTGGAATCAGCATGATCACTGGTTCGGGCTCTCCGCGCATGCACCCAGACAACGCTCCAATTCGAACAGATCTGCAATAATCGGCACTCCGAGTCCTTCGAATGGATGCGCCTGTCCCGGTCTAGCCCGGCCGATAAAGCCGACCCCGGTCGCCCTCGCTGCTTCATAATCAGATCGTCCGTCCCCTACAAACAAAAGAGATGCGGGCCGTATCCCCGTCATGCCGAGGATGCGTTCCAGGATTGCCGGCTTCCCGGCCGGCGAGCCATACACCTCGCGAAAAAATGAGGCCAGGCCTCGCACCGCCACAAGCTGACGCAGCTCATCCTCTGGTGTTCCGGAGGCGACAAACAGGAGATGAGCCTTGCCGTAAACACTCAGGAATTCCAACGCACCGGGAACATAGGGACAGCGCATAACTTCCTGAACGACAAGCGACGCAAATCGCTTACCCAGCTCCTGTTCCTCCTCCAAGCCTAAAGGTTTGCCGAGGAACTGCCGGTGGATGTGCCGGAACTTCTGAAAGCGGGAGATGCCGGCATGAGTCTCATGGTACGCAACAATCGCATCCACTTTGTCCGGATACATGGAAAACAGTTTGCGGAATGCCCGGGTCTTGATATCAGCCGATTCAAGAATGACGCCGTCGAAATCAAATACCAGGACCTTCTGCATGTTGACCATCAGTATGCGTCGATTCCAGTCGCGTGGGTACGTGAACTTGTAAAAGAGAAAACGGTGGGAGCAAAGACTCGCTAGCGGCGGCGATCGTTCTCGGTAAACAGCACCCCCGCATCGGAGGTGTAATGATGGTGACTCCGGTAAATTTCGTTCAAAAGAGTCAATAATCCCTGCCCCAGATCGAGGTAGTCATTGCCGACGAGCTTGTGTGCAATCTTGGGGCTGAACGAGTACGGCGTGACGTCATAGTGCAGCCTGGACTCGCTCGGCGAGCGGGCATCTTCCGGCGAACGGTATTCCACCGTGATTCGACCGTTCATCATTTCCTTGACCATGGTGAGGAGGTCCTTGATTTTGATCGCTTGATGGCCGCTGATGATGACGTGCTGGTTCGCGTATTCGGGAGCTAGGACCGTCACGCTGTACCGCGCAGCATCCCTCACGTGAATGTACTCCCGGATCTCCTCGCCATCACCGTAGCGGACAATGCATCCTTGAGAGACGGCTTCCCGCAATATCCGGTGAACCC
>Ga0247727_10015976_pt1 | contig 12203 bp, 10 predicted proteins | sample WisWelCaveWW1625_FD_202498 | JGI IMG/M metagenome (GOLD analysis project Ga0247727, IMG submission 202498) | Biofilm microbial communities from Wishing Well Cave, Virginia, United States - WW16-25 | ecosystem: Environmental > Aquatic > Deep subsurface > Groundwater > Cave microbial mat | place...
GCAATGAACGAGGCGCTGCGCGACTGGGTCACCAACGTGCGCGACACCTACTACCTGATCGGCACGGCGGCGGGCCCGCACCCCTATCCCGAGATGGTCCGCAATTTCCAGTCCGTGATCGGCAACGAGGTGCGCGAGCAGATGCAGGCAGCGGAAGGGCGGCTACCCGACACGCTCGTCGCCTGCATCGGCGGCGGCTCCAACGCCATCGGCCTGTTCCACCCCTTCCTCGACGACGAGAGCGTCAAGATCTACGGCGTGGAGGCCGGAGGCCGCGGACTCCACGTCGAGAACGGCCACTGCGCCTCCATGACCGGCGGCAAGCCCGGCGTACTGCACGGCAACCGCACGTACCTGCTGCAGACCGCAGACGGCCAGATCCTCGAGGGCCACTCGATCTCTGCCGGCCTCGACTATCCCGGCGTCGGGCCCGAGCATTCCTGGCTCAAGGACAGCGGCCGCGTCACCTATGTCGCCATCACCGACAAGGAGGCGCTGGAGGCTTTCCAGCTGTGCACCAAGCTCGAGGGGATCATCCCGGCGCTAGAGCCGGCGCACGCGCTGGCGTTCGTGACCAAGCTGGCGCCCACGCTGCCCAAGGACAATCTGCTGGTGATGAACATGTGCGGCCGCGGCGACAAGGACATCTTCGCCGTTGCCGAGCATCTGGGGATGAAGATGTAGGTTGGGTTAGGCCGGAGGCCGTAACCCAACATGGGCATGCGTCTCATGTTGGGTTACGCGTCGTGTCGAAGACACGCCTTCGGCATGATCGCGCTAACCCAACCTACGGTGACGACGGCTGGTCAGGGAATGAAGCCCAAACCTATCACATCCCGTATCGACCGCCGCTTCGCCGCGCTCAAAGAGCGCGGCCGCAAGGCGCTGGTGACCTTCGTCACAGCGGGCGATCCCGATTACGACACGGCCAAGGCCATCCTGCTCGGCCTGCCGGCTGCCGGCGCCGATATCATCGAGCTGGGCATGCCGTTCTCCGACCCCATGGCCGATGGCCCGGCCATCCAGGCGTCGTCATTGCGCGCGCTCAAGGCCGGCCAGACTATGCAGCGCACGCTCGACCTGGTGCGTGCGTTCCGGCTCGAGGACCAGGACACGCCGATCGTGCTGATGGGCTATTACAATCCCATCTACGTCTACCCGCGCGAGCGCTTCCTCGACGCTGCCGCCGCTGCCGGCGTCGACGGCCTCATCATCGTCGATGTCCCGCCCGAGGCCGACGTGGAGCTGTGCCTGCCCGCCGTCGAGCGCGGCTTGAACTTCATCCGCCTCGCCACGCCGACGACTGACGCCAAGCGGCTCCCCGCAGTGCTGGCCAACAGCTCGGGGTTCCTCTACTACGTCTCCATCACCGGCATAACCGGGGCCGCGGCGCCTGAGGTGAATGCCGTTCACTCTCAGGTTGCACAGATCAAGCGGTCGACAAAGCTACCCGTCGCGGTGGGGTTCGGCATCAGGACACCCGAGCAGGCGAAGGCCATCGCCGCTGGAGCGGACGCGGTGGTCGTCGGCTCGGCGCTGGTCGAGACGATACGTAACAGCTTAGGACAAAAGGGAGAATCGACTGGAAATACCGCCCCGGCGGTCCTAGATCTGGTGAAACATTTGTCCGGGGCATTGCGCACCGGCTAGGACTTGAGCAAATGTGGGGTTGCGCGCCCGAAGACGGGGCCGTCATGTCAGGGGTGTGGGCTCGAGGTCGGGTCCGCGGCGGAGCCTTATGGAGCGTTCGGCGTGAATTGGATCAGCAACTACGTCCGCCCGAAAATCCGCAGCCTGCTGCCGTCATCGAAGCGCCAGATGCCGGACAACACCTGGGTCAGGTGCCCGGAGTCGGGACAGATGGTCCACCAAAAGGACCTCGAAGCCAACCAGTTCGTCATTCCCGGCTCGAACTACCACGTGCGCATGACCGCGCAACAGCGGTTCCAGCAGCTCTTCGACGGCGGCGAATATGCCAAGGTGCCGGTGCAGGACACAGCGCAGGACCCGCTGAAATTCCGCGACGGCCGCAGATACACGGAGCGGCTCAAGACCGACAAGGCCACCACCGGGCTCGACGACGCCGTGCTGGTGGGTGAGGGCTGGCTGGAGGGCCTGGAGATCGTGGCGGCTGCGCAGGACTTCCGCTTCATGGGGGGTTCGCTCGGCATGGCCGCCGGAGAGGCCATCGTCACCGGCATGCTGCGCGCCGTCGAAAAGCGCACCCCATTCATCCTGTTCGCGGCCTCCGGCGGAGCGCGCATGCAGGAGGGCGTTCTCTCGCTCATGCAGATGCCGCGCACCACCATCGCGGTGCAGAAGCTGCGGGAGACGCGGCTGCCCTATATCGTCGTGCTTACGGACCCGACCACGGGCGGTGTCACCGCATCCTACGCCATGCTGGGCGACGTGCACATCGCCGAGCCCGGGGCGCTCATCTGTTTCGCCGGCCCTCGCGTCATTCAGCAGACGATCCGCGAGCAGCTGCCCGAAGGCTTCCAGCGCGCCGAATACCTGTTTGAGCACGGCATGGTCGACATGGTGGTCCACCGCCACAATCTGCGAGCGACACTGGCCAAGCTCTGCCGCCTCATGGCCGGCAGCGCGGTGGCCACCAGGGCCAGCACGGGCGCCGAGCGTGCTGGACACCTCAACGGCAGCGCTGTTGACGGCCGCACCATTGAAACCTTGGCGCGGGCCTCCGACGTCATCGACCCCGAACCGGTCGAGGAGGCACGGCGTGTCGAGGTGAGGCCGGTTGACAAGCGCGACAGCGAGAGCAAGGGCTGGCCGCCCAGCCGGGACACGATCCACAGCTAGCCCCTCCCAATAGCGAGAATTCGTGACGTTTCTCATCCCTGCTGCGGTTGAGCGGCAACGTTGCCTTTCTGGAGTGTGCTAGAGCGAGATCGTTCGTGATGGAAGCGGAGCCGCTTCCATCAGAGAACGTGAATCTCGCTCTAGACTCAAGTGATGGAGCAGGATTCACGCATACGATGGAAACGCATCAGCGCTTCCATCTCATGCGATCCTGCTCTAGGAGACACCATGCGCACGAGCGGTGAAGTGCTGACCGAGTTGAAAGGGTTGCATCCGCGCCTGATCGACCTTTCGCTCGGTCGCGTCGAGGCGCTGCTCGCCAAGCTGGGTCATCCTGAGCGGCGCTTGCCCCCCGTGATCCACGTGGCTGGCACCAACGGTAAGGGCTCGCTTGCCGCCTTTCTAAAGGCGATGCTGGAGGCATCCGGCCTTCGCGTGCACGCCTACACTTCACCGCACCTCGTGCGTTTTCACGAGCGCATCGATCTCAGCGGCGCGGATGGCCGGGCGCGCCCCATCAGCGATACCGAGCTCGTGGACCGGCTGCTGCATGTCGAGCGCATCAATGCCGGCGAGGAGATCACATTCTTCGAGATCACCACGGCCGCCGCGTTTCTCGCCTTTGCCGAGCGTCCCGCCGACGCACTGATCCTGGAAGTCGGCCTCGGCGGGCGCCTCGACGCCACCAACGTCATCGCGCGTCCCGCGCTCAGTGTCATCACGCCCGTCTCGCTCGACCACACCGACAAGCTGGGCAGCACGCTCGCCGATATCGCACGTGAAAAGGCTGGCATTCTCAAGCCGGGCGTACCGGCCGTCATATCCCGGCAGCCGCCCGAGGCGCTGGAGGTTATCCAGGTCCGGGCACGGGAACTGGCCGCGCCGCTGACGCTCTGGGGCGAGGATTACGAGGCCTTCGAGCAGCGCGGCCGCCTCATTTTCCAAAGCGCCGAGCGATTGCTCGATCTGCCGCTGCCTGCCCTGCTCGGCCAGCACCAGATTGACAATGCCGGCACAGCCGTTGCGGCCGCCCTGCAGCTCAAATCGCCGGGGCTGACCGACCGGGCCATCGAGCACGGCCTGCTGCAGGCACGGTGGCCGGCTCGCATGCAGCGGCTCGACAACGGCCTCCTGTCCCGGTTGCTGGCGCCCGGCGCGGAGCTGTGGCTCGACGGCGGGCATAACGCCGCCGGCGGTCAGGCCATCGCGCAGACCCTGGCCGAGCTCGAGGAGCGGGCGCCCAAGCCCGTCGGCCTCATCGTCGGCATGTTGGGGCAGAAGGATGCCGCCGGCTTTCTCGAGCACTTCCGCGGGCTGGTCCGCCGCGCGGTCACCGTTCCGATCCCAGGCAGCGAGGCCGCCTTCTCTCCCGATGCGCTTGCGGCCATCGCCGCCTCGGTCGGCCTCGACGCCGAGGCGGCTTCCGACGTCGAGAGCGCAATCCGACTGCTGCAGGAGCGCGAAGGACACCCGTTGCGCATCCTGATCTGCGGCTCGCTTTATCTCGCCGGGCACGTGCTCGCCCTGCAGGAGGGCGTGGAGGCGCAGGCGAACTAAACTAAGCAGCCGAACGCCCGTTCCGGATGGACTCCGATGCTCTCTTGAAATCCACAATTTTTTGGTGCCGCTGAAGAACTCTCTGCAAAGCCTTTGGGCGCGACGTGCTCGGCGGGGTTGGACCGAGGAAGCGCGTCGCAAGCTCAACTGCTTCGATCTTGGTCACGCGTCTATCGGCTTCCAGGTCCCGAAACAGTGCTCTAAACGCAGCATCGTTACCAAGAGCCGCTTCGAGCCGCTCCAGATAATCATTGACGAGCTGCTGGTTCACCGGTGCTGCTCCCCTCTTGGGTTGCCGTCTGGACGCAGACACCACGTGTTGACGGATCACTGACGCGAAACCATCAATGGGAATATCGCCTTGTTCGCGCGCCACCGCAAGGACGAGTTCAAGGTCTGTGAGCAACCCCGGCTTCCCCACACCCTCTAGCAGCTTTCCAAGGCCTTCGATCGTTGGAACCAGCTCTCTGAGGATGGGCTGGTCACCGGCGTTCGAAAAGGGAAGCACAGAGCACAGATTGGCAAAATCACTCACAGAGTTCGACGCTGAAGGGGTGAGTGCCCCAACGAAAGCGCGCAATCGAGCCGCCGTTGCGGTCGCACACGATGCGTCCAACGCATCAGCGTAGCGCGCAAGAACGTCGGCTAGTGCGGCAACCTTCACTTGCTCATCCTCTCGTCAAGCTGTGCAGCAAGGCTATCAAAGTAGGCTCGGATAGCGTCTCCACCATCACTGTTGCTCACACAGTCATACGCGATCCCTCTCGCGGCGGCGCGTCCAATTTCGGGAACGTCGCGGACAACAAGGTTATATGGTATTTCGTAAGGAATTCCCAACCGGTGTAGCCAATTCAACTTGCCTGCAGACCCTGTCAAAGTCTCGCGAAGTTGATCCCCGGCTTCCTTCAGCGCATCCTCTTCGCCCCCAAGGTTTCGCGTCATTGTGCCCAAGACACCGACAACCTTCAGGTATGGCCACAAGTCCTCGTGCCGCTTGAGTTGGGTGCCAAAATACCCCACCGCCTTTGCTGAGGTAGAATCGAGCACAGTCGGAATCAGAATATGCGTACTCGTACAAAGTGCCTGAATGCACGCGGTCGTAAGACGCGGTGGGCAGTCGATCAGTACCAGACCGAATCGGTCCCGCACATCTGGCTGGCGGAGCAAATGGTATAGGGTGTACCTCACATCTTGCAGACGGTCTCGGAGCAGCCATTCGACCATCACGCGGTCTTCCGTGTCTTTGAGATCATAGAATGCTGAGAGGCCAAGCGCGTTGGGTGTCTGTCGCGTGATGCCTCGATGATCTATCCACGTGAGTGCCTTGGCCACGCCGTTTGTTCGAGCCAGCAAATCTGCCGTGATCACATTGGAAATGGCCTCGCTGGCCGCGGATAGGTGACCCGTCCTCGGTTGCCAGTCCGTGCCGGCGTGCATCAACGCCCCCGATGAGCCCTGAAAGTCAAGATCAATCAGCAAAACGGGCCGCTGAAATCGCCGGGCAAACGCAGAGGCGAGATTCGCTATCGTCGTTGTCTTGCTTACTCCACCCTTCTCGTTGGCGACCGCAGAGGTCTAGACTTCATTCGGTCGTCATACTCACGCGGTCGTTCCGGTGGAAGAACTAGCCACATACCGGGACCATCTTGCGCTACCGCAGAACGGGCTCGTTCGACTTTCCAGCGATAGTCGTCCGGGGTCCAGACCCGCGCTCCGATTCGACGAATCCATCTAATCACTTTGCGTAGCCACAGCCAGCGCCTTGACTACATCCTTTGCGATCTCGTTGTTGCCAGGGAGCACCTCAGACAGCCACGCCCAAATCCTAATCAATCGATCAGACACGCCAGACGCGTCCATATCTTCCCCCAGCACGCGGAATATCAGTCAGAAAGTGCCACGCGGTCGTGTCTCGGTCTAGCGGAGAAGGTCGACCTACCGTGCTCTTCTTGACCGCCAGATACGCGAGCACGACGAAGACCGCCAGCATGAACGTCTGCGCGACAATGAACGGCAACTCCGACTGCGCCGGACAGGTCATGTTCTTGGAAATGGCCCACAAAGCTATCGCACTGACGCGCGCGGGCGATCTGTAGGAAATGGCAACACGCCTTGCCTGGCCTCTCTGCCAATCTGCTTAAGAGAGGCGTTGATGGCGGTTTTCCATGATTTGCCTCGGCTGCGTGCGCCCTCGAGAACATCTTGTAGGGTCGCTTCGTCGCTCGCAAGTAGGATGTCCATTAGCTCTTGGGCTTGCCGGTGGTCCTTTTGCCTCTTTGCGACCTCGGTTGCCTTCCTGCGTTGGGCGACGATCAGCTTGTGAACCGCGAATCGAGCAGGTGTTGGCACTCGGACCAATACGCCCGCTGCGTATAGAGCGATGGTCTCGATCGTCTCTTCGACTGGGAACTCCTGGAAACGCAACGGAACCGCTGCGCACCCCAGGGCCTCCACTAGGACTGGACCTTCGCTGCGCCCCTTGCGGGTAAGAATGTCAACCGTGAAGCCGTCAGACGATCTGAATGCCTTGGGAAGTTTGTCGTCGGTGTGCCAAACGGGCTCAAACGTAGGGTTGGCTCGTTTGAGTATGCTTTCTATATCTTCTTCCTCCTCTGCGGGCACGAACTGCGCAACCGACAAGTCCGCATCGTTCGTTGCGTATGTTGCGCTCGGAAGATAGTAGCCGGTTACGCCCGCATAGGTCTGATACGCGCCAGTGCCGACAAGCGTCATGCCGCGCTTGAACAGGCCTGCATTGGAGAGCACTTCCAAGATGCGGCCGAGAGCCAAGGATGGCGCCGGGAATCGTCCTCGCTTGAGCAGCGTGACCGTATTTCTGAGCGATTTGGCACGCTCCGCAGCGTGCCTTGCTCGCTCGACTTCCTGTTGAACATGTGGATCGCCGGCGAGGCCGAGGTATTTCTCAATACGCGCGCTTCCATCCTTCCTCGTCACATAAACGTACTTCTTCCCTTTGATCGCTACCGATCCAGGTGGTCCATCGGCCATCTCGACGCTCTGGAGCAGATCGGCGTAGAGCGTCATCAGGTTCAACGGTATCGCTCGCATCACGGCTCCGCTATCTACAGTTTCTCAAAACTGTAGATAGTGCACACTTGCGGGTGTGTCCAGGGCCTATGTCTACACTTTAGCTGAAGTGTAGACAAAGAGGCTATGCATCGGTGTTGGCTGCTCTCTCGGCCCGCCTCATCCTGCTCTAGGCGCTGCTCGCGATGGTCGGCAAGCTTCGGCTCCGCCTACACCAGAGCTCGCGCTTCCGGGTGGAACCGCTTGATCGCCAGATAGCCGAGCACGGCGAAGGCCGCCAGCACGAGCGTCTGCGCGACAACGAACGGCAGCTCGGATTCGGTCGGCGCCAGCGATTGCAGGAAGCCGACCTTCCGGAACGCCTGCACCACGCCGACGAACACGTTGAGATAGAGCGCCAGCACGGCCGCAATGACGTAGATCCAGCGCCAGGCTCCGCTGAGTTGAAAGCCGTAGAGGGCAGCGAGCGCAGCCGCCAATACCACCAGCGATATGATGCCGACCACGTGGGACGGCAGGAGCCCTGAGAAGGGAAAGAGGAAGCCGGTCACGCTTGTGAGGACGGTGGTGACGAGGAAAAGCGCGGTCCACCCGTCCGACTTTCTCCCCTCCAGCATGCCGAAGAGAACGATGATCCCGGAGGCGATGCCGATCAGACTTATGATCACATGCACCATCGTGAACGTGGAGAATGACATCCCGAGCATCATGACGGGCAAACCTCTCGGAGGCTGGAGATGCCGTGGCGCCCAACTGTAGTTTGCGGAACTGCACCGGCCAAGCAAAACAGCGACGCGGGACGCAAACCACGCCGCCTGCTTGCCTTTCTTGACTGCCCTGGGCAGTCCCGCGGCCGGCTCCAGCCATGATGGCGCCGTCGATCCGATCCTGCTGCTGCTTCTTCTGCCCCCTTGCACAACATGCTAACCCGTTCCTTCCATGAAGGTGCGAGCCAGCGCGCATGACGGTTGACCCGCATATCCCGCACGAAAGGTTTCGCATGACCCGGCATCGCATCATCGACGTGCACGCCCACATCCTCGCCGAGGAGACCATGGCGCTGATGCGCAAGGAGGCGCCGGGCATTGGGCCGCGCCTGGAGCCGATCGACGAGGATTTCGCCGTGCTCGACGTCGCGGGCAGCAAGTACCGGCCGTTCCCGCGCGGCGGCTGGGACATGGAGAAGCGGCTGGCCGACATGGACGCGGCCGGCATCGACATGCAGCTCGTCTCCAACACGCCCCAGACCTTCCTCTACAACCAGGAGGCGTCGCTCACGGCGGGCTTGGCCGCGCTGCAGAACGATCAGATTGCCAAGGCGGTGGCGGCACACACCGGGCGGCTGATGGGCATCGCCACCTTGCCAATGCAGGCGCCGCAGCTGGCCGCCGACGAGCTGCGCCGGGCGATGGTTGCGCTGGGGCTCAAAGGCGCCCAGATCGGCTCCAACGTCAACGGACGCAACCTCGACGACCCCGCGCTGGACCCGGTGTGGGCCGTGGCAAACGAGCTCGAAGCCTTCATCATGGTGCATCCGACCGGTGTGGCGGGAGCGGAGCGGCTCAAATCGTACTATCTGGCCAATCTCATCGGCAATCCGCTGGACACCACCATTGCCGCGGCGTCGCTGGTCTTCGGCGGCGTCATCGAGCGCTTCCCCAGCATCAAGTTTCTGATGGTGCACGGCGGCGGCTTCGTGCCCTACCAGGCGGGTCGCTGGAAGCACGGCTGGCGGGTGCGCCCAGAGCCGAACGCGCGGCTCAAGAACCCGCCGGATGCCTCGCTCGACAGGCTCACCTTCGACACCATCCTGCACGCGCAGCCGGCGCTGGAGTATTTGGTATCCACGTGCGGCCCTGCGCGGGTGCTGTTGGGCAGCGACTATCCCTTCGACATGGGCACGCTGGATGGCGTGCGGCAGGTCCAGGCGCTGCCGATCCCGGAGGCTGACAAGGCGGCGATCCTGGGCGGCGCGGCCATGGGGCTGCTGGGTCGGTAGCTGGACTGGAATGTACCCGCCGTACCCATAAGCGTGCAGCCATGGCGCTGTACTCGGCCGCCAGACGGAGCTGCAGCACCCGCGTCAGCTGCTGGGGGTACAACGGAAATGCTTGCTGAGTCAGAGCCTTGTCGCTTTTGACCCACAGCCGACTCGTGGCGCGACAGCGGCAGGTCGTGCGCCGCCAACCGGTCAAGATGTCTGCCTATCTTATCCCGCCACAGCCCCTGCATCCTGCAGCAGTAGGGCCTGGACATCGGTTGATGTCGACCCGATAATCGGTGCGGGCGTGGTCGGGCGCGTCACAGGCTCTGGGGCCCGTTGTAAGCACGATGAGTAAGGTGAGTGCTGGCCGGCGTTTCCGTCGGTAACTATGCCCTCCTGTCCGGCAAAGACATTGAGGCTTCCCCGCCGCAGCCCCTCGCGGACGCCAGCGCACCTGTCCAAGCACCGGTCAAAGGCTCGCGATCTGCGGCGGCACCGCCTGCCCAGCCGCCGTCTCCGGCGGCAGCGGCTATCCCGCCGAAAGCGGTGAGCGTCGCTGAAGCGCCGCCGAGAGTCCCAGTGGGCCAGTACACGCCCTCCTCTGCACCTGCTCTCGACCGTTTCGGGCTCACACGAGAGATACAGCTCCAGCTCAAGCGCGTCGGCTGCTACCGCGGCGACATCAACGGGGTGTGGTCTCCTTCGGTCCGCCGGTCCATGAAGGCCTTTACCGATCGCGTCAACGCGACACTGCCCGTCGAGCAGCCCGACATCATCCTCTTGGCCATGGTGCAAAACCATCAGGACACGGCCTGTGGCGTGCGTTGTCGGGCCGGCCAGGGTTTTGCCGACGATGGCCGCTGCCTGCCGAATGCCCTCATCGCCGGGGCCGCTAAAAAGCACGCGCCGCCCGCCAGTCGCTCGACCACGCTCAGCGCAGCAATCGCCTCGCCTGCCAAGGTTGTCGCGCTGTCCGCCAACGTGAAGCCGCCTGCCGCCGGGCGCATGTCGCTCGCCGGCCCGTCGTTGCCCCCAGCGGGGCAACGCTACAAGGCCGCGCGCAAGAGCTCTGCGAGGCGGGCCGGCTACGCCGAGGTCGGGGTTAGGAAACGGTGGCGCCCAGCGGCCACGTTGCGCGTCTCAGTCGCCAGTGGTTTTCCGAGCTGGGCCGTGCGGGCGTTCAGCAATCATTGAAGCCGCCGGCGCTGCGACTGCAGTAGGGAACGCCGGAGCCCCGGCAGGCCACGCCGCATCTGGAGGCAATGCTGACACGGAGCCTCCAACCATTACCATGAACGGCAATAATCCGGCCACGGTAAACGTCGGCGACACCTGCGCCGACCTCGGCGCTACCAGCACCAGCCCGCAAGCACACGAAAATCTCGGTATCACCAGGCTCGTCTCAACGGCCACCAAGGAAGCGCGCGACAACGACCACGATCGAGGCGCCAATAGTCGAGATCAATATCTGAGTGCCATACGGGACGCTGTTGGTGAAGTTTGTGACTGCTGCAGGTAGCTGCAGGAGGTTGTGCTGCACGAGGGCGCCGCCCACAAACGCGCCGACTATGCCCACAATCAAGTTGCGGATGAGGCCACCCCCGCCGAGAAGCGCACCCGCGATCCAGCCGGCGATCAGGCCGTTCAGTCCCATGATGATATACGGCGTGTATGGTTGGATCTGTTCCATCGTTGGCATCGCTCGTTCTCCCTACTTGACCCGTGCCCCTAGATGACACGCCCACCAAGACCGTGATCCAGGAGGCGAAAGCAAGCATTCAGCTGCGCTGTGCGGAAGTCAAACGCGGTAGGGGTGGCGACCAGGGTGATGTGCTGCAGGGTGCGGCGGAGGCCGTCATTTTCTGTAAAGAGCGCAGACGTCAGACGTGCGCGGGGCGCGGCCTTCATCGAGGTTCGGTTCACTTGGCCGTCAGGCGTAATGTAAAGAGCGGCCACTTCGAGCCACGGAATCCAATCTGGTCGAAGAGCTGTGGCGTTCGGAATGGCGGTCGATCGCCTAAGATGGCGTGCCAAATCAACCCGCCCACGCCCTTATGTTATCCCGCGGCAGCCGCTTATGGCACTAAACGGGAGTGCCGGGCTTGGGCACGGTCCGCCAGATGATTGGGGTACATTAGACTCGTCATGCTCCGCTCAATGACTTGCTGAATCTGGCACGGTGGCCCCGTGCGGAGCCGACCGTCGAGTAGTCCGCCCTCGGGGGTAGGTCGACGGTGGCCGGGCCACCGGCAGGCAGGGGGAAACGGCTGATCGTTCATGAGTAAACGACGTAGACGAAGTCCGCAACCCAACGCTCAGACATCCGCTTCGGCCAGTCATTCGATTGGGAGAGACAACACCGCGGAGGGAGCGTGCGATGCTGCGTCCGTGGCGCGTGACCGTGGCGCGCGGTTGCGCACGGGGCACGGTTAATTCGACAGAGCACGCAGGGCCCTCGCCCGGAACCACGCTCACGCCTCTCCTTCCTTGAACACGCGCTCGCGACCGGAGCGGACCAGGGGTGCGGCGAGGATGACGATGAGGATGGCGGTAAGCGCCAGGAACGTGGCGCTGATCGGCCGCTCGACGAACACGCTCGGGTTGCCCTGCGAGATCACCAGCGCCCGGCGCAGGTTCTCCTCGATCAGCGGTCCCAGGATGAAGCCCAGCAGCAGCGGTGCCGGCTCGCATCGCAGCCGGTAGAGCAAGTACCCGACAAAGCCGAACACGGTCGCGATCACCACATCGAGCGCGCTGTTGTTGACGCTGTAGACGCCGATGCAGCAGATGATGA
>Ga0247727_10015977_pt1 | contig 12202 bp, 16 predicted proteins | sample WisWelCaveWW1625_FD_202498 | JGI IMG/M metagenome (GOLD analysis project Ga0247727, IMG submission 202498) | Biofilm microbial communities from Wishing Well Cave, Virginia, United States - WW16-25 | ecosystem: Environmental > Aquatic > Deep subsurface > Groundwater > Cave microbial mat | place...
AGATAAAGTATTCAAGTATCCAAGTACAGTAGGTAAGGCAGACAGAAGTATCGTCGATGTTATGAAGGACCTAATGCAGAAAGAGAATGTAAAGGCAATGCACATAGCAAAAAAAGTGTCACAGTAGTACAGGACAAATAAAATTTATAACAAATATGTTGTAGCTAGGATTTTTTTGTTACTGCACTGACTACTGATATCACATCTCTGTCACGTAGTTGATAGCTTGTCGGCAATCTTACACCATATCTTAAATCCTTGGCATAAAGAAGTCCTTTTGTCAAGTCGGTGTGTATTTCCTTTGCAAGATCTTCTATCGTAGAACCATCTTTCATCAAAATGAGATCTGGTAACACTCTTCCTTTTTTGTCAGAAAGTTTCTCTGGAACAGCGATTGGATAAATAGAATTCATTTTTAATAGTTTGAAGACAGTCACGTTGATTGCAAACTGTACACCTGTTCTCATATATTCACCAAGTATGTCTTTTGTGATAAAATCTAGAGCATCGATTTGTTTTTTGTTTAATTTATCCTTCTGTAGTATCTCAAATTGTTCAGAGCCTGGAACATATTTTATCAGACCTGCATGTTCTGCCCTTCGTAACGATAGTTCGCTGTCTGCACTTGCGGGTACAATTATAGTATCAAAGTATCTTTCTCTCAAGCGGTCAAAGTTCTTGTCTGCGCCAGGCAAGTCTATCTTATTTGCTACAATGAGAGTGGGTTTTGAGATATGTCTTAGATATGAGACAAATTTTTTGCTGTCATGCATATCAAAGTTATCAAAGTGTTTATCCTCTAGTTTGGTTACCTTTAGAGCTTCTTTTACATGAGACTCTTTTACTCCTATTCCTCGAAACACATCTGTTAATGCAACGAGTTGTTCAGTATCAGAATTGATTAGCTTTGAAATTTTATCCCTATTTCCTTCTAAGAGCTTTAGGTACCACATTATTAGTTCTTCTTCTATATCAGCAACATCAGATATCGGATCACCGCTACCTACATCGGTAATTTTTCCTGATGAATCAACGCTTCCTGATACGTCAACTACATGTAACAGTGCATCAGATTGAGTTGCAACTGAAAGAAATTGGTTTCCAAGTCCCTTGCCTGCCCATGCATCTTTTATCAGACCTGGGAGATCAATTAGTTCAATTGGGATGAATCTCCATCCGTCACTACACTTTGAATTTTGTGGTTGATCTTGGATATTAAATTCAGTATGAACACATGGAGTGATAGCATTACCCATCCCTCTTTCTGGTTTTTTTGTTGTAAAAGGATAGGTGGAGATTTCTGAGTGGGAAAGCGTCGCAGCATTAAAGAATGTAGTTTTGCCAGTGTTTGTCTTACCAATGAGACCGATCTTTATTGGCATGAATTAATTTTAGAATTTGAATATTTATCTCTGCCGAACAAATTCAGCAACGATTCTGTTTTTCTTTGAGTTTTGCGCTAGTGTTTTTGAGTTCATCAGAACACCACGATATCTCATCAAGTTCTTCTTTAGTTAATTCGTCATTCCATTTTTCAAGCGCAAGCTTTGAAATTTGTGAGGCATTGTATATTAGATTCCAATAAGGATGGTGTTCTGCAGTGGAATATGCAATCTCTGATACTTCTTCTAATCCAGCCTTTGCGCGTTCTAGAGGGTCTGTTTTTTCACCATATATTTTAATTATATTTGCGTCTAGGTCTGGTTGAATTTTTAGTGAATTTTTTTCTTCGAATGATTTTGCAAGTTCTAAAAGAGCTTTGTAAAAGTCAGAAAATGTGTCGTCGGCCATTCTAAATTAATCTCTCATGTTCTGCCAGCATGCATCTGTTAAAGACTACTTCAATCCCTGCATTACGGGCAAGTTCTTCTGCTTCTTGGTTATGAATTCCTTCTTGTAACCAAATAACTTTGGGTTTTTTCTTGATTGCTTCTTCAACTACAGGCATTACTTGATCAGATGGTCTGAACACATCTACAATGTCTATTGATTCATTAACTTCATTGATTTCATGATAGCATTTTTTACCCATTATCTCATCAGTTGTAGGGTTTACTGGTATGATGTTATAGCCTTTATCTGCAAGATATTTTGGTACATAATGTGCAGCTTTTTCTGGATACTTTGACATTCCAACTACTGCGATGTTTTTTAGAGAATAGAATTTTCTAATTTGCTCATCAGTATGCAAATCTTTTTCCACACCATATCTATATAGATTGGGTTAATATTTTGTATTGCAAACAGTTTATAGGAAGATTTTAGGAATCATCAAATATGGAATCAGAATCTGACCCAAAAGATGTTATAGTTTTAGAAGCAATCAACAAAGGTAATAAAAAATTCGATAAAATCCAAAAGATTGCAAAAATAGAAGGTAAAGAGCTAAACGAGATTCTTGAGGATCTTGATAAAAAAGGACTAATCATAGTGGTAGAAAAAAAAGGACTTTTCAGTACTAAAAAAGAGATCATATTAACAGAGAAAGGTCAACGAGAATTACAAGAAAGGAAGTTTGAACTTCAAAAAAACTGGAACCAGATGGTTACAATGTGGAAGGGTGGAGACAAACAGAAGCTGCAGCAATACATGGACAACAATAAATCAATTCTTCCATCATTGATGTTTTTGGGCATAATGGATATTATCATGTTTTCAACCATGATGAGTTTCATGGGTATGGCCATGTCAAGTTATATTCCAGCAGACCAGATGCCAGCTCAAACAGACAGTGGAACAGATGCCTCATCAGATAGTGGTGATGCAGGATCTGATATGGGCGGCGGCGGGGATTTTGACATAGACATAGGATTCTAAAAAATCAGACCAAAAAAAGGAAAATTATGTTGAGGACTATTGCCCTGCAACGACCGAATAGCTCACTGTAAATGGCTCAGTATTCTTTGTGTGAACTGCTAACGCATTTCCTGAGAAAACCCATGTTCCCATAGAGTTTTTAGGATCTACAAAGGTCAAAGCAAACTTGGTGTTTTCATCCAAACTCCATGTCTTTTGTCCTGCATCTTCACCTGGTGCCAGTGGACCATGTAGTGCTACAAGCTGAATGTTTTCAGATGCAGAATAAGTCAATACACCAGTGTAAGTCCTGTCACTTGGTGGTAAGATTATTGCGAGTTGATGAGATTCATGCCCCAAGCCTGGATCTTGTACGGATGTAATGGTTCCAGTTTTTACAGTACTGGTTGGTTGGTTTTCCATATAGCTAATCGAATAGCTTGTTGTAAATGGTTTAGTGTTCTTTGTGTGAAGCGCTAAAGCATTTCCAGTGAATACCCAACTGCCCGCAGAATTTTCGGGATCTACAAAGGTCAGAGCAAACTTGGTTTCGCTATCTGGAGTCCATATTGCTTGTCCTGCACCTTCACCTGGTGCTAGTGGACCATGTAGTGCCACAAGTTGAATGTTCTCAGATGTATCGTATGTTAGGATTCCTTTATAGACATTTGAGATTGGTGGCAAAATTATTGCAAGTTGATGTGATTCATGACCAACTCCTGGATCTTGTACGGATGTGATGGTTCCAGTTTTTGTCTTCCATCCATGATATGCGTTCATTTGTTTTTGCATCATTTTCTTGGCTGGCATCTTTTCTGCCATCGCCTTTTCGGTCATCTTTTCTTTCATCACCTGTTTTGCTCCAGATACAGTACACAATTGATCACCACAGACGTTTTTGTGACGTGTTTTTGGGTTTGATGAACCAGAGCCTTTCAGTGCGTCTGCTGTTTGTAAAGAGAGTACAGCGACGGACATCAACAAAACAGATGCCAAAAGTAAGGATGCTACGTATTTTGAAGTCATTGTTGGACCTTCTTAGCAAGCATATAAAAAATTATCTCTTTTCATTTAATGTGTTATTGAAATAATTACGTTTTTAACTAATTTACCAATAGGGTTCAGTCAATGACGGTAAGAATTGGCGAAAAAGCACCTAATCTAAAAGTGTCAAAATGGGTTCAAGGACTTCCAACAAATATAGATAAAGAAAAAGATAACGTAATTCTTGTTGAAGTTTTTCAAGTAAATTGTCCTGGTTGTTTTTTAAATGGAATTCCTGAGGCAATTGAGATGTATAACAAATATCACAAAAACGGACTTACAGTTCTTGGCATGGCCACTGCCTTTGAAGATTTTGATAAAAATACGTTAGAAAATTTAGAACTATTACTTACTACTGGTGAAACAATAGGTGATACACTAAATGCACTTGTACAATACAGACAGCTTAATGGAACAAAGCTGTTATACAAAATTCCTTTTCCAGTAGCAATTGATTCATTGAAAAAGGCATCAGAAAATCTAAGCCAAGAAAAAATAATGGAAGTCATAGATGCAAATATTTCAAACTTTGATTCGTATAGCTCAGAGCAAAAAGCTGAATTAATTGAACGTGTTAAACAATACTTGAGATCAAAAGAATATTCTGCTGAAACTTTTGAAGAATATGCTTTGAGAGGAACGCCCTCTTCTATACTCATTGATAAAAAAGGCATACTGCGAGATGTTTCTTTTGGTCAAAATGGTCTTCTTGAAAGCAGAATACAGAATTTATTAAATGAGTAGTGTGAAATCTTTACGTGTATACTTTTTACGATAATAGTTCTCTTGTCAAGATAGTCACTCTTCTTAAATCTCACAAATCAGAATACTTGTCAGGACAAGACATAAGCGAACCACTGATGCTTAGTAGAGCTGCAGTTTGGAAACATATCAAAAAGCTTCAATCTCTAGGATACAAGATTGATTCACGACCTAAGCTTGGATACAGATTAACAAAAACCACAGAATTGCTTTTACCCTGGGAAGTAAATGATGGATTAGAAACAAAACTTTTTGGAAAAAGAATCTATTACTTTGATACCATAAATTCAACACAAAATTTTGCTATAGAGTTAGCATCAAGACCACAAGAAAATGGAACCGTAGTAATTGCTAAGAAACAAACCCAAGGTAGAGGAAGATTAAGTAGAAAATGGACTTCGCCTAGTGGTGGAATATGGATGTCAGTGATTTTGCGTCCAGAGTTTGAAATTTCAGCATCTACATTATTTCCTATAATTTCATCACTTGCGCTTTCACTTGCAATTGAGGAAGTTTTGAAAATTAGACCACAGATAAAGTGGCCAAATGACTTGACCATCAATGATAAAAAGGTCGCAGGAATTCTAGTTGATGCGTCTGTAGAATCAGGCAAAATAGATTACCTAATTCTTGGCGTAGGAATTAATTTCAAAATTGATGTGAAAGAGGTCGAAAAGACCATTAAAAACACAGGAAACTATTATGGTGTAGCCACACTAGTAACCAAAAATAATAAAACAAATCCTACTCAATTAGTACAGGCGTTTCTATTGGAGCTTGAAAGATTGTACAATTTATTTTTATATGGAAATTCTGAATACATAATAAAACAATGGACAAAGAGATCGTCTACAATTGGAAAGACAGTCAGCGTTGCATCCTCAGCTGGCCAAATACATGGAAGAGCAGTCAAAATTGACAAAGACGGTGCTCTTGTGATATCAAGTAAAGGAAAAAATCAACGTGTTCTTGTAGGTGACGTAAGTTGAGTATCTGTTGGGCAAATACTGTTAGTTTTGATGAGGCAGATATTGTGATCATAGGAATTCCAGATGAATCCAAGTCTCATGCTCTGCGAAAAGGCACATCAGAGGCACCAGACAAGATACGCCAGATATCTTCAACTAGGGATACATACTCTAGAGACAATACAGTATCTCTAGGGATGCCATTTGGAGGGATAAAAAAGAAAGTGTTTGATTATGGAAATGTTACAAGAGATCAGATTGGTAAAGTCATTGACGAGATAGTTTCAAGATCCAAAATACCAATATCTATTGGAGGAGATCATTCAATATCAGTAGAGATAATAAAATCAATTTCTAAAAAATATGGTTCTTTGTCTTTGGTGTATTTTGATGCTCATCCAGATTTTATCGGTTCTACAAGAAACTATTATGGCTCTGTCTTTTTTGATGTCGTGCCGTTTATAGATTTAAAATCAAGCATGCAGATAGGAATTAGAACTCCAGAACAGGAAGAAATTGACAATATCAAAAAATATAATCTTTCAGTGATTACTCCGTTTGATATGTTAAAAATTGGTTTATTGGAAACTGAGAAAAGAATCATAGAAAAAATAGGAAAAAATGTGTACGTTTCGTTTGATATGGATGCAATAGATCCAGCATTTGCTCCAGGAGTATCTGCTCCGGTACCAATCGGACTGCGAAATAGTGAAGCAGTTTATTTGCTAAAATCCCTTGCACAGAAAGGAATTGTGGGGATGGACATAATGGAAGTCTGTCCTGAATATGACATCAAGGATAGGACGTCTCATCTGGCCTCGAGAATGATTGGCGAAGTGATCTCATCATCCTAATTTAATACAAAAAATAATCTTGGTTTTGACCATATGCTTTTAACTAGGCCATTTTGTTAACTTACTAATGTTTTCACATTTTACAATAAAAGATGCTAATGAAGTACTACCAACAGTGATTAGAAAATTCAAGGACATTGTTAACCTAAAAGATCAGGCGGTATTAATTCAAAGCGAAATGGAAACAAATCCAAAATACATGTCAAACTTTAAAGATTATGTAATTAAAAAGCAAGAACTCAATACTACGATGTCAAATTTTTACAAAGCCATAGAGGATTTAGAAAACATGGGAGTAATGATCAAGAGCATAGAAGAAGGGTTGCTTGATTTTCCATCAATCAGATTCAATGAAGAGGTATTTCTTTGTTGGAAAGAAGGAGAAACTGAAATAAAATTCTGGCATGGTAAGGACGAAGGTTTTATGGGAAGAAAACCCCTTAGTGTAAGTGACGAGTCTTTAGTGTAATGCTGTCTACTTGGTTTAGAGTAATTAGAATAAGATTTCTTCTTTCGTCAGTAATTGCAGTATGTCTTGGTCTTGCCATAAATTGGTGGCAACGTCAGTCCATAGATGTATTCAATGCAGCTCTAACATTTGCTGGAGTGATAGCGTTACATGCAAGTGTTGACCTTCTCAATGATTATTGGGATTTTAAGCGTAACATAGACACAAAAACAAAACGAACAAAGTTTAGTGGCGGCACGGGCGTTTTGCCAGAAGGACTACTAAAACCAAATGAAGTGTACGTAGCAGGAGTCCTTGCCCTCATTTTAGGTGCTGCAATTGGAGGTTATTTTATTTTTGTAAATGGCGTAACAATTGCAATCATACTTACTTTTGCAATTGTCTCAATTTACTTTTATTCTACAAGGATAGTTGATTCAGGTTTAGGTGAGCTGTTTGTAGCAATAAAAGGAACAATGATTGTACTTGGAACGTATTTTGTCCAATCGTCTGAAATTTTGCTAGAACCAGTTCTTGGAGGAATATTTTTGGGAGTTTTATCTTCAATGGTACTTTTTGTAAATTCATTTCCTGACTTTAATGCTGACAAGGCAAGTGGTAGAAGGACTCTTGTTATTTTACTAGGGAAAAAAAGAGCTGCAAGCATCATTTGGTTCTTTCCTTCAATAGCATATGGAGTAATCATAGCAGGAGTAGTATCTCAGACTTTACCAGTTTTTTCTTTGATCACATTATTGACTATTCCGCTTTTAATAAAATCAGGACGGGAATTAAAACAAAGTTTTGACAATATAGAAAAACTGGTGCCTGTGATGAGATCATGTGTACTGTTTAGCAGAATAACTGGAGCGTTGCTGATGTTGAGTTTTCTTTTCATTACAACACAGTACAATTAAATCAAGTAAATAAAAAGTCACCCCATGATCACAGGCCACGCAACTTCTGACGGAACTGCAAACTTTGCAACAAAAAATCAAACAGTCGGAAAAAACCACTATAGACAATTTTCAGGATTAACACTTTCATCTATAGGAATTGGCACATATCTTGGAAATGCAGATAATGCAACAGATATTCTTGTAAAAGACGCGATCAAAAAGTCAGTTTTATCAGGAGTAAATGTAATTGACACCGCCATAAACTATCGCTCCCAAAAAGCTGAGAGATCTGTGAGAAAAGCAGTTTCGGAACTTATTGAAGAAGACAAGGTGAAAAGAGAAGAACTGTTTGTCAGTACAAAAAACGGATACATTACCAATGATGCAGATGTAAAAGAAGAATTTTGGGAATATATCAATAACACACTAGTAAAACCAGGCATAATCAAGTCAGGCGATATCTCATCAGGATATCATTGTATGACCATATCGTATCTTGAAAATCAACTGAAAACAAGCCTACAAAATCTGGATTTTGACTGTGTTGATTTAATGTATCTTCATAACGCCGCGGAGGGTCAACTACCAGATATTTCAAAAGAAGAATTTATGAAGAACCTCAAACTAGTTTTTGAGTTTTATGAAAATCAAAGAAAGGAAGGCACGATCAAATATTATGGAATGGCAACGTGGGATTGTTTTAGAGTACCAAAGGAAAATCCTCAGCATCTTTTGTTACAAGACGTATTAAAACTTGCAAAAGAAGCAGGTGGAATCGAAAATGGTTTCAAGTTCATCCAACTTCCATACAATATGTATCTTGATCAAGCATTGACGCTACAAAATCAAACAGTCAACGGAAAAGAAATTTCCATATTGAATGCATCAAAAAACCTAGGAATTGGTGTTTTTGCAAGTGTCCCACTTATGCAATCAAAACTTCTTGGTCCAAATGTAATACCCGAATTTGGAGGACTAAAACCTGCACATCGGGCACTGCAGTTTGTGAGATCAACTCCTGGAATAATAGCACCGCTAGTTGGTCAGAAATCAAATTCGCATGTTGATGAAAACCTTGAACTAGTAAAAATTCCACCAATGCCTGAATCAGAATTTAATCAACTTGTTACAAGTCTGACTTGATAGATGTAAAGAATAAATAGAAACCCCCATTGCAGTGTCGTATGCCAGTGGATCCTGTTTGTGGAATTGAGCTTGACGAAAGCTTAGCTCTAGTTCACGAACATAATGGGAAAAAATATTATTTTTGTTGCCATGGATGCAAAAGGATTTTTGTTAAAAAACCAAACAAATGGAAAAAAAACTAGACAGGAAAACTACCACACATGCGACAAAAATGTGAATCTGGTTCTATCTCACCTTGACAGTCTGGGCACCTATATTTGGAAGACTCCAAAAAATACGGGGGGTCGAAATATTTTCTATATAATTCATAATAATATAGTGATTCTTTGGAATTTAGTTTGACTTTGTCTTTTTCAAGATATGACTTGGCTTTTGACTCAAACGTTTCGTCTTTGATGCTGTTTTCAAAAAATGTTGTCAAACTGTTTGTTCCAGAACCATCCTGCATGGGGGACTTGTCTCTCCATGCAATTGATTGGGGGATAATTTGTTCAAACGCTTTTCGTAAGACCCATTTTCCATATTTTTTATGGTTTTCTTCATGAATTTTTAGGTCTGCTGGAATAGATTTTGCATAATTAGCAACTGTATCATTAAGAAATGGCGATTCAATACCAACACCTAGTGCCAAGCCTATTTGTTGTGTTGGGAAATGCATTATTTTCCATATTCTTTCTAAATCTTTTTGTAATTCTGTGTTCTTCTTTCCTAAGAAAAAGCTATAACCAGCAAATAACTCATCGCAGCCATCCCCAGTGATTATACTAGTACAACCATTTTCTTTTGCAGTCTTTATTGCCAGATATAAAACAATAGAGTTTCGTATTTCAATATGATTGAAGTTTTCCAAGATCTTAATTGTTTCTTCAATTGAATACATGAGATCCTCAATTGTTGCATTTTTTATGAATAGTTTTAATCCAAATTTTTTTGCAACAAGCTGTGAATATACTAGATCAGATGCAGGAAAATTTTTAGTCACAACAGCAATTGCTTTGGTATTTTTTTTCAAATAATATGCAAGTATAGAACTATCAAGTCCTCCAGAAAGGGCAATGCAATCAGATGTACACGATAATACTGCATCTGAGATGAGTTTAGTCAGATTTGAGAAAATTTCTTGCAATATGCACGGGTATGACCTAATTGATAAAATAAGTTATCGAATGGATCAATTGATGAAAATTGTAAAAAATCACTCCAGAAAATTAGGTCAAGCTTATTGGTAGGTTTAAATATTTTCAAGGCGTTAGTTTTTTCATGCTTCTTCCAGCAGAGATAGAGACCAAGACGTTAATTCCGGCGTTACGTGCTATCTTGGCAAAAAAATTGATGGAGTTATACAACATTCAGGAAGAAGACATATCAAAGATGTTAGGAGTAACACAAGCTGCAATAAGTAATTACATCAGAGGAACAAGAGGAAACCCTGAATTAATAACCAAACTTCTTTCTATAAAAGAAGTCTCTGACATGATTGATGAAATTACAAGTAATCTCTCAACCAATATGGCATACACACCTGCCAGTCTTTCAAAATTTATTGGCTTGTGCAACTACATAAAATCAAGTCTTTTAATTTGTGACATTCATCACAATTTGGAAACAAACATCGATGAAGCAGTATGCAAAGAATGCGAGAACATGCTTCTAAAAGGACCTGGAAGTTCTTTTTAATTTAGTTTCTTGGCAAGAATAATTTCTATCGTTGAAACAAGAGGCATGCCATATTTTCCTGTTCCATTTTCGCTATCAACAATAATTTTGACAACTTCTGATGTTCCTTTCATCATTTTCTCAGTTATGACATTGGCTACTCCCACCGCGGTTGGAATGTCGTCTCCTTTGGCCTTTAACACAATCTGACCAGCGCTTCCAAGTATAGTCAATATATCAATAGCACACTCCATTATTGGCTGTCTTTGTATCAAGATAGTCTTTCCTTTATTTGAAAATGAGTGATTAGTTAGTTGCGTCTTTACATCTTCCACACTCAAAATACTCAATCATATCACCCAAAATTTTGCATTCTATTAAGTCTTATCGATGATTGGTCCATTAGTTGAAAAGATCAATTGGAATATTTTGAAAGTCGCCATTGGGTAGTACTCTCCTTATTGTAATTGGTATGACTCGTTTTTCAAGTTCTGCATATGCCAAGTCAAGTGATGTTGCTACTTCTTTTGGAACTGTGATAAATGGGGGAGCTCCAAGTGATAATTGTAATGCTCTAGCTCCCATTATTCTTGCTTTTTCAAATCTAGTTAAAGTTGGAGGACCTATCATTATCTTACCTCTACCAGTGGTTTCATATTCAACAGGCACATGAACTGGGTCAAATTCGATAATTTCCCTCACGTCAATAATTTTTTGTAATCTTTGTCGCTCTACAAGATCTTCTGGAGAGAGTTCACCCTTTTTGAGCTTCTTTGTTTTTGTTGTTTCTTCTCCCTCTTCTGATATTTCCGCGGTTTCTACCGATTCTTCTACAATAATTGGCTCTTCTGGTTCTACCTCTACTGGAGCCTCTTCAGTTTCTGCAACAATCTCTTCAGGCTCATCAGACATGGATATCTGGTCTGAACAAACGTTATATAATTCATAATCCTCTCTGTTGAAAATGAGTGCAGGATCTGTTTCTAGAATCGAGGTAAATTTGGAGATAAAAGGTAAATCGCAGTTAAAATGCGAATTAAAACGTCATCTTGCACCAAAAACTGTTGGCACTATAACTAGATCTTTGCCACTTGAGGGAACTGTACACATGATGGGAAATAGCTTTGTGTACATAGAAACTAAGATTAACGTTGGTGGAGAAAGACAACGTAGTCAATTCAAAAAAGGCGATGTATCTTTCATGACGTCAACAGGATCGATCTGTTTTTTTCTAAGTGATACCGACTCTACAAAATCAATGACTCCAATTGGTACAATAACATTCAACCTAGATGCGTTAAACAATGTAAAACCAGGAGATGTATTTGTTATAACTCAAGCGGCGGTGTAGATATGATGACCGCTATAACCGCCTATTCTTTTGACAGCCCCATTTTTCAATAGTTTTTGTAAAAATGTATTTGCCGCAGAAATTTTAACGCCTTCTTGTCGTGCGACTTCCTGCACTGTGAAAACTTTGGCACCTTTAATAAAGTTCATAGCTTGATTTTCATTAATTATGACAGAGATGGCTGACTTTGATTTTTGTTCTTTCTTATCTCCTTTCTTTTGACCGCCTTCTTTTTTAGCTGCTTCAGCCTGTTGTGACTTTTCTGCTTGTGCAGGAGA
>Ga0247727_10015978_pt1 | contig 12202 bp, 10 predicted proteins | sample WisWelCaveWW1625_FD_202498 | JGI IMG/M metagenome (GOLD analysis project Ga0247727, IMG submission 202498) | Biofilm microbial communities from Wishing Well Cave, Virginia, United States - WW16-25 | ecosystem: Environmental > Aquatic > Deep subsurface > Groundwater > Cave microbial mat | place...
GGCAAGATCATTAAAAATCATCTTGCCACCATGATCTTGCGAACGCTTTTTCATTGTTTAAAAAAACGACTGGCAAGATGATGGTGGCAAGATCATTAAAAATCATCTTGCCACCATGATCTTGCGAACGCTTTTTATTGTTTAAAAAACGACTGGCAAGGTAATTCAATAATCATTTATCATCATCATTTTGCATCTGATTAAAATACCGGAGGCTCCCATGCCGATCAAGTGTAGTGTCGAAATCAAGCCGATTGCAAAGGACGACTTTCATGGCCTTGATTACAAAGTCATGGCATTGGCTTTTTCAATTCACCAGAAATTGGGAAGATTCTGGGATGAAGCCATTTATCAATACGAGCTGGCTTATCAAATTCAAAAGGCCGGACTTGGGGAAGCCGCTCTCGAAGTTCCCATTCACGTTTCCCATCGCGATTTCGCGAAGGATTACTTTATGGACTTGCTGCTCAACAATGCCGTATTGTATGAGCTTAAAACCGTGCAAGCACTGACCGGAGAACATCACAAGCAGGCTCTCAACTATCTGCTTTTGACGGGAATGCATCATGGCAAGCTGATCAACATGCGCCCGTCTTCGGTTGAATCCAGATTCGTTTCGACGAACATAACGCTGACGAAGCGTTATGAATTCTCGTTTGATGAGACTGAATGGCAAGAATTGGACGAGGATAGCGTTAGTTTGAGGCGGCTGGTTGTCGACCTTCTGAATGACTGGGGTGCGTTTCTGAGCACGGACTTGTTTTATGAGGCAATCATCCATTTTCGCGGCGGCGAGGAAAATGTTGTCACGGAAATCGAAGTCATCGAGAACGGGCGACTGATCGGCAAACAAAAGAAACATCTGCTTAATCCGGAAACCGCTTTTAATATTTCCGCCATCACCAGGAACGAACGCCAACATGCCGAGCACCTTCGCCGCATGATTCGTCATACAAACCTGAAAGCGGTGCAATGGGTCAATTTTAATCATGATCTTATCGCATTCAGAACGCTTTTTCCGTGAGCATTTTTTATTGCAAGATGATGGTGGCAAGATCATTCAAAATCAATTTGCCACAATAATCTTGCGAACGCTTTTTCTATTGCTTAAAAATCAGGATTGGCAAGATGATGGTGGCAAGATCATTCAATAATCATTTTGCCGCAATGATCTTGCCAATTGCTTTTAAAGCTTGAATGGCAAGATCCTTTGACAATCATCTTGCCACAATGATCTTGCAAATCGCTTTTTGACAATTTTCATGTAATGAAACACCTGATGAGTTCTATGAACAACAACGAATTTTATATCGGCTATCTGCCGGCCGCGCCGGCGGGCTTGGGCAAGATGATGCGCAAAGTCATCATCTTACTTTTAGCGGCGGCAAGTGTTGCAGCGATCATTTTGGTCATCAATCAAAAGCCCTTTTATCCGAGTGTTTATGAATTTGGCCATACGCGCACGTTTGAAGGAATTCTTCATGACTGGCCGTATCCAATCTTGCTCGTCGCGCGTCCGGGACAAACAGGAGAATCGTCGGTCTATTCGCAATATTTGCTCGTTGGCGACGGCAAATTCGGCGCGGTGGCATTGACGAAGGGATTGGGCGGCAAACGCGTGCGGCTCAACGGCGCGTTGATTTATCGCGATGACCAAACGATGATTTAAATTACGGACAGCGCAATTACGCCACTGCACAGTGAGCCTGCCGCTTTGCAGAACGGCAGGAACCTCGGCACGTTTCAGCTGTCCGGAGAAATTGTGGACAGTCAATGTTATCTCGGGGTGATGAATCCGGGCGAGTCGAAGCCGCACAAAGAATGCGCGGTGCGCTGCATCAGCGGCGGGGTGCCGCCGATTTTTGTGGTTAAAAATTTTGCCGGTACGGTGAAGCATTTCGTGCTCGTTTCGGCAGAGGGGAAAACGATCAACCAGGAAGTGTTGCCGTTCGTCGCCGATCCGATCCGGATTTCAGGGCGGGTGATTCAATACGATAATGTTTTGGTGTTGCAGGCTGATCCGAAACATTATAAACGGTTGAATTGATATGCACTCGATAATGCAACAAGTCTACGGCCGTAGGCCGCAATCCCAAAAAATTAACCCGGAGAAAACAGAGCAAACGGAGAGGGTGATGATTGGAAAACGCTCTTTAGATTTTAAATCTCTGTCAGCTCTGTTTTCTCTGTGTTGAAAATTTTTGTTATTTTTGCACCGCGTGGCGCGTTGTCTGCGACAAACATTCAAGTTGTAATAGACATAAGGTTGAGACGATGGCTCTTTACTCAGATCCGGTTGCTAAACTCTTGAAGCTCGGTGAAATCGATGTGTTTGCGAAATGGCGGAATTATACTGAAATGGGAATAGGACAAGAGCATATACATCTTGCGGCTTTCCTGACCGATGCGACGCACGACTTGAATGCACGAATCGCGGTATCAAGGAGTCTTTGGCGCCTCGGCAACGAGTATGAAGCTTCCAGAGCCGCGTGCGTTCAAGCGCTTGCGGCACAATTGGAAAAAGCCGCCAAAACCGATCCCGAATTAAATGGATTCATTAGAAAATCGCACAAACCTCACGACGGAAGAACAGGCAAAAGAAGAAATAAATTTTTCCGCAATTCCCGTTTATCGCCCACTCGCGCGGTTGGCCGGCGGAAGATAATGAGAATTGCCAGCCTTTTGGAGTTTTTCAGCGAATGACTTGCCCGTAGTCAGGATAACGTTTAGCCCAAAAAGGTATCCCGCAATCATACCACTTGCTTTTGCCCGTTTACCAAATTATCTTATGCTCGTTGCTGATAACCAACGCCGATAAAACTTCACAACGCGAGGAGGTTTGGATGAGCAAGATTTTTTTATTACCCAAAAACGATTTCAACCGCCGGCAATTCCTTGTCGCTGCCGGCAAAGGCATGGGCTTGATGGCGCTGGCTTCGTCATCGGTCGCAGCATTATTCAAAGACGTGGAAGCGGCCACCAAACGCGTGGCGCATTTGTCGCCGGACAAAGTCGCGAGCGACGAAGATTTTTGGTTTGAGATTCAGCAGGCCTTCACGGTCACGCGCGGGATCATCAATTTGAACAACGGCGGTGTTTCGCCCTCCCCGAGAATCGTCACCGAATCGCTGGTGCGTTATCAATGGCAACAGGAAGACGCGACGGCATACACCATGTGGCAAATTTTAGAGCCGCAAATCGAAACCATCCGCACGGGGCTTGCGGAAATTTTCGGTTGTGATCGCGAGGAAATCGCCATCACGCGCAATGCTTCGGAGTCTTTGGAAACTTTGCTCATGGGACTGGATTTAAAATCCGGCGATGAAGTGCTCTCGACCACGCAGGATTACGGACGCATGCTCACGACATTGCGCCAGCGGGAATTGCGCGAAGGGTTGGTCCTAAAACTCGTGAAGATTCCTATCCCACCAAAGAATTTAAATGAAATCGTCGACTCGTTTGCAAAAGGGATCACAAGCCGCACGAAAGTAATTCTCATGTCGCACATGGTGAATATCACCGGGCAAATCACGCCGGTAAAAGCCGTTTGTGAATTGGCGCGCGCCAAAGGCATCGAAGTGATCGTCGACGGCGCGCATTCGTTTGCGCAATTCAATTTCAAGCAGAGCGATATCGGCTGCGATTATTTTGGCACGAGCCTGCACAAATGGCTTTTTGCGCCGAAGGGCACAGGCATGTTGTACGTGAAGCGCGACAAGATCGAAAAAGTCTGGCCGCTGATGGCGGCGGATAAAAAGCAGATGACTGATATTCGCAAATATGAGGAAATCGGCACACATTCCGCAGCGCCGCATTTGGCGATTGGCGAGGCGATTCTCTTTCACAACGGCCTCGGCGGCGAGCGCAAAGAGCAACGGCTGCGCTATCTTTCGCGGTATTGGATGAATAATTTGAAAACGCTGCCGAATGTGCATTTCAACACCTCGTTCGACGATACGATGTCGTGTGCGATTGGCAACGTGCATCTCGAAGGCACCGATCCGAAAGCGGTGAGCGACTATCTGATGAACAAGCACAAAATTTTCACAGTGCCAATTATGCACGACGAGTTCAAAGGCCTGCGCATCACGCCGAATGTGTACACGACACTGGAGGAGCTGAATCGTTTTTGCGAAGTGATGACGATGATTGCGAAGAAGGGGTTGCCGAAAGAATAAAACGTAAAGCGTAAAACGTAACGGGAAAACGTAATGAGTGCCTCTACAACAAGTTGTCTTCAATCTCGTGAATGAGGAATGGCAGGTTGGGCTGATCAAAGTTAAGCCCTGGCGCTGGAATGCGATGGTGCTTAATATCCGGAGGGATATGTTTATGGTGTGGATAGGTGGCAGCTAATGAGATGACGCCAGGGTGCTCTTGCGGATCACAATAGTAGAGTTGCTGGTTTCCTCGCCAGACTTCATAGCTGTACCATGTAATTTTACCGAGATTGAAATTGAGGTGTTCAACAAAATGTAATCGAATATTCCCGTCAAAATAAAGGACGCCGCGGGCGATACCGGTTTTGTATTTGGTCGTGAAGCAGTTGGCCTGTGACTTTTGAATGCTTGAAAAATTCGCTTCAAGGGTGCAAATAAAAGTCGCATATTTTTTATAATCATGAAGCATCGCTTCCGTTTTCCCCATGTGGTATGAAACGTTCAAACGTCACGGTTTTTGAATCAACGCCGATCGTGTCCAAATATAATTTGTGTTCGTAATGTCCGGCCCAATCTACAAGCTCAACATCGCATTCCAGTTCTCCGGTTTTATATTTCTGCCAGAAATCAGCAGAAGTCATATGATATTTTTTTTCGTATTCGTCAAGAAAGTCTTGAACCGATTTGTCCGGAGCAATATCCTGAGTGTAAATCGGGTGTGGCGTTGCATGATTGCTATCAACCCGAAGCGTTGCATGGTCGACATTCAAGTCGATTGCCAACTCAGCGCCAGGCCGGCCTCCAATGGAATGAATCACCTCGGCCGGAATAACGGCTTGCCCGTCGCTTTGAATTTTTATTGAGACATGCATATTTTATAACCTCGTCTTTAAAACAATATAAGAAATTAAACGGCGAGTGGCAAGCATAAAACCGTCTTAGAGAAGAGTAGAAGAATTGTGAACAAATCGCATGGATTCTGTTAAATTTGGTAAAGCGCAGCAGTTTGTTGAGCAAGTTCGCGAATTTTTGTATAATGAGATTTACCCTTTAGAACAAGATTTCCTCCACAAAAATTTTCGCGAGCTTCTGCCGATCCTGCAGCAGAAACGCGAGCAGGTAAAAGCGCTCGGCCTGTGGACGCCGCATCTGCCGGAGAAATACGGCGGACTTGGACTTTCGCTTGGCGAGTTTGCTCCTCTCAGCGAAGAAATGGGGCGCACGCCGCTGGGACATTTTGTCTTCAATTGCCAGGCGCCGGACATCGGCAATACCGAAATTTTATTGGCGCACGGCACCGAAGAACAAAAGCAAACTTATCTCTGGCCACTCATTCGCGGCGAAATTCGGAGCTGCTTTTCAATGACCGAGCCGGAATTTCCCGGCTCGAATCCGGTTTGGATGAATACGACCGCAGTGAAAGACGGCGACGATTATGTGATCAACGGTCATAAGTGGTTTACTTCATCGGCAGACGGCGCAGCGTTTGCGATTGTGATGGCAATCACCAATCCCGACGCGAAAAGTCCGCATCAGCGCGCGAGCCAGATCATCGTTCCGACGAACACGCCGGGCTTCAAACTGGTGCGCAACATTTCGGTGATGGGGCATGTCGGTGATGATTACGCCACGCACGCTGAAATTGTTTACGAGAACTGCAGCGTGCCGCAGAAAAATTTGCTGGGGCAGGAGGGAGGCGGTTTTGCGATGGCGCAGGAACGGCTCGGGCCGGGTCGTATTCATCATTGCATGCGCTGGATCGGCATTTGCGAACGCGCGTTTGAGATGATGTGTTCGTATGCCGTAAAGCGTCAACTCGCGCCAAACCGGCCGCTGGCCGCGAGCGACATTATACAAAGTTGGATTGCCGAGAGTCGCGCCGAGATCAATGCGGCGCGTTTGATGGTTTTGGATACGGCGCACAGGATTGATCGCGAAGGCACATATGCCGCGCGCGATGAAATTTCGCTTATCAAATTTTTCGTCGCCAATATTTTGCAAAAAGTTTTGGATCGCGCCATTCAAGTGCACGGCGGCCTCGGCGTGACGGACGACACATTGCTGGCGTATTGGTTTCGGCACGAGAGAGCGGCGCGCATTTATGACGGGCCTGATGAAGTCCACAAACTCACCGTGGCGAAACGGATCTTGCGAAAATTTGGATTTGACAGTGAGGCCCTGCGTATTTAAATTTGCCGCTCGCGTCGCCATTGGACTGGTGGTCCTGATGGGAGGCTTTTTTCCTCCCGCGGCGGCGCAAAACGCCAAAATGTATTTCTATCATGGTTACGCCTTCGGCTCCGAGGCCGTTTACAATCCCATTGCTGTCATACTCAACGGCGGCTACGGCATCCTGCAAATCGGCAGCGGCGAGCGAAAGCCGTTTGCCATCGACTATCGCACGGCCTGGCGCAACGTTCGCAATAACGTCACCCACCCGGTTCGGGAAATCAGAACCTTCGGCTGGAAAACTTTTGTGACGACGGAAATTTTGCCGACGCGCCTGACCCCGCGCAGCGCGCAATATGTGCCCAATTACCAGAATCATCTCATCGGCGGCGGCATGACTTATCGCATGCTGCGTGAATGGTTCGCCTGGCATGGCTATCCGCGCAGCGCCGTCTGGGCTTCCGGCTCGTGGCTCGCCTATCATCTGCTCAACGAGATGGTCGAGAATAACAACTATGTTGGAACCAACGTCGATCCGATTGCCGATATGCTGGTTTTCAATCCGCTCGGCGCGCTGCTGTTTTCAGACGACCGGGCGGCGGCTTTTTTCGCCGAAACCCTGCAGCTGCGCGACTGGTCTTTTTTTCCCACGATCAATCCGTTCACGGGCGCGCTCGAAAATAACGGCCAGAATTTCGCGATCAAGTGGCGATTCCCCGGCCAGCAAACCTGGAGCTTGTTTTATAGTTTTGGCCTGAATGGAATCGTCGGCCTTTCCTACCGGCGCGTTGACGGCAAAAGCATTTCCGCGGGAGGGGGAATCATGGCGAGAAATCTGTGTCAGGTTGACCGTGATGATGAAGTGCGGTCGCTGACTGCCGATCTGGTTTGGAACGTCGGCTTGTTCTATGATCGCGACGGCTCATTGATGGCGTCGCTGCTCTTTTCCGGCTCACGGGCTTATAAAGCGCGAATCAATCTTTATCCGGGATTGATTCGTTTTGGTGATATGGCGCCGGCTTTTTTCTCCGCGCTCGGGCAGCGTCATGAAATTATTTTTGGCATTTCGCTGCGTTGCGCCCCGGTGGGAATTGCCTTGGAACTGTGAGCCGCCTCTGGCAAAATCGCCAGACGAATCTCATGCAAAAACGTATGGCACACATCGGCTTGTTACTTTTTCTGACGGCGTTAACGCCGCCCGACGCGCAGCCGCAGACGGTTCCGCAATTTTTGATCTCCGGCCGGATCATCGACGCCGTTTCCAGCTTGCCGCTGCCGAGTGTCAATGTTTTTCTTGCGAATACGACGCTCGGTTCGGTAACCGATGCCGACGGACGGTACGCGATTCGCGGCGTGGCAGTTGGCACGCATGAACTGGTGGCCTCCTTGCTCGGCTACGAAGTGCAGAAAATTTCAGTGCGTATAACGACCGCCGACGCCGGCGTGAATCTGCGTTTGCAACCGACGGCGCTGGAAATGCCGCAGGTTGAGGTGACCGCCGCTCCCGACCGCGAGTGGCGAAAAAATCTGAAGAAATTCGAAGAGTTTTTTTGGGGCAATCGGTATGAGGCGAAAGAGTGCAAAATTTTAAATCCCGAAGTTTTGGATTTTGAAATTGAAAAAGCGTCCGACTGTTTCATCGCCGTCGCCAGCCGGCCGTTGCGCCTCGAAAATCTGCGTCTGGGTTATCGCGCCGAATTCATCGTGCAAGAATTTCGTTTTTACCTGAACGAACAGGAAATTAAATTTGCCTTTATTCCGCGCTTTGAAGAAATGCCGCCATCCAATCCCGCTGAAGCGCAAACCTGGAAAGTGCATCGCCGCGAAACTTATCTCGGCTCGTTTCGCCATTTTCTGGCCTCGGTCATTTCCGGGCGATTGACGCCGGAAGGATATGAGGTCGCCATTTTGCCAAACCTGCCGTGGGAAGGACAACAGAAGCGGTTCAATCGCCAAGTTACTGATTTTAACGAGATGCTCTCGCCCACCGCTTTTCCCAATGAAATGGAATTCAGTTTTACGGGTACGCTACAGATCACCTATAAACCGAAACCCGGCGAGCACCGGACATCCTGGCTGGTGGTAAAGCGCGATCACGTATTGCTCAATAAAGCCGGTTATGCTTACGACGGTTATGCGTTTTTTCTTTATGGTCACTGGTTTACGCAGCGCGTCGCGGAAGCGCTGCCGCGCGATTATGTGCCGTAAAATTTTTTCCGTTGCGGTTCCCTTTTCGTTGCAAGCAAAGGAAACATGAATCTTGATCGCTTTTATCGTTGCGCGCACCGCGGCGCCTCGGGCCATGCGCCGGAGAATACCCTCGCCGCATTTCGTTTGGCGATGGAAATGGGCGCCGAGATGTGCGAGCTGGACGTTCAACAAACCGCGGATGATCGGCTGGTCGTGATGCATGACGACCGGCTGGAACGCACGACGAACGGCAACGGCAATCTGTGGGAAATGACGCTGCCGGACTTGCAACGCTATGACGCCGGCGTCCGATACGATCAACGCTTCGCCGGCGAAACCCTGCCGACGCTTGAACAGGTCGTCGCGCTGGTTCGCGGCAAAATGAAATTGAACCTCGAAGTGAAAATTCACGGTCACGAACGCAACATGGCGGCGCTGACAGTTGAGACGATTCGGCGCGAGAAATTGGTCGACGAATGCGTGGTGACTTCTTTTGACTGGAAAGCCGTGAACGAGATTAAAAAACTCGCGCCGGAGCTGAAAGTGGGTTATATCTTTGGCTGGAAGGAATTTTCTCCGGCAGTCTTTGACGCGCCGGTCGAGTTGTTGAGCACGCATTACAGCCTGGTTGACGCCAGATTTTTAGAGCGCGCACGCACCGCCGGCAAAAAAGTTCACGTGTGGACGGTGAATTACAAATGGCTGATGCGCCGCCTGCGCCAACGCGGCGTGGACGGCATCATCACGAATTATCCGGACCGGTTGAAAGAAGTTGCAGCGTGATGGGGTTGGGATTGTTGGATTAGTGGGTTGTTGGTGTTTTCGATTAAAACAGAACTCCCGCAGAAATTTTAATTCTGCGGGAGTTCGCGTTCAATGAGCTATGTTTATGGCGACCCAAACGTAGCGTGAGTGAAGTCGGACTTGGTCTCGGAGAGGTTTCAAGTTTAGGGAATTTCCCTGACCAAGTCCGACTTCGCTTTTTATTTCAAAAACACCAGCCGACGAACCTGCCGGACTTCACCTGCCTGCAAAACTGAAAAATAAAGGCCGCTCTTCAAACGTGACGCATCGAAAGCCGCGGTGTAATTGCCGCGCTCGTTCAACTTGTCCACCAGCGTCGCGACTTCCTGGCCGGTAAGATTGTAAATCGTCAACTTCACATGCATCGCGCTCGGCACCGAGTAGGAAATTTCCGTGGACGGATTGCCGAAGGTTCCGTTCGCGGAAAACGGGTTGGGATAGTTTTGGTGCAGCACGACTTTATCCGGAATGACGGCTGCAGAACCGTTTTCAGCAACGGATTTTCCCAGCGCGCTCGAGGCCGCGTAGACCTCGACTTCGTTGAGGCGCTCGGTACCGCTGTTGTTCTGCGTCATGCGGATACGAACGTAGCGTCCCGTTTGCGGGACAAAGCTCACATTGTCGATGCCGCCATTGCCAGGGTTATCCGTATAAACCGTCATCCAACCGTCGCCCGTGAGCGAGACTTGCACCGTATATTTCCTGGCGTAATAGTTAGTCCGCCAATTGATGATGACGTTGTTGATATTGTAAGTCGCGCCTAAATCCACGCGCCACCAAACGACGGTGGTGCTGCTCACGCTGCCGCTTCGCCAATGCGTGCTCGTGCTGCCGTCAACAGCATTCCCAGGCGGGTAAGTGCCGTTGCTGCTCGAAGCCGTCGCCGGTCTGTCGAGCGCGAGGTTCGGGTTCCCATCATTGTCGATGATTTTCCCTTGCCCTTGATTATCCGCAATGATGGCGTTAACGGGGTTGGAAAGATTGACAAAGAAGGTCTCGTCCGCCTCGTCGATAAGATCGCCAGGGACGGAAACCGTAATGGTCTGCGACGTGACTCCGGGCGGAAAAGTCAACAGGCCTGAAACTGCCACGTAATCACTTCCTGCAGTGGCCGTGCCGTTGGCGGTTGCATAATTGACTGTGATGGTTTGGCTGCTGGCTTGTCCGAGTGCGGCGGTAAAGCTGGCGTTGATCGAGCCGGTATTGCCCTCGGTCACGGTGGCGTCGCTGACGGCGAGAACGTCGCCGATCACGCCGAAATGAATCAAATATTTCGTCATCAAGTTGGTCTTCGTGTATATGCTGGCGCTGTTATCGTTCAAGCCGCCAAACTCGAAGGACGCGCCGATCGTTTTGGAATTGTTCGCGGTATTGACGCGTGCAATGCCGCTGTTGTAAGCCGGCGATTGATTGGTGTGAATCGTAAAGGCGCCATTAATCGGACTGCCCATGCGATCAATAAAATTATTCAGGCCGGAATACGTGAAATGCAGGCCTTGAGTGAAAGCGCCGGTCACGCCGAGAATGGTTCCGAGATCGTTGCTGCCATCGGCCAAACCCGAAATCCCAAAGAGCGGTCCGAAATCATGGCCGCCATTCAGCGGATCAGAGTACCAGACGTCGCCGCCTTCCATGTAGACTTTGCCGCCGCTCAAGATATAATTCTGTAGTGCCAGAGCTTCCGCGCTATTGGCGAGAATGCGATGATTGTTCGGAAAAACGCCAAGCACGGCAAAGACCGCCTCGAACTGCGATAAGTTAACCGTGGTGAGGTCGGCAACGTTGACCGGGGTTTTGCCATGATCGAGCAAAGCCGCCTGCAGCGCCAAATGACTTTCCGTTTCCGCGGCCATATTGCGCACTTGCTCTTCGGTCAAGCCGCGTTCGCGAGCTTTTCTGGCAAAATTGGGATCTATGACGTCAGGAGGCATCCAAATCAACACCGCCGTATCGTCGTTGATGATCGTTCCTTGCCCCTGATTGTCGGCAATCGTGGCATTGATCGGGTTGCTCAGATTAACGAAGAACGTTTCATTCGGTTCGTTGACCGCATCGCCATTAACGATCACCGCAATCGTCTGCGTCGTCGATCCCGCCGCAAAAGTCACCGTGACCGAACCGGTCACATAGTCACTGCCTGCCGAAGCCGAGCCATCAGCGGTTGCATAGTTGACCGTCACTTGTTGACCACTGGCCGCCGAGAGCGTTACGGTGAAATTCGCGTTGACCGTGCCGATGTTGCCTTCGGTCACGCTCACATCGTTGATCGTAATCGCAGGCGTCGCGTCATCGTCGGTAATCGTGCCCTGCCCTTGATTATCCGCAATGGTTGCATTCGTCGCATTGCTCAAATTGACGAAGAACGTCTCGTTCGGCTCATCGAGCAAATCGCCATTCACCGCCACCGTGAGAGTTTGCGTCGTCGCTCCCGCCGGAAAAGTCACGGTTCCGGAGCCAGTCACATAATCGCTGCCAGCCGTCGCTGTGCCGTTTGCAGTTGCATAATTCACCGTTACAATTTGCCCGCTTGACGCGGAGAGTGTCACCGTGAAATTTGCATTCATGATGCCGGTGTTGCCTTCGGTCACCGAAACATCATTAACAGAGAGCGAAGGTATTCCGTCGTCATTCACGATCGTGCCATGTCCCTGAGCATCGGCGATGGTGGCATTGCCCGCGCTGCTCAAATTAACAAAAAATATTTCATTGGGTTCGTTGACCGCGTCGCCATTAACGACCACCGTAATCGTCTGCGTCGTAGCTCCGGCGGTGAAAGTCACCGTGCCCGAACCGGCCACGTAGTCACTGCCTGATGAAGCCGAGCCATCAGCGGTTGCATAGTTGACCGTCACTTGTTGACCACTGGCCGCCGAGAGCGT
>Ga0247727_10015979_pt1 | contig 12202 bp, 15 predicted proteins | sample WisWelCaveWW1625_FD_202498 | JGI IMG/M metagenome (GOLD analysis project Ga0247727, IMG submission 202498) | Biofilm microbial communities from Wishing Well Cave, Virginia, United States - WW16-25 | ecosystem: Environmental > Aquatic > Deep subsurface > Groundwater > Cave microbial mat | place...
ATGGGCGCACGCATGAGCGCAGGCGCGCCGTCGTGAGACTCACACCATCGCGACCTTCACGCAGTGGATCGGCGGGAGCGAGTCGAACAGGCAGTTCCACTCCTCGCCGCCGTCTCGCCCCATCCAGAGCTGCCCTGTTGTGGTCCCGAAGTAGAGCGCGGGCGACTTGAGCTCGTCGATGTCCATCGCGTCGCGCTGGACCGTGAAGAAGCTCTCCTTCTTGGGCAGCCCGCGGGCGAGCCGACTCCAGGAATCGCCACCATCCTCGCTGCGCCAGACCGCGGGAGCGCCGCCCGGACAGGTGCGCGTCGACCCCTCGAGCGGCACGACGTAGATCGTGTCGGCGTCGTGCGGATGAACCACCATCGGGAAGCCGAAGTCGGACGGCAGCCCCTTGGCGATCGAGCGCCAGGTATGGCCGTGGTCGTCGCTGCGCAACACCCCGATGCCCGGACGCTCCGGCCAGCCGCCATGGTTCTGGATGTAGAGCCGGCCGGGCGCGTCCTTGTGGCGCGCGATCTTGTGGACGCACTGGCCGAACTCGGGGTAGGGATCGGGCGCGAAACCGGCGCCGATGCCCTGGTTGGACGCCGTGAAGCTGGCGCCGCCGTCTTCGCTCCGGTAGTGGCCGCCGGTCGAGATGCCGAGGTGCACACGATCCCCGTCGCGCAGGACGGTGTGCAGGCAGAGCCCGCCGTTCCCGGGCTGCCACTTTCGAGCGTGCGCGTGGTTGCTGATGCCCGGAACCATCTCCCAGGAATCGCCACCATCGCTGCTCTTGAAGAGCGACGCCGGCTCGACGCCGCACCACAGGTCCTTCTTGCCGTCGCCCACTTCGAGCGACCAGATGTTGGCGAGCGCGCGCCCGTCCTCCTTCGGGAAGGCGGGAGCCGACTTGGTCTCCTTGAACTTCTTCCCGAGATCGGTCGAGAGCAGGACCTTCATGCCGAAGAAGGCGTTGCAGCTCGAGGCGTAGAGGCGCGGCGTGCCGCGCGCGTCGATCAGCGCCGTGTAGACGGCCACCCCTGATCCGAAGGGCCCCCGCAGCGCGAAGCTGCGCCGGGTCTTCGGCGCCTCTGCGACGAAGAGGCCCTTCTTGGTCCCAATGCAGAGAATTACGCGTTCCGGCATGTTCAGCCTCCTGAGATGGCGGGGAGTATCGTGATGACGTCCCCTGGCGCCAGCGCCGTATCGAGCCCTTCCCGGTCGCGCACGTGAGACGTGTTCACGAACAGGTTTACGTGGCGGCGCACCGTACCCGTTTCGTCGCAGATGCTGCGGTACAGCGATGGGTGGTTCCGCTCCAGTTGCTCGAGGGCGGCACGCACACTCGGGGCCGACAGAAAAAGCTCCGAGGCGCCCCCGCAACAGGCGCGCAGCGCCCCTGGAACATGGATCGTGATGGTCATGGCTCGGGCCATCGCGGAGGCAGGCGCCGGGCGCCGCGGCATAGGTGCGCGCAAGCGGGAGACAGCAGTTCCAAGCGCGCGACCTGGCGGCCAGGGTCGCGCTGCGGGCGGGGTCTAAGAAGCCGGGTCGGTCCCTGGCGCGGCAGAAGGCGCCACGCACGTGTTGGCTCGGGGTCTGCGCCTTGGCGTTGAAGGGCGTCGGGGGGGCCTAGGCGAATGGGGCCGGGGCGGATGAGGGGCTTCGGGACCCCGACGAAATGTCGCTGCCCGAAGCCACTGACCGATCCTGGCAGGCCTATCACACGAGCCATCAACTCGGCGCCACTCGTGAGGAAACGGCTGACATCCACCGGTCGGCGATCGAGTCTGACCGTGCCGCCGATGATATCGGCGATGACCTGTGCCTCATTGGCGCGAGGGGCGCCGACGGCGCGCCGGCCAATCGAGCAAGGCACCGCCATCCTCACGAATCAGCCTCCTTCCGCATGTTCCATGGTAGCATCGCCTTCCTAACGGCCTGCGGCTGAGCGGCCGCGTTTTCAGCGGTCCGCTCCAGCCGCTTGTGGAACTAAATCCGCCTTCGGCGGATAGACAAAACCTGCCGTAGTACGACCTTAACCCCGATTCTGTCGCGGCTGACGCGCGACAGGAATCCTTAATTTGTTGGGCAGCGCATGATTGCGAGCCAGATCTTCGTCTTTCAATTTGCCCAAGAACTCGCGTACATGCACCTCGAGGCCTGCATGAGAGATTCGACCGTTGGGAAATCGGCAGGATTGAGACGCGGGCCCCGCTTCGGGCCACCGCAACGATCGAGCCAGCCCGCTTCAGCGCTCAGGACATGAACCATTGTGTTCCTGATGGATCCATAGCTTCCCGCCACAGGCCGCGTGAATTGTTCCGGTGTAAGCTGCGAAATCACATCAAACAGTTTTCTGTTGGCCCAGTAGCCATAGTCGTACAGAACTTCCAGATCCTCGACGGTCATCTGATCCTCGCCTTCGGCCTCGTTTCAACTGGAGCCATCGTGTTGCCCGCCCAACCACCGGGCCAGCAACTCCTTACCGTTCAATGACTCCGGGAGAATTCGTCAACCCCTCCCCCGGTTTTATGCCGGCCGGGCGGCCGGAATAACCCTCCGGCGTTCCTCCCTCGACACCCCCTTACGCAGCATGGCGAACCCATTACACTTCACCTTCCGACGTATGTCAATCCAAATCGCTGCCCCACCCCAACCCGTTCACGCCCTCTCACCAGGAATCCTCCCAACCCTCTCAACTACTTACGGCCACCTCCCACCCAAACGTCTTGCCCACCGGCCCTACAATGGAAGGAGGGAGGTCCGGGCGGCATTCAACGCCTCCGACGCCAACTCAAGAACAAAAAAACATCAAAACGAAGCCAATCCCCAAAACGGACACTGCGCCATGGTAACGGGCCGCGATCTTTTCCTTCGACATTGTCACGCTACTTTCCGGCTGGTTTCTCAACCTCCGATGGGGCTTAGCGTGTGAGAGGGGCGGCGACTGCTCGGAGCCAGCCCCGTCGCATCGGCCTTGGGCATCCGCTCGGGCGCTGCCGATCTCGTAACGGCCGCTGGATTTGCGGACATGATGGAACACGATGAGGGCGGCGTGGGAAGCATCGCGCAGCCGCTGCAGGCTCTGGCACAGTGCCGCCATGGAGCGCGTGTCGTTCTCATCCTGATGGTGCGTGGAGTACAACGGATCCAGCACCATCCCTTCGGCGGCGGCCTGGCGCGCGGCGTGCAGAAAGTGATGGAATCCCTGCGGAGCGCTGAGCAGATGGCCGGCGGCGCGGGTGTCCACCAGCAGGTTGTGGTCGGCGGCTGCTCCCATCCCACGGCGCAAGGTCGCCAGACGGGAAACAAACTGCGGTGTGGGGAGTTCGAACTGGCAGACCAGGGTTGCCCTCTGGGCCCGGCGGGCAGCTGGCACGGCTTTCGCGGCGGCGGCCGACAGCGTCTGTGTTGAGACTCCCGGGTTTGGTCTGACGGAGGGCTCGGCTCTCGAAGCGTCCAGAGCCCTCCGGCTCTCAACCTCGACATCCTACACAACCGACGGAACTCACCAATCGCAGGAATACTGATGGGACAAGCCACCCGGCGTGGTTCGCCTGAGAGCGTCACATTGGGCGGCGGCGCTGACGCACCATCGCTTCCGTCCAGCCCGGACTCAATCTGAGAAAAAGCAGTTCTTACGAAGGGCAAAAACGTGACCCGTTACACGGGGCGCACATCTGACCCCTACGGCGGTTTGCTGCCGGCGTGGACCAGGTTGGACAAACTCGGGTTCGGAGCGTTGGTGGAAGCGACGCTGACGGTGGGACGGATCACCAGGGCGATGAAGATGTACCAGTTCGTGCTGGCGAGGGCTCGGCGGCGGACAGTGCTCCGCGCGGCCAAACTCTCAGTCGTAAACATAGTGCAACACCTTTTTCAGGTCCTCCCAGGCCTCCCGCTTGTAGGCGGTGTTGAAGCCCCGCAGCAGGAAGGCCGGGTGATAGGTGGGCATGACGGGGATGCCGCGCCAGTCCTGCCACTTGCCGCGGATCTGGGTGATGCCTTGGGCGGCGCCGAGCAGGGCCTTGGAGGCGGTGCCGCCCAGCACGCAGATGGCCTTGGGTCGGATGGACTCCAGCTGCCGGAACAGGAACGGCCCGCAGGTCTCCATCTCGTCGCGCTCCGGGGCGCGATTTTCCGGGGGCCGGCACTTGACCACGTTGCAGATGTAGACGTCGGCACGCTTCAACTTCAGGCCCTCGCGGGCGGCGGTGTTCTCGATCATCTGGGTCAATAACTGCCCGGCGCGGCCGACGAAGGGGATCCCCTGGGTGTCCTCGTCGGCCCCAGGGCCCTCTCCGACGAATACCAGCCGGGCCTGCGGGCTCCCGACCCCAAAAACAATATTGGTACGACCTTTATGGAGCCGGCACCGGGTGCATTCCCCCAGGTCCTGCCGGATCAGGTCGAGCGTTTCCCGGGGACCCTCGGGGGCAAGCTGGGAAAACAGGTCGGAAGCCGCTGGCATCGGGGAGGCCTGGCGGACCGGAGCGGCGGCCTGGTCGGGGGCCTGGTCGGGGGCCTGGTGCGGGGCCGCTGCCGGAGCCGGCGGCGCCCGGCGATACAACTCCTCGAACCCCAGGTCCCGGTAGAAGCGCAGGTACTCGCGCCATTGGTCCGGGATCATCGCCGCACCGGACTCAGCCGGTGAATGCGGTCGAAGATGTGAGCCGCCAGCTGGCGCTTGGAGCCGCGCGCGAAGTGAGTGGCCTCCCCGGCCGCCGTCACCACCAGGGCCTCGTTGTCCTCGGCATCGAAGCCCACTCCGGCCTGGCCCACCTGGTTGGCCACCACCATGTCGCAGTTCTTGGAGCGCAGCTTTCGAATGGCCTCCTCGCCCAGGTTCTCGGTCTCGGCGGCAAAGCCCACCAGGAAGCGATCTCCCTTGAGCCGGCCCAACTCGGCCAGGATGTCCGGCGTCGGCTCGAACTCGATGGAGGGTGCTCCGGCCGCCTTCTTGATCTTCTGGGCTTGGGGCCGCAAGGGGCGGAAGTCGGCGACCGCGGCGGCCTTGATGACGATGGCGGCTTCCCCCAGCCGCTCCAATACGGCCTGGCGCATCTGCTCGGCGGTCTGGACCTGGATGATCTCGGCCCGCGCGGGCGGCTCCAGCGTGACCGGCCCGCAGACCAGGATCACCCGGCCGCCGCGGGCCAGGGCCTCTTCGGCCAGAGCGAAACCCATCCGCCCGCTGGAGCGGTTCGAGAGGTAGCGCACCGGGTCCAGGGGTTCGCGTGTTGGCCCGGCCGTAATCAGCACGGTCTGTCCGTCGAATTCGTGGCTGGTCATCAAGGCCTGCTCGACGGCGGCCACGATCTGGTCGAGTTCCGCAAGGCGACCCGGTCCGGCCATCCCGCAGGCCAGGTAGCCCGCGCCGGGCTCGACCATCCGCACCCCGCGCCGCAGCAGTATCTGGAGGTTCTGCCGGGTGGCCGGGTGGTTCCACATGTTGACGTTCATGGCCGGCGCCACTACGACCGGGCCGGTGTAGGCCAGGTAAAGCGTCGTCAGGAAGTCGCTGGCAATGCCCTGCGCGAACCGGGCCAGAATGTCGGCCGTAGCCGGGGCCACCACCAGGCATTCGCACCGCTGGGCCACCGCGATGTGCTCGATGGCGCTCGACAGGGTGGCCTCTCCTGACGAGGTGGCAAACAGGTCCGTAATGACCTGGCGTCCTGTCAGGGCCGCGAATGTCAGCGGGCGAATGAACTCCTGGGCGCTGCGGGTCATCACCACTTCGACGGTGTGGGCCCTCTCCTCCAGCCCGCGCACCAGCTCGGCAGCCTTGTAGGCGGCGATGCCGCCGCTGACCCCGACCACGATGTTCATCCGCGACGCCTCCTAAGGATGGCCGCCACGACAGTGGCTCATTGATCGAAAGTCTCTTCCTCCACCGGCGGAGGGGTGGTTGCCGGGTCCAGGTACTCCACCAGGCCGCGCCTCACCTCCTCGAGGGCTATCCGGGTAACCTTCCTCGAGTGGGACGCGATTCTGGGCCGCGCCCCGCCCTGCAATTGCCGCGCGCGCTTGGCCGCGACGATGATAAATCGATACACGCTCTGCTCCTCGTCATCCGGGAGGCTACTAGCCGGCTCTTGCGCACGGTTGTCCGCAGGCCCCGGTTTCGTCTCAGTCATGGTCCGCCCTCTTCCTCAAAGGTCTTCAATATCGGCCGCAAAACGGCCTCGGCCCGCTGCTGGCGGCAGCGCTCGGCCAGAAAGATCGCCTGGAGCCTCTCCGCCGCCCGGTCCAACCGGTCATTGACCAGGACGTAGTCGTACGCGGCGTAGTTACGGATCTCCCTGGAAGCGTCGCGCAGCCGGCGCGCGATGACGACATCGTCGTCCAGCGAGCGGCTCCGCAGGCGCTTCTCCAATTCGGTCCTGGAAGGCGGCAGGATAAAGACCGTCACCGCCTCCGGGATGGCCTTCTTTAATTGTCCCGCACCTTGCACGTCAATGTCGAGTACCAGATCGTGGCCCCGCCGGCTGGCCCGCTCCAGGGCCGACCGGGGGGTCCCGTAGTAGTGGCCGAACACCTCGGCCCACTCCAGCAGTTCACCCCGGTCCCGCATGGCCTCGAACCCCTCCCGGCTGACGAAACGGTAGCTGTTGCCGTCCACCTCCCCCTTGCGCGGCGGCCGGGTGGTGCAGGAGATCGAGAAATCCACCCCTTCAACGGAGTCCAGCAGCATTTTGACCAAGGTCGATTTGCCAGATCCCGACGGGGCCGAGATGATGAAGATCATGACCGCAGAACCGCTTGGGCACAGAGGCAAATTCATCATTCCAGGTTCATCCCCTGCTCCCGGATCTTCTCCACGCCGGCTTTGATGGCCAGGCCAAGGTCGGTGATCTGAAGGCCCTCCTGGCCGAGGCCGGAAGTCTTCGACAACAGGGTATTGGCCTCGCGGCCCATCTCCTGAGCCAGGAAATCGAGCTTCTTGCCCACTTCGCCGGGGGCGGCCAGATGCTCCCGGAGCTGGCGATTGTGGGCCTTCAGCCGCTGCACCTCCTCGCTGATGTCGCTTTTATCGGCAAGAAAGGCGGCTTCCTGGAGAATCCGCTGCGGGTCAACCGCGATGGCCTGGAGCAGCTCGGAGAGTCTTTGGGCCAGCCGTTGGGCGAGCGCCCGGCCCAAGCCCTCCCGAATGGCCTCGATTCGCCCAAGGGCTTCGTCGATCTGGCGCGACCGGCCCTCCATCTCCTCGACGATACCGGCGGCCTCCTGCTCCCGCGATCGCGCCAGCTCCTGAAGGGCCCGGTCCAGGGTCTGGAGCAGGGCGGCTTCCAGGCCGGTGTTCACGGTTTCGGCTGGCTCCGACAGGCTGACGATTCCCGGCAGCCGGAACAAGGCCCCCAGATCCGGCTCGGCGGCAATGCCGTGCTCGCCCGCCAGCTCCCGCCAGGCCGCCAGATACGCCGCCGCCAGCTCGCGCTTGACCCGGATCCCGGCCCCGCCGCGCAGCTCCAGGCTGGCATTGATCTGCAGCGATCCGCGCCCCACGCTCTTGCGGATGGCCTGCCGGGCGGCGATTTCGAAAGCCTCCAGCTCAGCCGGCAGCCGCATCTGTACCTCCAGCCCGCGATGGTTGACGCTCTTGACGCTCACCAGCAGCCGGAACTCCGGCGTTTGGGTCTCCACTCGCGCGTATCCGGTCATGCTCCGCGGCATCCCTGGTCCCTCGTCACTGCTGAAACTGCATCTCATGCAGCCGCCGGTAGGGGCCCCCGTTGGCCAGCAGGGTCTCGTGGCGGCCGATCTCGGCGATGCGGCCGCTGTCGAGCACGACAATCTTGTCGGCCCGGCGAATGGTGGAAAGCCGGTGGGCGATGACGATCACCGTTCGCCCTTCCATCAGATTGTGCAAAGCCCGCTGCACCAGCAGCTCCGACTCCGTATCCAGGTGCGAGGTGGCCTCGTCGAGGATCAGAACGGGGGAGTTCTTCAGCAGGGCCCGGGCGATGGCGAGGCGCTGGCGCTGGCCGCCGCTCAACCGCTGGCCGCGCTCCCCAATGCGGGTCTCGTAGCCCTGCGGCAGCTCGGCGATGAAATCGGCGGCCAGGGCGGCCTGGGCGGCGCGCTCCACCGCCCGGCGCTCCGGATCCGGCCGGCCGTAGGCGATGTTGTTGGCCACCGTATCGTCGAATAGGAAGGTCTCCTGGGTCACCAGGCCGATCTGGTGCCGCAGGCTCGCCAGGCTGGCCTCCCGAATGTCCTGCCCGTCGATCAGGATGCGTCCCTGGGTGGGATCAAAGAAGCGCGGCAGCAGGCTCACCAGGGTGGTCTTGCCGGCCCCGCTCTGGCCCACGATCGCGACCACCTCGCCGGCGTTCACCTTCAGGTGGATCCCTTCCAAGGTCAAGCCGTCGCCGGCATCCGGGTATCGGAAGCCCACATTGTCGAACTCGATGGAGCGTGAGAAGGGCCGCAGCGCCGGAGCCCCGGGGCGGTCCTCCACGTCCTGCTCCTGGTCCAGGTACTGGAAGACCCGCTCGGAGGCCCCCAGGGCCTGCTGAAAGATATTGTAAATACCATTTAGCCGCTTCACCGGCTCGTACATCATCAGCAGCGCGATGACGAAGCTGGTGAACTGGCCGGCGGTCATCAGGTCGCCCCGGATCTGGGAGCGGCCATAGGTCAGCAGCGCCACCACCGTCACGGCCCCGAACATCTCGATGAGGGGCGAGGAGAGGGCCTGCTGCCACACGTAGCGCAGGTTGCGCCGGAACATCCGGGCGGCCGCCTGCCGGAACCGCCCGGTCTCAAACGACTCCATGCCGAAGGCCTTGACGATGGCCTGGCCCGAAATGGCTTCTTCCAGGATCTGGTTGACCTCCGCCACGCTGTCCTGGGCCGAGCGGCTGATGGAGCGCAGCCGGCGCCCGATGCGCGCCGTCGGCGCCAGCACGAATGGCAGCACCGTCAGGCTGGCGGCCGCCAGCCTCCAGTCGGTGCGCAGCACCACCACCAGCAGCGCCGCCAGGATGAACCCCTGGCGCAGCAGGTCCGCCAGGATGTGGGAGGTGGCCACCTGAACCTTTTCGATGTCGTTGAGGATCGACGACATCAGCTGGGCCGAGTGCCGGCGCCGGAAGAACGCCGCCGACTGCCGCACCACCGCCGCGAACACCCGGTTGCGCAGGTCGGTGACGGCCGCCAGCCCCACGTAGTTCACCAGGTAGTTGCCCAGGAAGTCGCACACCCCTTTGGCCAGGAACACCACCAGGATGGCAACCGCCACGCTGGTCCACACGTTGTGGATTCGATCCGGCAGCAGGTCCGCGAGGGTGACGACCCCCAGCCCTGGGAGCCGCAACAGCTCCACTGGCGCCTCCGGCGAATCCGGGTTCAGCACCCGGTCGAACACCGGCCCGATCAGCACCGCCATCAGGGCGTGGCAGGCCCCCACCACGGCCATCAACGCCACCGAGGCCGCCAGCCGGAGCCAGTACGGCCGCGTGTAACCGAGAAGTCGCCAGAAGTCGTTCACAGCACTCTTTCGACCGCCCGGCGGACCGCCTCCACCTCCACCGAGAGGATGCACTGCGGCCGGTCGAAAGCGTAGCACCGGTCGCCCGGACAGGGCTTGCAGTCCCAAGCGGTCTCCACCACCTCGCCGCGGGTCCTCCAGGGATACCAGACGCGGGAGTTGGAGGAACCGAATATCACCACCGACGGCACCCCGAAGGCGGCCGCCACATGGGCCGGACCAGAATCATTTCCCACGAACAGTTTTGCCTCTCGCAGCAAAGCCATCATTCGATCGAGGTCCAGGTCCCCGAAAGATTCGAACTCGCCCAGACCGGCCGGCAGCGGCTGGTCCGGGCCGGTGAGGATCACCGGCTCCAGCGCCTGCTCGCTCCTCAACCAGCGAGCCAGCTCGGCGAACCGCTGCGGCGCCCATTGCTTGGTGAAGTAGGCCGCCCCGACGTGCAGAACGGCGTACGGACCAGGGTGGGATCTGGGGTTGGGCCTGGAGGGATACAGCCGCGCCCGCGGGATCTGGCAAGGCGCCGCGCCCAGGTAGAACATCGCCGAGGCCAGATGCTCCGCGGTGTGAACTTCGCCGTCGCGCCCCAGGATTTGCTGGGCCCTAGGGATTCGCACGTTATAGACCCTTCCCCAGCGGAAGTGCGCGAAACCAGCCCGCCAGCGCGCCCCCGACAGAGCCGTCAGCCAGGCGCTGGTGGTTCCGCCGTGCAGGTTTAGACACAACGCCGGACGCCGAAGGCGCAGCGCCGCCACCGTCCCGGCGCCCCGGTGCCGGATCACACCCGCCACGTCGGGGTTCCCGGCCAGCAACGGATCCCAGGGCGGCTCCAGGACCACCTGGATCCGCAGGTCGGGTCGCTGCTGTTTCAACACCGCCAGCGCCGGGGTGGTTAGCACCGTGTCCCCCAGAGATCGCAGCCGGATGATCACCACCAACGCGCCCGCCGGCAGCTGTGGGATACAGGCATTCTTGCCTGTCATTGGATCTGACCGCACCTGCCCTCGACGAGCCCACGATCCACAACCCACACCCGGGGCGGGGTGGCCGTAGGACAGGCATTCTTGCCTGTCACTCCTCGATCGTCGCCTCATCGATCAGCATGATCGGGATATCGTCTTTGATCGGGTATACCCGCTTGCACTTGGTGCACTTCAGGCCGCTCTGGTCAGGCTTCAACTCCAGCTCTTCCTTGTCGGCCGGGCAAACGAGAATCTCGAGCAACTCCTGACTGATGGCCATGGTCACTCCAAGGTGTTGCGTCCAAATAGTTTACCACGGCGGGCGGCCGCTAAATCCCCCAGCCGCCGCTCAAGTGTATGTTGGCCCCCGTAATGTAGCGAGCCTGGTCGGAAAGCAGAAACTGCACCAACGCGACCACGTCCGCAACCGAGCCGATATGGCCCGCCGGGATGTTCTTGACCATGGACTGCAACTCCGCCTCCGGGGCGCTGCCGGACCGGATGAAGCCCGGGGAGATGGCGTTGACGGTGATGGCACTCGACGCCAGCAGCCGCGCCAGGGTCCGGGTCAGCACCAGCACTCCCGACTTGGCGATGTAGTGGGCCGTAATACTGGGCTGCGCCGTCAGTTGATCGGCAGTGGCCATGGCGAAGTTGATGATCCGTCCCCAGGCCCTCTGTTTCATGCCCGGCGAGGCGGCCTTGGCCAGGTAGAAGATGGGGTGGAGGTTGTTGTCAAACATCTCCAGCCACCCTTCTACGGTCTCATCCAGCAGGCTCACCCGGTGATAGGGACCGGCGCAGTTAATCAGGGCGTCGAGGCGGCCCCATTCCTTTTCCACCTTGGTCACCAGCCGGGCGGCGGCCTTGGGGCGCGAAACATCGCACTGCACCGCCATTCGGGGACTGCCGCAATCCCCCAGCGCGGCCATCACCTCCTGGGCCGCCTGGTGGCTGGTCCGGTAGCAGATCGCCACCGCCCACCCCTGCTCGGCCAGCGACAAGGCCAGCGCCCGGCCGATCCCCCGGGCGCCGCCGGTGATGAGCGCGACTCGTTCCGTCATGGCGGGCGGCTCCGATGTGCCAAGATTGTACTAGAGATCCTGCTGATATTACCTGGGTTTGTCCGGGTGCGCAATTCGGCATCCCGCCCCCTACAGCTGCTCGAAGGTGGCCTGCCCGCCGGCCAGGCGGGCGTAATAGAGTTCCACGCGGCTGGAGGCGAAGCGCTCCAGTATCCCCGCTCGGACCTTCTGGAGGTCGGCGAGCTGGCGCTCGCGGAGGCGGCCGGCCTCCAGCCAAAAGCGCATGTCCAGGTACCAGCGGCAGTCGTCGTGAGCGAGCAAGATGACGCGATCGGGCTTGGCGAGGCCCATGACGAACTTTACCCAGCGCCAGCCGGCCCAGGCGAACTTGGGCAGGTAATCAGAGAGGGTCAGAAACTGCGGCCCGCCGGGAACGGCGATCAGGGCGTAGCGCTCCAGGCCCAGCCCCTTCCTCAGGAACTCCTGAAAATGCGGCTGGTAGCGGGGATCGCTGCAGTGGATGACGACCACGCCGGGCTCCTCGCCGCTGTCGGGGCGAACGCCGCTGGTGCGATAGATCATCTGCCTGCTACAATCCGCTCCCCAACAGGCAGGAATGCCTGTGAGTGGCTATCCCCTTGACTCAGCTAACGGGAATGGGCAGATCCCCGTGGGGCGGGCGCCCTCGCCCGCGGCTGGCCCCCTGGCCAGCCTGCCGGTGGGCGGACGAG
>Ga0247727_10015980_pt1 | contig 12201 bp, 7 predicted proteins | sample WisWelCaveWW1625_FD_202498 | JGI IMG/M metagenome (GOLD analysis project Ga0247727, IMG submission 202498) | Biofilm microbial communities from Wishing Well Cave, Virginia, United States - WW16-25 | ecosystem: Environmental > Aquatic > Deep subsurface > Groundwater > Cave microbial mat | place...
GAAGGGCTGATGCGCGCTGGTTTTTCGGAGCCGGAGATTGCGATGATTATGGGCGAGAATGTTCGCCGGTTGCTTTTTGAATTGCTGCCGGATTGATGCTGTTTGCTTTCTGAATGCTTGCATGTAAATAAAAGGCATTGGCGACTTTCATCGCCGATGCTTTTGAATTTGGGGATGACCGCACCGGTGTTGTCGTGGGTCATGCAATACGCCGGACGAATGGAGATGTAATCCCCGGCGTGGGCTTCCTGTCCGGCTTCGAGGCCCACCGCGTAGCGCTGGGCGATTTTTTCGATTATGGTTTGGGACAAAGGGTTACCTCCAATCAACAAAAAAATTTCATACTAATGCGGACTCGATGCTCTTGATTTGGCTGAGCTTTGTGGCAAATGACAGGGCAGCAAAAATATCTTTCCTTTCGAGATCTTCATAGTCGGCCAGAATATTATCGCTGGTCATCCCGGAGCTGAGGAGTTCGAGAATTATTTCGATCGGATAACGTAAGCCGCGAATCGTGGGTTTCCACGACAGATATTAGCGTCTATGGTGATGCGTTCGGTGTGGTGCATGTGATTTACCTTTATCAAACTTTGAACCAAAATAAAGAAACTATGGCTAGTTTGCAAGCGCTGACTTGCACCGAACAAAATTTTTGAGTTGCACATCTTGAATTATTAATCTATTTTATTACATTGAGTCAAGGCTCTTAAACCCCCCGGATAAGCAATACTCACAAAGCTATTATTAGAGATCGATTCTTTACTCAAGGACGGTCAATCTTGAAGGACATTTTCCGAATTAAGCGCCATTTTTTTGTTCTGATGGGATTGTTCTGTCTCAATGTTGTTAGATCTTTTTCGCAAGGCATTCCTCCCGAAATCAATCAGTTGATTCAACAGGCATCCGCGGAAACAGATTTTACTCGAAAGAAGCAATTGCTCTCGGATGCAGATACGAAAGCGAATGATCTCCTGAGTGTCAATATTAAGAATGCCTGGCTCTGGTTCGGCAAGGGCTTAATCAGTCAAATGCTTAATCAGTATGATGTTGCCAGGGATTATCATAAACAGGCCATTGAGTATGATAGCGATATTCCAGAATTCCACCTTCATTTTGGTGTCTCTCATTATAAATTAGATAACCTTAATGAAGCTCTCGCCTCTTTTCAACAAGCTGTACAAAAGGGGATTGCAAAAAAAGATAAATCTGTACAGGCTGATGCCTGGTACTGGCAGGGGGAAATTCACAAGGTGCGCGGTGACACAGCAGATGCCCGACTGGCCTGCTCACTCGCTTTGAAATTGAAGCCCGATCACTTCGAAGCAAAAAATTATTGGACGAGATCAATTGGGCTTCCTGGTATGAAAAAGGAAAAGAGGCGCTTGCAAAAGAGGATCGGCCAAACGCAAAAACCTACTTTGAAAAAATTCCTGCAGATTACAGGGATGTACGAGATAAGCTAAATCTCGTGAACGAGAGAATTCGGACTCAGGCTAAGTTAGACTCGACATACAAATCCGCAGAAAAAGCAGAACGTTCAGGAGATTTAAAAACTGCTCAAAAACTTCTTGAGGATATTCTCGCCATCGATCCCAACTATAAGGATGTGCTGCGACGTTTAGAAATCGTCAGAAATAAACTGAAGATCGAGACTGATTCGAAAAAGACAAGCGAACCGACCACCAAAACGGATAAGCCCAAAGAGCTTGAGGAAATCGAACCAGTTACAATTAAATCGGCCCCAGATACATCCCGTTCAGAGATAGCAACAGAGGAGTTAGAGACAGTTGATTCAACACAAATCGTGGCTGTCACCCATACTTCGAATCTTGATTCAATTCAAGTCGGAGAAACCGAGTCGACTTCAATGAACATTTCGATGGGCGTGAAAATCACGTTGGTGGTAGCAGTCATCTTGGCAGCTTCGTTCATTCTTGCCAACAAATATCGCAGTCACAAAGAATCAAAAGGATTAGAGGGATTAGATACCACGCAAACATTACCTATTCAAACCAAGCTATCCAATGAATCCCCGGACACCCGCAAGGTTAAAATTGACAAAGGCGCCGTTCCTTACAAACTTGATCGATATCGGATCAGAGAGCAACTCGGCGAAGGCGCGATGGGAGTGGTTCATAAAGCCTACAATACCAAGCTAAATGATAAAATCGTTGCCATTAAGTTCCTAAAACTTGATACCAGCGACCCAAAAGAAATTGCAAATAGAACTGGACGATTTGATCGCGCTTGGCGGATTCTGGCAAGGCTGGATCACCCCAACATTGTCAGCCTCATTGATTACGATCAGATTAAAAAGAATGAAATTTACAAGTTTTATATGGTGATGGAATATGTGGATGGTGTTTCGGTGGACAAAATGTTGGAAAAAAACGGCAGTCTTAATTTTGATAGTACATCCCATATTATTAAGCAGGTTTTGTCTGCACTTGAATATGCTCACCGAAACCAGGTAATTCACCGCGACCTTAAGCCTTCCAATATCATGGTGCACAAAGAGGGTTGGGTAAAAGTATTGGATTTTGATATTGCCAAAGTTATTGGGGGAACAGACAGCCAATTGTTGACGATGGGCGGGCGTCCAGGTACGCCGTCTTACATGTCGCCAGAACAGCTTCACGGTAGAAAAATTGATCATCGCACGGATATTTTTTCGCTGGGGTTGATTTTTTATGAAATGTTGGCTGGCTATCTGCCCGACAATGAGACCAGGTACGGCAAGAAGTCTCCTGATCTTGAAACGATTCGGTCTGATATTCCAAGAGGGCTGGATGACATCATCGCCAAGATGCTGGCGCTGAATCCCGAAGACCGCTACGAGAGCGCCCGCGAAATAATTTCGATTTTGACCGCGCTCAGTCGGTGAGACGTTCTCACTGTCATTCCCGCATGCTTTAGGCGGGAATCCATGCGGTTTGGACTGGATGCCCGATAAAAACATTCGGGCATGACAATCTGTGACTGTTAGGCGCTCGCCCAACAAACGCATGGCGAGCGCCTAACATTTTCATTCAAAATTGCTCGATAAGCGACGGTTTGAATCGGCTTCAATCTTTGATTTAACTCTTTTACAAATAATAACTCACAAATTGAGATAAATTGACTTTCAACTTAATGGCACAGCCGTTGCCAAAGCAATAGCGCATCAATTCAAATCACTAATCCAAGGAGGAGAATCATGTTGCGCTATTTGGTGTTTTCATTCGGGCTTTGTTTCTTCACAGTAGTGTCGGTTTTGGCTCAGGAGGACCCGTTTACCCGCGTACCCCTTCCCCCCGATACAACTATATCAGCGGGGGTTAGTTGGGCCGACATGGACAACGACGGCGATCTGGATATTTTTGTCACCAGCACTGGTGCACCCAACCAACTTTATCGAAATGATGGAGGCGATATAGCGAATGACATCGGCTCATCAATTTTATCGGGCGGCGCAACCTGGGGAGATTATGACAATGACGGCTTGCTTGATTTATTTGTCGCCAATTCTGGCGGCAAGAACAATTTTCTTTACAAAAATAAAGGAAATGGAGTATTTGAGAAAATCACCAGCGGCGAAATTGTGACCGATGGTGGTAACTCATTCGGAGCTACCTGGGGCGATTACGACAACGATGGTTATCTCGACTTGTTTGTTTCAAATTTTGACAACAACTTCTTATATCGCAACCATGGGGATGGCTCGTTTGAGAAAATCTTAGAAGGTGATATTGTAAATGATGTAGACGTGTCATCAGGTTGTAGTTGGGCAGATTATGACAGCGATGGTTATCTGGATCTATTTGTTTGTAGCCTTGGCCAGAAGAACTGTCTATATCGTAACAAGGGTGACGGCAGCTTTGAGAGAATTCTGGAGGGTGAAATTACGAATGACGTCAGTGCGTCATTGAGCTGCAGTTGGGGCGACTTCGATAACGATCTTGACCTGGATCTGTTTGTCGCCACATTAGATTCAAATCTCTTCTATAAAAACAATGGAAATGGCACTTTTACTAAGATCACAGAAGGCGATATCGTCAACGAAACTCGTAGATCGTTTGGTAGCGCCTGGGGTGATTTTGACAACGATGGCCATCTTGATTTATTTGTGGCAAACGAAGGGGATAATTCTCTTTTCAAAAACAATGGCGACGGCACCTTTACGAGGGTAATTGCGAGCATTGTGACCTCAGATGGGGGTTTATCACGAGGGTCTGCCTGGGCGGACTTCAACGACGACGGGCAATTGGATCTGTTTGTTACTAACCTCGATGAAGCCAACTTCTTGTATTCTAACAACGGCAACCAAAATCACTGGATAAACATCAAATGCGTGGGCACAGGCACACTCTCCAACAAATCTGCCATTGGCGCCAAAGTGAAGGTGATAGCCGCTGGTAAAAGGCAACTGAACGAAATCTCTGGCCAAACAGGCTTTGGCGGCCAAAACAGCTTAAATGCCGAGTTTGGTTTAGGCGCGGCAACGGTGATTGATTCGATCAGGGTCGAATGGCCCAGCGGAATTAAACAAGTTTTGACCGATGTTGCCGCGGACCAGTTTATTACGATTATTGAGGATTCGACATTAGCAGCGCCCTTTACCCGCATAACCGAAGGCGAGATTGCCAATGATACGACCTATTCGAGTGGTGCCAGTTGGGCTGACATCGACAATGATGACGACTTGGATTTATTTGTTCCCAATAATCCTGGTAACAACAATCTACATCTCAATAACGGTGATGGAACGTTTACCAAGATATTGACGGGATCTATTGTTCAGGATGGCGGCGAATCGACGGCTGCAACGTGGGGTGACTATAACAACGATGGATTCATCGATCTATTTGTGGCAAATCTTCGTGAAAACAATTTCTTGTATAAGAATAAAGGAGACGGTACTTTTGAGAAAATTACCAGCGGTAGCATTGTGACGGATGGGGGAGCTTCACAAGGTTGTAGCTGGGTGGATTATAACAATGATGGTTACTTGGATTTATTTGTGGCGAACACCGATGGTGAGAATAACTTTTTATACAAGAACAACGGTGATGGTACCTTCGAAAAAATCTCTGACGGAGAAATTGTCAATAGTGGAGGGCGCTCAGAAACGGGTTGTTGGGCAGACTTTAACGGGGATGGTCACATCGATTTGTTTGTTGTGAACTCGTTGGATGATGCCAATCACCTTTTCTTAAACAATGGAGATGAAACGTTTACTAAAATCGTTTTTGACGACGGTGTACTTTCAGTGGGCTGCAGTGGAGGGGATTATGACAATGACTTAGATCAGGATTTATTTATAACATCTGGTTTCGGACATCCCAACGTACTTTTTAAAAACAACGGCGATGCGACTTTTGTGAGAGTTACCGAGGGAGAAATCGTTGATGACATCGCAATTTCGCTCGGAAGCGCTTGGACGGATTTTGATTTCGACGGTGATTTGGATTTGATAGTCGCGAATTTTGGTAATGATTTCCTCTACACCAATAATGGTGATGGTACTTTCAATCAGTTTTTCGCGGGTAGCGTCGTCACCGATGGCGGCGTATCATCTGGTTGTGCTTGGAGTGACTACGATCTTGATGGCGACCTCGATCTTTTCATCGCCAACGGTTATCTTGGTCTCGCCAATGAACCCAATTTTTTGTATTCTAACAACGGCAACCAAAATCACTGGATCAACATCAAGTGCGTTGGCACAGTCTCCAACAAATCTGCCATTGGCGCCAAAGTCAAAGTAAAAGCCGCTGGCAAGTGGCAACTGAACGAAATCTCTGGCCAAACAGGCTTTGGCGGCCAGAACAGCTTAAATGCGGAGTTTGGTTTGGGTGCGGCAACGGTGATTGATTCAATCAAGGTTGAATGGCCCAGTGGAGTTAAGCAAGTTTTGACCAATGTTGCCGCGGACCAGTTTATTACGATTACCGAGGAGACACTTCTTACTATAAATAGCATTCAACCACCATCTTTACAGATCGTAGATTTTGATAGCCCAGTCCAGGTTTCAGCAAACGTAACTGCAAACCTCGGGATTCAGCAAGTGCTGCTGAAGTACCGACAAGGCGGAGAGAGCACGTTTCAACCGGCGCCTATGACATTAGTCGGCGGCAGCCACACGGCAACGATTCCCGATTCGGTGGTGGGAACTCGTGGCGTCGAATTTCAGATCGAAGCCACGGACCTCAATGGTAATCGCCAGACTTCTAATTTGACTGCCATTCGGGTGGATTTGACTGCCGGAGTTTTGGAACAAGTGCACAGGGGTGGAGATAAAAGCACGTTTTATCGTCTTCGTTCCATGCCGCTGGAAGTGAACGATCCTTCAATACTAAAAAATCTGGTCCTTCCAGTCAATCTCGTATATGACAAAAGTGAGCTGCGGATCTTCGACATCGATCCTACGAAGGCGCTCTCCAACCGACCATTCCGTGAATTCCCAGCGCCAGGTTTTACAACGCTATCGAAAGGGAACGCGGTATTTTACATCACCCGAACAGACGTGACCTTGGAGAATGGCGATGGTGTCACCGTTAACACCATTGAAGATTTCGAGATTTCGCTGCGGCCAGGGTGGAATATGTTTGCCAGTCCCTTCGCATTCAAAATTCCAAGAGAGAACGTTGATCTCGGCGGACTCGAGACCGAGATTATCACCCATAACGAAAATGGTTACGTTCCAGTGGTGGAAGGGCAAGGCAAGTTCCTGGAGGCGTGGGAAGGGTACCTGATCTTCAATGATTCCACCCAGGCCGTAACGTTATCTATTCACCCGTCCGAAGGTCAACTCGCTTTGCCGCCGCCAACACTGAAATCAACTGTCGCTGCTGACTGGTTCATTGACATCAAAGCTCAGTGCGATTACGCGCGGGACAATTACAACACGGTGGGCATCATCGCGGACGCAGACATGGAATGGGATCGCCACGAACGGTACGAGCCGCCGCCCATCGGCGCCTACATTTCAGTGAATTTCCCGCGTAACAAATGGCAGGCGAAACCTAACATTTACCGAACCGATTTCCGCCCACCAACTTCAGAAGGGTACGTTTGGGAATTCGAAGTGGAGACCAATTTTCACGGCGAAGCGGTTACCCTCGACTTTGAAAATCTGGAATCGCTGCCAGCCAACTTCGAGATTCGCTTGGAAGATGGGACCTTGAATCAGAAAGTAGATTTGCAGAACAATCGGCAATACATTTTTAGTTCGAGTCCAGGCGGCAAAGCCCAAGAATTTCGCATCATCGCCGGGACTTCAAATTTTGTTGGTGAGAATACTACGATTGGCGTCGAAATTCCCGAGACCTTCGAGTTGGTTCAAAATTTCCCGAATCCCTTCAATCCATCCACCACCATTCGGTTCGGTTTGCCGCAAAGCAGCCGAGTGGTTTTGAAGATTTACAACGTGTTGGGACAGGAAGTGGCGACCCTGTTGGATGGCGTGGAAAAAGTTGCAGGAAATCACAACGTAGTTTGGGACGGCAAAGACCAGTTGGGTAGGGCCGTCAGTAGCGGAATCTACCTGTATCAAATGCGTGCGGGTAATGTAGTGCTCACCAGAAAAATGACTTTATTGAAGTGACAGTTGTTGGTGTGTCCGTAGTCCGTCATCACCAAAGATGAACGGACTACGGACGATAAAAGAGGAGGATTGGGTCATGCCGCGCAAATTAAATTTAGTTGTAATTAGAATTTTGCTGATCTGCTTTTCCGCTCAAACAAGCTTCGCCGTACCATTGAAGCAATTGCCGAAAGGTGAAACCAAGCTCGCAGTTTTAAAAATGAGCTTCGAAAATTTTTCGGACGATGATCAAGAATCTTTTAAAGTGGCGTTTTACAAAGAGCTTCATAAGTTGGAAGGAATCGATGTGCTGCCTGAGCCATCGGTGAGTCAAGAGACTGATAATCTTGAAGCGCTAAGGCAACTGCAAGCCGATTTTGGGTTAATTGCAAACATGGTCAAAGTGGGCACGTTCGTCAAAGTCAGCATTCAGATTTTGAACGCCGCCACAGATTCAGTGGCAGTAATAGAGGCGGGCACGGGCACCGCAGATTGGCCTGGGGTTCCGGCGATAGTCGCGCAGATTAAGGGACGGATTCCTCTAAAGCAAGAGACAGCGTCAAAGAAGACTGGTAAAGGTGATGATGGGGACCACCTCCGGGGATAATTGTGTTGGGCACTGTAGTTGGAGTTGGGGCAGGGATTATATTTGCAAAAATGGTAATTTGGCCCCCAAAGAAAGATGCCTTACCAGCACCGGATTCACTGCCGTGATGAATTATGGCTGATTCCAAATTCACGACAAACTATCGCACTCTCTATGAAATCGGCAACCTGATTTTGTCCGAAGTGGAGTTAGAACCGCTTTTAAAAAAGTGCATGGACAAAGTCATTGAGGTCACGGGAGCACAACGCGGTTTTATTGCGCTGATCAATGAAAAAAAACAGCCCGATTTCAAAGTCGCTCGCAACCTCGAAAAAAATGACATCGAACAGCCTGAATTCGAGGTAAGCAAGAGCATTATCAAACATGTCGTTTCCACAGGTGAGGCCGTTTGTTTACCAGACGCAATGACCGATCCCAAATTTGCAAGCAAGAAAAGTGTCTTGAACCTGCGATTACTGTCCGTTCTTTGCACGCCGATCACCTTTGAAAACCAAGTTGTAGGTTTGATTTACGTGGACAATCCAGAAGAGCGAGAGCTTTTCGATGACTCAGTTGCGGATTTGCTGCAAAAATTTTCTCAACAAATGGCGATTGCCTTAAACAACGCCGTGGCCTTTTCACTCGAAAAACAAAAGAACCAGCAACTTGTTGAAGAATTACGAGCTAAATACCACTTCGAGGAACTCATTGGTCGCGATCCGAAAATGACTAAGCTGCTCGAAAAAGTCGCACAAGTTGCTGAAACCGATTCAACCGTCCTGATTCTAGGCGAAAGTGGCACAGGAAAAGAACTAATAGCAAAAGCACCTCACAAAAATAGCCGCAGTTCGCAGCTGCGCTTTGAAGTTGTGCATTGTGGCGCCATTCCCGAAACGTTATTAGAATCACAATTGTTTGGCCACAAAAAGGGAGCATTTACGGGCGCCATTGAAAAAAGACGCGGCCAGTTTGAGCTTGCGGATGGCGGCACGATCTTCTTGGATGAAATCGGCGAGTTGACACCGAGCACGCAAGTAAAACTGCTTCGAGTTTTACAGGACGGCACTTACACTCCTTTGGGAGAAGAGCAGGAAAAGCAGTGTGACGTCCGCGTCATTGCGGCGACCAACCGAAATTTGCGGGAGATGGTTAAGTGCGGCCAATTTCGGGAGGATTTGTTTTATCGATTGAACGTTGTGCCGTTGAATGTGCCACCTTTGCGAGAACGACGGGCTGATATTATGGTGTTGGTTGATTATTTCATTAGAAAACATGTCAAGTCCGCTAAACTTCCTTCTCTGTCCAAACCCGTGCAACGATTCCTTATGGAGTATGACTACCCTGGCAACGTCCGTGAATTGGAGAACATCATTGAACATGCAGTTATTTTTTGCAAAGATGCTAAGATTGAAATCGATCATCTTCACGGGGAACTGCAATTCGAAATTATCGAAGATGACGGAAAAATAGTGTACCGCGAGCTTAAACAGAGAGCTAACGAAAAATGGGAGCGTAGTTTTTTTGAATGGCTATTAACTAGAACAAATGGGAAGGTCCGTCAAGCTGCTCTTCTTGCAAATATGGATTTAGCAACTCTTTCAAGAAAATTAGGACAACATGGTATCAGGCCAGATGATTATAAGGGAGATAGACAAGTCCAAACTTCGCTGTAACCTACCTCACAAAGTGGTTTCCCCAAAGAACTTCGCAAGTGATCTTGCTGCCAAACTCTAATCTTCTCAACCACTGGATTGCCCGTCAAAAACCTGCGGGAATGACATCTTTTTTTGAAACGTTTTGCTCTCTGCGCTATGCGTCACCCCACGAACTGCCGCGCGAAATACTTCGCCGTCAATTTCTCGCCGGTGGCTTTTTCGATCATGTCGTTCCAAAAATATTGATTGGCGGGCACAAAGACTTTTTCAATCAAATATTGACCGACTGCCTTCTGATTTGCGAAGCTCTGGTTTTTCACGTCGTCGCTTTTCAAAACATATTAAGAAACCAACGATATCCCTAACATCGGGAAATGCTGGTCAAAAGCAAATGCTTCAGTCACTCGATACTTCCGACACACGGCAAAACTTGTGCAGTCCGTAAATGACAAGACTGCAGAATCAAATTTGCGAAAAAGGGCTTTTGCATCTTGAAAGAATTTCTCGTCAATTCTTACAACCGAGAGAACGCCTGTCTTTTCGGTTCGCTCCATCAGATCTAAGAAGTTGATTGCCGCCTTGTGACTCAAATCGTATCTCAACCGCGTAGTCGTTTCATCGATCACATAATCAGTTGTCAAGAGTCGCGCCCTTTGCTGTTTCAATAGATCATAGATTTTGACAGCATCAATATTGTGTTGATCACTTCGATCTGAAAGCGCAATCCATGCTCCCGTATCTACAAAAATCATTTTTTCGACTCCAACTCGTAAATGATCGCGTCATGATTTACAGAAGCATCTGCTCTCTCGGATTTAACAAATCCTACAAGCTCATCGAGGATGGCATAACCCTCTTCAAGTTTTTGCTCATCAATCACTTCGACTTCTAACAGAATTTTATTCTGTTTGATTTTCTTAAGAAACTCATTGAATGGAATCAGAAATCCCTTTTTTACTTTCACTGCTTCGACTTTCATTGCAACCTCACTGTATTTTAACATTTAATAACTATCGCGATTCGATACTGGATTCCCGCCAAAGGCATGCGGAAATGACATCTTTTTGGAAAGGCGCTTTGCGCTAGGCTCTCTGCGCCACGCGCTCTGCGTCACCCCACAAACTGCTTCGCAAAATACTTCGCCGTCAATTTCTCGCCGGTGGCTTTTTCGATCATGTCGTTCCAAAAATATTGGTTGGCTGGCACAAAGACTTTATCGATCAAATATTGCCCAACTGCCTTTTGATTGGCGAAGCTCTGGTTTTTCACATCGTCGGTTTTCAAAACATTTTGATTGATATAATAAAAAAGCTGCGATGCCAGCAGCTCACCCATCAGATAATTGTGGTAATACGCCGGGTACAACGCCACGTGAATTTTCGAGGCCCAGTCCGGCGCGTTGCGGTCGGGCGGACGCTTCAACATTTGATATTTCTCCACCAGATCCCACCACAGCGTGTTCAAATCCTGCTCGGGATTTTCGTACATCGCTTTCTCGAAGCGGTACATCACCTGCACCCAGCGGCTGAACACCAACTGCTCCAAGCGCAGAGACTTAAAACAATTGGCAGCGATTTGCTGCTTCTCCGCTTCTGAAACGCCAGCGACATCGTGCAGCCACGCCGGATTGGAAGCAAAACGTCCGAACAACATGGCGATGGCCTCGGTGGCAAGGGTGTGCGCTGGCTCGCGCAGCACCCACGGCGTGGAGCGGTCGTGGAATTTGTCGTACACCGCATGGCCGTATTCGTGCAGCATGGTGTTCATCCAATTGTAATTAGGCTTGACGTTGCACACCACGCGCACGTCGCCCTCTTTGTCGATGTCGGTGCAATAGGCGTGCTGGTACTTGCCCTCTTTCTCGTAGAGGTCGCTCTTGGCGATCATGTCATCGATGGGCAAGCCGAGACTGGCGTAGTAAGTTTGTGTGAGAGCGACAACGTCTTTGTCTTTGTAATACTTGTCGAGATCGACGTCGTAAATTTTCGGCGCTTCCTGAAAATAGCGATTTTGATAATGCCACGGCATGAGTTGATCTTTGGGCAGCCCGTAGCGCGCAGCCAAAAACGAATCCACTTCTGCTTTCACGGTGGCAAAGCTGTCGCGGGTGAGGTTGTCCAGCTCATCAAACAGCTTTTCGATCTCAGCCGGCTCCTGTTCTCCCAAACTCAACTGCATAGCGTGAAAATTCGGGAAGCCTAACTCTTTGGCGGCGACGTTGCGCATGTGTACTAATTTCAGAATATCGTCCGAAACGACGCGACCCACTTCCTTGCTGGCCGTCCAAGCTTTTTGCAATTGCTGGGAATCCGTGGACTGCTTCAACACCTCTTCGATTTCATTGTCGGTCATTTTTTTGCCTGCCTGCGCAGGCAGGCCATCAACCTCAGCGCGAAACG
>Ga0247727_10015981_pt1 | contig 12201 bp, 11 predicted proteins | sample WisWelCaveWW1625_FD_202498 | JGI IMG/M metagenome (GOLD analysis project Ga0247727, IMG submission 202498) | Biofilm microbial communities from Wishing Well Cave, Virginia, United States - WW16-25 | ecosystem: Environmental > Aquatic > Deep subsurface > Groundwater > Cave microbial mat | place...
TCTTCTACCACTGCGGCGCGCCACCGATGATTCAGCACGTGGCCCGCGGAATGTTCGGCGCCATTATTGTCGATCCGAAGAATCCCAAGGCCTGGGCCAAGGCGGACCGGGAGTATGTGCTGATTCAATCTGAACTCTTCAAGAACCCGGATGATGTCCAGGCGATGTTCGATCGGAAGTTCGACAATATCGTCTTCAACGGCGGTATCTTCAAGTACCATCCGTTCGTGACCGGCGGCGGGAAGCTGGACGCCAAGCCGGGTGAGCGGGTCCGCATCTATTTCGTCAATGCGGGGCCGAACGAGTTCTCATCGTTCCATCCCATCGGCGAGATTTGGGACAATGTCTACGAAAGCGGAAATCCGACCAACAAGCTGAACGGCGTCCAGACCTACGTGGTCGGACCGGGCAGCGCGGCCACGTTCGATGTGGTGGTGGAATCAGCCGGTGCCTACCCGCTGGTGACGCACTCGTTGACTGGTGCGTTGCGCGGGGCCATTGCGGTACTATTGGCGTCGCCGGACGCCAAACCGGCGCCATTGATGCCGATGGTGCCGTGGGAGATGGCTCCCAAGCCTGCGCACTAGTTTTGAACAGCCTGTGAGGCGAACACGGCGGAGCCGGTGAGTTCATCGGCTTCGCCGTTTTATTTGTCATGATGATCACTACAGCTCTCTTCCGATTCATGCCGGTCCTGGTCGGGGTGCTGGCGTGGGCGCCGGCGGTGCTCGCCTAGGAAGCGACCCTGGAAATTCTTCCGGTCAGGCCGATCAGCTTCGACGTGGTATTTCGCCAGCAGTCGTACGCGCCGCATGATCGTGAAATCACGATCCAGGCGGGTCTGACCGCCCTGCGCTACGGCAATCTGGAGGTGCGCGGGATGTACCGCCATTTCAGTTACCATGCCCCGGAACAGAACGTGACGACGGATCAAAATGCCGTCCTGGTCAACCCCCGCTGGAACAATTTCATCGACGTTCTCAATTTTCCAGAGGGCAAGCCGATCAACCGGATGCTCCGGCACGCCCTCTTTGGTCCGCTGGAAGACCGCGCCGTTCCCTATCTGGGATTGCTTGCCGGCGGGCTCGTCCCGGGCCGTGGCGCCAACGGTCCGGGATATCTGCTCGGCGGCCAGGTCGGCGTGCGGTTTCCGCTGACGTTCGGCGTGTCGCTCGATGTGGCGCTTGAGTACAGCCAGTATCAGATCAACTTTCAGGGTGCGGACGGCATCTCGCAGCAATGGGTCATGACGACAGGGATTCGGTTTTAACCGTGAACCGGTGGAATCCTGGTGCGGGTGGACTGAGCGCGGCTCCCCGCTGGGCGCTGCTGTGCGTGGCGCTGGCAGGGCTGTCGCTCCAGGGCTGCGGCCTTGTGTACGATGCGCTTCAGTATGTGGCCCCGGTCGCCACCGACGAGCTGGACGCGATCTGCCGCCGGCAGCGCGTGCAGGTCGGCATGGCGGTGGAGCCGTTCCGTCCGTTCGTGTTTCCCGCCATCTGGACCGATGAAGGATCGCGCGTCACCGGGCTGGACGTGGAGCTCGTCCGGCACATCGTGGATGCCTTGTCGCAACAGTGCGGGCGGCCGGTCACGCCGGTCCTGCGCCTCGTCCGCTTCCGGGATCTGTTCCTGCACCTCAGCGAAGGCAAGCTGGATTTGTTCGTGTCCGCAGTGCCTTCCAACGTACCGGCGCGGGCCTGGGCCGGCTTTGCCTATTCCATCCCCTATTTTCAGCACGGTGGGCTCTCCGGCATCACGCGGCAGCCCGACGTCGCCGAGCGCATCCGCCAGCGCTTCCAGCCTCCGTCCGAGGCGTCTCCCGGCATGACTGCCGGCGAGCAGGTGCTGGCCGGGCTGACCGTTGCCGTGCAGGACGGCACGGCCTCGCAGCACTATGCGGTCGCTAATTTGAAAGACAGCCGGATGGTGTTGTGTGATTCCCTGCCGGCTGCGTTCGAGTCGGCCGAGACATCCGCCGATCCGGGGATCGACGTGATCCTGGGTGCCAGGCCGGTCCTGGAGTATATGGTGACCCGTGTCAAGAAAGACTGGCAGTTGCTCGCACGCGCCGACGGGAAGTCGTTCTTTTTAACGCGCGCGCAATACGCCGTGGTGATGTCGGAGGAAAGCTACCGCCTGCGCTGGTTCGTCAACACCGTGATTTTCAAGCTGGACGAATCGGGCCAGTTGGAGCGCATGCGTGCCCGGTGGCTGGACGAACCCTACGCCTTTCCCAGACGGGCGGCTGTCGAAGGGCTGCCGTTTGATGTGGAAAAAATGGTCTCGCAGTACAGTCAAGGAGAGTGCCGCGCGGGTCGAGCGCGCTGAGCACTGCACGGAGGCAACATGAGAACAGGAATACTGATGGTCACTCTGATGGTGTGGGGACTGCTGGCGTGGAGCGTGACAGACGTGCGAGAGGCCCTGGCTGTGGAGCGGGCCGAGGCGGAAGAGACCGCGCGGCTGCTGGCCAAATTGATACGGGCAGGGCGTCTGGTCATCGACCAGAATCAGGCCGTGATCGACGATCCGCACAAGGGCGACAAGGGCTTCACCCCCGACGTATTCGAGCAGCAGCTCATCGAGGAGTTTCGCAAGGAAACAACGATCGATCTCCGAACGCTGGCGGCAGCCCCCTCTTCCATCCTGATTCCGCCCCTGGCGAAAGAGCTGCTGCCGGCTTTCGTCCTGGCGAGTAAAGAAGTGGTGCGGGATGCGCAGGTGGTGATTAATCAGCGAGGCATCGGGTACAAGAATTTCATCCCTGCCACCTACGGCAGCCAGGCTGCACGACGATTCACCAGCCAATCGCGCGTGCGGCTCAAGCAGACCACGCTCCAGCCAAGAAATCCGAAAAACGAGCCGGATGAATACGAGACGTCCGTGTTGAAATGGCTGTCCGGAAGACCGAAGGCAGAGGCGTATGTGAGCGAATTAACCGAAGAGGGTCAGACGCTCAGAGTCGTGATGCCGATCTATTACGCCAAAGATTGTTTGAAATGCCACGGAGAACCGAAGGGCGAGCTGGATATCTCAGGCTATCCCAAGGAGGGCGCCCATGAAGGCGATCTGGCCGGCGCCATTACTGTCATCGTTCCGTTGAAGGCAGGGAGTCGCTAGCGCGCTAGGGGTTCGGGGCGACGAAGACCAGGACTTTGAGCCGGTCTTTGGTGTGATTGAATACGCCGTGTTCTTCACCTGCCGGCGCGATCGTTCCGTCGCCCTGTCCCAGGACTTGCTTCTCTGCACCAATCTGAAACGTACCCTTCCCTTCCAGCACGAGATACACCTTATCTTGTTCTCCGTGGATATGACCCTTCTGCTCCTGGCCCGGCTCAAAGCAATAGACATCGCAGAACAACCGGGCGGTTTGAAAGATGTTGTTCTTCTTCATCTTTTCAGAGCTAAACTTTTGATAATCTGAAATATTAATGACTTTCATATGGCCGATTCTCCCTGCTTATTTATTCGTTTCAGAATCGAATCCACGGGGATAAGATGGCGCGACAATCCAAGTTCTCCGGCGGGAATACCCATCGCAAGTCCGATGAGCTGGGGCAAGTGCAGGATCGGCAGATCCAGTGTGGTTCCAACGGCCTTCCCCGCCCGTTCCTGATAGATGTCCAGGCTCATATGGCATAGCGGGCACGGCGTGACCATGAAGTCGGCGCCTGCGTCCTTGGCCTCTTTCATGTTGGCGCCGGCCATTGTCACGGCGATTGCCTCTTTTTCAAGGATGATCGGAAACCCGCAGCATTTGGTTCGCCCCGCGTAGGCAACCGACTCCCCTCCCACAGCCTGAATCACCTTTTCCAGCGAAGTCGGGTTTTCGGGGTCCTCGAAGCCGACATCCCATGAGGGCCGCAGAATATAGCAGCCATAGAACGGGGCCACGCGAAAATCCTTGAACGGGACGCGAATGTGTCGTCGGAATTCATGAAGTCCAATGTCCCGGACGATGATCCAGAGGAGATGCTTGATCTGGATCGTGCCGCGGTAGGCCAGTCCTTCAGCAGGCTCCAATAATTTATTGATGCGATCCAGCAGGCCCGGCTCCTGTTTCAGCCGTTTATTGGCGGCACCCATGACTCCCTGACAGGTGCCGCAGATCGTCATGACATCCAGCCCCAATCGTTCGGCTTGGGCAAAGGTGCGGGCGTTTAATGCCAGGGCGGCGTCGGGGTTGGCTTCCGTGACGACACCGGCGCCGCAGCAGGCCGCGGCCTTCAGTTCGATGACGTCGATTCCCAATCGGCCGATGATGGCCATGGCTGACTGGTAGAGTTCGGGGGTGGCTCCTTGGGCTGCGCAGCCAGGGTAGAGGGCGAATTTTAAGGGCATGTTCGTATCAGGCCCGATGAATCAACCGCAATTCTTCTGTGGATAAAGTATAGCGAGGTTGCGTATGGAAGTCACGACGGCTTGAAACTAAGGGGTTGCTGGCACGCACATTGCTCATACTGCACCGGATAATTTATTTTCAGAGGGGCTTGTGTAGCCGCTCCGGAAGGCGTAGGCTTTTCACAATCTCAGACCCACCCTACAGGGAGGTGCGCCATGGCAAGTGCAAGCCATCGGTCGGTCAACCGGATCCCTGATACTGACTGGGCGGAAGTGCTGTCCATCCCGGACGGACAATCGCTGGCAGTCGGTCATCTCAAAGATGTGAGCGAAGGCGGGCTGTCGCTCGAATTGCCGGTCTGCTTGGTGACGGGCATGCAGGTGAAGGTCAGGCTGTCGACCTTGACCAGCGACGTCCTGCATCATTATACGGTGACCGGAGCGGTGACGCATGCGGAGGCGTCAGGAGAAGGCTGTGTCCACGGGATCAAGTTTGGGCCCCTGACGAAGGTCGAGCAGATGGCGCTGACGGACTATCTGTGCCAGGTGGAATATCACCACCGCATTGCGCCCTGACGGGTGTGCAGGTGCCCCTGAGCCACGCTCGGGGAATGGAAAGGAGGGTTAGGCATGACCGAACTCACTCCACCGGACTACGTAGACTTGCCGGCGGTCACCCTTTGCACGTGAGAGGGCTCTCCCGCTAGGCACTGGAGTACGGGGCATTCTGCGGAACGGCCTTTGGCCGTCTGTCCTTCGGGACCTGTAACCGCGACGAGTGCGCCTCAGCCTGCCTCAGTCAGGTTGCTCCAGGGACGCCAGCCAGAGTCTGCTCCGAACCGATCGGCGAGCAACGACAGTTGTCCATAGACGATCAGTGCGGCGCCCTAAGCGCCCACGCGGGGTCACCGTTCGGAACGGTGGCCCCGCGTGCTTTAAGCACGTTCAGTTCTGGCGTGCGATTGAGTCTTGACTCCTCCGCCCTGTTTAACGACAATCGTGCGTCGTCCACCGCATGGAGGAATGCCGTATGTCCCCAGTCACTGGCAATGATTTGGATCTTGAGTCTCCGGAATCAATCCGCATCAATCTTGAAAAGTTCCCCGGCGAACGGGTGACTGTGAGCTTGATCGGCGGAGGAGAGTTGCAAGGTGTGGTGTCGAAAGTGGGATCGCAGACGCTGTATCTGAAAGAACTGACGGGAAGGGAATTTTTTGACGCAATCATCCGTCTTGAGCACATCAGCGCCGTGGCGGTGAAAATGCGGAATAAATAGTCGGCGCTTCCCTTGCCCGGGACCCATCAAAAGGTCACCCGGTACTCTTCCTTCAGGCTGGTTCGGGCAACGCCGTACCCGTGGCCAAGCCAGTCGCTGGCAAAGAGAATCTCCACCACGGTCCCCTGCTCGCCTTTCAGCCTGGCATATCCTTACACTCGTTCGGCGGCATGCGGACCCAGCAGTTCGCCCATGTTGGCTCCAAAAAACAATGACTCCGGTCCTATCTCGGTCGTGGTGAGCTTCGTGGACGTCCCTGTTGCCGTTTCCCCTGTCGGCAGTACCACAGACACGGAGCGATTCCAAAGACCATGCAAGCCCGTCAACGCGGAACCGGTCTTGAGATTGGCGAGTTCAATCGTCCGGGTGCAGGAGACGCGAGCGAGAGCGCGATCAGCAGCGCTGGGAGTGCAGTACGTCTAGCCGATGACAATGGCGCCGCCGCGGGCATCCCGCGTGTCGCCGAACATGGTGACGACGCCGGCAATGCGGCAGAGGTGGGAGGTGATTTCAAGCAGTTGTCCTTTATGCGTGTAGAGCTTGCCCTGGAGGATCTGGACTTTATCGCGGTCCGTCACGCTGGCTTCCAACACCGTATCACCCGTTTCCTTGTCGTCGAGCTTCAGCCAGGGGGCGCCGCCGTAGAGCGACGGGGATGACGCGGTTGCGCTGAATGCAAATCGATCGTCCAGATTGTACTTCCATTCGTTGCGGCGCAGGTGGGCGACCTGACGGCCGGCCGCGCTGTACAGATCCATCGTCAACAGGAGATGGTCGTTCTCTGACACGATCTCCAGCACGATCTGTTCCTTCCCGTGAATGGCCAGGACGCCGTTGGTGTTGCGAAAACTGTTGGATCCGATGGCCAGATCCATCAGCGGATGCTCTTGTTGCGGGAGACTGCGGCAAACATCGCGCGGATTTGTGCGATGCCTGGGATGGCGGGCGCAAGCGGATTCGGCACTTTCCCCTTGCGCAGCATGGCGAGTCCAAGCGGCAGCACCCGGAGCAGTCGCGGCAGGTTGAATCCGATGATTTTCAGCGGCATCAGCGCTTCGTTGAGCCGCCCATGTTGCCGGATCAATTCCGTGAATCCTGTGATGTGACGCGCCCCGCCCGTGGCGGTCAGGCCCGCGTCGAGGGCCGCTTGTCGCAACCGGACGATCGCTTCCATCGGCTTGACGTCCTTGGGGCAGACCTCCACGCAAAAATTGCAGCGCGTGCAGTCCCAGATGCCATGCTCTTGCTCCAGTGTGGCCAGTCGGTGCTGTCTGGCGTGTGAGGGTTCGCGCGGATCTGCGACAAACCGGGCAGCCTTGGCCAGCGCAGCCGGTCCGAGAAATTCCTTTGAGACTTCATTGACCGTGCAGGCGGCGACACAGGCGCCGCACATGATGCAGGCATCGACGTTCTGAAATTCGTCGCTGCCGTGAGTCCGCGCCGGGCGGGATGCGTCCGCGCGGACTGATTGCTGTGACGCGGTTGAAAGCCACGGCGTGACGTCACGGACCTTTCCCCAGAACGAAGACATGTCGACAACCAGGTCTTTGATGATCGGCAGGTTTCGCAGCGGCGCGATGGCCACCGCGCCATGCCGCTCCCATTCCCTGCGGACCGACGCGCGGCAGGCCAGCTTTTCCGACCCGTTGATATCCATCGCGCAGGAGCCGCAAATGGCCGACCGGCAGGAATAGCGGAGGGCCAGGCTGCCGTCCTGTTCGTTTTTGATGCGAATCAGCGCGTCGAGTACGGTTGTCCCCCGCCCGACGTCGAGATGGTGTTCCTGCGTGCGCGGATAGGTGTCTGTTTCTGGATTCAATCGCCGGATGAGAAAGGCCAGACGCATAGATTACGTGAAGCGTGAAACGTGAGGTGTGAAGCGCAGGACGGCGCGCGCCACGCGCGATCACCCCAGTTCGAACGTTTTAGGGTAGTCCGTCAGATTGCGGCACCCGTCCCTGGTGACCAGCACCATGTCCTCGATACGGACAGCGCCGAGCCCCGGATAATAGAGCCCCGGTTCGACCGTCACGACTTCCCCTTCCTGCAGGATGGACCCATTCCGGCTGATGCGCGGATGCTCGTGGATGTCCAAGCCGACACCATGGCCGGTGCCGTGGAAGTAGCCCTGCATGCGGCCGTTGACGAGTCCGGTGGCATAGCCTGCCGCATCGAACCGGTCACAGATGCCCTGATGGATCTTCGTGCCATCGGTTCCGGCCCGCACCCTGGCGATGGCTTCCTCCTGGGCATCCTTCACGGTCCGGTAGAGCCGTTTGAGCTCCGAGGACGCCGTGCCCCTGACGACCGTACGAGACATGTCGGCGAAGTAACGGGTTGTGGCTGAACGCGGGAACACGTCAAAGATAATGCTGCGATGCGCCGGGAGCGGGCCGCTTCCCTCGTCGTGCGGATCGCAGGCTTGATCGCCCCCTGCCACGATGGTGTGCTGCGCGACGCAGTCCCGTTCCATCAGCTTCACATTGATGAGCTTCTTGATCCGTTCGGACGTCAGCGGCGACCCGTCGAGCCAGAGCACATTGTCGCGGATGTCCGTCTTGCGGAGCGCCTCGTGGGCGGCGGAGACGGCTGCCTCGGTCGCGCGCTGGGCGTCTTCGATACAGCGGATTTCTTCGTCTGTTTTGATCGCCCGGCGTTCGTAGAACGGTTCTTTTTTGGCTTCCAGCTGGTAGCCCAGCGCCTGCAATCGGATGGCATGCCCGAAGGGAAAGTTTGCGGGTACCAGTAGTTGCTTGATGCCGTGGTCCTGCAGGACCAGATGCAGGACGTCGACTGAGCCGGGCGCGGCGACACCCTGCGCCTTGGCGCGCCGTTCCCATTCCGAGTAGGACAGCACCTGGTCAACGGTGGACTGGTTTCGCGCACGATCCATCTCCAGATCGCTCATCAGTAGAATGCGCTTCCCCTGCACGTCCAGGAAAATGAAGGGGTCCGGAGCGATGAACCGGGTGGCGTAATAGAGGTTCGAGTCCGACTCGCTCGCCGCGATCATGAGAGTCGCGCGGTCATTCGCCATCGAAATCTCCAGGGATGGTGGATGGTCGCTGTCGGTGCCGGGTTGATCGTTTCACGCGCAGAATTGTCGTGATGCTAACATGGGGGTCCGAGGGGGTCAAGGCGAGCCGGCTGGAGACGGCGCACCGGTCGGCTCAGGCGGGATTGGCTGCGGAGCAGGCTTCGTATCAGGTACAGGCGCTTTCTCATCTCCGGACGAAAAGATTTCTGCCGGCAGCATGAGGGTGTTCCTGAGCACATCGAAGGCGAGTTGTCCCAGCCCGGTGAGGCCGGCGCCGACGGATTTCATGGGCCGGTTGATGATTTGGGGCTCTTTCAGGGATCCCTTCACATCGAAAAATGCCGTTGTGAAGCCTTTGCGTTCTCCGGCGAGCAGTCGTCCGAACAAGGGAATGCCCTGCAGGAGTTTCGTGTACGACCCGAATGGGCTGACGACGACGGTTAAATCCAGTTCGTCGGCGGATATGACGTACGTGCCGGCGCTGCTGATCTTCAGGACCGGGCTGTCGATTAAAAAGTTTTTCGTCGTGAGGATGCCGTTTTCGGCGGTGATGGTGCCGCTGACTTTCTCAAACGGCATCCCCTCTTTTTTGAGATCGACCTTGCCCTGGAGCCGGCTGGGCACGTCCAGAATCATCAGGATCTTCGGGACGATGGTGCCTTTTTCGATGTGCCCATGATCGATATGGAACGTGAGGTTCCCGTTGAGTGTGTTGGCGACACCTCGGGGATGCTTTCCATTGCCTTGTATCGTCGCTGCAAGGGTCAGCTCGCCGGTGATCATGCGCTGGTCGTCACCCAGGAACGTCAGAATCTTTTCCGCCGGCAGCCCGGCAAGTTGAATGTTCACCTCCCCTTCGGCCGGCTTGAGTTTAGGCAGGCGAACCAGGAACCGGCTTTCAGAGAGAGTCCCCTCTTCGATCTGGCCGGCAATGCGGCTGGCTTCCAGCGTGCCATCGCCGATGGTGACACGCGAGGAGATTTCGCTCAGCGTGAGCTGTTTGTAACGCCCTCGTGTCACGTCGACGGTGGCTGTTACGCGGCTGGTCGCGGCGAGGTCTTCCAGAAAGTCACGGACGGGGGAGCGCTCTCCTTTGGGCATCAGCAGTTCGAAATCCAGATGCGGGGATTCCACGGTCGCCGTGATGATCGGTTTTGTCCGCCAATCGCGGATGGTGCCCGAGACACGGATGAAGCTGTCGTCGACCCGGAATTCAAGCCGTTTGAGGTCGGCTCCCGCCCGCACGAGCTGTACCCGAAGATAGATATCCGTCACGGAGGGGGTCGGCGCTTTCTTGGGGAGTCTGCCGTCGGTCAGGGCCACCCAGCCGGTCAGCGCCCAGGTTTTCCAGTTGTGTCCCCTGCCCTTCACGTCCAGTGACACTTCCAGCGTGCCGGAATCGAATCCGCCCAACACCATGCCGGGCGGGAGTCCGTTCAACGGAATCGGTCCGGAAATCAGCGAGCTGCTCAGCCGTAGCGTCGGTCCGAACTGGAGCGTACTTTTTCCGGACAGGCGGACCGGAGGCATGATGAAATCGAGGCGCGGAACGGTCAGTGTCCTGTCCTGTGACAGGGTCGCGTCGAATTCGAGGGCCGCCGGTTGGCCGGCCGGTTTGTGCAGCAGGCCTGGAGCAGTCACCGAGGCGTCGTTGAATTCAATGACGCCTTTCATCTGCGGCGTCGCGATCGGACCGGTCAACGACAGCGCGAGGCTGATGGGGCCTTGCACGGCCGGCGTGTCCGCTTTCTCGGAGGAGATCATCGAGAGAATCTGGTGTGCGGGCGCCCGCGCCCATACGCTGAATCTATGGAATTGCGCGGCGGCCTCCGTCGCGACAGTGCCGTGCAGTTGGAATTCCCGCTGCCCAAGGTTGCCGCCGACCCGGTCGAACTCCAAGGCAGCCTTCGAGTAGATCAACCGACCGGACAGTCCGGTCACGGCATCCGGAAGCGAGGGATATTTGAAGCTGACATTCTGCGGAGCGATCTCGGCGCTCGAGAATCTCAGTCCGTCAGGCTGATTGAGCATTCCTGCGATCCGGAAGGTCACATCCGCCTGCCCTTTGACGTCGCGCACCTGCGCCAGCGGCTTGGTGATGGAGGCCGACGCAATGGATGTCGACAGTGTCTTCACCAGATCAGCGGCCGCCATGGCGCCGCTGACGTCCAGATCCAGGGAGGGGCCCTGCTCGAGAAATGCGATGGCGAGCTTCCCGGTGGAGATCTGCAACGGACCGTACTGGCCGGTGATGTCGGTAACGCGCAGGCGATCAGGATCGAGCAGCACGGTGCCGGCAAGGTTCGTCGCCGGCACCTTGTTCCGGCCGAGCAGCGCCTGCCCCTGCTGGACACGAAATTCCCCTGTGATGGAGGCATGGGGAGAGGGTGTCGTCGAACCGGTGATCGTGCTGGTGATGACTTCCACGGTGCCTTTGATCTCCCGCTCCGTCAGGATGCTTTGGAAATTCGGTGGAAGCCATTGAGCGGGAAAGCGGGACAACAACTCGTCCAGGCTCACCGGTGTCGTGGACACGGTCAGTGCGAATGTCGGCTGTTTGGTCATGATCCCGGACAAACTGGCCTGGCCGGCGATGGCGAGATTTTCGAGAGAGGCCTTCATGTCGGAGAGGACCATGTCATAGCCGGACATGCCGGGCACCAGGCCGATCCGGCTGGTGAGATTGGCCACGCCGTGCACCTGGTCGGGAATCGGCCTGGGGCCGAAAAAATCCATCATGTGGCGGATATCCATACGCGACAACTCCAGCGCGCCCTGAAACTGCAGGGCCGGCATGCGGTCGGCATCCGGCTGGCCGGTGGGCGCGGGGGCCTGCGTGACGGTTCCCGTGAGCGACAGGGACGAGGTGCCCAGTCCGACGGGAAGGTTCCCCGCGATGCGGATGTCCATTGGAGGGCCCTGGGGCTGTGTCATGACGGCAATGTCCAAATCGGTTAATTCGATCGTGCGCAGACCGTCCGGCCTGAATTCGTCGATGACGGTCACGACCCCTTCAGTCAGCGTCGTGTCCTGGATCAGCATGACGAGCCCAAGGGGATTACCGAGCGTGCTATCGGATCCGGCCGGTTCGTTTCCTGGTGCCAGAAAGTTCCAGTGTCCGGCGCGGTCGCGCCGCAAGGTCATGTGCGGGCGTTCGATGTGCATGCGCTTGACGACGACCTGCATGCGCAGGAGCGGCGTGGACCGAAGGACGAGGTCGAATCGATTGGCTTTGAGAAACACCTGCGACGTGTCTGCGTCGCGGATGACGACTTGCGAGAGTGTCAGGTGCGGGCGAGGAAAGAATTCGAGGGTCGCCTCGCCGACCTCGATCTTTCTTCCGATGCTGACTTCGACTTGTTGCAGAATGAAGGTCGTGAGGCGGTCGGGGTTGGACAGAAAAGGGAAAAGAAAAATAAGAAGGCCGGTGACAACGACGATCGCAAGACCGATCACAAACGTCCTGGGACGAACGGTCACTCCTCCTCCATAGCGCACTTCGTGTGAGCCGGCGGCTCAGTTGGCTTTATCGTAATTAACGCCG
>Ga0247727_10015982_pt1 | contig 12200 bp, 10 predicted proteins | sample WisWelCaveWW1625_FD_202498 | JGI IMG/M metagenome (GOLD analysis project Ga0247727, IMG submission 202498) | Biofilm microbial communities from Wishing Well Cave, Virginia, United States - WW16-25 | ecosystem: Environmental > Aquatic > Deep subsurface > Groundwater > Cave microbial mat | place...
AAGCAAGCCGTTCGCGCCGGTAATCAAAACTCTTTTACGCAACAATTGCATCTGATACCAAGACTTTCCTTAACGAGGCTCTTCATGACGCAACGCCTCAAGTTGCGGTTTCACCACCTGCTGAAAAATTTCCGCAGTTAATGATCCCATAAACGTACAATTCAAGCCGGCGACTTTGTTGGCAAAATGGGTCGCTGTGGAAAAATTTTTTGATCGCATGAAATGCGCGACAAACGCCGCGCCGAAAGCGTCGCCGCAGCCGATGACATCGATGACTTGAGAAACTTTGAACGGGCCGCATTGCTCGCAACAAATTTCGTTTTTATCATTGCGATAAAAAAGCAAAGAACCGGCGCTGCCGAGGGTGAGGTGACAGGCTAATAATTTTTCCGCAACCAGTTGCCGGCCTAATTTTAACAAATCGTCATGCCTCACGCTTTCGCCCAAACCGGTCAACGTCGCGGCCTCGCGTTCGTTCATTTGCAGAATGTCGCAAGCGGCCACCCACTCCGGCCCGTCTACAATGCCGCGATAATAGCGTTTTCCGGCTTTGTCAATGCCAAGCGCGAGGGAATGCAAATCAAGATAAATTAGCGGCGAAGGATTTAATTTACGTAAATTTTTTAGCGCCTCCAAAGTAATATCGTCACCGCTGATCAAATTCACCAAAACGGCGTCACATCCCGCCAACGCCGCGATCTCATTGACAGTAATCGGCGGCATCGTTCGGCTGGTCACTTCGTCGCGCGTTTCCGGCGTGCGATAGGTTAATTTGACCTGGGTGTTTGTTTGTTGCACGCGATGCAAATTATCAAAAAGAATTTTTTTATCGAAGCGCGCCAGCGTCTCCCGAAGGGCATCATAAAAATCATCGCCGACATGACAGAGCGGCTGGATCTCGATATCGGCCTCGACCAAATGCGCGAGATAGGCCATCGTGTGATACAAACCGCCGATGCTCTCCACGGTTTTGCCGTCGAGAGTGACGATGGTGTCACGGATAAACGTGCCGATGACGCCGATTCGTTGTGACATGGTCGTTCTTATGCAGCTTTGATCTGTTTTTCGATTTTCTCAATAGCGGCGGCTTTTTCCATGTCGCGTTTCTTCAAGGTTTCAACAGCTCTTTTCAAATCTTGGTGCTCGGCGTCGATAATATCACGATCACGCACGAATTGTTGATAATTTCTCGTCATGGGATCCATGCCGGTAAGCAGTTGATTGAGCGCGGTACTGAACTTTTCGTCCAGCGCATCGATTTTATTTTCCAATCTTGTATAAAACGGATATGTCTTTGCGCCATACTGCTCAAATTCCCTTTGAAGTTCAACTTTGAATTCCTGGCGAAGCAAATCAAAGCCTTGCGTCATTTCGCCGCGCACCGCTTTGAATTCGGCAGCGGTTTCCTGGCGGCCGGCGTCAACCTTTTGGTCAACCGCGTCGATTCTCCGGTCAAGCGCGTCGAAGTGCTGGTCAGCTTTTCGATCAACCGCGTCGATTCTTCGGTCAAGTGAATCGAAACGTTGATCAGCTTTTTGATCAACCGCATCAATTCTGCGATCAAGCGAATCGAAGCGTTGGTCAAATTTGTCCAGTCGCTTCAGAACTGCATCCAGACCGGGGCTCGCTTTTTTCTTACTGGCGGTGTTCTTGCTGGTGTTCGGGCGTTTGGCGGGCATAATCGTCTCCCTCAGTTATGTTGATACGTGACATTGGTTTATTATAGAGCTCAAGCCATTTTTCTGTGCTAAAAGTATCATCCATAATTTGTTACTTTACCTTTTCACTGAGACGATCCTGTCTGATAGAAAACGTCCGCGCCATGATTTCGAGCTGGCGCAGGAATTTCACTTTTTCTTTGCCGGGGGCGAACACGGCAATATCGATGAGAAAAACTTGCTGCGTCGATTCATCATAAAAAGCCCAGGCTTTGAACGGCCCGCCGGCGACTTTCTTTTCGTTTTCCCAGAGTCCCTGCACTTCCAACGCGTGAAATCCGGCAAAATCAACTTGGTGAAATGCCCGTTCATTGTCAACAATTTTGTCATTTTCATAAAATCGCCGGCCGAGGCGATTGCGCCACGCCACGACTTCATCGCCTGACATTGGTTTTGAAAGCTTTGATTCCTGCCAACTCACAAACAGCCACCGCTCGGGCCAGGAGCGCCGCAGCATCACGAAGTTTTCTTGCGGAAATTCTTTGTACAGATGATAATCATGCTGAATGCGCAACGTCCAGCCATATTTTTCCAGCAAGGTTTTGGTTAAATCTTTTCGCTCAAATTGGCTGTACATCTCCTTTTGCATCCGCTCCGTCACAAACTGATCGAACAATGCAAAAAGCTCGTCGCGATGGGAGATGATATGCTGTTTCAGCGTGTCGCGCTGAGCGGCGCAAAGCACCACGAGACGCTGATTTTTGGTCCACGGGTCATCTTTTTGGAGAACATAATTTTGCCCGGTTCTGATGCGCTCTGCAATGTCGGGCGCCAACATGGATTTGATCCGGCTGGCCGCCGGGGAGGCGCTATCAAGAATACCGATGAGCAAAAGTTGTGGCTGATTAAAATAGTTTTCCATCTTACCAGCCGGAATAGGCTTCAACTCAAAAATTTTTTCCGGCCAGGGCGTGGGAATTTCCCGCTCGAACGTTCGGCTTAATTCGCCCTGTAAAAATACGTAATCCAGCGAGTCGGCGATGACGATGATTTCTTTCTCATTGCCGCTGCGGGGTGTTTCGCGTTGGCAGGCGATGATCAGCGCCCACATCAAGCTGATCACGGCAGGTAGATACTTCCGCATTTTTTCGGTTTAACTCCGCTTACTCTTGCTCTTCTCAAAAAAACAAACCAAGCTTGCGCCATACGACGCATACGAGAAAGGCGTGTGGCTGCCGCCAATAAATGAGAGAAATGCCACTCCGAAAGCGCGCAACAATCGCAGCGGCCACAAATACCATTTTCGGCGATTCCTTTCTGCGGCAAGTTTCTCGCTCATCACTGCATTGAAAAAAGCATCAAGCGGCAATTGCCGCCACCAGCGCAAGGTCAAGCCATGTTTGCTGCCGAGGCGGCTGAGGGTTTCGAGCGAGAAATGATTCACGTGCCGCGGCGCATCGAGCGCCACCCAATTTGATTTATAAACGCGCGCGTCAAGGCCGGCAATGTTCGGGACGGCGATGAGCAGAGAGCCCTCGTCGCGCAAGCGCTTGGCAAGAATCTCCAGCGCGCGTCCGGGATTGTAAAGATGTTCGAGTACCTGCCACAGCGTGATGATATGATACTGTTGCGTCGAGGCGGCCAATTGCTCAACATGACCGGCCGCAACAGGAATTTGATGCTGTTCACGCGCCCAGGCGGCAACGCGTTCGTCGCGTTCCAAACCTTCCACTTGCCAGCCAGCGTTTTTCATTTCAACCAGAAATTCGCCGGTGCCGCTGCCGACGTCGAGCAAGTTGCAAGCGGCAAATGGCAAATGATTATTTGTGTCCCGCTCTTTGTCTTTTGCGCGTTGCCAAAAATCATTAATCACGCGGCGTTTCCAGCGTAAATTGATGCGTCGCACAAATCCATAAAGGCGAGCGGTCAAAGAACGGTTTGCGGCCAAGCTCGTGAACGGCAAATAATCGGCGTGTTCATAAAATTGGCCGCTCTCTTTTTCGGCCGGACGTGGATTCAAATAAATCATGCCGCAGTGCCGGCAGCGCTGAATTTTATATAACAGGCCGGTTTGCGGCTGGAAGCGGTCCGGCGCTTCACAATACAAATCGAAGCGCTCAGCGCCACACAAAGGACAGGAAGTCTGTTCAAACGCCATCCCTGGCCTGCCCAAAGCCATTGGCAGGGCAGGCACCGGTTTTTCCGGCGACAACGCCGATTCGCTTTTACTCATTTTTTGCAAAGGCCGGTCGGCGGGTACGTTGCTTGGTTTGGGAAGATGAAAAAGGCGGCAGCATGGAAAAAAAGTTCCGGCCGGCGATAAAATAATCCCACACGATGCTGCGGCGATAGATGCGCTGCATGAGATCGCGATCGCTGAGGCGGCGATGCTTTTGGCTCTCCCGCCGGCGCGAGCGGATGCTGCGCCAATTCCGGAGAACGTGCAAACCGGCGCGGACTATCGCCAGGGCGCGGCGAAAATCCAAATGAAAAACTCGGTACCAAAACGCCACGGTGTCGAGCAGCAATCTTCCCGGCAAAACCCACCACAGCGTACGCACCGAATAGTTCTTCATCATCATGATCAGGCTGTTGCGATGATTGAGATAAATTTTGTAGGGCTTGTCGGGATGCAGCGTCGAGCCGGCATGATGGCGCACCACCGACTCCGGCGCCGAGACGACGCGATATCCGGCGAGATGCAGACGCCAGTCGAGATCGATTTCTTCCATGTGCGCAAAAAAATTGACGTCCAACAACCCGACTTGCTGCAACGCCGACAGGCGCAAAAGACAGCAGGCGCCGGAGGCCCAAAAGAGATCGCACCGTTCATCATACTGGCCGCGATCGTCTTCAAGCGTCATGAAAATCCGGCCGCGGCAAAATGGAAAACCGAAGACATCGAGAAAACCGCCGTTGGCGCCGGCGTAGTCGAATTTTTCCGGAAATTCCAGCGAGCGGATTTTCGGCTGGCAGGCGGCGACTTGCGGATCGTTCTGCATAATTTCCACGAGCGGCTGGAGAAAATCCGGCGTGGCTTCGGCATCGTCGTTAAACAACAGCGCGTATTTGCCGGCGGCGAGATGCAAACCCAAATTGCAGCCGCCGGCAAAGCCGAGATTCCTCTCGGCGACAATGACGCGCACGCCGGAAAATTTATGCTGCGCCTCCGCAATGCTGCCGTCGTCACAGCCGTTGTCAATGAGCAAAATTTCCACCGGGCGATAACTGATCCGCTGCAGACTCGACAACGAGCGCTGCAAAATCTTTTGCCCGCGCCAATGCGGAATGATGATGGAAACGAGAGGCCAACTGGTTGCTGGTTGCTGGCTACGCCCGTCGGGGTTGTCCCGCTGAAGCGGGATCTCCGCTACGCTGCGACTGTTGACTCGTTCCTGGCTACGCCCGTCGGGGTTGTCAGCCAATGGATCGAGCATCAAGGATCGAGGATCAAGCATTGAGTCGCTATTTCCGGCTCGTGGTGTCGGTTGCAGCGCCGGGGCGCATCGTTTTCGTAACGGAGTCGGCTTGCGCCAGCATCTTGAGCTGTTCCAATTGAGACTTGACCTGCTGGTCGTCGGGCTTGCGTGTCACCCATTGCTGCAGCAAGTCGACGCCGCGCGCATATTGTTCCTGCCGGCCATAATAACCGCTCAACCAAATCACGCCTTCGCCGAAATTCGGATGATCTTTGACAAGCGCCTGCACGAGGGATTCCGCTATCGCCGGCCGATTAAAATAACTTTCGACATAATCGGCAAGCTGAAGCTTCATCTCCGGCGTCAAGCTCAACGATTTGTCTTGCCCAAGCGCGCGCAGACGTTTATCCAGTTCCTCCGGTTTCCCGAGCTGCTCGTACATTTGCCCAATCGCTAAATTCAATTGGAAATTGCCGGTCGGAATAACCGATTCCGGTATGACTGCACTCATGCGATCGAGAACCTGCATGGCGCGCTCTTTATCGTTTTGCCAGGTCCAGGCGCGGGTTTCCGGATTATACGCTTGCAAACTTTGGTCTTTATATTTCTCGTAATTCGTCAAGTGATATTGCGCCAGCGTCAAAAACGCGGAACGATAATTTCCCAACAGACTCTCGGTGTTGTCGTCATAATAAACGTCCGGATTGTTCAGATTGCGATATTGGAACTTCTCATTGATATTGGTCCACATGAGCTGCGGATCGACGAGGCGGCGGTTGTTGATTTTCACCGGCAGAATTTTAAACGCCAGGCCGTCCATGCGCATGTAGTTGTCAAGATTCAGCTTGTTGTCCGGCGACACCGTGACGGCAAAATAAACCGGCCGGCGGAATTTGTTGTCTTCGAGGATTTTCAAAACCATCAAGTCCTGCACGCGAATGCCCTGGCCATACAGCGTCGGCGCCACTTCGAGGCGAATCGCCGGATTTTCTTCGCGCACGATGGTGCTGTCGAGCCGAAAAAGATCATCATAAAATTGATCGTGCGTCGCTTTGGGAACACCAATCGTTACCGTTTGCTTTTGCCAGGCCATGGCCTGCAACCCATCGATTTGCGCATCGCTGAGATTGATCGGCACGCGCGGCTCTTCGTCACGCAGTTGTTTGATATACCAGTCGGTGTTGAGCAGGCTCAAATTAACGACGCGCACATCGCGGCGAATGTTATAAACGTATTGCAGAAACCAGAGCGGAAACGTATCGTTGTCGCCGTTGGTAAAGATGATGCCGTTCGGCTCGCAGGTTTGGAGAATGTTGTAAGAGTAATCGTAGGCGACGTAATTCCCCTGCCGGTTGTGCTCGTGATAATTGAATTTGAACATGTTGGCCGGCACCGCGACGAAGACGAGCGCGGAAAGCGCCAACGCAACGCCCGCCGGCGCCGAACTTCCGCCGCGGCTGGCTTTGTTTGCTTTTGACGCCGCCATTTCCTTGATCATATCGACGAGCGCGGTCACGCCGATGCCGATCCAAATCGCAAAGGCGAAAAACGAGCCGGTGTAGGCGTAATCACGTTCGCGCGGCTGCGGATCTTCCTGATTCAGATAAAAGATGATCGCCAAACCGGTCATGATGAACAAAACGAAAAGCGGATAGGCGCGGCGCCAATCGCGTTGGAAATGATACAACATGCCGAGCAAACCGACGAGGAACGGCAAACCCCACAAGCCTCGCAACGTGTAGGTCTCAACGATGCGGCCTTCCTGATCGAGCGATTGGCCCTTGCCGACAAACTGCCAGTTGAAATAGCGAATGTACATTTTCTCGATTTGATATTGCCACAGCGGCGCCCGGCGCTCGGTGATCAACCAGTCGCCGTATTGCTCGCGATTGAGATATTTCACCAGACGCGCGGGATTGTCCGGATTATTTTCGTCGATCGCGGGATTCAAACCGGAGCGAATGTAAAGCGTGGTGTAAGTCGAGTATCCCAATACGAGCAGGAAAAGAGAAGAAAACATTAACGAAGCAATGCGTTTTTTGCCCTTGATCGACCAAACCATCAAGCCGGCAAGAAGCAGCACGAGAAAAATCAGCGTCTCGACGCCGAAATTCGACAAGATGCTGGGAATGCCTTTCACCAAGCCGATGTTGAGCGAGCCGATCGTAATGCCGCTGTTGATCAACATGACGATGGCGAAGGCGGCACCCGCCGCAATCGCCATCATGATGAATTCATTGAAGCCGTCTTTATCTTTGGCAGAAGCTTTGTGCAGGCGGGCATACACGATCATCGCAATCGGCGGCAGCGCCAAAAGGTTCAGCAAATGCACGCCGAGAGCGAGTCCCATGATATAAAAGATGATCACCAGATAACGATCAGCCTGCGGCGAATCGGCATGATCCATCCACTTCAAGATGAGCCAGATGACGATGGCGGTAAAAAACATCGAGCCGGCATAGACTTCGGCTTCGACGGAATTGAACCACTGGCTGTCTGAAAAGGCGAACGCCAGCGCGCCGATGATGCCGGAGGCGTAAATCGAGATTCGATCCGACAGCGTCCAGGTTTGCGGTTGCCCTTTCCAAATCATCAATAGCCGCACGATGATCAAATACGTCAACATCGCGGTGATGCCGCTGACAATCGGCGACATCAAATTGACGCGGAAGCCGATGTCAGCGGCTGTCGGCAGCATCGAGAAAATGCGTCCGATGAGAATGTACAGCGGCGCGCCGGGCGGATGCGGCACGCCGAGAATGTAGGAAGAGGCGATGAACTCGCCGCAATCCCAGAACGAAGTGGTGACGGCGATCGTGCTCAAGTAAGTCAAAAAGCTGACGAGAAAAATAACGCCGGCGATGATGGCGTTCACTTTGCGGTGCGACATGGGGTGGATTTCTCCTGTAATAGAATTTAAAATTTTCAATTTAAAATTTTCAATTTAAAATTGTTCACAAATTTCTTTATGCGTTTTGCTGCGGCACAGCTTTTTGTCCTTTATCCTGCTCGTCAATATAATTCAGCTTCAACTCGCGCAAGGCGTGATCGAGCAGGTTGCTCTCGTCGTCGCCGAGATTGCCCTGGGTGCGCGTTTTGATCATATCGAGCATGTCAATCGACATCCGCGCCTGCTCAAGATCGCGCTCGATTTTTTCGGTCAGCGGATTGGGCACTTTGCCCAAATGCGCCCACGCCGCTTGTTGAAACATGATCACAAGCTGCATGAACAACGCTTGCTGTTTTTGTTCGGGGGTTAAGCTTTCCATAATTCCTTCGCTCCAATTTTTTCGTAGTAGTGCCTTTAGGCACACCCCTTAAAATATTTTACACATCCGCTCCTGAAGGAGCTACTACAAAAGCTCACCCAATATGCACAAACTCCAATCGATCTTTATATTGTTTCAGTAAATGCTCTCGAATGGCAGCATTTTCAGTTTTCTTCAACATCGAATCTTGTCGTATCAACGCAAACGCCTCATCACGCGCGGCAAAAAGAATCTTGGCGTCTTTCACGATGTCGGCAACTTGCAATTCCGGCAAACCGTGCTGCCGCGTGCCGAAAAATTCGCCGGGGCCGCGCAGCTCGAGATCGACTTCGGAAATGCGAAAACCATCGCTTGTTTCCACCATCGTTTCCAGTCGCTTGCGCGTATCGACGCTGAACTCGTCGCCGTTCTCTTTTTGCGCGGGATCAGCAATGAGAATGCAATATGATTTTTTCTCGCCGCGACCGACGCGGCCGCGCAGTTGATGCAATTGCGTCAAACCGAACCGCTCGGCATGTTCGATCACCATGATCGTGGCATTGGGCACATCGACGCCGACTTCGATGACGGTCGTGGCGACGAGAATTTTGGTCTCGCCGGATTTGAAAGCCGACATCACGGCTTCTTTGTCGGCGGTTTTCATGCGGCCGTGCAACAGCGCCATCGGAATGCCGCGAAAAATCGACTCCCGCAAGCGTTCATAGCTTTCCGTCGCCGCAGCGAGATCGCTTTTCTCGGTTTCTTCGACAAGCGGAAAGACGATGTACGCTTGCGAACCGTTGCTCATTTCTTTGCGGACAAAATCATAAATCTGCCGCCGGGCGCTGCCGGATCGCCACGCGGTTGTGACCGGCTGCCGACCCGCCGGCATTTCGTCGATGATCGAAACGTCGAGATCGCCGTACAGCGTCATCGACAGCGTGCGGGGAATCGGCGTCGCCGTCATCACCAACACATCCGGCCGCCAGCCTTTTTCCCGCAACGCCGCGCGCTGCATCACGCCGAAACGATGCTGCTCGTCGATGACGACGAGGCCGAGTTTGTTGAATGTGACATTGCCCTCGATGATGGCGTGCGTGCCGATGACCACACTGGCGCGGCCCGAAACAATGTCATCGAGAATCTTTTCGCGCTCGCTCTTTTTTTGCTTGCCGACCAGCAGCGCGACCTTGATGCCGAGATCTTCCAAAAATTTCCGGCTGGTCAGAAAATGCTGCTCCGCGAGAATTTCCGTCGGCGCCATGAGCGCGGCTTGATAACCGTTTTCAACCGCCATGAGCATCGTAATCAGCGCCACCACGGTTTTGCCGGAGCCGACGTCACCCTGCAGCAAGCGGTGCATCGGTTTCGGCAATTTCATGTCGGCGCGAATTTCCCGCAACACGCGGCGCTGCGCCTCGGTGAGCTTGAACGGCAATTTCTCCACCAACTGCCACGTGCGCTCACCGACGGCGGTAAACTCGATGCCCTTCTCTTCGGTTTCCTGCGCGGCTTTACGAAACGCGAGAAAAAGCTCAAGAAAGAACAATTCGTCAAATTTCAAACGCTTGATCGCGCGTTTGAGCATGTCTTCATTTTCCGGAAAATGCGCGTGAGCGATGGCTTCCGGCAAATCTATGAGACGATAGCGAACGCGCAACCCTTCCGGCAGCGGATCGCGAAGTTTTGGCGCGCAATCATCGACGGCAACCCGCAAAATTCGGCGAAAGCCGCGGCTGTCAAGTCCGACTTTGCCGAGCGCTTCCGACGAACGATAAAGCGGAATGATCGTGCCGGTGTGCAAGAACCGCGCTTCGCCTTCCTCGCCGAGCTTGTCAAAATCCGGATGCACCATGGTGTAGCCGTCGTAGAAGGTGATTTTGCCGTGAAACGCGACGTTCTCGCCCTTGCTGAAAATTTTCGGCCAAATATTCGCTTTATTAAAGAACACGCAGCGCAAAAATCCCGTGCCGTCGGCCAGCACCAGCTCGAAGCGCGGCCGCCGGCCAAATTGCGTCAAGCGCGTGCTGGAAATTTTGCCGACGACGGTCGCTTCCAAATTTTCGCGCAGATCGCGGCAGCGCACAATCGTCGTGCGATCAAGATAACGCCGCGGCAAGTAATAAAGCAAATCGGCGACGGTTTTCAAGCCGATTTTTTCCAGCTCGGCGGAGCGCTGCGTTCCGAGACCGCGCAGGCGGCGCAACGGCGTTTCGGTCACATCTTGCGGTGCGGGAGTGTTCATTCGATTCTCGTGATTTAGGCCGCTAAACGCTCTTCAGCAAAGCCTCAAACTTGTTCATAAGCGTTCAGAAAGTCATCACGTGGAATATCCGCTTGCGTGCAAATCGTTCTCAAAGTCGAACCTTTGATCCGAGTGTGATTGGGCATAGTCAATGGCGTGCGCGTGCCATCGGGATTTTCCCGCACCATCGCAATATGCTCCCGCTCCCGAACAAGGCGAAAGCCCAGCACCTCGAACGCTTTAATGACTCGCCGCTTGGGAGCATCAACCGGAAATTTGGGCATCAGATAGCCACTCCCGCTTCAGCCACAAATGCCTCAAGCACGGATGACTCAACTTCGAGAACCTCTTTCCCAAAAGTTTCAATGTGGAAGCGAATAGCAGACTTGATGTCGGCCAACACCTCATCATAAGTGTCGCCTTCGCCTACAACAATCCCTTTGAGGCCAAGCGGGTAGGCTATATAACCATCGGAATATTTCTCAACAATGACTTTGAACTGTTTCATCACCCCCTTAGATGATGTTTTTCTCTTCCCATTTTTGCGACCTTTCACGATGGTTTCCATTTTTTATCACTCCAGTTATGGCCATAATCCTTTCTTAAAACAACAATGAACTCACCACGTTCTAAACACCGTATACTCCAAATTCGCTTCACCTCGCGCCGCCACTGACACACGCCACTCGGCGGTGTTGGCGTCTTTCTTTTTGTGCTGCAAGGTCGATTCGGTAATTCGCCAATCGCCGGCGAGATGCTCGACGACGATGACGGTGATGGCCGCGTCTTTGTGATTGCGCAGCATGATTTTCACTTTTTCCTCGCTGGCGCGGTCGCCGACCTGGCGATAGCTCATCTGCTGACGCTCGCCGACGATGTCGAACGCGTCGCCGACTTTGAGCCGCACTTCCTCATCGCGCGGGGTGTGGTCGATCGCGTCCTCGCCGACTAAAACCTGGGCCTGGCCTTCCGGTTTGTAAAGCCGCACTTTGCCGGCGGGCAATGCGATGCCGAGTCCGGTTTCTTTCTTATTTTTGAATGTGATGGTCACATTGACTTTCTTCTGATTTCTCGCGCCGTCAAAAGTATATTCTTTGGTGACCGGCGTTCGCGCCGCCGGGAAAAGCTCGATCTGCTTTTGCTGGCGATCTTTGAGCGTGGAAGCGCGCGTGAGCGTGTAAAGATGATACTCGAAAAATTCTTTCTCTTCGAAATCCGGCGCGACCGCCAGCGCTTCCATCTGCATGGTCTTGCGCATAATCCGCATCGGCGGCTCAGCGCGATGAATATCGCCGGCAATGAGTAAAATTTGGGCGTCTTGATACGACGCGCCGCAATTGTTTTCGATTGAAACCCACGCAGCGAGATCCATGTTTTGATCGTTGGCGTCCAGCACGCCGACGTATTCGGCATGCCAGCTCATGCCGGTGGTCAAATAAGACACTTCGACCATCTGCTTGGCCGGGCCGTTGTTTTGCACCTGCCAAACCAGCGTCGGGCGCGTAATCAAACCTTCGGGCAGTTTCGGCAACTCGGTGGAAACGATTTCGCTGTTGTTTAAAATGCGAATGGAGTTGTCCGCCGCTTGCAAAACCACGTTGCCGCCGACGCTCAGCAATTTGCCTTCAAT
>Ga0247727_10015983_pt1 | contig 12199 bp, 10 predicted proteins | sample WisWelCaveWW1625_FD_202498 | JGI IMG/M metagenome (GOLD analysis project Ga0247727, IMG submission 202498) | Biofilm microbial communities from Wishing Well Cave, Virginia, United States - WW16-25 | ecosystem: Environmental > Aquatic > Deep subsurface > Groundwater > Cave microbial mat | place...
CGTCGAAGCCCGCCGCCAACTGCTGCATCCCGGCGCGGTTCGCCACCAGCGTGCGCTGCAGGTGCTCGGCGTCGTCGAGCGCGGCCACCGCGCCGACCTGGCCCAGGGCGTTGGGGTTGAACGCCAGCCGCACCCGGTTGATCAGGTCGGTGACCTCGGCCGAGGCCAGCGCGTAGCCGACCCGCACCCCGGCCAGGCCGTAGGCCTTGGAGAAGGTCCGGGTCACGATCAGGTTCGGGAAACGCTCGAGCCAGGCCGAGCAGTCCGGGTAGGCGGGCTCGGCGACGTACTCGACGTAGGCCTCGTCCACCAGCACCAGGGTGGTGGGCGGGATGCGGGCCATGAAGCGTTCGAGCTCTGACCGCCCCAGCCAGGTGCCGGTCGGGTTGTTGGGGTTGGCGATGAACACCACCCGGGTGCTGCCATCCACCAGCGCCAGCATCGCCTCGAGGTCGTGGCCGTAGGGCTGGGTCGGATGGTCGGGCGGCAGCGCGGCGGCGACCTTGAGCTCGGCCGACGCGCCCTGGGTCACGAGCGCGTAGATCGCGAACCCGTAGCGCGAGACCACCGCCGAGCGGCCCGGGCCGAGGAAGGCGCGTGCCACCAGCTCGAGCAGGTGGTCGGAGCCCGAGCCGACCGTGATCCGGTCCGGCGCGATGCCGTGCTTGGCGGCGAGCGCGCGCTTGAGCGCGAAGGCGTTGCCGTCCGGGTAGAGCGCGACGCCGTCGAGCTCGGCGCGCATCGCGGCCAGCGCCTTGGGCGAGGGCCCGAGCGGGTTCTCGTTGGAGGCGAGCTTGATGACGTCGCTCAGGCCGAACTCGCGCTGGATCTCGGAGATCGGCTTGCCCGCCTCGTAGGGGCGCAGCGCGCGGATGCCGTCGCAGCAGTGTTCGGTGAAGCGAAAGGTCATGCCCGGCCCGGCCCTAGATGACTCGCGCGCCCAGCACGCCGTCGATGGCGCGGATCTCGGCGAGCGTGGCGGTCGAGACCGGAGCCGCGACGTCGACCAGCGTCCAGGCCAGGTCGCCGCGCGACTTGTTGATCAGGTCGACGATGTTGAGCCCGGCCCGCGCCAGCGCGGTCGTCATCTGGCCGACCATGTTCGGCACGTTGCGGTTCGCGACCCCGAGCCGGACCGCATCGGCGACCCGCGGCATCTGCACCTCGGGGAAGTTGACGCTGTTGCGGACGTTGCCGTGCTCGAGGAACTCGCGCAGCTGCTCGGCGACCATCACCGCGCAGTTCTCCTCGGCCTCGAGCGTCGAGGCGCCGAGGTGCGGCAGCATCACGACCCGCAGATCGCCGCGGAACCGGGCGCTCGGGAAGTCGGTGATGTAGCCGGCCAGCGTGCCCTGGTCGAGGGCCGCGGCCACCGCCGTCTCCTCGACCACCGCGTCGCGCGCGAAGTTGAGCAGCACGGTGCCGGGCCGCGCGACGCGCAGGCGCTGGGCGTTGACCACGCCGCGGGTCGCCTCGACCAGCGGCACGTGCACGGTCACGAAGTCGGAACGCGCGAACAGCTGGTCGAGGGTCTGGGCTTGCTCGACCGCCGCGTCGAGCTGCCAGGCGCGCTGGACGGTGATCTCGGGGTCGTAGCCGACCACCCGCATCCCGAGCGCGCGGGCGGCGTTGGCGACCTTGACGCCGATCGCGCCCAGGCCGACCACGCCCAGCGTGCGGCCCGGCAGCTCGCGGCCGACGAAGCGCTTCTTGCCCTTCTCCACTGCATCCTCGAGCGCGTCGCCGTCCAGGTCGAGGCCTTCGACGAACGCCCAGGCCTGGGTGAGGTTGCGGGCCGCCAGGAACAGGGCCGCGATCACCAGCTCCTTGACGGCGTTGGCGTTGGCGCCGGGCGCGTTGAAGACCGGCACGCCCAGCGCCGAGAGCGCCGCGACCGGCACGTTGTTGGTGCCGGCGCCGGCCCGCGCCACCGCCAGCAGCGAGGCCGGCAGCGCCAGCTGGTGCATGTCGGCCGAGCGCAGCAGGATCGCGTGCGGCGCATCGAGCGCCGCACCGACCTGGTAGCGCTCGGCGGGCAGCCGCTCGAGCCCGACCGGCGCGATCTCGTTGAGGGTCCGGACCCGGAACGCGGTCCCGGCGGCGGGCGCGCTCATCCGCGGCGCGCGACGAAGTCGCGCATGAAGCCGATCAGCGCCTCGACGCCCGCCTCGGGCATCGCGTTGTACATGCTGGCGCGCATCCCGCCCACCGAGCGATGGCCTTCGAGGTTGGCGAAGCCCGCGGCCCGCGCCTCGGTCTGGAACAGCGCGTCGCGCTCGGCGTCGGGGGTCAGGAACGGCACGTTCATCCGCGAGCGCCAGGCCGTGTCGACCGGGTTGCGGTAGAAGCCCGAGCCGTCGATGAACGAGTAGAGCCGGGCCGCGCGCCGCTGGTTGCGCTCGGCGATGCCCTGGGCCCCGCCCTGCGCCGCCAGCCAGTCGAGCATCAGCCCGAGCAGGTAGACGCCGAAGGTCGGCGGGGTGTTGAGCATCTTGTCCTGGGCCGCGAGGTGGGCGCGGTAGTCGAGCATCGAGGGCGTGCCGGCCGGCACCTCGCGCAGCGCGTCCTCGCGCAGCACCACCACGGTCAGGCCCGAAGGGCCCATGTTCTTCTGGGCGCCCGCGTAGAGCAGCGCGCAGCGCGACACGTCGAAGGGCCGCGACAGGATCGACGACGAGAGGTCGGCGACCAGCGGCACCTCGACCTCGGGGATCGAGTGGAACTCGACGCCGGCGATGGTCTCGTTGGGCGTGTAGTGGAGGTAGGCGGCATGCGGGTCGAGCTGCCACTCGCGCTGCGGCGCGACGGTCGTGAACCGGGTCGGCTTGCCGTCCCAGGCGAGGTTGACGCGGCCGACGCGCTTTGCGTCCTCGATGGCCTTGCTGCCCCAATGGCCGGTGTGGACGTAGTCGGCGCTGCGCCCGCCCATCAGGTTGAGCGGGATCATGCCGAACTGGGTGGTGGCACCGCCCTGCAGGAACAGCACCTGGTACTCGCTCGGGACGCCGAGCGCGACCCGCAGCTTGGCCTCGACCGCGCGCATCAGCTCGACGTACTCGCTCGAGCGATGGCTCCACTCCAGGATCGACATCCCGCTGCCGCCGAGGTCGAGCAGCTCGGCCTGGGCGCGCCGCAGCACCTCGTCGGGGAGCAGCGCCGGTCCGGCGCTGAAGTTCCAGGTGCGGCTGACCGCCGCGTGAACCGCCTCAAGCGCTCGTGCCATCGTCCTCGTCTCCTTCCAGCGCATCGATGCGCTCGACTCCCACCAGCTGCTCGCCATCGGCGAGCCGGATCAACCTGACGCCTTGCGTGTTGCGGCCGACCACCGAGACGTCGGCCGAGCCGGTCCGGACCAGCGTGCCGGTATCCGAGATCAGCATCAGCTCGTGCGTCGCGACGACCTGGATCGCGCCGACCACCGCGCCGTTGCGTTCGGTGGTCTGTATCGAGATCACGCCCTGCCCGCCGCGGCCCTGGACCGGGTAATCGTCGACCGGGGTTCGCTTGCCGTAGCCGTTGGCGGTCACGGTCAGCACGAAGCCGGCCTGGACGATGATCAAGCCGACCACCTGCTCGTCCGCGCCGAGCTTGATGCCGCGCACGCCGGTCGCGGCCCGGCCCATCGGCCGGACCTCGTCCTCGCCGAAGCGGATGCACTTGCCGTCGCTGGCGAACAGCATCGCGTCGTTGTGGCCGTCGGTGAGCGCCACGCCCACCAGCCGGTCCTCGGGGCGCAGCTCGACCGCGATGATGCCGCTCGGCCGCGGCCGCGAGAACTCGGCGAGCGAGGTCTTCTTGACCACGCCCGACGAAGTCGCCATGAACACGAAGCGGTCCTCGGTGTACTCGCGGACCGGCAGGATCGCGGTGATGCGCTCGCCGTCGGCGAGCGGCAGCAGGTTGACGATCGGCCGGCCGCGCGCCTCGCGCCCGGCGAGCGGGATCTGCCAGACCTTGAGCCAGTAGACCCGGCCGCGGTTCGAGAAGCACAGCACGGTGTCGTGGGTGTTGGCGACGATCAGACGCTCGACGAAGTCCTCGTCCTTGACCCGGGTCGCGGCCTTGCCGCGCCCGCCGCGCCGCTGCAAGCGGTACTCGGTGATGGGCTGCGACTTGACGTAGCCGGCGTGCGACAGCGTCACCACTACGTCCTGCTGCTCGATCAGGTCCTCGATGGTCAGGTCGGCGCCGTCGTGGACGATCTCGGTGCGACGCGCGTCGCCGTACTCGTCGCGCACAGCCAGCAGCTCGCCGCGGATCACCGCCATCAGCTTGGCCGAGTCGGCCAGGATCGCGCGCAGCCCGCCGATCAGCGCCAGCAGCTCGCCATACTCGCCGACGATCTTGTCCTGCTCGAGGCCGGTCAGGCGCTGGAGCTTGAGGTCGAGGATCGCCTGGGCCTGGGCCTCGGAGAGCCGGTAGCCGTCGGGGCCGAGCCCGAGGCCCTCGGCCAGCCCTTCCGGGCGGCTGGCCTCGGCGCCGGCGCGAGCCAGCATGTCGCTGACCACGCCCGCGCGCCAGGCGCGCGCCAAGATCCCGGCCTTGGCCTCCGACGGACCCGGCGAGCCCTTGATCAGCACGATCATCTCGTCGATGTCGGCGAGCGCGACCGCCAGACCCTCCAGCACGTGGGCGCGCTCGCGCGCCTTGCGCAGGTCGTGCAGGCAACGTCGCGTCACGACCTCGCGCCGGTGGCGGATGAACGCCTCGATCAGCTGCTTGAGGTTGAGCAGCCGGGGCTGGCCGTCGACCAGCGCCACGCTGTTGATCCCGAACACGGTCTGCAGCGTGGTGTGCTGGTAGAGGTTGTTGATCATGATCTCCGCGTTGTCGCCCTTGCGGAGCTCGATGACCACGCGCATCCCGTCCTTGTCGGACTCGTCGCGCAGCTCGGTGATGCCCTCGAGCTTCTTCTCCTTGACCAGCTCGGCGATGCGCTCCAGCAGCCGCGCCTTGTTCACCATGTACGGCAGCTCGTGGACGATGATCGAGTCCTTGCCGTTCTTGGGGTCGGTCTCGACCTCGACCTTGGCACGCAGCACGATGCGCCCGCGGCCGCTGTGGTAGGCCTCGAGGATGCCGCGCGCGCCGTGGATGATGCCGCCGGTCGGGAAGTCGGGGCCCGGCACGCGCTCCATCAGCTGCTGGATGGTGAGCGTCGGGTCGTCGACCAGCGCGATGCAGGCCTCGACCACCTCGCGCAGGTTGTGGGGCGGGATGTTGGTCGCCATCCCGACCGCGATCCCCGAGCTGCCGTTGACCAGCAGGTTCGGCAAGCGCGTCGGCAGCACCGTCGGCTCGGTCTCCGACTCGTCGTAGTTGGGCGCGAAGTCGACGGTCTCCTTGTCGATGTCGGCGAGCAGCTCGTGCGCGACCTTGTCCATGCGCACTTCGGTGTAGCGCATCGCCGCCGGCGCATCGCCGTCCACCGAGCCGAAGTTGCCCTGGCCGTCGATCAGCACGTAGCGCATCGAGAACGGCTGCGCCATCCGCACCAGCGTGTCGTAGACCGCGGTGTCGCCGTGCGGGTGGTACTTGCCGATCACGTCGCCGACCACGCGCGCCGACTTCTTGTAGGGCTTGTTGTGGTCGTTGCCGAGCTCGCGCATCGCGTGCAGCACGCGGCGGTGCACCGGCTTCAGCCCGTCGCGCACGTCGGGCAGCGCGCGGCCCACGATCACGCTCATCGCGTAATCGAGGTAGCTCTGGCGCATCTCGTCTTCGAGCGTGACCTGGGAGATCTCGCGGGCGATTTCGGCCATGCGGCGGGGGTCCCTGGAGTCGGCTCCGAGACCTCGGCGAGGGCCCGGCGAAAGAGCGGAGATACTACCACAGCACCGACAAAAAGACTCACAGAATCAGCAAGTTGCGTCCGAGCCGCGACCGCGGACCCCGATCGGCTCCGGGGTCCGGCCGACCGCGATCCGCGGGCGTGGCGCCGCGCCACGCGCCGCGGCGTGCCCCGCCGCGCGCCACGCACCGCCCCTCGCCGCCCCTGCCTCACTCGGGCATCCTTCGCTCCCCAGCGCGACCGCAGCGGCGGCCTCCGCCGCTGGCCGCGACCGGACCCGAGGCATGGACAGCATCGACACCCTTATCCACGCCCGCTTCGTGCTGCCGATCGAGCCGCACGGGACGGTGCTCGCGCGGCACGCGGTCGCGATCCAGGACGGCCGGATCGTCGCGGTGCTGCCGTCGGCCGAGGCCAGCGCCCGCTATCAGGCCGCCGAGGTCGTCCACCGCGACCAGCACGCGCTGCTGCCCGGGCTGGTCAACGCCCACACCCACCTGGCGATGACCCTGCTGCGCGGCTTGGCCGACGACCTGCCGTTGGAGCGCTGGCTGACCGACCACGTCTGGCCGGCCGAGACCCGCTGGGTCAGCCACGGCTTCGTCGGCGACGGCGCCGAGCTCGCGATCGCCGAATCGCTGCGCGGCGGGGTCACCTGCGTCAACGACATGTACTTCTTCCCCGACGCCACCGCCCGGGCCGCGGCCCACGCCGGGATCCGCGCCAGCCTCGGGCTCGTGGTGCTCGACCTGCCGACCAGCTGGGCGCGCGACGCCGACGAGTACCTGCACAAGGGCCTGGCGGCGCGCGACGCCCACCGCAACGACCCGCTGCTGAGCTTCATGCTCGCGCCCCACGCGCCCTACAGCGTCAGCGACGCGGCGTTCGCGCGGATCGGAGTGCTGGCCGCCGAGCTCGAGGTCCCGGTCCACGTCCACCTCCACGAGACCGCGCGCGAGGTCGCCGAGGCCGAGGCCCGCGACGGGCGCCGGCCGCTGGCCCGGCTCGATGCGCTCGGCCTGCTCGGCCCCGAGCTGCTGGCGGTCCACATGACCCAGCTGACCGCGGCCGAGGTCGCGCTCTGCGCCGAGCGCGGCCTGAGCGTCGCCCATTGCCCGGAATCGAACCTCAAGCTCGCCAGCGGCTTCTGCCCGGTCGCGGCGCTGCTCGCTGCGGGAGTCGAGGTCGCGCTCGGCACCGACGGCGCGGCCAGCAACAACGACCTCGACATGTTCGGCGAGCTGCGGACCGCGGCGCTGCTGGCCAAGGCCGTGGCCCGCGATCCGACCGTGCTCTCGGCGCACGCGGCGCTGCGGATGGCGACGCTGAGCGGGGCGCGCGCCCTCGGCCTGGGCCGCCAGATCGGCTCGCTCGAGGCCGGCAAGTGGGCCGACCTGATCGCGGTCGAGGTCGGTTCGCTCGAGCAGCAGCCGCTCTACGACGTCGCCTCCCAGCTCTGCTACGCGACCGGACGCGAGCGGGTCAGCGATGCTTGGGTCGCTGGCCGCGCCCTGCTCCGCGACCGCGGCCTGCTGACGCTCGACGAGGAGGCCTTGCTGGTGCGCGCCGCCGAATGGCGGCAGCGGATCCGCCCATGAGCGTCGACGCCGTCCGCCCGCCGAACGCCGATCCGGCCGAGCTCGCCAAGTTCGAGGCGCTGGCTGCGCGCTGGTGGGACCCGGGCTCGGAGTTCAAGCCGCTCCATCAGATCAACCCGCTGCGGCTCGACTGGATAGACCAGGCGCTGGGCCTGGCCGGCAAGCGCGTGCTCGACGTCGGCTGCGGCGGCGGGATCCTCGCCGAGAGCATGGCGGCGCGCGGCGCGACCGTCACCGGCATCGATCTCGGCGAGGCGCCGCTGGCGGTCGCCCGTCTGCACCTGGTGGGCTCGCCGCTGCGCGTGGATTACCGGCGGATCAGCGCCGAGGAGCTGGCCGCGTCAGAGCCCGCGGCCTTCGACGCGGTCTGCTGCATGGAGATGCTCGAGCACGTCCCCGACCCGGCCCGCAGCGTCGCGGCCTGCGCCGCGCTGACCAAGCCCGGCGGCCGGCTGTTCTTCTCGACCATCAACCGCAACCCCAAGGCCTTCGCCCTGGCGATCCTGGGCGCCGAGTACCTGTTGCGCCTGCTGCCGCGCGGGACCCACGAGTACGCCAAGTTCATCCGCCCTTCGGAGCTCGAGCGCTGGGGCCGGGCCGCCGGCCTGACGCTCGAGGCCGCCACCGGCATGCATTTCGAGCCCTTCGCCGGCCGCTACCGGCTCGGCCCCGGCCTCGACGTCAACTACCTGATGCGCTTCGCCAGGCCCGCATGATCGAGCTGGTGCTCCTCGACCTCGACGGCACGCTCGCCGACACCGCCCCCGACCTCGGCGGCGCGCTCAACGCGGTGCGCGCCGAGCTCGGCCAGGCGCCGCTGCCGCTCGCGCCGCTCGCGCCGGCGATCGGCCGCGGCACGCCGGCGATGCTCGAGGCGGCCTTCGGCATCGCGCCCGAGGCTGCGGAGTTCGGGCCGCTGCGGGCGCGCTTCCTCGACCTGTACGCAGCCCGGGTCGCCGCCGAGACGCGCCTGTTCCCGGGCATCGCCGACCTGCTCGACGAGCTCGAGTCGCGCGGCGTCACCTGGGGCGTGGTCACCAACAAGCCACAGCGCTTCACCGACCCGCTGCTCGAGGCGCTCGGCCTCGCGCGCCGCGCGGCCTGCGTGGTCAGCGGCGACACGCTGCCGCAGCGCAAGCCGGAGCCGGCGCCGCTGCTGCACGCCGCGCGCGCGCTCGCCGCCGACCCGGCGCGCTGCATCTACGTCGGCGACGCCGAGAGCGACGTGGTGGCGGCCAACGCCGCGGGCATGCGCGCGTTGGTCGCGGGCTGGGGCTACCTCGAGGAAGACGACGACCCGCGGCGCTGGGGCGCGGCGGCGGTGCTGACCGCGCCCAAGCACCTCGGCACCTGGTTGCTGGTGCACGGCGGCACGGCGCAGGATTGAGGGCATGGACCTGATCATCGCCCTACCCGCGCTCATCGTCGGCGCCGCCCTCGGCTACTACTTCGCCGGCCACCGCGCGAACGCGCTGCTGCGCGAGCTCGAACTCAGCGTCGCCCGCCTCGAGGCCGAGAAGGCCGCGACGCTCGCCGCCTCGGCCAGCACCAAGACCGAGTTCGAGGCGCTGGCCGCGGCCGCGCTCAAGAACAACAACGAGTCGTTCGTGGCGCTCGCCCGCCAGTCGCTCGAGCCGTTCCAGCAGCGCGCCGCGCACGAGCTCGAGAAGCGCGAGAAGGGCGTCGAGAACCTGGTCAAGCCGCTCACCGAGGCGCTGGCCCGCGCCAACGAGCAGATCGCCGCGCTCGAGAAGCAGCGCGCCGAGGCCTACGGCGGCCTGCTGGCGCAGGTGCGGCAGGTGCAGGAGGGCCAAGCCCTGCTCGGCAGCGAGACCCGCAACCTGGTCAACGCGCTGCGCCGGCCCGAGGTCCGCGGCCGCTGGGGAGAGAACACGCTGCGCAACGTGGTCGAGCTCGCCGGGATGCTCGAGCGGGTGGATTTCGACCTGCAGCAGACCGCGGCCGATGCGGCGCTGCGCCCCGACATGCTGGTGCGGATGCCGGGCGGTGGGACCGTGGTGGTCGACGCCAAGGCACCGCTCGACGCCTACCTCGAGGCGCACGAGGCGCGCGACGACGCGACGCGCGAAGTCGCGCTCACCCGCCACGCCCGCCAGGTGCGCGAGCGGATGCAGAACCTGTCGAGCAAGGCCTACTGGAAGCAGTTCGACTCGAGCCCCGATTTCGTGGTGCTGTTCGTGCCCGGCGACCACTTCCTGGCCGCGGCCTACGAGCGCGACGCCGCGCTGCAGGACGACGCACTCCGCAACCGCGTGGTGCTGGCCAGCCCCAGCAGCCTGATGGCGCTGCTCAAGGTGATCGCCTACGGCTGGCGCGAGCACCAGCTGGCCGAGAACGCCGAGCAGATCCGCGGCATCGGCGCCGACCTCCACGCCCGCCTGGTGGTGTTCGCCGAGCACCTCGCCGATGTCGGCGGCGCCCTCGACCGGGCGGTCAAGAGCCACAACGCCGCGGTCGGCTCCTTCGACTCGCGGCTCGCGCCGGCGGCACGCAAGTTCGTCGAGCTCGGCGTGGAGGCCAAGGCCGAGCTGCCGAAGCTCGAGCCGAGCGAGCAACGCGCCCGGCCGCCGCGCGACGCCGACTCGACCGACGCGTGAGCCCCGCCGACTATTGCGCGGCGCGGGTCCGCGCCGCGGGCGGCGACGGCGCGCTGCTGGCGCGCTTCGCGCCGCCGCCGCTGCGCCCCGCGACCCTCGCGCTCGCGGCGCTGCGCGCCGAGCTCGACCATCTGGTCGAACACCGTCCCGACCCGAGCGTCGTAGGACCGAAGCTCGCCTGGTGGCGCCAGGAGCTGGCCGCGCTCGGCGTCGCCCCCGGCCAACATCCCGCCACTCAAGCGCTCGCCGAGCAGGCCGCCGCACCGCTCGCGCTGCGCGACGCGCTGCTCGATCTGGTGGACGCCGCCGAGACCGAACTCGCCGGGCGCAGCGCCCTACCCCGCGCCGCCTGGCGCGCCCACCTGCTGCGCCGCGGTGACGGCTGGCTGATGGCGCTCGAGAGCCTGGGCGGCTCGCCGCGCGCGGCGCGCGACGAGCTCGGTGTCGCGCTCGCGACCATCGAGGCGCTCGGCGAACTCGGGCTGCGGCTGCGCCGCTCGCAACCTGCCCACGCGCTCGAGGACGGACCCGGTCCTGGTGCCACGGACCGCGACGCGGGCGCGCTGCGCTGGGTCACGCGCGAGGCCGAGCGCTGCCTGCCGGCGCTCGCGCCCCGGGGCGCGGAGCAGGCGCTGCCTGTGCTGCTCGAGATCAACCGCGCGCTCGGCGCACGCCGCGCCCGGGCGCTGTTCGCGGACCCGGCGCTTGCTTGGCGGCCCGCGCCGCGCCACTCCCTCGGCGCGCTGTTCTGCGCCTGGCGCGCGGCGCGGCGCTGAGAAGCGCCGTCCCCCTCCGACACTCCCCGGGCCGCGCACCGCCGGCAGACGGGGAGAACGACGATGGACGGACCCAGGACGATCGAGGGCTGGGACGAAGCATTGACGGCGTACGCCGCTTCGGCGACGGCGCGCGGTGACAGCCGGCGCAGCGTCGCCGGGCGCAGTTCCGTGCTGCGACGGTTCGGCGCGTGGTGCGAAGCTCAAGCCCTGATCCGTCCCACGACCGTGGCGCGGCCGCACCTCGTGGCCTATCAGGTCGCGCTCGCGGCGCACCGCAGCCGGACCGGCGCCCCGCTCCACCCCGCCACGCGCCGCAACCACCTCACCGCGCTGCGGGTGTTCTTCCGCTGGCTCAAGCGCAGTGGACGGTCGCTGGTCGATCCGGCGGCCGACCTCGAGCTGCCGCGCGTCGTGCGTCCGCTGCCGCGGGGGATCCTGACCGCGCAGGACCTGGTCGCGCTGCGGGTGGCCATCCGCCTCGCCCGACGCAACCGGCTGCGCGACCGCGCGATCCTCGAGACGCTGTACGCGACCGGCGTCCGCCGTGAGGAATGCGTGCGCCTGACCCTCGGCGACCTCGACACCCAGCACCAGAGCCTCACCGTGCGGCGTGGCAAAGGCGGTAGGCAGCGGGTGGTGCCGATCGCCCCCGTCGCGCTGGGGTGGATCGCGGCCTACCGGCGCCGGCTGGCGCGCCTCGGCGGCGAGCCCTCGAGCGCGATGTGTCCGCTGTTCGAGGGACGGCGCAATCGGCCGCTCAGCGCCAAGCACCTCTCGGACCGGTTCCGCGCCCTGCTCGACGCCGCCGGCATCGACAAGCCTGGCGCCTGCCACCTGTTCCGGCACGCGATGGCGACCCACATGCTCGACAACGGCGCGGACATCCGTTTCATCCAAGCGATGCTCGGCCACGCCGACATCTCGACCACGATAATCTACACCCACGTCTCAATCCGTGGGTTGGCGGAGGTCTACCGGCGAACCCATCCCTCAGCACGGATATGACCGACCGTTCACATGAACGGCCGGGTCTATGACCCGAAGGTCGGTAGGTTCCTGTCAGTGGATCCGGTGTTCCAGTTCCCCGAGAACACCCAGTCCCTCAACCCCTACACCTATGTGCTCAACAGCCCGCTGAGCATGACCGACCCGACCGGCTACCAATGCTCGAAGGACGACGATTCGGGGTGCACCGGGAACAGCACGGACAACAACAACAACGGTCAGTCCGGCGACAAGGAGACCAAGAATCATGTGCGGTCCGACAGCCGAAGCATGAAGGGCATGGTGGAGTGCCCCCCGTTTTTCGGACGGCCGTTAGGCTCAGATAATGCCTGACGGAGGGGTCCATGAAGAAGCGGTTTTCGGATGAACAGATCGTGCGGATCGTCGGTGAGTCGCGTGTGAGCGGCG